>Ga0255088_1000522_pt1 | contig 17256 bp, 9 predicted proteins | sample Colum_Miss_RepB__2_FD_188587 | JGI IMG/M metagenome (GOLD analysis project Ga0255088, IMG submission 188587) | Freshwater microbial communities from Columbia River, Oregon, United States - Colum_Miss_RepB_8d | ecosystem: Environmental > Aquatic > Freshwater > River | place: USA: Oregon...
GTATGATATTACCATTCACAGGCCGCCGCCGCCGCCGCCGCCGCCGCCGCCGCCGGCTGGGTGCAGTATTCAATAAATTATTTTACCATAAGATAAGTTAAGTTCTCCCAAGGGGCGTACTTAACTTCTATATTGCGTAAAAAATATATTTTTTATTTATCCTGTATAATAAATGGACTTTTTAAGCTTTTTTTTCACACCCTCCTTTGCTTATATAGCTGGAGCCGTCGTCCTTTCAGTTATTGTTGCTCTAATATTTAAGGCGACGAATGAGGGCTTTCAGGGTATGGCTACGGCAGTAGCTAATGGTGCAGTAGTTACTACGGATGGTATAGTTGCCCCTGAAGAAACATGTAATAATGTTAAGAAGCAGTTAGATGTATATGCAGATCTAAAAAAGACACATACAACACCCATTGAGAATATTGATAATACTATAACGCAGATGAAGGAAGCTTTACGGAACTACGGATGCACGAAGTATTTCAACATAGAATAAATTCAACGCACCTCAATTCAAAATCCCGGTTAATATACTGCTAACACGTCCTAAAAGGGTGCTTAGCGGAGCCACGTCGCAGTAGCCTAAATTCAAGAACCTCCAATGGGGGTTCTTGAAATAGGCTACGTGCCGGTAAGACGCCGTTTGTATTTGATTTTTCACACTGCCCCGTATAGAGATGTTAGAAGTATGGAGTGGATTTTTATATATCCTCACGGTATTCGCACTATTTTGTTTATCGCACAAAAGGGTATTTAGCATTGAAGAAGGTTTCAAAATAGATCAAGTAGCCCCCGCATTAGCGGGTGACTTCATATGTTCCAATCTGAAAAAATATATTAAAACCAATAAAATGACTTTAGCGGCTTATATTGAAGCGGATGCTGTTACTAGTGCATCGCGAATGGTAGATGCTATTATACTTATACAAAAATCATTAGATGTGCATAAATGCAACGATTAAAATATATTGTGATGTAGCGATGTAAAAAGCTCGGCAGAGCCGAGCTACTTAGCGCGCCCACCGGCAAAGCCGGTGCTGCGATATAAGCACAGGGTGTTTAATTGAGCACATCGCGGTAACCAGTTAATGTTTTTTTGATAAATAATATTAGGGAGATACAGATGAAAGATTCTTTAAATACATTATTTCCAATCATAGGATTGATAGCTACAGGAATATGTTTTATTATATTTATAAGTTGGAACAAGTTGGATAAAATTACGAAAGGGGCTGTAAAGCCTGTAACACCTGTAAAGCCTGTAAAACGCCCTCCGCCAAAAACAGAAGAAGGATTCCAAAGCAGTGGAACGGGTGCAACTGATCCGAATTTTCCATCAAATACAGGGGCGGTTATACGATTTACCCCTACTGAAAATGATTGGGCATATGATCAATATGAACTCGATAACTTATATCCATCGCAAGCCCTATTAGATGCAAATAATCTTATAGTAAATCCAGAGCCAGAAACACCAGATTATGGTAGCAGCCTTTCACAGTTTGATGCGACAACACTTGACTCTATTCCATGGGATTCTGATAATACTACATCTAGCAAAACGGATATTCTTTGGGGCGTTGTATCTCCAGAAGCAAGTAAAAGTATTTTTGTAAAAACATATCATCAAAATCTTATGACAGATGCTAAAAACTTTAGTGAAGATCCAGATCCGCAAGTATATTCACCCATTTTAGACATAGCTACACGCGATGAAACTACTGGCGTGCTATTACAAATAAATGATATGGCTGTAGCGGCTGCAGGGCAATACGCAATGACACATTATTACGAAAGGATGATGCGATCATATACTAAAGCCAATATGGCCAAAGTTGAAAAACTGGCGGCACAATGGAAGCCAGGTAAAGAGGGGACGATGTCAGGGAAATTTAAAAATCTGTTCATCAAACAATTTACTGCTTCTGGACAGGCAGATAATCTTATTAAAGAAGCGGCGGAAGCTAGTGAGAATGCCGCAAAGTTAGCGGCTCGTAATGCCGTTATAGCTGAAAAATTAGCCCAAGGAAAGGCATTGACTGCGGGGGAGAAGCTTATAAAATTTAGTGGAGATATGAAAAAAACTCTTATAAAAATGACGTCACCTATTACAAAAACATTAAAATCGGTAAAAACATTACTTAGAGTTATTGGTGTAAAAATCGCTAAAGCAGCGGCAAAAGTTGCAGCAAAAATACTCGGTCCAGTCATGACAAAATTGCTATCAACCGCTCTTATAAAGTTTGGAGCAGCTATGGGAGCATTGTATGCTGGAACACAGGCTGCCATAGCAGCAATGGCAGCTTTTCCATGCGTTCCGTGTCAGGTAGCAGGGTCTGTAATGTTCTATATTCATCTTGCATTAATGGTAATAGACATAAGTTGTATGATATTAACAATAACGCTGATGGTTGTTTTACCAACAGTGCTCGATAAAGGGCTTGAAAATGGTGGGTCATGTATGGTAGATGGTAGAAATGGAAAAGCAATGGATCAAATAATAACGGATCCAGTAGGATACTGGATTTTTGCAAATTTAACTCCAATCGGTAGTGTTATAGATGCATTTAACCCATATGTATGCTATGAAGATGGTGGGGGTTCTTATTTTAGACAGGGGCTAGTAACACCTGCGTGGCAAATAGACCCATCCATATCACTTTATAGACATCATCCTCCTCCGCCTTTAATAATGAGAGCTGATAGGACATGGTGGACTGAAGATGTTGATCAAAGAGTTTATACAGAACCAGGGTGGAAAAAATACGGTCATACTTGGAGAAAAGATTGTGAAGGCGGGACGTGGGCATCTTCTGATGTAGATTTATTGTGTAATGCGAAATCGTATGTTCCCACGACATATGCAAAAGCTAGCGCAGTTCCGCAAATTAAGCCTAAAGAATCAAGGGTCCCCCCTACAAATGTCAAAGATACGTATATCACCACGTATATGAGAGAAATTCGTTGGAGAAATGTTCGGTGGGAGTGCGGTAATTGTGGCAGTAATGAAACAAAGCCTCTTGCTGGCTGTCTCTGTTACACTAACTGTGATAGCTATAACTATACAGACAGCACGAATGGAATTTATAAAAGATTTACTACTACTATTTCAACAGATCTTCACTGTGCTGCACAATGTAACGCGCCTCGTCCTGGGCAAGCAGGCCCTACAACAACATCATTTATGTGTACTGATAACTCGTGTAAAGAAGGGTACGATATTGTTGCAGGTGTTTGTTGGAAGAAATGTGCTTCAGATGAGCATGATATAGGTGCCCTTTGCAGAAAAATATGCAATCGTGCTACTGAAGATGAGACTTTAGGTGTTTGCTGGAAAAGATGTGACGCATCTTATGGACCTAAGTATCACCCTTTTGGCTTCTCCCCACTTTTCGCAGCGGGAGGCGTGATTGGCCTTGCTATCGGTGGAATTATGAGTGCAACGACTTGTCAGGAATCATGCGGTGGTAATACTCCACATGAAGATCTGGGTATTTGTTGGGGTCTGTGTAAGCCAGGTGATAAGGAAATCGGCTGGCTTTGTCGCGAACCGTGCCCAGCTGGAATGGAAGATAAAGCTGGTGTCTGTTGGACACGAGATACATATACACGCGGATCAATCGACGGGAAGTCAAAAAGGAATTATGATGCAGGTTATATACCACCAACAGATGCTGCTGGCTATGTAAATGCTTATAATAACTACATGCGCGATAAAGGAGGCAATACATTACAATGGTGTGATTTTTCTAAGCCAGAAATGCTGAATCGTATGGCGCAGTTTTATTATAATCAATCCATAATAAATGCCACTATAGATAGTGAAACAAATCTTATTAGTTACGAATATATTATAAAGTTTTATGGAGTTATTGCATCATCGGAATTATCATGTGATGTAGCGTGTATTATTAAAACAGTAACATATAATCCTATAACAGGAGGGCAATATAATGAAGTTATAGGTGCGTATTACCCTGAAGATCCTGGAAATTTAGTATCTTACAGACGATTTTATTTCATATCAAAAGCAACAGATGCAGCAGGTTTATTTACAGTCACTGCTTGCACGCACGCAGACTATACTGCATCAGATGCCATGATTAAATCTACTACAAAAGATTCTGATCCAATATCATCTCTACCAAAAATATTTGAATATAATAAAAAAGATAGAACCGGTTTTAACGCAGCCGCTTTTATTGCTTCTACAGTTACGGTTGGAGCAGGTGTTGTTGCCGGTGCTGCGGGAGGAAACAGTGGTATAGGGCAAATAGTAGGGGGTACAGCAGGTGGAATAGGAGGGCAAAAGTTGGCTGAAGTAATTGGAGAGGCACTCGGCCAGGGAACGCCCCTTGGATTAGAATCATCCAGAAGTGTAGGATTATATGATGGAATACCATTTGTACATACAAATAACGATTCTGTATGGGTTAATTATGGTCCTATATATGAATACAATGCAAGTAGGGGTATTGGCGTGGTTCCCACTATAAATTTTTGCGAGAAAATCATTACAACACCACTTTTATGCACAGATAAATATATTCTTCGTGATACAATAGATAGGTATCAAATACAGAACCCTGGAAAGCGCGTCAAGGCTGTAAAAATTATAGAACCACGCGGAGTAGTAGGAAATTGCGGTTGTTATTACAAGTGGGATGAAGTGAGTTACGATGCACAAACAAATATGGAAAGTGATGTAGTAATCGCAAAAGAACTCTTATATAAATATACTATTCGTGATCAATCAACGTGCGCATTTGAGCCGACTGGCGAATTTATAACAGATCTTAAAAATTATCCTATAAGAAGCTATTATGATAATAATCAAAAGAAAACAATTTATCCCACGCGCAGTATAAACAATGTTCCAGTATTCCAGGCACGTTATATTCGTATATTACCAAGTACCAGCACTAATACATTAGAGCTTTCTCAAATTGTTGTATTTGACTCTACTGGAACAAACTTGGCATTAGATAAGGCAACATATGTTACTTCTGTTGCTCCAGGCTATACAACTTCATCTACTCTTCTTGTAGATGGAACAATTATTTCAAGAAGTGGTACAACAGAAACATGGAGAAATGCCAATACCAATGCGAATACGCCTGATTATTTCCAAATTGATTTGGGGGCTACGTATTATATTTCATCTGTTATGTATGTTAGTCGTTTGGATCAAATAAATACTAATAATAATATAGGTGTTCGCATACAATTATTTTATACGGTAGAAGCTTCCGCTAAACCGGTTGTTGAGAAGGTTACTACAGATGATGATACAATACAAGAGGTTTATTTCACTATTCCAGAAATTGTTCCAAAAGATCCTAAAAAGCCATTCTTAATTCCCAAAGCACTACCACGCCAGAGAAATCTTGGGGCGCAATGCCCTGTTCGTTGCCAAGATAAACCACAGATTGATGCATTTATGAAAACATATAACGAAACATATTCATCCAAAATACTCAAAGTATTAAAAGCTACTACCCCCTCTTCCAACAGATGTGATTACGAAGTTGAAATGTTATCTACAGATGCTGATTCAGGAAAACAGACGATTTCCACAGAACATATAAGACAGAAAGTGGAATTACTGGGGACTCCTGTTGCAAATACAGGCATCGTCTATGGTCGTTATGTGCGTCTAAGACCACCTGTAAGTGGAGGCGATGGTTACCTCAGAGTATCTCAAGTAATTGTAACAACGCCTGGAAAACCTAATAATCCCATTTCAATTGGGCAAACCGTATATGCAACATCCTATTATAAAAGTAGTGGTATTAAGAATGTTGTTACATTACCCAACGCATACGTAGATCAAAATGTTCCCATTAATGCAGTAGGAAGATATGTTCGTATATATGCATCTAAAGATACATCTTCTGCTGACAGGGCTAATTTTGCCCTATCCTATGTGGGTGTGTTCAATGGAGGAATAAATATTTCTGCAGGAAGAGGTGATTCCACTAGCGCGACAAGTTCATACCCAGACTCGGCCTTACCAAATTCCATAGTAAATTTGGCAGGAGGCAATATAAAACCATATGCCTGGAGGGGGAATAGCAAGAATATGGTGTGGCAAAATAATCCCAAAGCGAATGCATCTCGCGATGCTGATTATTTCCAAATAGACCTTGGTTCTATTCAGAATATTACTAATATTAGAATCATTACACGAACTGATTATGGTTCGAATACGACAGGATTAGGAGATAAAATGTCAATCGCGTCAGGAAATGACAGGACTTCAGGCATACGCGCTGCGGTTTTGAAAACTATTAGCGATACTTTAATATATGAAACAACGGATGCAGTTAATTCGTCAAATACATCTATAACAGTAGATAATGCAACAAGTAGGCCATTTGAAACCCGTGTCCTGCCAAATATATGGCAGAATTCTTCTGGAACACAAACTGCGAGAGATAATGATTATTGGGAACTCGATCTTGGGTCTATACAGGCGATTGATTCTATAAAATACTACCCTGGATCAATGAACAGGACGAACGGTGTTAGAGTTCAAGTGCTCGCCGATAATGGTATTGCTTCTGTACCTGCATATGATCAAGCAATAAGCGGTGATGCCCCCTATAAACTTATACAGTTCAATAAGTGTGATTTTAAATACACAGTACCCACCGCCGCAGATAATATGCTTGGTGATTTTATACAAGATAACACGCCCCTACTATCAGCAATAGATACAAAAGACGGTGTGTTTAGTTTCAAGAACATAAGCAATAATATTATAAACGTTCTTAGCAATATAGTAAAGCCGATATCGGATGCAAATCCGCTAGAAGTGTTAAACGATAATGCAAAAAAAGCGGATACTAGTGCAAAGGAGGTATTAGGAAGTGTAGCGACGAATCAGAAGCTCACTGGATGTCCGAATTTGAAATGTAGTGATCCTGCAGTTTTAACAGCAATTATGACACGATACAATGAGTTAAATGCTAATATAACAGAACAATATGGTATAGAAACATATACCATGAAGAACATAATAAAAGCTGCGACATCTGGTCCCAATACATGTGATATAGTGTTTAATGAATTGTATAATATGTATGATGATTATTTATATCCTGCAACAGATTCAAAAACTACAATAAAGGCAAAACGTTTTACCTTAAATAACATCGGTAACTGCAGCTTTGTAGTAGATAGAGGTAATAATGCAATACGTGATATCAGTCTAAACGAACTAACCATTGCTTCGCGCGATTCAATACTTACATCCGCATTTACAAATACCCAATGCGCAATTGACTGTCGTAATAACACGTATCTCGCGAGTATAAAACAAAAATTAACGCAAATGAATCCTAATACAACTTTCACCCAAATATTTCAAAGTGCCGCAATAAATGCAACGACGTGTGAATATGCTATGCGGAAAAATGTTACAACACAAGACCCTATCACCAAGAAATCTTCCACAAATACTGATATGGAAACATATGTAAAAGCTACATTTGAACAAGCACAGACTGGCTGCAGTTTTACAGTAAAAACTGTTACAGAAACTGACCCCGATAATATCACATCAGAACCAGGTGCAGATGGAGATTATATATACTACGTTAATGATATTCAAGTTGATTCTTTACCCTATTTATATAACTACGACAAGACTGTCACCGGTAGTCGCGTGGATGAAACAGTAAAGATTATATAATAATAATATAGGGAATGTGGAATAAAAGTACGTCTTTATGGATAGTTGGTATTCTATTCGTAGTTGCTCTTATTTATATATCGATACCGCCATCATATGATAATTTTCAAGTAACACCCACATGTGCAATTACGCCTGATGCTGCTAAAACAGCAGCAAGCAACTTTTGGAAGATACTTGACGATAAAGATCCAGTTACCGCGCAAAAAATTCTTAGAGTTTCTTCTCCAGATCCTTCTGATCCGAATGACCATCTGCCGATCAAATTCTCCAACTATATGTCGGTATATGCATTAGCGAGAAACAGTGATTTGAGTGGTGCGCGAAGCAGCCTTTTCAGTTGCTATGATACTCTTCAATCAGAAATGGCGACAAACTTATATGATAATACCAAGCGGGAAGCATGGAATAGATATCCAAAACTGGAAACATGTAAAAAACTGGATGCAGTTAGAGCAAAGTATATAATTGATTATACAAATCTAAATAAAATGATTCAAGATCTAAGTGGAACAGAAATAACGGCTGAAAAAATGGTCGGCGAAAATAGAGCAATTCAAGCTAAACTAACAAATATTTGTAAAACCTCTCCCATAAGTCAAGCTTGCAAAAACCTTGCAGAACAAGACCTCCCCCTATATGAGCTACTATCAAAATATGATAATGTTAATGTGAATCTGTTCAGTAATAGTGTAGATATATCAAATAATTTATTGTTAGTCAATCAAGTCTATAGAGTTATGGGTTGTACTGAGCCAAATCAGTTTTTTTCAACGTATTTTGGTGGCCCTACATTTTGGGTAGATAAAAATAAGAAATATCCTATCGATATTGGCACATGTTTGACCTGTCACCCCTGCACTTTCACTAATATTGCACCACAAAGCTTTTTTGATATCTTAGAAACTTCGGCAACTCCATTTGAATGTAGTATGGTTAGATCATCGCAGCTTGAAATAAAAGATTCTGAATTGCCGCTTATAGACACTGACACATTACGTACCAAGCTACAAGAAATGTCGCCATATTATCTGTCTCCGGATATTGTCGATGCTGTAACAAGTTCCATTGAAAATAATTCTGCCGCTGATTTACAGACAACACCTGAGATCCTTGCAAATATATCTAAGGTGATAGGAAATATAAAACGTTTTACCAACACACCATAACCTCATGTGCCTAACTTAGGCTACATTATTACAGTAGTGATGTACTAAACACCCCTGTTGGAGTGTTTAGTGCAGCACATCACGGTAACACGGAAATCAACACGCACTAAAATGAGTTGTTGAAATAGGATGATTGGTGAATGGTTGATTTATGCACTTTTAGTGCTGATAATCATCGTGTTAATAGTATTTATATGGAGAATGATGTGTAAAAAAGATGACATTAAAGAGGGTATGATTGATTATTATACCGTTGAAAGCTATCTAAAAAGCCTACAGGAAAAAGTGACAGTTGGACAGTATATTTTTTTTTATGCCAATCACCCAATTCAACTTGCGCAAGTGCAGGTTTTTGATATGAATGGCATAAATGTTGCTATAAATCGCACACCAACTTGCAGCAGTACAGAACCAGGATCTGCAGATGTAAAAATTACAACAGATGCTAATATAAACCCAAGGTATGGAAAACAAAATGTATGGACCAGCGGCTCTAAAAGCACTAGTGTTGCATCGTGGCTTCTAGATTTAGGAGGTGCCTACCAGATTTCATCTATAGTAGTAACGGGTATGACACCCTCGGTAAATTTAAATGACACAAAAAAAGAAACATCTGATGCAACAATATCAGAATATAGTATTAATAAAGGTAATATGTTAAATAGAATTGATCCAGACTATATTAGTCCAATGGGAATATATATAGAGGTTTGGAAAAGGAGTCCAAATGTAGATTATTCAAAAGGATTTACAGCAAGGAGTGCTATAACTGGATATGAAATGCAACGACAAATAACAACAGATAACGTAAGTAATATTTTAACATTTCCTAACGCCTTTAATATTACTAGAAGCGCAGCAGATACTATTTCTAGGCAATATACATTGGCAGCCCTATTAAACACCCCACCGCAACCTGAAGTTTATACGATTGATGGTCAATATACACCAGCTGCAGCAGCTATTCAATGTAATATTAATGGGGCACTACTGGCAACTCTTGGACAACTTAAAAGTGCATCTATTGCGGGAGCATCATGGACGACACCTGGGTGGATCAAAGATGATATTGGGTTTGTATATAACCCATATAGTGCGAATGACCCCTGGTATAATAAAACTACAGCTACTGCTACAGCGCAACCAATTTGCTTTGGTATAAAACCTAATATAAATATAAATTCTAAGATACAAAAGTTTAATCAATCTCTATATAAACAATATGATAACAATCCTGCATACATTAGTAGGGCAGGTAGTAGATTTAGCATGCCTGATATTCAGACAATAAGTAATAATGTGGCTAGATTCTACTTAGATGGTTTAAATCCAGCTGTATGGAATTCAAAAAAATTAGTTGAAAACATTAATACAGAACTTAAAATGTATGGGAACACAATTCGTGGGACAGCCCCTAAGGCTATGCTATCATTGGCTATGCAATCTATAATTGATGATAATCTCATAGAACTTTTTAATGCACTAAAATCTATATCTCCAATGAATTTTCTTTTAGAAAGTTCCTTAGGACCGACATACAAAGACAATGTGAATATTTCTACTACTATAGAAGTATTTGGAACAATACCCCCAGGAGGTATAGATGAAATAAACAAAAGCATCAATATTTGCAAGCGAATATTTCTAGGTTCTCCACTTCAAATTGACAGTTTCGTAAATGTTAAATATGATCCTAATCCGACTAATATTAAAGCATATATACGTGCAGCCCCTGGTCCAAATGCTAGTTCCATGACCAACCCCGCTAATTTCTGTAGGGCGGAAGTAAATCAGGAGTTTTCAGAAGAGCGGAAAGATTATGTCACCGTTTTTGCAGACATCAATCAAATTTATAATAATCAAAATTGTAATCAAGAACTAACAACTGAGGCTTTAGGATTAATACCAGAGCCAGCCCGCAAAATGTTAATAAAATGGATATTTGATCGTAAAAAACGAATAATGCGGTATAACTATCCACAACTCAAAGTAGTCGATATAAATTCGAGTAGAACTGTATTAACATATAGAAATACTCATATATGGCAAAAGTCTGCTACTTCACGTTATATAAACCTTGGCAATCCTAGTAAAAGCACGGACAATCGTCCAACAACCGCTGAAAGCATTGTTTTAGGAATTGGCGAAACGATTCCTAATATGCAATCATTGGTTGGAATGAAAGTATATGGTCTATCCATGACCGAGTCAAATTTAACTATCACAAGTAATACTGGTACTATAGTAACGGGAACTATTACTTTATCTGGGCCTACAAGCCTTCAATTACCACCGTATGGTGATGAAGTCGAACGCATGGCAATGATTTCAACAACAAATGAAAATGAAATGAATGCAGTAAAGTATATGATCCCCTTAACAAATAATATTGATTTAACAAGTGAATACAATCTTAATATGATTGCACAAGGATTTTATGAAGCTATGCAGGGTAGCTATATAATGAGTAATATATATGACGTTTTTTCGATAGGAAAAACTATACTTGACATCCGGTTTGACATTACAAAGCATGTTGATATTGCAGAATATAAAAGAAAACTTACGAATTTAAAAGATATATACTATACACTCCAGAGTTCAAATGTAACACAAAATATTATTGATACAGCTAGATCAAATTATGAGCAAGCTATAAGAGATATGGAAATAGCAAATACATTAGATACGGAACCCGCTGTTACTGGAATTCTAGGAAGGTTCTTCTATACATACGATGCTAACACTGCTAAAATAACTATTACAGGATTTACACTCGATGGTCGTGCTGTAACTTCTTTTATGCCTGAAATGAATTGTGGAATAAATATTTCAACTGGCGCCGAAACTGGAACTATATCCTATAAACCTGCTATTGTATATACAATGAATGTGCCAGAAACAACCGACTGTTCTAATCCCAAAACCCTGCGCCGTATGATCGATGACTATATAGATGCGGCTAACACAGATTTAAAAGATATTTTGAAAAATGCAAATCCGTCGCTAGATGTAACTAAAGGCAAACTCCATGTAACAGAAATCAAAGGTTCAACACAGGTATCTCCCACGCAATGTGCAATAACATGGAAAGAGCATTTATGGGATGAGAACAAAAATACTGTTCTGGAAGGTAACGCCGAAATAACACGTAATGCTCTAATGACATATTCAGTAAATACAGCTGATTGGTTCGCAACAAATACATCATTCGATATTTCTGGCTTTAAACTATTTAATGACGCGAATGTTCCAGCGTGTATTTTTAGTGCAACCGACTACAAAGAACGTGTAAAACCCAGACTTGACATGGAAAATGACCAAACTAAAATACGCAATGACTTTATTATTAATATGTTTAATAATGGGAACGGAGAACCATGTTATAAAACCCTTCCATTATATACATTCAATTCAGGGGATTATGCGGATGCAAATGCGTCCGTAAAAACATTATATAAAAACTCTGGATCACAGGCCGTTATCGACTACTACAAAAATACAGGTATCGCGGCAGGACATATGGTCCGCTCACAACAAGCAATCACACCCCTAAGTCCCACTATACAAATAAATCAACCACTCCCAGAAGAATCGACGTTAGATAGTGCTTCAGACACATGTCCAGTAAAAGATTGTCAAGATGTAGGTGTCTTATACAATCTCGTAGATCAATTCAATTCAGACCCTACACAGCCTGGATCTATTATGAGAGTCACACGCGCCTTCACAAGAAATCCGTATCAATGCGACGTAGAAGTTGATATAAATTATGATGTAAATGTATTAAATGGCTCTGGTAAAAGTGTAAAAAAGGGGACATTTACATATGACGCTCAAAATAATGAAATACCATCTAGCGCAAGCTTATCTGGAATTAAAAAAGAAACACGTGCATTTACTATTTCTCTAAATACTACAGACTGCAGTTATTTATTAAATGTCGCGGGAAAACCAGGATCAGGTGCAACTATACAGAATAACCTTCTCAATCTGTATAAACCAATGGAATATGCAACACATTTTCAAGAAACAACTTCAGCAACATTATCAAGCATATTCAATGATATATCTGGTAATGCACACTTGGCAGCAACGACGGCTGCTTCTATTCTTCCCACATATAGATCCCAGGGAATCGCAGCTCTAGGAAATATTAGCAATCTAGGAACATGTGCAACCGCTAAATGTAGCGATACAGTGAATCTAAATGCAATGATCGCCTATTACAATTCTAAAACACCACCTCGCACAAAACAGATTAATAATATTCTACGCGTTGGAACTTTGGATGAAAAAACATGCGATATTACATTTCAAGAAGATACCCTCGCTATAGACTCTAGAAGCACATATAAAATTCAATCTTCTCAAACATCAGGCCTTCGCTTTACAATGGAGTCTAGCAGCGCGGCTCCGTGCAGCTTTACACCTACCGCAATGACTACTATTCTTCCTGCCCCCCCCGCAGACGTCATAGTGAATATGAATTCTGTACCATCGAGTGCCATCTGTTCGGAAGTCTATGGAGTTTCTGGAACTTTCACGACACCTAATGCTGCCGCTGCAAAGTGCGCAACCTACGGAGGAGTTCTTGCAACTACACGGCAACTCAAGGCCGCTCAGAAAAACGGAGCAGATTGGTCGTCACCAGGTTTCTTAGCCGATGTTTCTGGAAACCTCTATTATCCCTCGGCGTCAAATGCCAGCAAGGACGTGCTAAGCGCGAGCACGGCAAAAAATGGTGGAGCACTCTGTTTTGGACCTAAACCAAAAGATGGTTCTGCCACGGATGTTCTCCCGTTAAAATTAACACCCAGGACTTGGAGTTCTTGTCCAGTAAATTCCTACACAAATCCAAACAGAGAAGTTAGCGGATTCACAAACTACGTGAATCCTGAACGGCTTGGAAAATCCTCCGCGCCACCTATCCGTGTAAGCGAATCAACGTATCCTCTGAATTCACGAGGCTTCGGTCTCGATAGCGCTCGCAATAGAGATGCACCACCCCTCGATACGCTGTATAAAGAACCCCTGCGCCAAACTACGCGCCCCGCATCGGAACCCGGTCCTATGGTTCTCGGCACTGAGGGAGATAATATCTCTCCGCAGAAAGCTGGGAGCTACAAATACCTCCGCTTCAAACCTACGAAAACACGCGATCCCCTCAGCCCCACAGTAGAAGTCGGAAAGTTCAGATTTTTCTTGGGCCACTCCGAAATTGATATGACCAATGTAAGAGTAACAAATCCCATGGGAACTTGGATAGGCGATATAGAAGATGTTATTGGTCCTGGATATACATCTGGGTGGTCTGACTTGCACAAAAAAGCTATAGTGTTTGCTTTTCCATATGCAACAATGGTCAATGGCTTCACATGGACAACCGCAAATCCTGATAAAGGAGTTGGGGGCGACCCAGTTCAGTGGAAGCTGGAAGGCTCTCAAAATGGCGTATATTGGACAGTTCTACGCGATCAAACACAACATAATTTCCCTGTCACTGTCACACGCTTTCAGGAGCTGCCGCTGTTTCGCTTTTAGACCTTAACATATTTCGCGCCTACGAATTCCATCCATCGTCTAATATCCGCTTTTTTGATTTTGGTCGGATCTGGTGGCTGTCCTTTCATTCTCCACTGAATCATTTCGGGAAAATGGTTGTGCATAATCTTCAGAAAATCGTTCTTAGTGTGTAATCCACTAATATGCGAACCGATACCAGTATAATGTACATAGATCCGAGCCATATACCTATTAGCATTGTTTTAACCACCACGCTTTTGCCGCCGGTGCCGCCGCCGCCGCCTCTCTTGCGATATCCGAATCTGTCGTGTGATACGTCTTTCCGCAAAGCAAAAAGGAATGAACGCGCGCATAGCCCCACTGTTGCTCCGTAGCACCGGGCCTGTGTCCTGTGCGCCAAGCTGCGAGGCCACGATTATAAGATTCGCGGATATACTTTAAAGGAACACCCGTCGCAGCCGCCTTGGCCTCAAGCGAGGTCGCCGCAGGAAACTTCCGTTTCCACGCAGTCGTATATCCCGAAGATTTTGTTCGGACACCCTTGTCCGTCTTGAATCCCGTGTAGGCGGCGGGGTTCTTCCAGTGCATTGCGCGGCCACGCAGAATCTCTTTCCGCCGACGAGTAGCGGCGGGCTTTGAAAGGCCACGATAATATTTGCGCGGCCACGTAGGTCTGTCTCTTTTTAAGGTTACACCTCGTTTCATCCTACTTAGTAGAATGAAAGGAGGTTACAGGGCTACTCGCAAAAATCGTGCCATGCTGCAAAAATGGCGTAGAGGGGAATCCATCGGCTTCACAGGGGTCGCATCTCTGAAGGCGAAGGGCCTGATCCCACGCACCAGCCGTAAAAATCGGGGGAAAAAGATTGTCGGCCCTAAATACCGATAGATGTTCGTTACAGCCAAAAAGGAAGAGGTGAAGCTGCTCACACGATGCGGATACGAGCCCCGCGAATCCATACGCAGCTTTGAGAAGTCTCTAGAACAAACAGGGGCTATAGGCACTGGGCGCGCGCTTCACTTTGCAGCCGACGTTGTTGCCAGCGGTGGCATTGATTCCTTTGTAAGGGCCATATGGGACTATGCCATTTCGCATGTAGGTATCGCATCCCCCCGTATTTTTGTATATCTCAAGCGGCGTATGGATGAAGTATATAATATGCTGAAACGCCTTCCGGACGAGGACGCATATAAATCGGAGGAGTTTCAAGTGCGCATTGGAGAACTCGTTCTTGTTTCACGAGATGCACCAACGCGCACGGTCATTCCATGGCCGCGGGTGGGCCCAGAAACCCATGCAGAAGGTTGGTTACGCGCAGTTGCATCAGCCCCAGAAACGGCCGCCTTAAGAAAAGTCTGGCGTCCCGAAGGAGATTCTTCTATTCTTCGCACAGCTGGGGCGGAGCTATGTAAGGCGATCATAGACGGGGCGGTAGAGAAGGCTCTTTTCTGGGTGAAATGGCTCCTAGAAGAAGAGGTGCGTGTGAAAAAAGAAGTCAAGGGTGCCTCCATTACAACATATGAGCGCGGCGCACCCGGCAGCAAACAGAAGGCTGGTGTTGCATTTTTCGTGCTCGCTCTATATGCAGAAATATATAAGGAACTCGCTGCAAAACAACTCGTGCGCATGCATGAAGAGTTTCAAACTCTTTTGGATCTGTGGCGCAGTGGAGACAAGAACATACATGGATCCGCGCGGAAACAAATATTTACTGTGCTTACACAGATACTCTGCGAAGTTCCACGATGGAAAGTTCCCGCTGCACCTGCTCTTATTAAAGATCCAGTGGCCATGTCCCAGGCCATTAGACAAGTACCGAAATTCTTCCGAGAAGTCATGGCCTATGATCCGCCGCAAGCCGCCGCAGCAATAGCCCACGCATTTCGGTCTCGCGGAAAAGTCGATACCAAGATAGTCGCGAAAGCAACAAAAACAGAAGCAGCCGAAACAAAGATGGAGGCTTTTGATAGGGCTCTGGAAGATTATTTTTCACGACAATAAAATAGAATGGATTATACACGAAAGGCGGTTAGAAGAGCAATATCATTTTTCGGCAATATTTTTTCCAGTGCGCGCAATACACTTGTTAATCTATACAGAGGAAAAACTAGACATCATAGACGTCATCGTAATTCGGTATCTAGAAATATGAAAACTGCTGTGAAAAACATGCAAGAAGAAACTATGTCTGCAAATGGCCCACCTCCTCCGAAAAATGGACCTGCAGGGCCTGCGATGCAAAATACATCGATGCCGCTTGCCCCCGCACCGCAGTCGGCCGGCAAGAAAATGCGCGCTAAAAATCTGCGCGGCATGAAGTTCTACAAAGCGACACGACGCATTCGGCGTTAATTTCATACTTGAAGTTAGATGGCAGACAAAGATTGGCTGAGAATATCTTCACGATTAATTACTGCCATGACTGGGGAACGTAATAGTGGTTCTATTGCTAGTATCCAGGCAAGGCTGAGAGCACTAGGCGATAAAGTTTTTAAAGAACTACAAGATGCTGCGGATAAAGATCTTAACGGTAATGGAGATAAAGATAACTTAAGTTTAATGATGAAACCCGTATTTGCCAGTTTAGGAATTGATAATCCAAAAATACAAAATAAAAGAATCGCAGATTTAAAGAAGGTTCTCAAAGAGCAGCGTGACGGTGCAAGAAAACGCGGCGAGGAAACACGAGCGCCAAGCGCAGCTGCAGAGGGAAATTCAAGTAATAACAATTTCGGTTCAGTTCTACGAACAGGGGCCCGTGCCACGCAAAAAAAGTCAAATAAGAAGGGGGCTTCTGCCGCTCCACCCCAAAAAACTGGCGGGCTTTCTGCGGCTCAACGAAGGGCAGAGCTGAATAATGC
>Ga0255088_1000528_pt1 | contig 17115 bp, 24 predicted proteins | sample Colum_Miss_RepB__2_FD_188587 | JGI IMG/M metagenome (GOLD analysis project Ga0255088, IMG submission 188587) | Freshwater microbial communities from Columbia River, Oregon, United States - Colum_Miss_RepB_8d | ecosystem: Environmental > Aquatic > Freshwater > River | place: USA: Oregon...
AGTGACACCGGCGCCGGCCGCTGCGCCAGCTGCACCCAAACCAACCCCCGCACCTCGGCCCGCGCCCGCCCCGTCACCTCAAAACCCGATCGCCAACCAAACCGTTGGATTCGGAAAACATTCCAACCTCCTGGTCAAAGACCTCCTTGCGCAGCAGCCAGACTACGCCGCATGGCTGGTCAGAAGCACCAGGAGCGCCGCGCCAGGATCACGCACTCGGCAAGTTGGCGACTACATCAATTCACTGCCGGAATACCAGAACGCGGTCACAGAAGAGAAAGCGAAAGCTGAAGCAATCCTCACCGATGAAAACCAATCCTTCCTCACTGGCCTTAAGATCACCGCTCAGCAGAACCCGGATGGCAGCATCACCCTCCGGGGCAAAACTTACGACCGCCAGGACGACCTCCGCGCCGCTGGTGGACGGTATTCCAAAGACAGCCGCACCTACACCATCTCTGCCGCCGGTCTTGGGCAGTTTATCGAGCGATCAAGAGCTGATTCAGGGGTTGCTGGCGGACAAAGAAGTGGTAGCCCGGCTTATTCCCGTGATGTTGAACTCCGAAAACTCCGAGAGGATGCGGACAACCGGCCCGACCGAAGCGGATTGGATGGAGGCGTTGACAACTATCTTAGCGTAGAAACCCAGGAGCTTATCCGACAGGGTGAAGACTTTGGGATCCCAAGGGAAGTTGGGGATGAGCAGATTGAAGATGCAGCCCTCATGGTCCAAGCGTTTGCAACCAAGCGCCCATTCTTCATGCTTTCCAGCGCACCTGGAACCGGAAAGACCTTCGTGCTTGGGGCTGGTATTCGCGAGATGCAGGACCGTTTCGCCCGCAAGATCATCTACGTTACCCTCAACCGGGGTCTGATCAAACAGATCCAGCAGGATCTCAAGGCCTACAATCTCGGACCCGTAAAGTTCATCACCTACTCGGAGATGAAGGATCTCCCAGCGGAAGACTCAGACGTGATAATCTTCGACGAAGCGCACGCGATCAAGAACCTGGCTGGAAGCGGATCAGAGCAGGCCAAGAAGGCTCAGGAGTGGATCCAGCAAACCAAGTTCCCAATCTTCTCGACTGCAACGCCGTTCGAGAACCCGACTCAGACAGCCTACCTGCTGAACACTGGAATCTTTGATTCGTTCAACGGTGACTACAAACAGTTCGCTGCGGCATACGGAGCGACCCCGATCAAAAAAGACGGTCAGGTAGTGAGAACCGTTTGGCTTCCGACCAAGACCAACGAGCAGGATCAAATTGCGGCGAGAAACTTCTTCCGAAAGGAGGGCATCTTCACGGCCCGAAAGACCCGGCTGCCGGCGGATCAAGTTGATTCGCGTCTGGTGGCTATCAAGGGTAACCAGAAATGGACCGACATCTACAACGCGTTCTCCGACGAAGCGGAAAACCAAAAGGGCTCGCTAGACGGTACGGACAAGATGTGGGTGATCAACTACAAGAAGCGCCTGCTGGAAGCGTCGAAGGTTGGAAACGCGATCAACGAGGCATGGCGAGCTTTGAATGCTGGCCGTTGGCCGATCATCTTCGTTGAGACCAAGGCGGAGAGAACCATCGACATCAACGAACAGCGCCGTCTCCAGCAGGAATTTAAGCGCGCCAAGGCGCTGGCTAAAATGATGGGCGGTGAATCGCCTAGGAGAAGCGATTACCCTGGTTTGCTGTCAGACGGACTGATCAACCTTCTGGAGTCCACGATGGACAAGGTTGGCGTCTCGGCTATCGAGATACCGTCTGCTGAAGATGTCATTAAACGCGAGATTGGGGCACAGAACGTCGCGATCTTCACTGGCTCCATTCCAGATTCCCAAGCCCAGAAGAACCTCGAAGAATGGCGCGGAAAGCAACCTATGGTCCTGGTCGCCACCATGGCTAAGGGAGGCACCGGCTTGTCACTGCACGACAAGACCGGCACTCATCCGACAACCCAGATCAATGTCAACCTGCCGTGGACTGCCACCCAGGTTGAGCAGGTATCACTGCGTTCCGCCCGATACGGCCTCAAGAGCAAAGCTCAGATGATGTGGCTCTTTGCTGACAACATTCCGTTCGAGCGGGAATTGGCGCAGCGGGTTGGTGGCCGCATGAGGGACATGGGCGCGCTGGTTCAAGGAGAAGCCGGCGCTACTGCTGCCAACATCAAGAACTTCAATTTCGAGGATGAGTCGTTCTCGGAGGCTAATGCTGCTGAAGCAGCTAAGAAGGACCTGACGAAGGAGGAGCCTAAGGTTGCGCCCCCGGCTCCCGCTCCAGCTGCCGCACCGAAGACCAAGAAGGCCCGCGAATGGACGTTCCGAGGCGACATTCTGGATGACATCATCAATCTGGGCGGCGTCATGTCCAGGTCGCAGGCCAAGAAGGAGGGCCGACTGGATGCGATCAAGAGCCTCTATGATGACGCTCCGAGGCTGAAGCCGTTCTTCAACAAAATCTTCGCAGGCAGGTCGCGTGGAACCGCCAGCCGGAACCAGCCCGACGTGTTGCTTCAGGAACTCGCCATGGAAAATCCTGGCAAGTACGGAGATATGACGGTTGCTGAGTTCTGGGCCGAGATAGAGAAGGCAGCACGCGGGCGCGAAGGCGACACTGCCGAGGCGCGGAAGGAAGCCAAAGCCGCAGCCGCTGGAGCCGAAGAAGCGATGTTGCAGGCGCAGGATGAAGCCTTCGTTGATGCCCAGACAGAAGGGATGCAGCGCGCCGGCGAGCCGGACGGGCCTGTTCAAATCTCAGTTGGAAGCCTTGCGCTGGGAGACAAGTTTTCGGTCCAAGGTGAGCAATTCGAGGTTACAGCTGTCACTCCAGAGGGAGGCTACACGATTCGCGATGGCGAAAAATTCGGCGTTCAGCAGCTGACGGAATACGACACGCTGTTTGTTGATCGACCACCTAATCAAGGTGGGCCTTCAGGCGGCGGCCCCGGAGAAACCGGACCAGGCCCACGCAGACCACGCCTTACAGAAAAAGAAAACCAGGGCGACCTTCTCGCTAGCACGCAAGCTGAGCAGATCACGCTTACTGGCGAAGAGGGGATTGATGTTGAGGCCAGGCGAGAAAAAGCCCAAGCCGAGGCCCGCGCCGCTGCTGAAGCCAAGGCCGCCCAGGATAAGGCGCAGATGAATCTCTTTGACGAAAGCCCGATTCAACGGGCCGGCAAATCAGCGATTGATGCCATTGATCAGATCACTAGGAACATCGACGAAAATCAATACTCGGATCCGTTGCTTTTAACGCCGCTGGCGAAGCTGGCCCTTCAGATCGCCAAGGGGTTGATTCGCACCGGCATGGCTGTGGATCGCGCAATTCGCCAGGCGGTTGTACAGGCACGGCAAAGTTACCCAAATGACCCTGTCAATGATGCCGAGTTGTCTAACCGGTTGGTTGGTCTCATTGAGCGTGCGGCTACCGACTTCGGTATGATCTACACCACGCCCGGCCAACCTGTGACCACCAAACGTGGCGCATACGAGGATACGGTTGCTGGGCGCCGATCCCGGACTCCCGAGGTGCAGAACGCTGGCTTCCAGCTGGCAGTCGATGCGTTCAATGAGGCAGGGGTGAAGTTCCGCCAGGTGGGCGACGCCTTGTTCGCACCTGTCGATGGAGTAGACCAGGAGGAAGCGGGAAGGAAGCTGATCCAGGTTGCCAAGGACAAGATCCGAGATGCCAAGGAGGCCGGTCGCAGCGATACCATCGCAGAGTTGATCCAGTCGCTCCGCAACCACTTCGGCGCATCCGAGGCATTCAGCCCCGAGACCCGCGATGAACTCTACCTGATCGGTCAGTCTGAGGCGTCCCAGTTTGGTATTAACCTGGCGAGCCTGAGGGCGTCCGTGAAGGACTTCGTGGCCATGGCTCGTAACGTGCGTGGATTCCTCACCTCAGCCATCTACGACAACTTCAACGGCGAGAGCGTCAAGGGCGTGATGGACAAGATCATGACTGAGTTCCGTGGACAGTTCACCGAAACCGAGATTCAGAAGATCGTTGGCGAGAAGCCCGACCTACAGGAGATGCTGAATCGGTTTGGAGTCTTGGCACTGGCCGACACCGGCGGCCGCGTGTACCGCGCTGTCCAGGCGCGCCTGAAGGCTAAGAAGGCGCCCACCCAGAAGGCGAAAGAGCAACGCGCACTTGAGGATGAAGCCATCGAGCAGATCATCGAGAACGCACTGGCGCTTGGCGTCACCGAGCCGGCCAAACCTGCAAATCGCAAGCTCACTCCCGACGAACGCCTGGGGCTAATGACCCGACCGGCCACGCAGGCCAAGGTGCAGAAGGCTACTGAGGATGCCGTCAAGCAGGCCGAGTTCAACGCGGGCTGGAACATCATGATGGCCCGAGCGGTTGGCAACGAAGAGCTTCGCGCTCAGTATCAGGAAGCCATGGATGCCAAAGAAGATCCGGATCCAGAAGCAATCGAGGAGGGCCTCGACCTGCCGCAGTACGCTCACTGGCGCACGATTCGTGATGGGTTCCTGAACTACTCGCCGACCACCCTGAAGCTCGCCCAGGACGTGATTCGCGGCCGGTTCAAGGGAACGCAGTTCGGGCCGAAGAAAGTTGCCCCGCCGGCGCCCGCCAAGATCGACCTGGCGCGCCTGGTTCAACAGCCCAACGCCGAGATGAGTCGCGTGATCGGCGAGCAGCTGGCCGCCATCGAAGGAGTGATGGACCTAGCCGGCGCGTCCCCTGAGGCCAAGGCCCGCGTGATGCAGATGGTTACAGCCAATGTGGGTTCTCAGATCCAGCTGGCCCGCCAGCGCGTGCTGAATAACTTCCTGGACGTGAAGGCTAAGGCTGCTCCGATTGGCGCGAGCGAGCGTCTCCAGCGGTTGATCAACGCCGGAATCATCGAAGACCCGCGTTATAAAGGTGAGAAAACTGTCGAACTTCTCAAGCGTGTTGCCCGAAAATACATTACGACGCAAGAGTTCAAAGAAATTGCCACAACTGATCAGGCTCAAAAACTTCCGGCCCTTACCGCTAAGTTCAACGCGATTGTTGGTACTGAAAACCTGACGGACGAATGGATGCAAGGGGCGGTATGGACCTATCTTACTGAGCGGTTGCAGCAGACTGAAAAAGAAATTACGGGTAGGTTCTTTGATTTAACACCAAAGCCGGAACCGACAACAGTTGGAGAGCGACTCCGTAAGTTGATTAACGCTGGGATTGCAAACGACCCGCGCTACCAATCTGAGCCCACCCGTAAACTCCTAAAGCGCGTCGCTAAGACCTACCTGACGGCCGACGAGCTTTCAGGCATGGCGACCAGGACTCGGGCCGAGAAGCTCGCGTTCCTCACCGGCAAGCTGAACCAGATCGTCGCAGCCGAGAATCTGGCCGATGAGTGGATGCAGGGTGCTGTCTGGACCTACCTCACCGAGCGGATGATGGAGGCTGAGAACTCCGTGGTTTCCCAGATCGTGGGCGCCAAGGACGTCAGCTTCGACCCTGCGCTTCCGAAGACCGACGCACAGCTGTCGGCCGATCGTGCAAAGGCTGTCGAGCGGCTCGCTGGAGGTATCCGCGCCGGATTGCTGGACCAGCGCATCGCTGAGAGCGTTGCCAAGAACCCCGCGTTGCAGCGGTTGGTTCCCAAGATGAGTGACCTGGTGAAGCGGGTTCTGAACACCCCGCAGGCCGGGCAAGCCAAGCTGGCTCAAGCGTTCTCGGAAGCGTTGCTCTCAGAACTGGCGATTGACCAGGCGCTGGCCGACAAGACTGGAGTTGCGCTGGCCAAAGCGTTCGAGGCGAAGTTTGAGCGGGCGCGCATTCAGGCGCTAGACAAGGCGACCAAGAAGCTCACCGGCAAACAACGCGAGGAGGCCGGACCAGGCACTCCGCTTTGGCAGAAGATCGAGCAGTTTGTAAACGCAGGCGGCATGAACTCGGCGGCACTCCTGCAAAGCATCGCCAAGAAATCAGGCTGGAAGGTTCCGACCGATGAGGAGGTTTCCCGCTTCCGAGACTTAGCGCGCCTGGAGCAGGAGCTCAGCACGGCTACCGAAGAGGAGATCAACGCCGGCATCACGGACGACATCAAGGCCGCAATGAACGAGGGCAAGCGCATGGATGTTATGCGTGAACTCCAGATGCGTTGGGCGCGGATGACCATGCCGATCCGTGGCAACAAGCAGAACCTGGCAAGGGCCGCCAAGGAATACGGGTCAGCAAATACGCTCTTGAAGTTCGGCTTCATCACCAAGCAGCTGATCGACGTGGCTACGCAGATGTTTGTTTACACGCCGTCACGTGCAGGTGCGACAGCGATCCAAAGATTCGTATCCAGTCGGGACCCAAATCGCACACTCCGCCTTTGGAAGGATACAGCGACTACCCTTGAGGATGCTTACAGAGCGCGCTTCAACGCGCTGAACATGGCGTATAAATCTGCGCTCCAAGCCGCCAAAGGCCGCGCTGAAAAGGATACCATCATGGGTCTCCAGAGTGGAATGCGGGCGCTGGATCGCATCAACGCGCAGGCGACGGAGCACTACAAGAACGGTAAATACGCGCAGGCTACAGTGCTTCGCATTCTTGGGCTCGCGCAGTTGTCCTACCGCTTCGCCTCATCCCTCGACGCATTCCAAGGTGTCCTGGCCGAGCAGCAGGAGATCGGTGCTTGGGTTGAATCGCAGCTGCGCCTCCAGGGCATGGGTCAGGCCGAGGCACGAAAGACTGCAAAGACAATCATTGGCGACTCCATTGCGGAGTACGCGTTGGCCCAGGCGCTGATCGGGGACAACCCGAACATCGCACCCAAGGATCGCAGTGCTGCTGCATGGAACGTAGTGCGCGCACGGCAGTACCAACGCATCGCGGCAGCTGGTTTGGACGCGGGAGATATCAAGGGTATCACGCAAAACCTGCGGTCTACGATTGGATGGAACATCGAAGAAGAGGGAGGCCCTGGCGGCGTCATTGGGCAGGCAATGAAATCCAGCGGGAAAATCCTGTCGCGCATCGGAATTCCGGATCTCCTGGGGATGTTCTCGAACGCCGTTGCAATCGGAATCAACCGAGGGCTTACGTTTGCCGGTGGAGGTTTCGTTCCAGGCGCGTTCGAGGGATCCGCCTGGTACAAGAGCGAGACCGACAAGGTGCAGCGCAAGATCGAGGCTGCGGCGGGACTGGGGCTTTCTGGGTTGTTTGTTGGATTGGTTCTCTCAGGCGCGCTGCGAGTCTTCACCAGATGGCCCGACGATAAGGAGGAGGCTGATCGAATGGAGCGTGAGGGCCACAAGCCTAACACGATGGAGTTGGATCTTCCCGACGGGAAGATGCTGCGTGTTTCACTGAACACTGGACCGTTTCAGTTCATCCGCCCAGCGCTGGCCGCTGTCGGTGAGCTTCAGTACACCATCGCCAGGCGCAAGCGGCTGAACGATAAAGCCGCTGCTGCTGCCAAGAAGAAGGGGCTCACCTTTGAGCCTCGCGAACTCACTGCGAAGGATGTTGGCTGGGCGTTGGTCTGGGGCGCCTACTCAGCTATCGCCCAGGGGCGCACCGCATCTGGAATGATCGGCGCCGGCACATATCGTGGAGCGCCAGATGTGGGCAAGATCACGGCCGCTACCGTGAGCCCGCTGATTCCGTTCCAGCCTCTTCTGCGCGAGGCCACCGCCATGTCCGGCGCGGAGTTCAACCCCAAGGATCAAACATTCATCAACCTCCTGGTCCCGACGCCCTGGAGCGGCAAGGTGGACCGCAACTTCCTTGGGGACCCAGTTGGTACACCGCGTGCCCAGGAGCGCATCATGTCGATCCTGACTGGCGGCACCGCGATCGTTGGAGGCGAAGATCCTGACCGCGCCTACCAGGTGCTGGCCAAGACTGGATGGACACCAGCGACTCCGCAGAACAACAAGTTCTTCCAGTTCGGCCGCGTGCAACGGCAGGCTACCCCGGAGGAGTTGACCAGGATGCAAGAGGTTCGAGCGGTCGAACTCAAGACGCGGATCTCGCAGCTGGATCCTCAGACCGCCACCAAACGGCAACTGGACCGCATCGAAGACATCGCGAACGCAAAAGCGAAAAAAGCTGTGGGAATTCGATAATCCTGTATTGACGGCGCGCGTCAGTTGCCATACGTTGACTGACGTATGAGCAACCAACTGCAAGTAGCCACACAGCAATCGCAACCCCTGAGCGCCTTCTCTTCGGAGAACGCGTTCGTCTCAGTCCAACGCATGGCCAAGGCCTTGGCGTCTAGCACTCTCGTTCCCGATTCGTATCGGGGCGAAGCCAACCTCGGAAACTGCATCATCGCTCTGGAACTCAGTCAGCGCATCGGCGCCTCGGTCATGGCCGTGATGCAGTCGATGGTTCCAATCCACGGCAAGCCCACGTGGTCCGCCTCGTTCCTTATTGCCACGGTCAACAGCTGCGGTCGGTTCTCCCCGATGCGTTTCCGTTGGGTCGGAAAAGAGGGGACAGATGACTGGGGCTGCCGCGCTTTCGCTGTCGAGCGCGAGGGAAACCTCGAGCTTGTCGGCGCTCTGGTGACGATCGCCATGGCCAAGGCCGAGGGTTGGTATGGCAAGTCTGGCAGTAAATGGAAGACCATGCCGGAGCAGATGCTTCAGTACCGCGCAGCTGCGTTCTGGTGCCGCGCCTATGCGCCGGAGATCGCGCTGGGTATGCACACCTCGGAAGAGATCCACGACACTCAGGTGGCCCAGCAGGTCGTGCAGCCGTCTGTCGCTACCACCGTGACCAGTTCCGTTGTGGACGTGACCCCGACGCCGCCTGAGCCCAAGCCGCGCAAGAAGAAGGTCGAGCCCGAAGCCATCGCGGTCGCTGAGCCTGTGCCTGTGCCTGAACCTGAACCTGCGCCGGCTCCCGAGCCTGAGCCCGCACCGGTCGAGGCTCCTGCCACACCGGCCCCGCTGCCCGAGTTGGTTGAAGAAACCGTCGAGTCCACGCTGGCATCGGTTGGTGCGACCTACGAGCAGCTGGTGAAACTCGCCACCGAACTGAACTGGTGGCCGACGCCCGAGGCGTACCCGACGGCGAATGATCTGACTGAAGACCTGAAGAAGTGGGTGATCCGCAACAAGCGCGGTATCGGTCGGGCAATGATGAAGGCGGGAGGTGCCCTGTGAAGCTAATCCACCCCATCGACGTACACACGTATCGCCAACACCCGGCGATCAACATCTCCAGTCTCAAGGCATTCTCCCGCTCACCGGCGCACGCCATGGTCGGCTTTGAGGAAGAGAAGGAAACCACGGACGCCATGAACATCGGCAGCCTGCTGGACCACAAGGTTCTCGGCACGCCGTACCTCTGGACCACGTCGCCATTCGATGACTACCGGACCAAGGAGGCACGCAGCTGGAGAGACGAGCAGGAGGCCCGAGGCGTCACCGTGTTCAAGCAGGACGCAATCGAAACCGTCGAGCGCATGGTCGAGGCCGTTCGCGAACACCCGGTTGCCGGCCGCCTACTGGCGGAACCGGGCAAAGCGCAGGTCGGGATGTTCGGCGAGTTCGAGTCCTGCGAACGCAAGGGCCTGATCGACTGGTTGCCCAACACGACCCCGGTAATCGTGGACTTGAAGAAATGCCGCGATGCTAGCAAGGCCGGGTTCCGGCGCCAGATTGGCCAGCTGCGCTACGACGTGCAGGCGGCGTACTACCGCGACCTCTACCGGGATATCACTGGCGAGACCCGCGCCTGGCAGTGGATTTGCGTCGAAGACCAGGCGCCCTACGCGGTCGCTGTGTACCAGCTGGACACCGAATCCTTGGACAAGGGTTCCAGCACGTGGCAGTCGTGGATCCGCCAGTGGATGGTCTGCGAAGACACCGACAGTTGGCCGGGTTACAACGGCGATTCCATTCAGATCATTCAATCCCCCGGCTGGATCCTCAAAGATGAAACTCTCCCGTGAAGCCATCGAGCGTGTGCTCGGGAAGCAGCCACCGGTTCCGATTATCGAAGTGCAACCCAGCGGCACCTGGAGACAGATGACCGATGCCGAATGCAAAGCGATCATCGAGGCCAAGCGCAAGAATCCGACGTACACCTATCGTGAGTTGGCGAAGAAATTCAAACGGTCGCACAGTGTAATCTGGAACGTAATCAATGGAGGTAAATCGTGAATGCACTCATCTCAAACGCAGTCGCCCGTGGGTGGATCAGTTTCCCCGATCCAGTTGCGGTGCCAGCACGGGCACCGGTTCCGGTATTCAATGCCAGACGCGCCTGGAAATTGTGGAACGAAGGTCAGAGTTTGGCCTACGTGGCGAAGGCTATCGGCGTGAAGAAGCGAGCCGTCTGGGCGATCATTAAGGAGGGACGGCCGTGAGCGACCAAGACACAATCCGCATCACGTTCCAAGGGCTTCTATCTCTCTATCTGCCCGAAAAGACGATGATTGAGGTCTACAATGCAACCGAGCTGTGCTGCCGAAGGAACAACTGGGGAATCGCAATCGACGAGAGCAACCGGCTGGATTTTGTTCCGATGGTGAAAGTGGAGGACGAGCCGTGAGCGATACACCGAGGACGGATGAAAACGAATTCGATTGGGTTACCGCATCATTCGCCCGCAAACTCGAACGCGAACTCAACGCGGCCAATGAGCGGATCAAGCGGCTGGAGGAGGCGGGGGATGCACTCGCCAACAATCACAACCCGTTTACGTTTATCGACTGGCGCAAAGCCAAGGAGGCCAAGCCGTGAGCAACGAACACAACTGCCCTCGGTGCAATGCTCCGTTCTTGTATTTTACTCAAATCAACACGCGCGTTTTTTATTGCGGATCAGACACTCAGATTCCGTCCATGGCTTGCAGGTATGCATCGCAGCTTCAAGACCGTATCGCCCGACTTGAATCCGCCCTCCGAGAGATAGTCAACCAAGACTACCGAGGAAACCGCTCGACTGAATCCCAGATCGCCGTCGAGGCGTTGAAGCCATGACCACCCACTACTACGGATACCTGCGCACCGCGTGCGGTCGATTCCTTCCAAACATCACCGAAGACAAATCCAAAGTAACCTGCATCTCATGCCGACGGACGCACCTATTCCACCAACCCGACTCAACACCCTCTCAGAACTCTACCAAGCCGCCCAAGCGAAGAAAGCCGTGACCGTTGGCATGATCCACCGCAAGCCGACGCCAGCGGCCTGGGTTCTCAGCTACCAAGGCAGTCTGATTCACCGGCTTCTGGAAACAGGTATCTACCTCTACACCAAACCCAACCCATGACCTTCTCCCAATCTGGCCAGCTGCCACACCACCAATACTGCTACGTCGATGCCTCGTTCATCTCCGACAAAATCGGCCTCATGCCCTGCGTCTGGTTCGGATTGGTCTCGATTCCTGGACGCGCCTGGGGTTGCACGGTCATGCTGGAATGCGGCGCGATCTACCGGGCGGTGCCACCGCACGCGCTAGCATTTAATGAGAACCCGGAACCTGACTGGCGTATCGAGCACGCGCAACGGTGGGACTGCTACGGCCGGGAGTTCACGACCATCGAGTACGCCTATCTGCGCGGCGTCACCGCCGAGGCGAAGGCTGGTAGCCTGCTTCGCAAAGGCCAGTACCTCTTCACAGCCGCACCCATCGACGACGGTTTTTCTCGGTATCCCGAACAGGCCAAGGAGTTCTGCTTTATCCAGCTGGACAACGGCCGGCTCACGATCCAGCCGACGGACAAAGTCCTATTCCACGACCTCTCCTTCGTCACCCCCGAGTGGCCGACGGATCTCAAAACCACAACCGAAATCTACAGCTGCGAATGAACCTCATCCACCGCATCAAGAAGCTCCTCGGAATCATCAAGCCATCAGGCCGACCACGCATTCCGATGGAGAAGCGACTGGCAATCAAAGGCGCCCCGCCGCACGTGACCGACATCGAGCTAGCACGTATTCTCGATGTCTCCTACACAACCATCAACCGCTACCGCCACCACGATGGACTCCAACCACGAAAACGACGAACTCTCCAAATTCAAAGCGATAGCCCGCCAGCTGCATGAACGGATCGCCTGTGGCTGTCATCCAAACCCATGCTGGACCTGCCAGCAGGTCTCCAGACGTTACCTCGCCATGACCCGTGAAGACGCCCGCATCATCGAAGCAATCCACCGGCATCCATCGGATCGCTCTCTCCGGTAACCGGGTTGTCGTGATCGACACCAAGGATCTCAGCGATCGCGCTCGCAAGGATCTCATTGGCATCTGCGTGGCCAACTCGCAGAATCCAGACACGCTCCTGGCGAACCTCCGGAGGGTTCCAGGCGTGCTATCAGCCACTTTTGGGTAACCGACGTGGCCGGGGTGGTTTCATAGTTTTTCCCACCCATCGGTCTGGTATCGGCTTGTGCCCCTCTCGGTCGGACGCCGGGAGGGGTGACCAACAAAAAACCCCCCAGGACCTCTCAATCCTAGGGGGCTAGACAACTATGAACAGCACTACAAGCGGTGGTATCCTACTTTTTACGACCCACAACCGCAAGTGTTTTGATCGCCCGATCTCGAAATTCTTTCGACGGACGGAATACTACCTTCGGCCGGGGCGGGATCACGATCTCAACATCGGGTTTCAAGGGGTTCCGTCCGATCATCGGCTTGGTCATTCGAGTCTCCAGCGCGCCGAATCCGCGCACCTCAAACCCACCTGCCAATGTAGCGTCCATCATCAGGTCGAACATCCGATCGACAATCTGCCGAGCGTGAGGAACCAGCAGACCGCACTCTTCAGCAAGCGCATGGATCAGGTCAGTTTTTGTCATCGGGCTTCTCCTCCGTGGGCTTCTCCTCCGGTTCCCCCGCTTCCACGAACGCCTGAATCGCCCGATGCACGACCATCGCGCAGAGCAGCGCCGGTGTAGGCTGAGTCTCGTTCATATCCGCAGGTAGCGGGGGCTCGACGTACATCTGGCGGCTGAACCCTTCGTCAGAATCCTCCAGCACGATCACGACCTTGCGCTTCATTGCACGACCCTCCCCTGTGAACGCACGGTGCGCCCGATCGCCGCGACGACTCGGGGGTCAGTGACGGGCTCGATCTTCTTCACAATCTGATTCACCTGCGTGTTACCGCCCGGACTGTTCACGACTACGCCCTGAACTCGGATCGTCCGGCGCTTCTCGTTGATCTCCTTCATCTGGTCGGAACGTCGCTGGCGATCTTCGTCAGTGATGGTTTTGCGTTTACCGCGAGCGCGACGGCCCAGCGTCGATGCTGCAAGCTGGACCTCTGAGGTCGGCTGAACTGGTGTTTCGTTTTCTTCCATAGTAATGCCGCGTTACTGGCGCGGATCGGTGCCGCCTGCCAAGGAAGCACTCATCCGAGCCCGAACACGTTTCCAATACGCTGCCGTCTTGCGCCTCTTCCATCCATCCGGCCCGCCATGCCAGGTCCTGGCGCGGTCCTGGTCGGTCACGGGCCTTCCGAGCCGGGCCTCGGTGCAATAGTGCCCGGTGTAGATTCTGAATACCCCCAACGCGGCCCATCGGTTAGTCATCTCGGCCCATCGGTAGTGCGTGCCCGCAATGCGGTTCACGTCCCGAACGACACAGGGACGCACCTGGAGAGCACCAAGCTCCCCATGGCGTCCCCGGGCCAGGTCGTTCCCATTTGATTCCACAGCGATCAGCGCGGCGAGTAGTTCGGCATTCATAACAAAAAGGCCCCGGTCGCCCGGGGCTGTGGTTCTACGTGAAGCGGTTCGCGCCGTCAATCCTCATCGTGAGGCGCGGGCCTTGGCAATGGCAGCGCGGACCTTCGATCGGCAGTCCCACTCCTGCGGTACGTCAACGGCGTCGAGGCTTTCCAGTGCTATTTCCAGCGCGGCCAGCAACTCAGGCGCGGCCGCAACCAGGTGAGCGTCTCGTGGATCGCCATCCCGCATCTGGCAAATGATTGACCCGCTGGCCAGTCGCCAGTCATCCGGAACGTGATCGGACATTTCAACCTCGGCGTCTGCGGTCATCACCCACCGGGCATCGTGGCACGGGTGCTTTCCGTGATGGATGGGGCACGGGACGACCTTCCATGATTCAGTCGACATCGACCACCTCCACGCTCTGAGTGGGCACCTCGATCACTCGGCCGTCAACAAACCGGACTTCCAGCCATCCGTCACCCATCGCCATCACCATTCCGGTCAGGCCAGACGCCACAGTCACAAAATCCCCCAGGGTGGGCGCTGCCACCGCCTGGCGCGGCCCATCGTTTGGCCAGTCGGCAGGTGTGGACCCGACAGCGGCCAGCTCGGCCATCCCGCGTTCCTCCCGGGCGTCCAGGGTCATCTGGCGCAGGCCATCGGGGGTCATCGGGTAGGCTCGGGCCTTAGGCGGTTCCACCTGGCAACCACTGCGAAGCCAGGTCACTTCGGGCAAGTCTTGGCCGTCGTGATCCGTCCATTCGCCACCGACTAGGAACGCCCGGCCAGCGATCATCTGGCGACGGTTCAGGGTCCAAGGCCTGTGGTCTTCGAGGAGAAAACCCTCCTCGTTCACCCAGAGTTCGCCATTGTCCAGGCGGACGCGTTCCAGGAGGTCGCAGCCAATCCAAGCCTTGGCGCTTTCCCAGGTGTGAGCCTGGGCGGTTATGGTTCGGGTAAATGGGTCGATCGCCCATCCGGTCGCTTTGTTGTTCATAGTTTTGATTCCGGCTCTCTGGCCAGAGAGGGCCCGCCCCGCAGGGCGAGCCGTGCTCTGATCAGTTAAACCAGCGCCTGGCGATTCCTCGTCCCAGGTTCTGACGTGCGGCCTCTCGGATCTGGTCGGCGGTGTATCGGCCACCGTCTGACCAGTAACACCACAGCGCAGACGCCAGCGTTCGACAGGCTGCGGCGCGGTATTCGGTCGGGAAGTATTGCCCGGCGCAGTATTCCAGGCGCTTTCCGTCCCAGGTGAGCCGGCCGGACTTCAGGACGTCAACCAGGATCGAGTCAGGCAGGCACGTCGAGAGTTCCACCACTCGGAGGAGCGCGCGCGCTTCTCGGCCGTCTCGTAGGATTCGGCGGTAATCGGTCATGAACGCCTCCCGGCTCCCGCCGTAGTTCCGGCCGTCGATTCCGGAGCGCTGAGCTGTGAACCGCGCCAGGGCTTCGAGGATATCGGTTTTCATCGTGCCACCTCCACCCCGCAGTTAATCCGGTTCGCTGGGTTCATCTCAACCTGTTCGGCCAGGGCGGCCTCGGCGGCCTCCCGGGTTGCGTAGGTTCCCAACCTCATTCCGTGAAAGTAATTCCGGAGCTCGAATCCTCGGCGCTCCTGGGTCCGCAGGATCTCGGCCGCGATCTCGATATCCTGGGGATCAATCGGCTCTCCGGTGGTGGTGATCGTGCTGCACTGGTCAAGCGCCCCCTGGGCTTCGACTGCGCGCAGCAGTGTGCGGTGCCGGCTGAGTTCGGCGCCGTGCTGGTCGCTGAGGATAAACCAGGTCACTTGACCACCTCCAGGCTTAGCAGACCACCGTTCCGGGCGCAGCCAGGGTGTGAGCCATCAAAGCGACTGTCTCCGTCGGAGGAAACGCGGCCGGGTTCGTGGAAGGGCCCAATGCGCTCGGCCATGCGTTCGCGTGCGGTTTCTCGGTCGGACCACTGGGTCCGGAGGGTGACGCCGTTTCGGCGGTATTCGTATCGGTATTTCATATTGGATCGACTGATCCGCAGGCGCTCCGTCTGTCACACAGAACGCCGCCGGGTCATTCAACTCCCCGCAGGCACGCGAGCCCGCAGACCAGGACAGGTGACCAGGAAACCCGGGTCCGGATTCCGTCGGCTAGCAACCCGTATTGGAACCGGGCCCGCTTGGCGCAGCCTGCACACTCAACCTTCACGCGGACGACGCGTCGGACCGTTTCGCTCCTGGCGAAAGGATCGCGGTTTACTGTGACAGTTCTCATCGGTCCACCTCGTCGCATCGGATGGAAACCTCCCGGCCGCTGGGTGTCAGGATCCACAGGCTCGACGACCTGGTCAGCGCTTCGACGATCTCGGAGCCTGTTAGGCTGCGGGGGCCAGTGCCGTTGAGCCGGTGGATAACATCGACGGCTGCGGCTGCGCGGCCGCCGTGGTAGGTCGTGGGGCCTTGGGAATCAAGGATGGTGTACAGGAGTTTCATGTTAGTGGTTTGGTGTGAATCCCTGGGAGGATTCGAGGAGGCCTTGAGCGATGACCAGGGCGAGAAGAGCCAGGGCGAGAAGCACCTGGAAGAGACGGCGGAGAGTGGTGGGTTTCATGTTAAAAGATCTCAGCGCAGGCGTCGTCGTGGCGGTCGGTCTGGATCTCAGCGGTGCGGATCATCAGATTCAGGGCGTCGGCCCAGGTGTCACAGCATCCGACCAGGTTGAGCCAGTCGGTGGTGTCGTAGCATTCGACCAGGACTTGCCAGCCGTAGCCTTTGCCATAGTTCTCGTTTGCGATGGCTTTGAGCCTTGCGATCCATTCGGTTTTCATCGTGTTTTTTTTAAGATTAACTGCGACCGAGCCGTCAAGGTCTCATAAACCGCTTTCCGTGTCAAGCCTGGCGCGCAGTTCTTTAAGAAAACCCAGTGTTTCTGGGGTTGAAATCGTGGTTGTGTCAGTCACTGTCAGTCATGCCGTCGCTGGAAAACCGGGTTCCTGATGAGGATGGAAAGTCGCTGACCAGGAGAGCGAGGAGGGGGCAGGTGGTTATTGCTCTAGCTCGGGCCGTCGAGCCTGGCGCGATGGCGCTCCGACTGCGACGCTGTGCTGTCGAAATGTCGGAGCTGGCGCAGGATGCCGGCGCGCCTGCGGCCGACCGGATCTCAGCTGCCAAAGCTCTGGTCTCAGTCCAAGCCCAACTGTTGGACCTGATCGGATGGACCAAGCGCCCAGCCTCCTCACCTGGTAACAAACGCGCCCAGGTCCTGGTCGATGTCTCCCCCGGAGCCGGCCTGCCAGACTTGGACCCATAGTCTGATAATATGCATTATCATACCTTGCGATGCGAGGTATGCCGACCAGGATGCAACGTAGGTTGCCGACGGATGGCTGCGCGCCTGGTGATGGATGCAGCCCGGCCGGTGTGGGACCCATAAGGGATTCCTTAGACGGCCGGACCGTCCCCACCCCCTGCCCCCCGGTAGGG
>Ga0255088_1000533_pt1 | contig 17006 bp, 18 predicted proteins | sample Colum_Miss_RepB__2_FD_188587 | JGI IMG/M metagenome (GOLD analysis project Ga0255088, IMG submission 188587) | Freshwater microbial communities from Columbia River, Oregon, United States - Colum_Miss_RepB_8d | ecosystem: Environmental > Aquatic > Freshwater > River | place: USA: Oregon...
AGGAAAGTCAATGAAATCAACGGTCTACCCAGACCACCCCCGCGCCAGTGCTAGCTTTGCGTACCGTCACTTATTGCACTGAAAACGAGGAGACCCCCTGTTCGACGAAGCGATGTCGGGCCGCATGTACGTGGGCGATGGGGGGCTCGATCTGAAAGGGCTTGTGGAAGCCTTGTCGCCGGACGCGGAGATCGAGTTGGAAACGCCCGTCATTGCCGACGCCACGCTGCCAGGAGGCGAACGCGCGCGACGTGCAGCGGAGAAGGCCATGGCCTTCTTCGTATCGCACTTCGGCTGAGGTCGTCAGCCTCGCGCGTACTTCAGGCCGCTGAAGGCCGGACGCTGTTTTCCAAGAATTGCTTCAACCTGCGCGGCCGGTTCCGGCGCCGCGAAAGCGGCAGCCTGGCTGGCGGCTTCCAGCGCGAAGGCGCTCTGTCTGTCGCTATCGAGCGAGGCATTCAACATTGCCTTGGAAAGCGCGACTGCGGTCGGCGCGGCCCGGGCCATGCGTTCGGCCATGTCGCGCGCACGTGCTTCGAGCGCTTCGCTGGCGTGCACCTCCATCACGATGCCGAGTTCGCGAGCCTCGTCGGCGCTGACATCGCGCGTGGAGAACACCAGCTCCTTCGCACGCTGGAGCCCCACAACACGCGGCAGCAGATAGAGCGCGCCAAGGTCCGGCACGAGTCCGAGCCGCAAGTGGGCCATGGCGAATTTCGCGCGCGGGCTGGCGATGATCATGTCCGCGGAGAGCGCCAGCGCGAAACCGGCGCCGATCGCCGGACCGTCGATGGCGGCGATCACGGGGCAGCCCACGTTCAGCAGATCGTCGGTGAGGCGAAGACCGGCGTTGATCCGCCGTTGCCAGTAGGCGGGCCCTGCATTCGCATGCTCCTGCAGCGCGTGGAGGTTGCCCCCGGCGCAGAAGGCGCCCGCGCCGCCGTTGAGGACGAGTACGCGCACCGCAGGGTCGTTGCGCACTTGCTCCAGCACCGTCATGAGGTCGGTGCGCAGCGGCACGTCCAGCGGGTTGTGGATCTCCGGCCGGGTGAGGCGAATCCAGCCGACCGCGTTCTCCACAGAGAAATCGAGCGTCTCCATCTGCACTGGGCTCAGGCCGGCTTGAACATCGGGACCATCGCGCCGCCCTCTGCCGGCTTGAAGGTCACCTCGACGCGTTGCCCGATCTTCAGGTCATCGAAATCGCAGTCGACGATGTTGGTGAGCAGGGTGATGCCTTCATCGAGCGCGACGTAGGCGATCGCGTAGGCAATGGGCCCGGCGCGTCGCGTCACGCTCACGCTGTAGATCGTGCCCAGTCCCGAGAGGCTGCACCACTCGGTGTCGCCCATGCAGAAGGGGCAGAGCGCGCGCGGATACCAGTGGACCTCGCCGCAACTGGTGCAGCGCCGCGTGCAAAGAAGGCCTTCCTTGGCCTGCGTCCAGAAGTGCTCGGTGGCGGCGTCGACGGTCACGGGTGCCAGTGGGCGCTCGGTGTAGGGAGTGGTCATCGCTTATTGCCTTTCCATGATCAGGGTGGCGCTGCCGTGGCGCGAGCCGAGCAGGCCGCCGGTGCCTTGGGCGAGAGCCAGGGTGCAGTCGGGCACCTGGACCTTCGGGTGTGCTTCGCCGCGCAACTGGCGCACGGCCTCGATCACCTTCGTGATGCCGCCGCGATTGGCCGGATGGTTGTTGCACAGCCCGCCACCGTCGGTATTGAAAGGCAGCGTGCCGACGCCCGAGATCAGGTTGCCGTCGGCCACGAAGCGACCGCCTTCACCCTTCTTGCAGAAGCCGAGGTCTTCCAGCTGCATCAGCACGGTGATGGTGAAGCTGTCGTAGATCGATGCGTACTGGATGTCGGCCGGGCTCACGCCCGCTTCCTTGAACGCGATCGGCCCGGAGATCGCTGCGCCGGACCAGGTCAGGTCGACGTGGCCGCCGAGCTGACCCTTGATGGTTTCGCCCGCGCCGAGGATGTTGACCACCGGGCGCTTCAGGCGCGCGGCGATCTCGGGCCGCACCACCACCAGCGCGCCGCCGCCGTCGCTCACCACGCAGCAGTCCAGCTTGTGCAGTGGATCGGAAATCATCGGGGAGGCCAGCACTTCTTCCACCGTCACCGGTTCGCGCAGCATCGCGTTCGGGTTGTGCTGCGCATGCGCAGCGGCTGCCACCTTGATCCACGCGAGTTGCTCGCTGGTGGTGCCGTACTCGTGCATGTGGCGCGCGGCAGCCAGCGCGTACATGTTCACGATGACGGGGCTGTAGGGCATCTCCCAGGGCACGTCCGGCGTGTTGGCCGTGACGAGCCGGGGCGCGACGCCGCTCGATCCTTCGCTGCGCGGACGACCCGCGAGGGTCACCAGCGCGACATCGCACTTGCCGGCGGCGATCGCCTGCGCCGCGTGCGACACGTGGATCAGGTAGGCCGAACCGCCGGTGTCGGTGGTGTCTATATGGCGCAGCTTGGTCAGGCCCAGATAGTCGGCCATGTTGTTGGCACCCATGCCGGGCGCATCGCCAGCGCAGAAGTAGCCGTCGACGTCCTGTAGGGTGAGTCCGGCATCCGCCAGCGCGCCGCGCGCGCATTCAGCGTGCAGTTGCGCCACTGTCTTGTCGGGGGCCTTGCGGGTCGGGTGTTCATAGGCGCCTGCGATGCAGGCCTTGCGTTTGATGGTCATGTGTTTGCTCCAGCCACTGTTCGCGAGTAGGATATCATTGGTTCAACCATCGAACAAGCAAACAAGGAGCATCAAAGTGGATCCCATCGTCAGCCTGCAAGGGCGCACCATCGTCGTCACCGGGGCCGGCCAAGGCATCGGCAAGGGCATTGTGGAACTGGCCATCGAACTCGGCGCCAACGTGGTGGCCGTCGACCTCAACGGTCAGACGCTCGACGCCGCGGTCTCCCCGCTGCCGCAGGCGCGCGTGCTTGCAGTGCAAGGCAGCGTGGCCGACCCGGCTGTGGCCGATCGTGCGGTTACCGAAGCGGTTGCCAAGTTCGGCGCTGTGCACGGCCTCGTGAACAACGCCGGCATCATCCGCCCCGCAATGATCGACAAGATGACCGACCAGCAATGGCAGGAGGTGATCGACGTGCACCTCACCGGTTCTTTCTACTGGATGCGTGCCACCGGCCGTCACATGGTCGAGCGGTCCAAGGGCGGCGAAAGGACGGGCGGCTCGATCGTCAACATCTCGTCCGACGCCGGGCGCAAGGGCTCGATCGGCCAGATCAACTACGCAGCAGCCAAGGCCGGCATGCTGGGCATGACGATGACCGCCGCACGCGAATGGGGTCGCTACAACATCCGCACCAACTCGATCTGCTTCGGCGTGGTCGAAACGCCGATGACCGAAGTCGTGCGCGGCGAGAAGTTCCGCGACGGGATGCTCGCTCAGATTCCGTTGGGTCGCTGGTCCACGCCGGGCGAGGTGGTGAAGAGCGTCTGCTTCCTTCTGTCGGATGGATCGAGTTACATCACGGGCCAGCATCTGGGTGTGAACGGCGGCTTCCACATCAGCCTCTGACATGACGGGCGACAGCGTCCTCTTCGAGCGCGCGGACGGCGTGGCCGTCCTCACGCTGAACCGGCCATCGGCAAAGAACGCGATCGATATCCCGACCACCGACGCGCTCGTCGCAGCCTTGCGTGGGCTGCGTGCCGCCGACGACATCCGCGCCGTGGTGTTGGCGGGTGCGGGCGGCGACTTCTGCGCGGGCGGCGACGTCAAGGGCATGGCCGATGGCGCCTCGCGGACGGTCGAGCAGCGCCGCGCGGGCATGGCGCGCTATGCCGAACTGGCTCGCGCGCTGGCGTCGCTGGACAAGCCGTTGATCGCCGCAGTCGACGGCGTCGCTTTTGGCGCGGGCCTCAGCATGGCGCTCTATGCCGACATCGTTCTGGTGAGCACGCGCGCGCGCCTAGCCATGGTGTTCCATCGCATCGGCCTCGTGCCCGATGTAGGTGCCTGGTACCAGTTGCCACGTGTGGTGGGGTTGCAGCGTGCCAAGGAACTGATCTATTCGGCCCGCGAGTTCGGTGCCGACGAGGCGGTGCGCATGAACATCGCGCTGGAGGCTCTCGCGCCGGAGGCCCTGATGCCGCGCGCAATGGAACTGGCCCGCAGTCTCGCGGGTGCATCGCCGACGGCATTCAGCCTCTCCAAGCGCGCGCTGGCCGCGACCTTGCAGAGCGATCTGGAGACGATGCTGGACATGGAAGCGTCATCGCAGGCGATTGCCTTGTCCAGTGCGTACTTCCGCGAAGCGATCCGCCGCTTCGCTGCCAAGGAGCCGGCGCAGTTCTGCTGGCCGAACAAGGATTGAAAGCATGATCGACTACGAGAAGACGAAGGCCTGGCGTTCCGATCCGGTGCGCCACACCTATACCGAGCGCGACACCATCCTCTATGCCCTCGGCGTCGGTTTCGCCGCCGATCCGCTGGTGTTGGAAGAGCTGCGCTTCGTCTACGAAAAGGAACTCCAGGCCGTACCGACGATGGCAGCGGTCCTGGCATCGCCTGGCTTCTGGATGCGTGATCGCAAGGAACTCGGCATCGACTACCTGAAGCTCGTGCACGGCGAACAGGGCGTGACGATCCATTCGCCGTTGCCCGCAGCCGGCACGCTGATCGGCCAGAGCCGCGTCACCCGCATCGTCGACAAGGGCGAGGGCAAGGGCGCGACGATGCATGTGGAGAAGACCCTCACCGACGAAGCGAGCGGACGGCCGGTCGCCACCGCGGAGATGGTGCTCTTCTTGCGCGGCGATGGTGGGTTCTCGAAGAACGGCGGTGGGGACGAGCCTGTGCCTGCTGCGCCTGCGACACCCGATGCGGCGCCGGAGGTGACGATCGAAATGCCGACCCGCGCGGATGCCGCCGTGCTGTACCGTCTCTCGGGCGACATCAATCCGCTGCACATCGATCCTGCAGTTGCTGCCAAGGCCGGATTTCCCCGACCGATCCTGCATGGCCTCGCAACCTATGGCAACGCATGCCGCGGCATCCTGGCGAAGTTCTGCGGGCACGATGCGTCGCGCATGAAGTCGATCCGCGCGCGGTTGACTTCGCCGGTCTATCCCGGAGAAACGCTGGTGCTTGATTGCTGGCGACTGGGCTCGGAGGAGATCGCCTTCCGTGCCAGCGTGAAGGAGCGCGGCGTCCAGGTGCTGGCCAACGGACGCGCTGTCCTGGGGGCTCGATGACTGGGCTGGTCGCCGCCGGCGTGCCGAACCTGCGCGACCTGGGTGGCATCGCCACCGCGTCGGGCCATGTCATTGCACCCGGTCGACTCTGGCGTTCCAGTCACTTCGGTTCGGTCTCGGACGACGAACTGGATGCGCTGCGCGCCATTGGACTGTAGTCGGTGATCGATCTGCGGGACGCGGACGCGCGGACCCGTGCGCCGTCGCGCCTGGCGCAATTCGGCATCCGCGAGCCGCATCTGCCGATCGAGCCGCGCGCGATGGGCGCGCTGCGCGAACTGCGTGAGGCGGGTGGACCCGACAAGTCCGCGCTGGCCGCCATCATGTTCGAAGTCTATCGGCGCTTCGTGAACGAACACACGCCTGTCTTCGCCTCGCTCCTGCGGCTGGTCGCCGATGAGGCGACGCCGCTCCCGTTGGTGGTTCACTGCACCGCCGGAAAGGATCGCACCGGCTGGGCTTTGGCGTTGCTGCTGCTTGCGCTCGGCGTGCCGCGCGAAACTGTGCTCGACGACTTTATGGCGAGCAACGGTCGCTGGTCCATGCAGGGTGTTTCCGCCGACTGGGCACTGCGAGCCACGGTGCACGCCGACTATCTGCAATGCGCATTCGATGAAATCGACAAGCGCTGGGGCTCGATGCATGCTTACCTGGAAGGACCTTTCGGTCTCGATCAGCAAGCGCGCGAACGATTGATCGCGCGCCTGCTGGTCAGGCGCTGAGGACTAGAGCTTTACGCGCCCGGCATCGATCAGCTTCTGCGTGAGCGCAAGCTGGTCCTTCATGAAGCGCCGCGTCTTGTCAGGGCTCCACGGTGCCGGCTCGAAGCCGAGCTCAAGCAGCTTCGCGCGCACATCCGGCATCACGAGGATGCGGCCCATCTCCGTGTTGAGCTTGTCCACGATCGCCTTCGGTGTCTTGGCCGGCACGAAGGCGGCGGCCCAGCCCAGCATGTCGACCTCCGGATAGCCGAGTTCGGCGAAGGTCGGCACGTCGGGATACGAAGGAAAGCGCGTGGCGCTGGCAACGGCAAGAGGCTTGATCTTGCCGGGGTAGCGGTTCACGCCGCCGACCGACACCACTGCCGCGTCGATCTGTCCGCCAATGAGGTCCTGCAACGCGGGCGGCTCGCCCTTGTACGGCACGTGCACGGTGTCGATGCCGGCTGCCATGTTGAACAGCTCGCCGACGAAGTGACCACCCGAGCCTGGACCATAGGAGCCATAGGAGAGCTTGCCGGGCCGTGTCTTGGCGAGCGCCACGTATTGCTTGAGCGTCGAGGCCGGCAGGCTCTCGCGAACGCCGAACGCGATCGGCGTGAGAGCCAGCATTCCGACCGGCTGCAGGTCTTCGAGCCGATAGCCCGGCTTCGGCATCAGCACCGTGTTGCTGAGAAGCGCGCTGTAGCCGATCAGCACGGTGTATCCGTCCGCCGGCGCCTGCGACACCGTGGCTGCGGCGATGGCGCCGCTCGCACCGGACCTGGATTCGACGATGCAGGACTGGCCCCAGGCGTCGGTCAGCTTCTGGCCAATGATCCGCATCATGGTGTCGTGGCCCCCGCCCGCCGGCGTAGGAATCACGAACTTGATGACCTGTGAAGGGAAGGGCTGCGTCTGCGCCTGCGCGCGCGGCAGAACGCCCGCACCGAGCGAGCCCAGGGCTGCAGCAAGCGTCTGGCGTCGAGTGAACTTCATTGCGATGTCTCCTTGTGTGATGGATCTGGCTGCCATACGATTCGTCGAAATCATTGGTTCAACCATAGATTAAACGACAAACTGAAAAATTCATCCACCGCAACATTCACGACAGCAAGTGCGCTCGACGCGGCGCAGACGAGCGCGCTCGATGCGTTGATCCGCCGCGAGATCGGTGCCTTCGATGGCGCGCTGAGGGTGCGAGCGCGGCATCGCCTTCGGCGGCGTAGCGCGCGTAGGCCGACTTCATGTCGTAGCCCGCGCAGAAATCGGGGCCTGCGCCTCCGAGCACGATCACGCTCACGCTCCGCAGGTCGTCGGCCTCCAGCAGCGCTGCGCGCAGCTCGGAGAGCATCTCCCACGACAGCGCATTGCGCCGGTCCGGCCGGTTGAGGGTGATGCGCGCGACGCGCTCTCGCACCTCGAAGGTGAGGTGTTCATTGGATTGCAGCCACTTGCCCATGCGCCGCCCCTCAAATCTTGCGCCCGGCGTTCTGCCAGAACGGGTCGCGCAAGCGGCGCTTGAAGATCTTGCCGCTGTCCTCGCGCGGCAGCGATTCGTGGAAGTCGATCCGCTTGGGCACCTTGAACTTCGCGAGACGTTCGAGAAGATAGGACCGGATCTCCTCCGGCGTGACTTGCGACTCGGGCATGCGTTCGACAGCGGCAGCGAGCGATTCGCCGAAGTCGTCGTCGGGAATGCCGAACACGGCGCAGTCCTTCACGCCAGGGCACTGGGTCAGCACCATCTCTATCTCGGCCGGATAGATGTTGGTGCCGCCGAAGATCACCATGTCCGAACGGCGGTCACAGAGATAGAGCCGGCCTTCCTTCATGTAGCCCACGTCGCCCAGGCTGATGAGGCCGTCGCGCTCCACGCTCTTTCGCTTCTCTTCGTGGTTGAGATAAGTGAAGTCGGCATACGCTGGCACGCGAGCAAAGATCTCGCCGATCTCGCCTTCGGGCAGGCGATTTCCCTCCTCGTCATAGAAGGCCATGCGCGTGCCGGGCGTGGGCATGCCGACGCAACCGGGATGCTCCAGCCAGTCCTGCGGCGTGGCGAGCGTGGCGGTACCGACTTCAGTGCCGCCGTAGGTCTCGTAGACCACGGGACCCCACCAATCCATCAGATCCTTCTTCACCTCGCGCGGACACGGCGCGCCGGTGTGCGTCACCCATCGCAGCGAGCGCACGTCGTAGCGGTTGCGCACCTCCGGCGGCAGCTTGAGCATGCGCACGAACATCGTGGGCACCATCACCGCGTTGTCGATGCGGTGCTTCTCGATCAGCGCCAGCGTCTCTTCCTGATCGAACTTGGACTGCAGCACCAGCACGTCCGCCGTCATCAGCGCCTGACGGCCGTACCCGTTGGGCGACGCGTGGTAGAGCGGGCCGCACACCAGCGCACGCACGCCGGGCTTGAGCCCATACACGCTGGCGAACAACTCGACATAGGCCTTGCTTTCCTCGGGCGTGGCGGGCTGGCGCTTCACGCCCTTGGGATGGCCGGTGGTGCCGGAGGTGTAGATCATGGTCGCGCGGGCGCGGCGCGGCGGCGCCTGCAGCGGCTCGAAGCGCTCGGCCCATTCGCGCCAAACCGTGTCGCCCGGTAAGGGCCGTGCGAGTTCGGTCGAGACGCCGTAGCGCTGCTGGATTTCCGGCGGCGTCGGCACCACGAAGACGCGGATGCCCGCGGGCACGAGCGCGCGGATCGGGGCGAGAAGGTCGGCATGCGCGACCAGCACCTTCGGCTTCGCGTCTTCGAGCACGTAGATCACTTCTTCCGTGCGGCCGTGCCAGTTGAGCGGCACGCCATAGGCGCCGACCGCGGCGGCGGCCTGCTGTACTTCGAAGAAGGCGAAGTCGTTGCGCAGCAGCAGGGCGACGGTGTCGCCTTCGCTCACGCCGAGTTGCTCGAAGCCCGTGGCTGCCTGCTGCGCCACGCGCAGCACCTCGTCGCGCGTCACGCCGCGGCCGTCGAGGTAGATCATGGGGGTGATGCTCATCGGTGTAGGTCTCAAAGAAGGGCAGCCGCGAGACGCGCGGCATGGGCGTCGGCGTCGCCGAACATCTGGTCGAGCACGTGGATGCGCCGCAGGTAGTGCCCGACGGCGTATTCCTCTGTCATGCCGATGCCGCCGTGAAGCTGGATCGCGCCGAGCGCCACGTTGCGTGCGTTGCGGGCGACGGAGAGCTTCGCGCGATGCAGGTCGGGGGCACTGTCTTCCGCGCTGGCATCGTCTGCCGCAACAGCGGCGGCCATGGCCATGCTGCGCGCCATCTCGAGGCTGACCAGCATCTCGGACGCGCGATGGCGCAGCGCCTGGTTCTCGCCGATCAGGCGGCCGAACTGCTTGCGTGTGCGCAGGTAGTCCATCGCGAGATCGAAGGCGGCCTGGGCGGCGCCGCTCATGTCGGCGCACACGGCGGCGATGCCAGCGGCCACGGTGCCTTGGATGGCGAGACGCGTGCGAGTCGAATCTTCGGGGTTGGCCAACGGCTGCGCCGCTGCTTGCGTCAGCACCAGCTCGCCTGCTGCTGTGTCATCGACCAGGCGGAACTCGCGCAGCGCGACGCCTGCGTCCTTGGCGTCCACGAGGAACAGCGCGCACCCGTTCGCGTCAGCCGGTGCACCGGCGATGCGCGCGCTCACGACGAAGTACCGCGCCAGACCTCCGGCGGGCACGTTGGACTTGATGCCGTCGAGCTTCCAGCCGCCGTCCTTGCGTTCGGCACGCGTCTCCACCCACAGCGGCGCGTGACGGCCGGCGGGTTCGTCATGCGCCCAGGCCGACACGATCTCGCCGCTGGCCATGCCGGGCAGCAGTCGTGTCTGCATCGCCTCGTCGGCGCCGAGGCGCAGGGCGGTGCCTGCGAGCACCGCGCTCGCCAGGAACGGCTCCATCGAGAGCGAGCGGCCGAAGGCCTGCATCGCGGGCAGCAGGTCGCGCGCACCGCCACCGAAGCCGCCGAGTGCTTCTGGCACTGGCAACGCTGTCAGGCCCAGCTCGGCCAATCCAGCCCAGGTCTTTTCGTCATGCGCTGCGCCGGAGGCGGTGAGCGCACGGCGCTTCTCGAATCCATAGCGATCGGCCAGCAGGCGGGAAAGGCTCTCCGCGAGCGCCGCCTGATCCTCATTCAGTTCGAAATTCATGTTTGCCTTATCCGACGATGGCCTTGGCCAGGATGTCCTTCTGCACTTCGGTCGTGCCGCCGTAGATCGACGCTGCGCGCGAATAGAAATAGCGCGGCGCAATCGGACCGTGCGTGACTTCGTCGGCGGAGCGGCGCTCCAGACCGCCCGGGCCGACGATGCGTGCGAGAAGCGCGTTGATCTCCTGCTGCAACTCGGTGCCCTTGAGCTTGAGTACCGACGCGAAGGCCGGCAGGCGCTTCTGCTCGCTGTCGGTGAGCAGGAAGCGCCAGTTGGTGATCTCCAGCGCGCGCGTCTCGGCCTCCAGCATGGCGATGTCTGCGCGCAGCTTGGGGTCGTCGAGCAGCGGCTTGCCGGCCTGTGTGTAGCGTCCGGCGAGTTCGCGCGCGTAGTCGAGCCGCTCGCGGCACAGGCCGACGTTGGCGATGCCCGTGCGTTCGTTCGACAGCAGGAACTTCGCGCAATCCCAGCCCTTGTTCTCCTGGCCGACCAGGTTGCCAACGGGCACGCGCACCTCGTCGAAGAAGACTTCGTTGAGATGGTGCTCGCCGTCGATGGAGTGGATCGGCCGGATCGTGATGCCGGGGGTGCGCAGGTCGATCAGCAGGAAAGAAATGCCTTCCTGCTTGCGCGCCTCGGTATCGGTGCGCACGAGGGCGAACACCCAGTCGGCGAGGTGCGCAGTGGTGGTCCAGATCTTCTGGCCGTTGACGATGTAGTGATCGCCCTCGCGGCGTGCGGCAGTGCGAAGCGACGCGAGGTCGGAGCCGGAGCCGGGCTCCGAGAAGCCCTGGCAGAACCAGATATCGAGATTCGCGAGGCGCGGCAGGAAGTGGTCGCACTGTGCAGGCGTGCCGAACTTCATCAGCACCGGGCCGAGCATGCCGACGTTGAACATCTGCGGCAGCGGGGCGGGGGCGCGATAGGTTTCGTCGAGCAGGATCAGGCGTTCCATCGGGCCGAGGTCGGCGCCGCCGTAGCGCTTGGGCCAGTGCGGCGCGGCCCAGCCACGCTCGTTGAGGATGCGCTGCCAGGCCACTGTGTCCTGCTTGCGCGGCGGATGGCCGGCACGCAGGCGTTCGCGGATCTCTGAGGGCAGCTTTTCGCGGATGAAGGTGCGCACCTCGTCACGGAAGGCGCGCTGTTCGGGGGTGAGGTCCAAGTCCATGGCGAATCATCTTATGGTTTAACCAATGAATATGCAATACTGCCGAACCCTCAAAAGGATCTTTCATGACCAACGAATCGCTCTTCCAACCTGTGCGCACCCGGCGTGGCTTCGAGGCCGTGTGCGACCGCATTCGCGAACAGTTGATGAGCGGCGAGCTGAAGCCGGGCGACCAGCTCCCCGGCGAGCGCGAACTGGCCGAGCGCTTCGGCATCGGACGCGCGGCAGCACGCGACGCATTGCGCAGCCTGGAGGTCTCGGGCGTGGTGGAAGCGCGCAAGGGCATCCAGGGCGGCTTCTTCATCAGGAATGGCGGCAGCGGCGGTCTTGCGCAGACGGTGCAGGACATGGTGTCGCTCGCGCAGGCGTCGCTGGAGAACGTGATGGAGGCGCGCACCGAGATCATCTGCGTGGCGATCCGCCTCGCCTGCCCGCGCGCGACCAACGAGGAGTTCGACACGATCCAGCGCGACATCGACCTGCATGCGGATCTGTTCCGACTGGGGCGCGCCCGCGCTTCGGGCGAGCGGATCGCTTCGCCCACCGTGCGGACCAGGCCGCAGGGGATCTGCGCGCCGCGCATGCGCTCCTGCCAGTGCGCCCACGGGTGCTTGCCGAACTCGGAGTTGAGCACCTCGAACAGTTCGTCGCGCCGCGCGATGCGGCCGTTGCGGTCACGCAGCACCGGGTCTTCCGCCAGGTCGGGCCGGTCGAGCACCTGCGCCACCAGCCGCTGGAAGATCTTGTCGTTGCCGCAGCTGATGTAGAACGGCTTGTCGCTCGCCTGGAACACGCCGGAGGGGCAGGTGTCGGGACTGGTGTTGCCGTTGCGCTGGGGCTCCAGGCCGGTGACCAGGTGCTGCATCGTCGCCCAACCGGTCATCAGCAGGCCCGTGTCGAACAGCGCCACCTCCACGTACTGCCCTTCACCCTGCCGCTCGCGCGCCACCAGCGCCCCGAGGATGGCGTTGGACACCATCATGGCGGTGCCGATGTCCATCACAGCCGACGAAGCGCGCACCCCCATGCGGTCGGGGTAGCCGTTCATCGAGACGAAACCGCTTTCGGCCTGCACCACCGGATCGAAGCCCAGGCGGTCGGCGAACGGCCCCTCGCGGCCATAGGCCGACACGGAGCAGTAGACCAGCTTGGGGTTCAGCTTGCGGCAGGCTTCCCAGTCGAGGCCGAAGCGCTGCATGACGCCGGTGGAGAAGTTTTCCACCACCACGTCGGCCTGCGCGATCAGCTCTCGCACCACGGCCAGCGCGTCGTCGGCCTTCAGGTCGAGCGCCACGCTGCGCTTGTTGCGGTTGCTCCAGACGAAGGGGCCGCCCTGCGACTGCAGGCCGGGCACCGCCGGCGGGTAGTAGCGCAGCTCGTCGCCGCGGGCCGGCGGCTCCACCTTGATCACGTCGGCGCCCATGTCGGCCAGGATCATGGTGGCCAGCGGGCCGGCGATGAAGTGCGTGAAGTCGACCACGCGGATGCCTTGCAGCGCCGTCGGCGCGCCCGGCGGCCGCGGCTCATGGCGGGGGAACTCGGCGGCCGCGCGGGCCAGCGGGGAAGTGTCGGTGCTCATGGGTCCTCAGGGCTGGTAGCCGAAATCCTTGCCCGGCTGGGCCTGCATGAATTCCCTGCCATGCGCCATCCAGTCGCCGCCGGCCGGGATCGTGATGGAGATGGCGCGGACCAGGAACTTGTCGGGTTCCTGCGTGGACACGGGACGCGTCTCCTGCGCTGCCAGCTTGCGGGCGGCTTCCAGCAGCACCCGGCGCGTGCGGGCCACGCCGCTGTCGCTGGTGCCCAGGTTCTCCCGGCTGCGGTCGTAGATCGGCATCACGCCCGACTGGCAGGCTGCGTCCTGCAGCCACAGCCCGGGCAGGCCGGCGTTGTACTTCGCCTGCAGTTCCTCGCTGAAGCCGTAGGCGTTGGAGCGGTTGAACTGGCTCCAGTAGGTGTGGTACGGCTCGGTCACCGCGCGCTTCTCGTAGGCACCCTCGGAGTGGTGGCCGGTCTCGCGGCCGCGGTGGCCTTCCTTGAACAGCTTGCGGGTCTTTTCGTAGAACGGCTGGGCCGGGTGGTAGGAGAACATGATGCACAGCGTGTGCTCGTCGTCGATCGGCACCCAGGCGTGGCCGCTCAGTTCGGGGAAGTCGGAGAACGGCGGCACCAGCGTCCAGAACGGCATCAGGAACTGGTTGACGCGGATGTAGTTCTTGTCGCCCTCGATCTTGCGGCGCGACGCGATGTGCATGCCCGCATCGTGCTGCACCACCTCGAACTTCGGCTGCAGGTCGGCGGCCTGCTTCCACTCGTCGATGGCGCCGCCGGCGTCCACCCGGCCATGCAGGATCGCCGCATGCGCGGAGTCGATCTCGCCTTCCAGCGCCTGCAGCCAGTTGCATTCCTGGATCCGCATGGACACGTGCGCGTTCTCGGGCGGCACCATGTTCCATTCCATGCTGGGAAGCGGCGGCGGTTCGGCGTCCGGCCCCATGTAGGTCCACAGCACGCCGTTGCGTTCCTGGACCGGATACGCCTTCACGCGAACCCGCTTGAGCATGGGCGTGTTCTCCGGCTCGGCCGGCATTTCCTGGCAGCTGCCGTCGACCGAGAACTTCCAGCCGTGGTACACGCAGCGCAGGCCGCCCTCCTCGTTGCGGCCGAACAGCAGCGGCGCGCCGCGGTGCGGGCAGGCCTGGTCCACCAGCCCCACCTGCCCGCTGCTGTCGCGGAAGGCGACGAGTTCTTCGCCCAGCAGGCGCACGCGGTACGGCAGGCCATCGGCCGGCACGTCGCGCGCGAGCAGGAAGGGAATCCAGTACAGCCGCATCAGCTTGCCCATCGGCGTTCCGGCGCCGACGCGAACCAGCAACTCGTTGTCTTCGTGGGACAGCATGTTTTACCTTTCAATTGATCCTACCATTGATGCAATGTACCACGAGTTCTGGTAAGCTGTCCACATGAAAACGCCGGACCCTTCCAAGCCGCTGGGCTACGCGCCCATGGACGCCGTGCATGCCGAGTTCGACACGCTCGTCGCGCAGGCCCTCGCCTGCCCAGACGACCGGTTGCACGCCTGCCTGGCGCGCTTGCAGGAACACCTGCTGTCGCACTTCGGGCAGGAGGACGACTGGATGCGGCAGACCGCCTTCCCGGCCGGCGATTGCCACATCGAGGAGCACGGCAAGGTGCTCGCGTCCGGCGTGCAGGTACTGGACCTGGTTGCGCAGGGGAACCTCGCGATCGGCCGCGACTTCGCCGCCGAACTCGAACGCTGGTTCCCCGGCCACGCCGACTACCTCGATTCCGCGCTGGCCGCGTGGATGTGCAAGCGGCAGTTCGGCGGCAAGCCGGTCGTGCTGCATGCGCGCAAGGCCCACGTTTGACTGCATTCCCAATTTTTCAGGAGACAAGCCCATGAAACCGCCCCGCCGCAATGCCCTGCGCACCGTCGCCGCCACCGTTCTCTCGACCCTCGCGTTCGGCGCGGCGGCGCAGGACGCCTATCCGTCCAGGCCGATCCGCATCGTGGTGCCGTACCCGGCCGGCGGCAGCGCCGACCAGCTCGCGCGGGCGATCCAGAAGCCGATGCAGGACTTCCTGAAGCAGCCGGTCATCGTCGAGAACAAGGCCGGCGCCGGCGGCACCATCGGAACCGACCAGGTGGTCAAGTCGGCGCCGGACGGCTACACCATCGTGTTCGGCAACTCCGGACCCAATGCGGTCGTGCCGCTGATGCGCAAGATCCCGTACGACCCGCTGAAGGACCTGCGCCCGATCTCCACCGTGGCCATCACGCCGATGATCCTGGCGGTGCCGGCCGACACGCCGGCCAAGACCCTGAAGGAATTCGTCGCGCTGGCGAAGCAGCAGGACTGGAACTTCGGCTCGGTCGGCAACGGCTCCCTGTCGCACCTGACCGGCGAGCACTTCAATGCGATGGCCGGGCTCAAGCTGACGCACATACCGTACGCAGGCGGGCCGCCAATGATGACCGCGTTCGGCGGCGGGCAGCTGCAGGCCGCGTTCGTCACCGGCCTGGACGGCGCCGGCATGCTGCAGGCCGGGAAGGTGAAGTACCTCGCCGTTGCCACGCCACAGCGCACGAACGTCGTTCCGGGCCTGCCGGCCATCGCCGAGGAAGTGCCCGGCTTCCGCAGCGTCGCCTGGTTCGGCGTGCTGGCGCCGGCCGGCGTGCCGGATGCCATCGCCGCCAAGCTGAACGCGGCGGTGGAATACGCGGTCACTCGGCCCGACGTGCAGAAGCTCTTCGCCGACCGCAACATCGAGACACGTGCCAGCAAGCCGGAGGAAATGGCGAAGCTGATCCGGGACGAGATGGCGCAATGGGGCGAGGTCGTCAAGCGCTCCAACATCAGGATGGACTGACGATGGCTGGACCGCTGCGCGGCCTGCGGGTGCTCGAGTTCGCGGGCCTGGGGCCGGCTCCGTTCGCCTGCATGCTGCTGTCGGACATGGGCGCCGAGGTCGTCTGCGTCGACCGGCCGCAGGCTCGCCTGGGCGATGCACGCAACGTGATGCAGCGCGGCCGCACCGTGGTCCAGGCCGACCTCAAGTCACCGGAAGGCCGGGGGCAGGCGGCGGAGCTCGCCGCGCGTGCGGACGTCCTGGTGGAGGGATTCCGCCCTGGCGTGATGGAGCGCCTCGGCCTGGGCCCCGAAGCCTTGCACGAACGCAACCCGGGCCTGGTCTACGGCCGCATGACCGGGTGGGGCCAGGAGGGGCCGCTGGCCCCCACGGCCGGCCACGACATCAACTACATCGCCCTCTCCGGCGCGCTCCATGCGATCGGCCCGCGGGAGCGACCGGTGCCGCCGCTGAACCTGCTCGGCGACTATGGCGGCGGCAGCCTCTACCTGGTCAGCGGCATCCTGGCCGCCCTGTTCGAGCGCGCGCAATCCGGCCGCGGCCAGGTGGTGGACGCCGCGATCGTCGACGGCGCGAGCAGCCTCATGACGCAGTTCGTCGGCATGGGGCATCGCGGACAGTTCGTCGAGCAGCGCGAGAGCAACATGCTCGATGGCGCCGCACCCTGGTACACGATCTACGAAACGTCGGACGGGCAGCACCTGAGCGTGGGCGCCATCGAGCCGCAGTTCTTCGCGCAACTCTGCGAGCGCATCGGGCTTGCGCCGGAGTGGCACGCGGCGCAGAACGATCGCATGCGCTGGCCGCAATTGCGGGAGGAAATGGCCGCGATCTTCCGCGGGCGCACGCGCGACGCCTGGGCGGCGCTGCTGCAGGACACGGACTGCTGCGTGGCCCCCGTGCTGTCGCTGGGGGAAGCGGCGCGCCATCCGCACAACAGCGTGCGCGGCACGTTCGTCGATGTCGCGGGTGTCAGCCAGCCGGCTCCCGCGCCGCGCTTCTCGCGCACGCCCTCGCAGGCGGGGCAAGTTGCCGCGCAAGCGACGGCGGGTGCTGAAGTGCTTGCACGCTGGACAAGGGAACCGGCTGCCCGGTCAGGGACCTAGGCCGCGGACCGCGCGTCCCACTGGTCCATGTACTTGGTCTGCAGGCGGGCCAATGCCTTCTTCATCTCCGCCGCGGCGGCCGCCGCGTCGCGAGCGCGCAGGTGCTTCATGAAGCGGCGGCGCGACGGCAGGATGAAGGTGTTGTCGCTCGGGCCGATCTGCGCGATGAAGTTGCCGAACACCGCCATGATGCTTTCCATCGTGATGACCATGATGGGGTTGCGCGTGGCGCGGGCCAGGATCACGTGGAACTCGCGGTTGTGGCGGGGGCGCTGG
>Ga0255088_1000537_pt1 | contig 16899 bp, 15 predicted proteins | sample Colum_Miss_RepB__2_FD_188587 | JGI IMG/M metagenome (GOLD analysis project Ga0255088, IMG submission 188587) | Freshwater microbial communities from Columbia River, Oregon, United States - Colum_Miss_RepB_8d | ecosystem: Environmental > Aquatic > Freshwater > River | place: USA: Oregon...
GGGCTATGTCATCGGCCTGCTGACCACTACGGCCAATACGAACGCCGCTGCGATTACGAACAGCACGGTCAGCTACACCAACAGCGCAGGCACAGCAGGTCGCACAGCCACGCTGCTGGCTGTTGCAGGCGACCAGATCCCTCCTAGCCCTGTGCTAGGTACGGTGGTCTGGTTCCAGCTAGCGGCAGGCGACAAGGGCGTGCGCAGCATCCAGTCGATCACGCTGGGCACGAGCTTGGTTGCTGGCGCGGTGTCGCTGATTGTGGCTCGACCCTTGACCTTGCTGTCATGCACGCAGGTCAATGTTGCTACGCCCAGTAAGTACAGCGACCCTGGCATCCGCATCTACACGGGGTCGGTCATCATCCCCTTCATCAAGAACACCAGCTCCTCGGCGGTCACGCTGACGGGCCATGTCGTGGTGACTGAGCGATGACCACCTATGACTTCGGTGACGGTGCTGGCCCTGTCGCTGCACACCAGCACGCCAACGGCGGTGGCTGGATTGCTGACACCGTGGTCTGCGACGACACCGCCTACATCGGCCCTGACGCGCTTGTGTACGGCAACGCATGGGTCGTTGACCGAGCTTGGGTCTACGGCAACAGCCATGTTTGCGGCAACGCATATATCTGTCACGAAGCGCAAGTGTTTGATCTAGCAGTCATCGAGGGAAACGCTAGAATCGACGGCGAGAGCCGCGTGTACGAATCAGCCATCGTTCGAGGGGACGCACAGCTTTACGGCTGCTCGTTTGTCCACGGAACGGCGGTAGTGGAAGGCAACGAAATCCTAGACGACGAGGAGCGATACTAATGGATCCGACAATGATTATGGGTGGTATCGGGGCCGTTGGTGGCCTCTTGGGCGGCTTGTTTGGCAAGGAAGACCCTGCCAAAAAGCAGATGGAGCAAATGATGAAGCTGTACGGCCAAGCCAAAAAGGATCAAGATTGGCTGTACGGCGCGGCTCGTCAGCAGCAAGCAATGGTGTTGCCCACGCTGCAAAAGGGTTTTGAAAAGGCCAATAAGTTTGCCGATATGTATGGCAAAACGGCCAAGCAAGGCGCATACGATCAGTCCAAGCAAATGGGCAGCGCGATGCAGCAGTCCATGACCCAGCGCGGTCTGTACAACACGACCGCCTTTGACAACGCACAACGCGGCATTAGCAGCGACCTTAGCCGCACGCTGATGGGTATCGACGAGTCGGTTGCGGGTATGAAGGGACAGCTTGCCTCGCAGCAAGCCGCTGCCGAAGCAGGCGCGTATGGCGCAATGTCCGGCTTCTACCAAAACTACGCTGGCGCAAATACGCAGTTGCTCGGCGCACAAGCTGGCGCGATGGGTAATGTGCAGTTCCAAGACCCGAACGCTTGGGCGGGCAGTCTGACGCAGTTGGGCGGCACGCTGTTGGGTTATGGCATGACTTACGGGGCTAATAAACCTGTGCCAACCTCTAATGGACTTTCACCGTTTGGATTTCCTACCCCAAACTAAATAACACATCATGGCACTAATCATCCGACCGAACGGTGGCATCAACAACGCGGTGGCTGGCCTTGCTGCGGGCTTTGGGCAGGGTATGCAGTTGGGCTTTGAGAAACGCAAAGTAGATCTTGCAGAGCAAGAAATGCAATTGCGTATGGCGTTAGAAAAAGGAAGGCAGCAAGTAGAGCAAGAACGACTTACTCTTGCACGAAGCGCAGATGCCCGTGCTGCGGGGCAAGAAAAACGCGCAATTGACGAATATAATTATCAATTGGGTCAGCGCGACTTAGGAAGCAAAGTAGCCGCTGAACAAACCGCAATTGAGGGTATGGGCACACAGGTTACTGAAGCGCAGCAAGGCGCATTAGGTCGGTATGCGTCTACTGCAAAAGAATACACGACTGATGCTGAAAGATCAGACCTGTTAGGGAAAATGGGATATTTCCCTTTGACGGGAAAAAGCTTTTCTGGATTGCACGCAGAAGCAATTAAAAAACAAGCTACAACAGAGGCATCAATGGTCCTTGGGCCGCGATTGTCGCCCCAAGAGCAGACTTTAGCGCAACAGTATGAAGATCGTTTAACTGCTGCTGAAAAGCTTGCAGAAGGCTTGTCTGGCGAGCAGCAAACTAAGTTTAGGGAGTGGGCGCGAGGCCGTGCGTTGCAGGATTTGGATGCCTCAGGCCGAATGAACTTTGCGGCAAGCGTTGCAGACCGCATGGCTGCTGGCGCGTACACGCCTGAAGACAACTTTGGTCAACCAGTCAACGATCCGCAAATTGCTGCTAAGATTCAGCAACTGCTTGAGGCATCACAAGATCCTCGAGCCGCACTTGCTGACCTGCGCAAAATGGAGCAGTCCATTCTTGATGGAGTAGCGCAGCAAAACATTAAGGCCGATAACTACCAGTCGGCTGCGTTGCGTCTTGCGCAAACCCGTGAAATGGGTCGGCAGACCAACAATCCCAATGTGACGCAAGCAACTGTGTATGCGCAAAACCTGCTTAAAGCTGGAGTAGAAGACAAAGAACTAAATGAGGCAATGGACAATGCCGCTAAAGGTTTAATTGCGCGAAAGCTGACAGATGGAAGTGAATTTATTGCGCCTGCCGTGGGCTTTGAGGAAGCGTTTAAAAAACGACAAGTTGAATTAGATCTATTTACCAAAGCAAAGACAGATGCTACGGAAGCTCGTGCTGCACTAGAATCGATGGCTGCTGCGCCTAAGCTTAAGCTTCCGTCAGAATATTTGCAGATGGCTTCAAAGGCATTTGAAAACCTTGATGATGCAAACAAAGCACGCGCACTTGGTAGGCAAGAAATTGTTGGCGAGGACGGTCAAAAATCGTTGACGGCTCCGACAATTTCTGCGCAGGATTTTGTCAAAAACCTCGCCCAACAATATCGTAAAGACGACGAAGCGGCTATTGGGGAGCAACAGCGAGCGTTTGAAGTTCGCCGTACTGGGCAAGCACCTGCGCAACCTGCCGCAACGCCGCCTGCCGCTAAACCCGCAACCCCTGCGCAGCCTGCGGCCAAGCAAGCCCCGACTGTAGTGCCAAAGACTGACAAAACAGCGTCAAGCGCAATTAAGTCAGCACAGGACATTCCTAAGGAAGACTTCCTTGCGAATGATGCTGGGTTTGCAGTTCCTAAGCCTTCTAAAGAGCTTGAACAAAAAGTTAAAAAACAATTGGTTGACAAGAAGCTTCTAGATCCTGCTACAGGCAAAGCATTTGCTGGCAAAGAGCAAGCAATGGCCGGTGCTGCTATGTATTTGTTGCTAGTCGAAAACGGCTACGATGTGCGGTTTTTGCAAACCGATAATGTACTTGGACTGCCTAACGGAAAATGGGTTAAGAACCCTCAATTTGGCAACGCAACCAAATAGCGCACATGGCTTACTACAGCGAGACAGAAGAGGAAGAACTGCGCCGTCAAGGCGTGTCGCCTTTAGACTTAACAGGCACTCAGCCAGTTCTTGGCGAGTATCAAAGCCTGTTTGACGATCTTGCTGCTGGAAACTTAGTAATTAAATCTGGGGCATCTTCAGCCCAAGCTCCGGTGGCTGCACCGACGCAGGAGCCAGAAGAACCTAGCACTCCCGTATACTTGCCGAACCTTGATTTTCTGCAAACTGGCGGTGAGGTCGAGTTCAGCACGATGGATTATCTGTCCAACATGGGACAGAGCTTTCTTCGTAGTGCTGTAGATGTGCCGTTGAGTGCCATTCAAGGCATGGCAATGGCTGACGACTACGGCAAAGACTCGCAAGTCGATGATGCGATGCGAGCCGCTAAGGAATGGGTGCGTGAAGCGTTCCCAGGCGAACCCGGCCTAGCTAACTCAATCTCAGGCGATGTCTCTGGCGCGTTTGGCTCTGCTGGTGCTTTCTTTGGTTTGGGCCAACTCGGCATGACAGCAGGCGCAGCTATTGGCACGGCTACTGGTGGCCCTGCGGGAACTGTGGTTGGCGGCCTAGCTGGCAGCATTGGCACAACCGCTGTTGTTGGTTCTTTCAGCATGGGTGCGCAGATGTACGACGAGGCGTTGGCTATGGGCGCAACCCCAGAGCAAGCCGAAGATGCGTACAAGGCCGGTCTATTTATCGGAAGCCTTGAAGGTATTCCGATGGGTATCGGTTCTGCGGCCAAGCGTCTTGCTACAGCTTCTATGAAGATGGGCGGGGAAGCCTTGCGTCGCATGACGGCTCGTGAGATTGCAGAGCTAGCTGCGTGGGAAGGCTTTGAGGAAGCAATCCAAGAAGGTGGCTCGGCCCAGTTGCAACAGGTTGCGGAAAAGGCCATTGGCTACCGCAAGGAATATGATTTTGGCGAAGTGCTGTACCAAGGTGCGCTTGGTGTTGCGCCTGGTTCGACGATCTCTGCTTATGCGTCTAACAAAGAAAACCAGCAGATTGACGCTGAACTAGGCGACCGTCGCCTTAAGGCCGAAGAGGAAGCTGAGTCTGCCGCACTTGCCGCTGCTCGTGATGCTGAAGCCGGTGCGCGAGTTCGTGCGTTTGACGAAAAGGTCAAAGGCGTTGCAGAGCTTTTGGCGCAAAACGAGGCAGAGCTACAAAGCTTGGAAGCCGCTGCTGCCGCAGAGACAACAACGACTGAGACGGTCGATACTGCTAAACCTGCAATTACAGGCGAAGTAGAACTGCCTGCCGATGCAAAGCCGCCTGTCTTGGAAGAACTTGCAGGCGAAGCAGCATCGGCTGAAGCCGTTGTACCAACTACAGAAACAGCAGCACCGGAAGCAGGGGCTGCGCTAGTAGAGCCAACGGCGACAGAACCTACGACAACTACTGTGCCTGTAGTTGCAACGCCTGAAATTGTTGCAAAACGCGCCGAAGTCGAGCGTTTGCGCAAGCAGCAGGAACTGTTCTTAGAGCAGGCAAAGTCTATTGAAGCCACAGAAGGTGTGCGCGAGAAAGAGCGCATGGCTGGCCCGTATGGCGAGGCTCGTGCCGCAGCGACGCTAGCAGGCGAGTTAGAAGCGTTTGATGCAGCGGTTGCTGCCGGGCAAACGCGAGTGCTAGATGCAACGGCGCAGCGAGATTTGGATGACCATGTTCGCAAGCTGACAAAAGCTAAGATCAAGGATGACCTGGCGACCATCAATCCTAAGGATGTTCGCGCAGTCTTGCCGCGTAACGTTGAACAGCAAAACGCCGAACGACGACTTAACGACCTTGGCTATGAGGTCACATTTGTTGACTACGGCAAAGATGTCAACCTTGAAGGAGCATACGATGGCACAACAAACCGCATTTATCTTAACGCTCGACTAAGCAACGAAGCAATTCTTAAGCGCGTTGCTCGGCATGAAACCTTCCACGGCTTGTTTAAAAACAACAAAGCCGAATGGGAAAGCATTATGTCCACAATTAAAGCCGCAAAAGGCGAATTGTGGAATGCTGCACGCCGCCGTTTTATTGCAAGCCGCACGGCTGCAATTAAAGACGATCCTGCGGCATTGGCTGAATGGATTAAAAAAAACGCAAACGGAATTACAGATGAGACTGGTAGTCTAATTTCTGATTGGTTTAGCGCGACTATGGATGCGCTTGAAGCCGATCCAAAGTTGGTTAGCGAGTTGGCTCAAGCCGACGCAGGTTTTTTAAAGCGACTAGTTGATTGGGTGCGCGTACAACTGCGCCGCGTTGGCTTTGACTACACATCGATTAGCGACAAAGAACGTGCAGCCCTAGCTCGCTTGCCTGCCTTAGCTAACAAAGCTATGCAGGAAAGCCTAAGCGTTAATGAGCGACTGTTCATTGCGCAGACCCTTATGCGCGGCCTGACTGCAATTGAATCTGCGGCTAAGATGCAGATGTCTGGGCAGGAACGGCAAGCACAAGCCTTCCTAGGTCGCACTTTAGGTGAAATTAAAACACGCAAGGAAGCGGAAGCTCAACGCGCTGCTGCTGCTGAAGCTGCTCGAGTTAAACTAGAAACGGAGCAAAAAGCTCGCGCTGACAAAGAAGCTGCGCAAAAAGAAAAAGCCCGTGTCAAAGTTGTCGATACCGCTCGCACCCGCATTGCTCGTATTAAAAAAGACGGCGCAGACTGGCCGCTAGTTGAAGCGGTTGCTAACGCAAAGTCTGCAATTGAGCTTGATGCCGCCATTGCGCCGCTTGTGCCTGCTGAAGCTACGGAAGTCGAGCGTAAAGAGTTAACTGACGCAATTTGGGCGGTTGCGTACAAGCAACTTGAAAAAGAAGTTGCGAAGGAAACAGCAGACAAAAAGCGCAAGGAAGAAGAAGCGCAAAAGGAGGCAGATGTTGCCACCAAAGAAAAGCAAAAAGCCGCAGATGCGCTAAAGGCTAGGCAGGAAGCTGCCAAAACAAAAGCAGCTAAAGAAGCGGAGAAAGCAGCAGCAAAGCGCAATGCTCAAGAGGAACAATACCAACGCCGCTTTAAGCAAGTTAAGAGCGACAACCCGACTGGGCAAGCTAAGGCGTTGCTAAACGCCGTGTACAAGGCTGGAGCCAACGAAGATTCAGCGTTGGAAGCAGCGCGAGAGTTTTTAGGCAATGAGGCTACGGATGCTCAGGTGCTAGAGACCGCTCTCGAAGCCATTCGTATTACGCAAGATCGACTTGGCCGTGAACGAGCTGCTGCTGCTGAACGCGAGCGTGCCGCACAAGAGGCGCAAAAGAAGGCCGCTGAAGTGCTTGCTCAAAAGCAACGGCAAGAAGCTGAGGCCAAGGAGGCTGCTGCCAAAGCCGCCGCAGACAAGCTAGCTGCGCAGCAGCAAGAAGCCGCTGCCGCAAAAGCCGCTGCTGACCGCAAAGCCGAAGAGGAGCAGCAAGAGGCCGCAGAACGGCAAGCTCGGAGGGAAACAGAGTTGCCCACGGTAAGCCGGGGCCGCACGGTGCCTGGGCAGCTAGAGGTAGGCGACCTCGTAATCTTTGGCGAAAAGGGTGTGTCAAAGGTTGTCGCAGCTACTGGCTCAGGTACAGAACAGCGCGTGATGATTATTCCGATTACACGGTCGGAGGCTGCTCGCGTTGCCATTCTAGAGCGTCAAGGCGTTCGCAATTGGTGGACGCGCATCAAGTGGGCCGGAGAGCCTATTACGGTCGATATGGCCGACCCGCGCTTTAAGGCTCTGGTTCGTCGTCGGTCTGCGGAGGAAATGCGCCGAGATGAAACCAAGCAACTGATGAAGGAACGCATCAAGGCGCAAGCTGAACGCGAAGAAGGCGACTTGCCGAGGTTTAGCTACAACGAACAAATTACGCCTGAGATTGACGCTGCGTATCTTGCCGCCGTTGAGCGCGGTGACCTAGATACCGCGCAGCAGATGGTAGATGAAGCGGCTAAAAATGCTGGGTACAACCTCGGCCCAGTATATCATGGGTCAAAGCGTGATTTTAATGTATTTCAGCCAGAAGAATATAAATGGGATGACACGGCATCGTGGGCAATGAATGTTAAGTTACGAGAATTGCACAACAAAGGAAATAAGCAGCATTTCTTTACTAACAAGCTGAATGTGGCAAAAACATATGCAGGTGTTTCTGACAACGCAAATACTAAATCTGCATATCTTAAAGTTACTAATTTGATGGATACGGGAGATATGGAAGGTAGTTACTGGCATACTCTTGGACTTCCTCTTAAATATTCCCAGTACGCTGCTTCGCTTGAAGGGTCTTTAAGCACTACTACTCGCGGGCTTGCGGAAATTGCGCGCAAGCATGGGCATGACGGCCTTGTTATGCGAAATATTACAGATGTTGCTTCGGGGAAATTGATTACTTCTGATGTATATGTTGTTTTTAATTCCAATCAAATCAAATCAGCCGATCCCATCACCTACGACGACAGCAACAAAATCATCCCGCTGTCGCAACGGTTCCAAGACACGACTGACGACATTCGGTTTAGCTACAACGATCCTCGTGTAGCAACGGCGTTTAGCGGCATGGGTACTGTTGAGGCAGCACTTGGGCCGATCACAAGTGCGCTGACGGCAGAAAACGATGCACGCAAAGTAGAGGCATACAACAACGCCTTTGGCACTTCATACAAGGCTCGCGAAGTTAAAGAACTGACCGTAGACGAGCTTAAGCAGGCTGACTGCGACTTGTTCCATGCATCGCCGTCTTGCAAAGAATTCTCGACGGCTAAGGCCGACCGTGCGCCAACTGAACTAGAAGTACGAAGCGCAGAAAAAGTCGCAGAGCTGATTGCTGGTGCATTGCCGCCTGCGGTATCGGTTGAGAATGTGCCTGCCTATGTAGATTTCCCGCCGTTCCAAAAGATCCTTACGGCATTGAAAGAAAACGGCTACAAGCATCGCGTGTTGGTTGTTGATGCCGCTGATTACGGCGCGGTGCAAAGCCGCAAGCGAATGATCTTGCAGGCCGTGCGCGAAGGCGAGTTGCCTCCGTTGCCGCCGAAGAAAAGCCCTCGTGACTGGTATGAGGCAGTTCAAGATTTGCTGCCGACCTTGGAGGTTGACAAGGAAGGCGTTGGGCCTGACGAGCAGATGCGCATCGACAAATGGATTGCGTCTGGCCGACTTGACCCTAATAAGCCGATTATCACTATGGGCGGTAGTGCCTTCGCAGGCGCTCCTGCTGCCGCCAACTCAGGTGGGCTTGCTCCAACGCTTACCGCAAACAAAGGTCGCGTTCGGATCATTATCCCGGACGGGACGGTGCTGAAGGCATCGCCTCGCGTCCTAGCGCGTCTAATGAGCTTGCCTGACACCTACAAGGTTCCGAGCCAGTACACCTTGGCTAAAGAGGTACTAGGCAATGGCATCGACGGCACGATTACGGAAGCGTTTATCAAGCCCTTGTTGCCTGAGGCTGCAATCGACGCTGACGGCGCATACGAAGCCGAATACAACGAAGTGCCTGATGACTTGCGGATGAGCTACACGGAGGGCGAAGCCCCTCGAGATGTGTTCGGACGCTTTAAGTCGAGAACTTCTAAACAAAAGGTCGAAAGCGCAGCTATGCAGTTGCTGCGTGAGCGCGCTCGCCGCAACAAGATTCGTCTTTCTGAAATTGGCAAAGACGAAACCAAAGAAATCAAAGCTTTAGCTAAAAAGGCCGAGCTTGAAGGTGAAGGCACGAAGGTCGGTGAGACTCCGATTGGCATTGCCATGCCGACAGCGGAGCCTGGTACTCGAGCCTACCTGCGTGCTGTGCGCGAGTATCAGCGCGAAAATCCAGATGCAATGTTTGAAGACATTGCGCTTGACCGCCAAGCCCGCGTTGTCGCAAACGAACAGTTAGAGCTTGATTACGAAGGCACATATCGCAACCTGCAAAAAGAGATTCAGGAAACTGGCGGTCTAAACGAGCCTTGGAAGCACATTGCTTATGGCCGCATCGCCGCTGACTTGGCTGACAAAGTTATTAACAACTACACGCAAGCAAAGTTTGTTGAGGCAACTCAAGCTCAACGCGAGTACTTGCAAGCGCGAAAGCTAGCGTCAGCAAACTTGCGCATCGTTAAAGACGATGTTGTGTCTGCACGCAAACGCTTCCAAGCCCATGTGTTTGGCCCGTCGCGTGATGTTGGCCGCAAGCTACGCAAGCTGCAAAAACAACTAAGCAAAGACAACCTAAATCCCCAGAAGATTGCTGCGCTCAAAGCAGATATTCAAAAACTTGAGTTGCGTCAAGCCCGTGCCGTCACTCGCGCTATTGAACGGCTAGAGCGGGCGGGTGGCTCTTTGGAGCAGATGTACTCGTACCTTGAAAACAAGGAATGGGTCAACTTCTATCGAATGTCGCGCAAGGTTATTGAGGCGAAGGAATTTGCGTCCGTTGACCCGACCGACCGAAGCGCAGGGGCTTTGTTTGGCCGACTGTTTATTGAGTTCCGCATGGCGATGATGTTGTCGGGTTTAGGAACCCACATCGCCAACGTGACTGGTAACACAGCTAACCAATTCTTGCGTGTGTCGCGGTTGTTTGCCGAAGCATCAATTAACACCGTTGCCAAAAACCCTGATGCGGCAACGATGGGCGAGTTCAAAGCCTACATGACCGCCTATTTCAAGGCGATGGGCCGAGCGGGCCGCAACTTTATGATGGCCTACGCAACGGAGATGCCGATTCTTGAAGCAGATTTAAATGCTTCAACGGATGCAGAAATTCAGCAGCATACCTTGCTGATGCCGGGTTTGATTGGTCGCATCCTGCGCTTCCCCTCGCTCAATACACTACTTGCCTTTGACGAGTTGTTTAAAACGATGGCGGCGCACGGCGAAGCTTCTGCGATCTTGCATCGCGAAGGCCGCAATGATGGTTTGACCGGCGAAGCGTTGGAGGCGCACATTGAAGCCGGGTTGATTGATTACAGCAACCCAGTATGGAGTGAGGCACTCGACAACGCCAAGCTAGGTGTTTTCCAAGGGCCGCCAGGTGCAATTGTGCGCACCTTAATGAACCTGCGTCAGTTTACAGACGACCTGTTCCCCGTTTTGCCATTGGGCAGTATGTTGCTGCCGTACATCAAAACTCCGGGCGGTATCTTTAAAGCTGGTCTAGAAACACCTGCGCACCCATTGGTTCTGGTGTACCGCTTGCTTGCGCCTTCACGTATCAAAGAAAATTATGTGAAAAGCGGCGAGATGATTACAGACTCCGCAAACGCAGTTGTTGCGATGTCTTTGATCATGGGTGTCATTTCCTACATGGACGATGACGACGATATCCCCGTCATCACCGGCAGCAGCGAAGTTGACTACCTTGACTACTTGCGGCAAAAAGCTGTTGCGCCGCCTTACTCGGTGCGTATTGGCGACTCGTACTACAGCTATTCTCGAGTTGAGCCGTTTGCAATTTCGCTTGCAACCATCGTAGACGCATATCGCGCCTTCCAAAAGGCTGTTGGTAATGCGCCGGACGGCGGTACGCAAGCCATGCAAACGCTGTGGGATAGCTTTACTGCGCAGTTGCAGGACAAGACCTTCTTGCAGACCTTTGGCGATCTAATGAAGATGCTAGAGGATAAGGATCGCCTCAATGTTGCTCTGTGGGCGCGTAACTTCTTCTTGACACCAATGACTCCTGCGCTTGTCCGAGGAACGATGTCAGCAGCCGACCCCTATGAGCGCATGAACACCGTTTACGAGCAAGAGGGCAAATCTGCGTGGACGGCGGCGGTAGAGTCGATGGAGTATGTTGCTTTCCCGACTAAAGACAACTACCCGCCGATCAAATACGACTTGTGGGGCAGGCCAATCGAAAAGATGGGACGCAGTTACACCGCCCGTTTGACGCGATTCTTCCCGACTAGTCAGGAAGTCACGGACATTAACCGCTTAGATTTGCTGATTATGCGCTTTAATCAACGGCGCGATAACGGCGATTTTGGCGATCAAGAAACCAAGCTTAGTCCACGCCCATTGCCTCGCAAGGCTGAACGCGATGGCGTAAGCTATACTCTTACACCTGAAGAGTACGCCACCGCTTCGCGAAATGCTGGCGCGATGGCTGCTGACAATCTGCTGTACGCTGATCTTAACTACGACAACCCGACTCAAGCAGATCGAAAGATTATTGAGGATGCGTTGAAGAAGGCAAGAAAAGCAGCAGTTGATGAAGTGATCATGCTCCGCAATTTCTAAACACAAAAGGAAAACCCATGAGTGCAGTCCTCGTTCTTATCCAAAAAATCGCCGGTTCGTCTACCTTCTGGGTCAGCGTGTTGCTGCCTATTCTGAAGGTGCTGCTGGAAAAAATCGGCATCAGCATCCCTTGGGAAGCCATCATGGCGGGCCAAGGTGCGTATGGCGTGAAGGAAGCCGCCAGCAAGCTCCAGCCGCTCGTCGCGGCCAAGATCGCAGCCAAGCAGCCGGAGTAGCTTAAATGGTGCAGGGCCAAATGGAACGCGATGTAACGAAAGCCGTGGTTCCTATCACGGCCCTGTCGGTCATCGCCGGTGCGACATGGTGGTTGGCTTCTAGCCTCCATGGCGTGGATAGCCAACTCCAGTCGCTGCGGCATGAGCTTGCACAGATTCGCGCTCATAACGAGCAGAACTTGCGCCGAGACGAGTTCCGTGCCTGGGTGTATCAACTCAAGGCTAATAACGCGATCATCGTCATCCCTGACCCTAAGTAGACACAGAGGACGACAACCGCCCATGTCGTTGCGGTTGCCGCCCCCTGCCGACAGTCACGATGACTGTCTACCTTAGCGGTCTACGCTCCAAACTTTCGTTTGGGCGCGGATGTTCTTCGGCCAAGATTCGGGCTTGGTTGAAATGCTTTGGTCTAGCACTAATACCGAGTTTGTTGGCCTGATTGCAAGCCGGCCATTGCAGCCGCGCATGAACAAATATTCTTTCTGCTGCTCCGGTTCGCGACTCCAGCCGTCACCAACGGGAATCGCAGTAAACAAGTACCAACCGTAAAGCTGGTCGTCGTTGGCAAACGGATCTGTGTGATACACGCACTCCATGTTCTGGAGGTAGGTGTACTCGTGCAGCGAGAACTGGTAGCCGGTGCAGTCCCAGAACTGCGCCTCGTGCAAATCCCAACTGCGATTGCACCAGATGTCGTCCTTGTCCGTAAACGGCCTAAACGCAATCTCGTGCGGCGGGATGTTGCGCACGACGGCGTTGTCTTCTGTGCGCACATGGCATCCCCAAGCGCGTGACGGCGTGGAAGACAAACCGAACCACACTACAGGCTCATACGCGCTCGTATCCGCGATGTCGCTGCGCAGGAAGGCCGACCGCACCCAGACATACAAGTGTTGCGGCAGCGAGCCGCTGTGCGTGTATAGCGTCACGGCATCACCTCGTACTCTTCGATTTTATAGGCTGAGACTGCAAAACCATCGTCTGTGTCTTCTTGGACTTGCTTGTCTGCTGCCTGCTGTGTGGCATAGACTCCAACAACGATGCGTTCGTGTTGCCATGCGCCGCGAATCACATTCGTCAAAACATAAACCTTCACTTCGCCATCTCCTTCGCATCCATCACGGCGTTGAACGCGGCGACGGCTGCTACCAAACGAGGCCAATCAGGATGGTTTTCTTGAAGCAAGATCCTTACATGTGGGCAATCCTGTAGTTCAAATACGCCTCTTCCGCCTAACGATTCAAAGTTTACGGCAGGAGCAAACAGCCGACATGGCTGCTGCGGGCTAAGAACTACAGTATGGTGGCTATAGAATTTATTTTCGCTGCTCACTTGCTCATCTCCTTCTTGACCTTGAGCCAGTAGGCTTGGGTTGCTTTCTTGGTGTGACCCTTCGGCCCACCGTTATGGATGCGAGCCAGCGTCTCCCAGTCGCCAGCAGCCAAAGCCTTGGGTGCGTAGCGTTGAAAGTAGGCACGCATCGTGCGCTCGCTGTAAACATGGTCGGCAAGGCAATCCTCATATCTGCCGTCTTTCATGCGTGCGTCCTCCCAATACGCACGCTGAATTTGATACGGGCCGATGCTCGCGCCCTTGTCGCCAACTGCACCCTTGCCTTGGTTTGCCATACCGCCGGTTTCAACGCGACGAATGGCATCGAAGAACTGCCGTTCCGTATGAGCAGGAGCCGCAGCGAGAGACAGCAGAACTACAGCTTGAAAGATCATTTCCACTCCTTTTGTTGTTGTTGATCGCCCACCTAGGCGACTTATCGCCTTTTTATCGGCTGCGCTTGAGTGAATCCACCAAATTCACCCTTTCCCCGATCCAGCGCATCACCGGCACGGCCATGCTGTTGCCGAGCGCCTTGTAGCGCGGGCCGTCGGGCGTGTCTTTACCGCGAGGACGGATGTCGGTGTAGCCGTCTGGAAATCCTTGCAGACGCTCGCACTCCACGGGCGTGAGACGACGCACCTGCATGGTTGGAGCAACCATCACCGTTGGCCCCGAAGCGTTCACAGACGAACCTGGCGTGCCCATTGTCGCTGCAACATCGCCAGTCACGCTTCCGTTGTAGCAGTCGGTTCCGAGCGCCACCGCCATCGTGTGTCCGTCAGTATCAACTGCGCCAGATTGGTTGCCGTACTGCACAGGGTCTTGTCGTGCGTTAAACCCGACAAAGTATCCAGCGCCATCATCAATGCGCTCGGTTCCAACAGCTGGCACGAACAACGACGCGCCGCCAAGCGCGTGCTGGTCTTTAAGTCCCTGCTTGTCGCCGTATCGTGCGTTCAGAGTGCAGGCAATTTCTGCGGGCCATTTGGCTGCATGCTGACGACCTGACGCAACCGCCAGCAACGCCCCGCTCTCAATATCGCGTGCGCCTAGAGCATTAAACATTCGGGCGGTAATAGTGCCAATGACTACATCGTCCTGCCCTCTTGACTCTCCTGATCTGGCAACGCCGCGCCCACTACTTGTAAGGCTTGCCGCAGTTGATCGGGCAGAGCCTTCCCACGCTTCTCGGCGCGGCGGAGGATTCCCACGCAGGCTTTCGCGCTCAAAAAGAACCGCTGCGGCACAACGCCAGTCTCCAAGGTATCCGACAACGAACACACGACGGCGGCGCTGGGCCACTCCGAAGTATTGAGCGTCAAGCACTCGGTAGGCGAACCCATACCCGAGTTGAGCCAACGCGCCGAGGAAGGAACCAAAGTCCCGTCCTCCTCCGCTGGACAGAACACCGGGGACATTTTCCCAGACGATCCAGCGCGGGCGTAAGCGTGCAGCCAGTCGGACAAACTCAAGGGTGAGTTGACCACGCTCGTCATCCATTCCTCGCCGGAGTCCTGCGATGCTGAATGCTTGGCAGGGGGTTCCTCCGACCAAAAGGTCAACTGCTCCACGTTCCAAAGGCCATTTGTCATGTTGTGTCAGATCTTGAAAATTCGGCACATCGGGATAGTGATGCGCCAAGACTTGTTGCGGAAATTTTTCGATCTCAGCAAAGCCCACAGGTTTCCACCCTAGGTGATGCCAAGCAACAGTTGCGGCTTCGATACCGCTGCACACGGACAAGTACTTCATTGCGCTGCTTTTTTGCTTGTGTCGCCCTCGAACTCCTTCTCGACCCACATTGCTTTGTACTTGTCGTATTCCATCTCGCAAACCTTGACCGTCCAGCGCGGGCCTACCTTCTGCCAGCCGTGAACCTCAACTTGGTTGTGCGTTGCCCAGTACCTCGCACCTAAGCTCTCGCGCACCTTAGCGCGGCGCGAGCTAATGTTGGCGCGTGTCGTTACTTGAATGCCCAGCAAGTCGCCTTGCTCGTTTACAGCGACGATGTCGATGACCTGAAACAGGTCTTGCCGCACTTTGGCAAACGGATTCCACCGCTCGACAATTTGCGCAATAAAGCCTCGCCGCTTCATCCACGCCATCGTCAACTGGGTAGGACTAATCTTCTTTGTCTTCTTCGTCGTCTTCTTTGTCGCGTTGCTCATCGTACTTCTCCAAGTGATGTCTTGCATGGTGTGCCACCTGCAACACCAGCACCCCAATGACCTCGGCCTCTGTCAAAAAGAATTTACGGCTTGTTTGGTTGACGGCCTTGTCAACTTGTTTAAACAGTTCCCGTCTTCCCGTGCTTGTCATTGGTGTTCTCTTTCTGTTGGCGTAGTCGTCGCAACGCCCTCGGATCCATGAAATTCCAATTCTTCGCATTGTGCTTGGTAGAGCAAGCAATGGAGCAAAGTTTTTGACGCTTACCGCTGCGAGGGGTGAATTCCGCGCCACACAAAATGCAGGTTCTTGTCATGGTATTGGTTGAGGGAGCGAGTTCATCACCCGCCCCCTCCGTATAGCCCCCCTAGGGCTTACGCCTTGATCTCTTTAACAAGCTCCAGAAGGCGTTGCAAGAGTTCGACTTGCACCGGTGACATCTGATGCGTGTCCAGATGCGTCTTCGGGGTCATCAGGCGTTCGTACCGCGCTTGACGCTCGATAAGCTCGCACTCCAACTCCTTCAGTTCTTCGCGGCGACGATGGATGCGCTCCTTCAACGCTGCGATTTGCTTTGAGCCAGCACGCACCTCGGGGGTGCAAGCTGCACGCATTGCGGCCATGTGTTCAGGACTGTTGTTTTTCGTCATAAAACTACCTCGTTTCGATTGTCAGGAGTGCTTGACCCATCAAACACTCAGTTGCTGCGTAGCATCGTGACTGGCAGCACGCTTTGCTTCCAACATTTTTTTCAATTTCTCGATGTCGGTCTTTGCCGCCTCTGCACCGGGCCACTTGGGGATGTACCCAAAAGCTCGCGAGTTCAGCTTGAACCACTCGTCGCGGACATCGTCGTCACCGCTGCGCTGCACCGGCTTCATCACGCTCGGCTGCGACTTGCCTGGCTTGACTTCGGCGTTGAGCGGGAACAAGCCTTGCCATTGCTTTGCGATGCTCTGGCGGATGACGGCAACGAAGCCAGAAGGGCCATGAGCTTGGTAGTCCTCTAAGTTCAACCGCAGGGTGCGCTGTTGCCACTTAGCAAGGTTGCGCTCGCGGCGGTAGCCGTACCACTCAGTCAGAGCAGCAACGACCTCAGGGGTGTTCAGATCGGGAAATTCCGGCAAAGTTTCCTCGAAACCAACTCCCACGGTTTTCCCCCCCTTCTTGGATCTACCCTCCCTTTCCGGAGTGCGTTTTTCAGAAGGTTCAGAAGGAAGAGAAACCTCGCCCCCTCCGTAGGTTCCCCCGTCTACACTTTCCTCGTTGGAGGCGCAAACAATAATTTGGGGATTTTTTTTCAGTCCCTGTAGCAGGTCATTTTCGACGGCGTGAGTCAGTACTTGGACTTGCGCCTCAAGCGCGGTCAAGCGGCCTTCAGTCTCGGCTAGTTCCTTAAACAGTTGCTTCCACAGTTGCATTTCGATTCGTCCTTGTTAGGTTGTGAGCGTTGCTGTTGCTTGCCGGTTGTGGCCCACCACGCAACCGGAAGTTCGCCTAAACGGCTTGAGCGGAGTTTGGAGGCCAGCGGAGTTACCTCGCCGCTGGCCTCCCTCTTT
>Ga0255088_1000562_pt1 | contig 16337 bp, 11 predicted proteins | sample Colum_Miss_RepB__2_FD_188587 | JGI IMG/M metagenome (GOLD analysis project Ga0255088, IMG submission 188587) | Freshwater microbial communities from Columbia River, Oregon, United States - Colum_Miss_RepB_8d | ecosystem: Environmental > Aquatic > Freshwater > River | place: USA: Oregon...
CCGCCATGCTCTACTTCGTCGCTGGGAAACTTACCTTACCGTGCCACTGACCCACTGAAAGTAGCGAGGAACCTAGAATTCTCCCGATTGGTATACAGAATACCTGAATCCACTATTGACAGTGGGCTGCGACGGGTATTATTTCTCAACGACAATCCCCTCAGGAAAACCAACTCTGTTGATCGCAGAGTATCAAAATTGATTTTCTATCAATAATCCGCGAGTTGCTTGGCAGAAAGTGTTTATTCGAAATCACCGATCTCAGCTAAACGAACCATATGACAAGCCGTACAATTACCTATCATTTTGCCTTTACAGATGGTAGCAGTTGGAAATATGAGCTTGAATTTGATAGGGATTTTCGATTCATAAATACAAATGGTGCTCCGGCAAAACCGTGGACCGCTCTTGACTTTAATCAGTGTCCACACTGCCCATTAAATAAGGTAACCACCCCTCAATGTCCAGTTGCTCGAAATTTAGATCAGATTGTAGAAGATTCTAAAAATACAATTTCATACACACCAGCAACTGTTTCAGTTATTACGGCAGAGCGTACCTATGTAAAGAAGTGCGCAACACAAGAAGGCTTGCGTTCGCTTTTTGGCATGCTTATGGGGGCTAGTGGTTGCCCGCATTTAGACTGGTTTCGCCCCATGGCTCGCTTTCATCTTCCTTTTTCTGATTCCGAAGAGACCCTTTTTCGGGTTCTGTCGCTCCAACTATTAATAAATTTTTTTGAGGATGAGAGAGGTGACATTGGACAGTGTGCTGAGCAAATCCAAGCTCGATATGATGCAGTCCAAAAAGTTAATCATGCTTTTATCAAAAGAATACGCTCCTATTGCGACGCCGATGCAGATAAAAACGCCTTGGCTGCATTGGATATGTATTCTCAACTTTTCCAGTTCCAACAGGCCGTGCGGTTTGAATCCATTCAAGGTTATTTTAAACAGGAAAAGCATGGTTAGTTTGACTGTAAATTCATTGATCAATAATTGCTGATCGAAAAGTGATTCAACTGGAATCATCTCCGTATCGAAGAGGCCCTTCTTCAAAACCTCGAAAGTCTAAAAGGAGGCTTATTGCAAAATCAAAATTGGTCCATGGACCCCGTTCTCGACAGCACGCGGCGTCTGTTCCAGCACCTCCCCGGTGAGGGACTTTGGATGGCCGCCCACCCGAGGTGAATTTCACCGGGTTGCCAACGGGACGGGAGCATTCAAAACCGGCTTGCCGGGCTGTCGTTTGCCTCCGCAGTCTGGCGGCAATGAGTTTTGTGTCGTCCCTCCCCAACGGCCGTCGGTTGGGTGTGTTGTTGGCTCTGGCCGTCTTCTGGATGGTTGGCAATGCAGAGGCCGCGGAGGCCCGTTGGTGGAAGGGTAATCTCCACACCCATTCACTCTGGAGCGATGGCGACGATTTTCCGGAGTCCATCGCCGACTGGTACAAGGAACACGGTTATCACTTCCTCGCCCTGTCCGATCACAACCGGATGCTCGAGGGCGAGCAGTGGGTGACGGAGTCCCAGAAGAACCGTTTCCCTGAGGCCCTCGAGAAGAACCGTCGCCGGTTCGGTGCCGACTGGTTGCAGCGGCGCGATCGACAGGGAACCAACCAGTACCGGTTGAAGACGCTGGCGGAGTTCCGCGGCCTGCTCGAAGAACCCGGTCGGTTCCTGATGATTCCCTCTGAGGAAATCACCAGCGGGCACCTGTCGTTTCCGGTGCACATCAACGCCACCAATCTCCGCAAGAAGATCTCGGCGCAGGGTGGCACCAATGTGCTCGATGTGATGCAGCGCGGGGTGAACGCCGTTTTGGATCAGCGCCGCCAGACCGGTCAGCCCATGTTCCCGCACATCAATCATCCGAATTTCGGATGGGGGATCACCGCTGAAGACTTGATGCAAGTGAAGGGGGAGCGCTTTTTCGAGGTCTACAATGGGCATCCATCCACGCACAACGAGGGGGACACGACCCATGCGGGCACGGAGCGGATGTGGGACATCATCCTCGCTTGGCGGATCGGCAAGCTGGATCTGCCGCCCATGTACGGGTTGGCGGTCGATGACTCCCATCACTACCATAGCCGCAGGGTCGGCAAGAGTAACAACGGCCGTGGTTGGGTGGTGGTGCGTTCTGAACGGTTGGAGCCGGCTTCGATCGTCCTCGCGATGGAGGCGGGTGATTTCTATTCCAGCAGCGGCGTGTCCCTGCGTCAGATTCAGCGAACGGGCAACACGATGCGCATCGAAGTGGAAGCCGAGCCGGGTGTGACTTACACCATCCGTTTCATCGGTACCCGACGGGGCTTTGATGCGAGCCGCTCTCCGGTGGTGTCGGCCAAGGGCGAACCGGTCCGGGCCACCCAGCGCTACAGCGACCAAATCGGCGAGACCTTCTCGGTCGTGGTGGGAAACCGGGCCGAATACAGCGCCCGTGGCGACGAACTCTACGTGCGTGCCGTGGTCCAATCGTCCAAGAAGATCGCCAATCCCTACCGCAAGGGCGAGACGGCCGCTGCATGGGTCCAACCCTGGCAGCCGCGATAGCCGGAAAGCTTCTCTCGGAGGGCGAACCCGATGAGTTCAGGGTCGCCCGACAAACCAGAAGAACACGATCGCCACCACGGTGGGCGGCAACGCTCCGAGCAGCAGACCCATTGGGCTGATGCCGGTTTCCTTGAACGCCCCGGAATTCTGGAGAATACCGGCACCGGCTGGATTGGGTGCGTTGGCGATCACTGTCAATCCACCGCCCGTCACTGCTCCGGCGACGAGGGCGTATTTGAGCGAGTCGCTAATACCTTCCACGAGAGAACCGAGGTAGGTGAGGGCCGCGTTGTCCGTGATGGCCGTCAGTGCGGTGGCACCGAAATAAAGTGTCACGCCGTCCATTCCCGTGATCAGCGGTTTGAGCCACCAGGATTGCAGGGAACCCAGCGTGACCAAGCCGGCCAGGAAAAATCCGACCAGAAGACCTTCCCGGAACTTCAGACCATCCTGATGGGGTAGTGTGGCGTAGACCACTCCGAGGAAGATCATGAAGACGCCGAAGAAAACATCCGGATGATGGGCGAAGGCGACCACGCATCCCAGCGAGGTGAGGTGGGTCAGGGTGAGCCAGACCGGGATTCGATCTTCCCGTCGATTCTGGATGGGCACTTGGCTCAACTCGTTGCGGAAGGTCCAGCTCACCAGCAACGTGGACGTCAGACACGCTGCAGCGGCCCTCCATCCAAAGTGGGTGAAGAGGTAGCTCGTGTCCCAGTTCCACTTCGATGCCACCATCAGGACCGGTGGTGCGGCGAAGTGAGTCAACGTGCCGCCGATGGAGATGTTGACGAACAACAAACCGAGGGTGGCGTAGGCCAGTTTGGGACTGATACCGCGATCGAAATAACGGTGTTTGAGCAGGATGGCTAGCAAGGTCATGGCCGCCGGTTCCGTGATGAAAGAACCCAAGAGCGCACCGAAGGAGAGTGCTGCCACATAGAACGACAACCCTTCGCGCAGTGGAATCAGTCGGGCCAGCATCAGGATCAAGGATTCCGCCAAGGTTACGACGGGTCGGGTCGCGGCCATGACCATGACCACGAACACGAACTTCGGTTCGGTGAAATTCAGGCCATCGATGTAGTGCACCGCTTCGTGCATCGAACCACCGAAAATCGCGATCCCGAAGAACAGCGCGGCAGCCCAGAGACCAAACACCACCTCCGTTTCAGCCAGGAAATGGAGCAGGGTTCCTGGAACCGAACCCTTGGGGTAGTGGTGGGCCCAGTTGGCGAACCGTTTGACAGAAAACGTGTGAAGGACCGCCAGACAAAACAGGACTGTGGCCAGGAGTTCGATGGGGGTCGGCTTCATGCGTCGGAGCTGAAACAGCAGAATTACTTCAAACAGCAGCTTCGTCGATGGGAACCGTTGTGCACAGAGAGCCCACGGATCAGGGCGTCAATAGGCGGTAGAACGATGAATCCTGACCGAGCGGGTGACCGACATCGAATTCGGCGCCTTCGGGAGGGATGGCGAGCGTCTGAAAGGGCGACCAGTTTTCCAGGTCGAGCGACTCCTGCAGCCGGACGGACGACAGCCCCGGCGCTCGGATCCAAATCTTGGGGGGTGCCGATGAAGAAAGGACCCACCGGAATTCGATCGGGCCGAAGGACGCGAGACGAATCGTTGGGCTGACCACCGTCTGCCAGGGGTTCGATGCCTTCAGCGTGTAGGAGGCATCCAGCGCCGACGAGACCGGCCCTAGGGTCAGGGTTGAATTGGTCTGTCCCTCCATGGCCCGGTCGTTGGCGAACCATTGGAAGGTCATCGGTCCGAGACCCTGGACCACGGGCGAGAGCCGTGCCTGATCGCCGAAGCGGGCGGAGACCACCGAGGGGGCCAAGGGATCGGCAAACACGGGACTGCGGGTGAGGGCGGCCGAGGCATCGAATCCTGCGAAGACGGCGATCACGTTGGTGAGGCCCAACGGGACGGTGGTTTGACCGCGGGTGTTCGGGCCCCAGGCGACGATGGTTCCATTGGTGTGGAGGGCGATGGCGTGTCCGGAACCGGTTGCAATCGATGTGAGATTGGTGGCTGAGGCCATCGGCGTCGGGACGGTGCCCCAGGCAATAGGCCGAAGATCGGCTCGGATAGCCACGCCGCCACGAGGGAAGGCCGAAATGGCGACGATGTTCGACACCGAGGCCGGTATGGCGACGGGCTGGTTGGGACCCCAAGCGATGACGGAGCCATCACCCCTGAGACCGAGGTTGTTCCCGCTGGAGGCGGAGATGGCGATGATGTTAGTCGCGCTCGCCGGAGTATTGGTCCTCCCCTGGATCACCGTGCCCCAGGTGACCGGTATGCCGTTCTCCTGCAGAGCGACGGCGTGTCGGGAACCTGCAGCGATGCCGATGACCCGACCGAGGCCGGTGGGGATGTTCAGGACGCCGCCATCCGGGTTTCCCCAGCTGCGAAGTGTTCCGTCCGACCGCAGGGCCAGGGCGAAGCCCGGGCCGGTGGCGATACCGACAACCTGATCCAGATCGGTTGGGGCTATCAGGTCCGGGATGTCGCCGTTGACCCAACTGCGGACCATACCGTTGGTGAGAACCGCCTGCGCGTGGTTTCCGCCGATCGCGAAATCCTGCACGATGCCGAAATCCCTCGGGGGTGTCGGTTGACCCCAGGTCATAAGAGCCCCCGGTCCGGCACCGGTTCGGACGACGAGCCTCATGGGATCCGAAACCGCCACGCCGAGGTGGTTCGACAGGTGGAGCGTGTAGAGTCCGGTGTCGTTCGTTCGGATCGCGGTGAAGGCCAAAGCGAGGTTCGTCGCCCCGGAGATCACTTCACCGTTCCGCTTCCATTGCCGGTGGAGGGGCGCGGATCCCGCGATCGTGGGTTTCCATTCGAAGGGGTTGCCGGCGTTGGCCAGTCGCCAGGATTCCTGTTGAAGAATCAGGGGAGGGGTTGGAAGAACCGAGACCCGGATCGGAGCACTTTCTGCCGAACCGACCGTGTTTGCGGCAAGTAGTCGCCAATTGCCCGCATCCGCTGGGGTGCTTGTCTGGCGCAGCAGCGTGGCATTCGTCTCGCCGGGCACGGAGCGACCGTCCAGTGACCATTGGTACAGGATCGGCTCGGAGCCTCGTGCCTTCAGCGCCATGCGGAGCGGTCCGCCCTCCGGGATGGAGACCGTGTCAGGCTCGGCGGCCAGGATTCGGGGAGCGCTGGGAAGCGCGGTGATCATCGTCGTAGCGCTCCATCGCAGTCCAAAGGCGTTGGACACCGTCACCCCGTAGCTTCCAGAGGTGGCCTCCTGGAGGTTGGGCAGCACTAGATTGGTTCTGGTGCCGCCAACCAGGGGGCGTCCTTCGAAATACCACTGGAACTGGAACGGACCCGGACCGAACACCGTCGGTTGAAGGACGAGATCGGATCCGGCCGGCGCCGATCGGGAATCCGGACCGACGATCTCCGGAGGACCCACCACGGTGATCCGGACCGGCGCGCTGGTCGCCGATGCCCGTTCGTTGACTACAATGACCGAGTAAAGCGCGTCATCTCGGTATCCGATGTCGGCGAGCTGGAGCCGTTGAGCGGTGCTTCCTGCGATCCGGACTCCGTCGCGCAGCCACTGGTAGGCGGCTGCGGAGGTCGAGGATGCTGAGACCTCCAGCGTTGCCGTGCCGCGGATATCCGCCTGGAGTGGGCTGGGTCCGCGTTGAATGAACGGCGCGTCGGTCAAGGCGCAGGCTGCGTCGATCCCGCCGCAAAGACGGGCCGCCCGAGAGAGGCCTGCATCCCACGGCTGCCATGACGCCCGGGTCGGCGGTCTCGAGGCCCAGACGCGGCCGTCAATGCCACGCGCCAGCACAGTCTGCCCGAAGGCGGTGATCTCAGCGATGGTTGAACCCGTTGCCGGGGCGATGGGCTCTTCCAATGAACCGTCCCGATGCACGATGAGGATCTTGCCGTCGCGACGCAGAACTGCGGCGAAATCCCCACCGGCGGCGATGGCGATGCCGTCGGTCGGGCCGGTGACCGCGGGTGATCCGGGACTGAACGCGTCCCAGATCCAAACGGTTCCGTCCTCGCGCAGTGATGTCGCCAGAAAGCCGTGCATCGAGACTGCGGCCACACCGTGCAGGTTTACGGGGAACGTGCCGTCGTAGGGCCACGTCACCAGTTCTCCGTCGTCACGCAGAGCGAGGTTGAACTCGGTGCCGGCGGCGATCTCGATCACCTGGTTCAGTGTTGGCGGCACCAGTGTCAGACCTCGGTCATGGTAATCGTCGTTGCGCCATGCAACCACGGTGCCGTTACTGCGGAGGGCCAGGGCATGCTGGTAGGCGACCGCTACGGCCTTCACGTCGGAGAGGCCAGCGGGCGGGGCGATGCGCTCTGCGAAGCGTTCGCTGGCAGCCCAGGTAACGACAGTGCCGTCGACTCGAATTCCGATCGCGAACGATTCGTCGCCGTTCGAACGGAAGGCCGCGTCGGTCACCCGCAAGAAGGCTTCCGGATACGGTAGCCCCACGCTGGACGGATAGACTGCCGCAATGGGCTCAGCAAGCGGACGTCTGGGTTGACGGATGGAGACATGGGCCACCCGCGAGGTGACGGAGCCGAAGGAGTTCGAGGCGACCAGCCGGTACTCCCCGGTCATCCGGGGTTCGATCCGCGGGATGGCCAGCAGGGGTGATCCGACATCTTCGATCCGCTGGGTCCCTCGCCACCAAGTGTAGGACGGCGTCTCCGGTGTGACCACGGAGCCCTCGAGCCGGATCGGGCGTCCCTGGAGACCGTGGAACGACGCAGGTTCGCCGGTGAAGGCCGGGAGACCGGTGCTCAGGCGGACAGTTCGGCTGGAGACTGTGCCCAGGGCGTTGGATACAACCACACGATACGCTCCGTCCATGGCTGGACCTGCTGACGGAATTGACAGGGTCGAGCGGTTCCCATCCGGGACCGGGACCTCATTGAAGAACCACTGGTAGGCCAGGGGTGCGGTTCCGGCCGCTTGGACGACGAAGCGCGCCTCGGTGCCGCGGGTGACGCCGATGGATGCCGGTTCAGCGACGAGGCGCGGTGGCGCCTGGGCGACCGCGAGGACGAAGGGTGTGCTCGTGGAAACTCCGAAGGCGTTGGAAGCGATCAGGCGATATTCGCCCGCAGCGGATGACTGAGCGTCGTGGAGTCGCAGCGTGGGTCGGGTCTCTCCCGGGAGGGGCTGGCCATTGAAGGTCCACTGGACGTCGAAGGGATCGGATCCGATGAAAGCTCGGACAAGTTGGAGATCGGTGCCAGCGAGGACGTTGGTGTCACTCGGGACATCGCGGGCCACCGGTGCACGGGTCAGTCCGAAGTTGCGATTGTTGCCGGCGGCCACGGAGATGAATCGGACCGGATCCTCCGGTAGCCGAGTCCAGGGTTGGTTCTTTTGGCCCCAGATGCGGACCGATCCGTCGTCGCGGAGGGCCAGGGACCATAAGGGACCGGCGGAGACTTGGATGATGTTGGTGGTGCCGGTGGGTACGGTGGCCTGGCCGTCGCTGTTGTTGCCCCAGGCGAAGACGCGTCCATCCGATCGCAACCCCAAGGCGTGCATGAAGGGGCTGACCGAGACTTGGATGGCATCGTTCAGGGCCGATGGGAAGGTCAGGACCCCGCCGCTGTCGCCGCCCCAGCCGGAAAGTTTTCCGTTGTCCTCGACCACGATGACCGTCTGCTGGCCTGCGGAGAAGGATCGGGGCCGGAAAGACCTCACCGGAGCCTGGAGAACTCCCAGGGCGTTGGCTCCCCAGGGGATGAGGAATCCGTCGGATGTCAGCGCCACCGAATGGTCGTAGCCTGCGGAGACAGCGACGACGTTGGTCAGCCAGGCCGGTGGTGTGGTGATGGCGACACTCTCGACGTGGAAACCACCCCAGGCCACGACCTGACCATTTCCCTTGAGGGCCAGGTGAAACACATCGCCCGCGGACACGGCCACCACGTTGGATAGGCCGAGAGGCGGCGGCGGGCTGCCGTCCCAGGTGAGCACCGATCCGTCGGCCCGCAAGGCGATGGGTCCGAGCAGCGAGGCGTCCAATGCCACGATGTTGGTGGCGTCGACTGGGAGGGACATGGGGTCGTAGGCACCCCAACCGAAAGGGGTTCCTTTCGGGGAGGCGGCTGTGCTGGATTCGACGAGCCCCAAAAGGAGCGCGACGGCTGAGGAATACAGGAAACCCCAGTGCGCGGGGACGGTGAGCGAATTCATCAGAGAGAGTTCGAGGAGAAGGGGTGGGGCGTGCGGTCCGTGTTCATTCCGTGGTCACGAGGCGGAAGAATCCGACGGGTGATTGAAGGTCAGTCGGCTGCCACGGTTGGGGTTTGCCGGTCGAAAGTATCTCCGGTCCGGTATCGGTCCACGACCGGAGGTCGGTGCTGGTCTGCACCTTGAACCCATAGCCTCGCTGGGATTGGAGGAGGAAGGCAGGGCCCGGAAGGCTCGAATCGACCTTCATGGAAAATGTGGGCACAGGCAGCGATAGCCTTCGGGATACCCCTGTGTTGCCGACCAGGTCTCGGACGAAGAGGTGGATCCGCGGTGCCGGTTCTTTCAGTGTCAATGAGCCCTCCCAGGTTCCCTGGCTGAACCCTGTGGCCTGGGATGGCAGGAGCAGGTCGCTGACTTCTCTTACCGGGGTGAAGCGGAAGTCTACCAATACTCGAGTCTGGCTGGGCTGACTCGGGAAAGCGTCTCCGGGCCCTTCGTAGAGTCCCCATTGTTCCACCCAGTCCAATCCCTCGATCCCTCCGCCTCCGTACGGAAGGGGTCCGTGTCCGGCATGGAGGATGATTCGGTGGAAGCTGCCGGCTTTGAGAAGTAGGGGAATGCTCAATTCGGACTCCTGCCAAGTTTGAGGGGCCTTCGGGAAGGACGCTGAAGCCTCCGAGCGCCCTTGTTCGGTCCAGATCGTGACCTTCGAACCACCTCGGGTGCGCAGGTGAGTGACTAGGATATCGACCTTGGGACGGAAGCGGTAGCCGGCGGAGAATCCTCCGTCGGTTGTGGTTGCCGAAGGTTCGCTTTCTCCCAAGAACAGCCCAGGGGAAGCAATCTCAGACAGCACGCCGATGCCGACGTTCCCGTGAATCGTCTCCACGGATGCCCCGGACGGGTCGAGGGCCGTCAAACGGGCGATGAAGGGTACACCCGGCACGACCCTGTCGGGCAATGTCGACCATCGGTAGGTGGCGGGTTTTCCGGTGCCGGTTTCATCGTCGATGAGCGTTCCGATCGCCGAGGGACGATCGATCACCGCTCCATCGGGAGACATCAGCTCCAGGGACAATTCACGCGAAGCCTCGTCGCGGAAGTCGCCCAACATGCGGACGAAGATCGAGGCTCGGGTCTGCCCCGGGGTGAAGGTCAGCGTGCCCGAGGTCGCGAGGTAATCCACTCCGGCGATGGCGGAACGGTCGCGGGTGCGGTATCGCACGGTGATTGGTTCCGACGCCGGTGTCGAAAGAGTGATTGGAAAAACCAAGGGCGGGAGGCTTGAGTTGCCTTCGGGTGAGGCGGTGTCCTCGACCCGGATCCGCGGCAGCGCAGTGGCATCGAGGTCTGCAAGAATGCTGACCGGGGTCGACCATGTGACCTGTCCGTCGGCATCCAGGACACTGGCCTGCAGGATGTGGTTGCCCGTGGGCGGATTCGTCCAGGTGAACTCGAAGGGAGGTGCCGAACGGACTCCTAGTTCCAATCCGTTGGCGTAGAAGGTGACGCTCCGGAGAATGTTCGAGTCCGAAGCGGCCTCCACGAGGATGGGTACCCCAGCGCCGGGTGCGAACACGGCCGACCCCTCCGGCGACCGGATCGCCACCGTTGGAGCAGCCGTCGGAGTCATCCAAGTCGTCATCACCAGATCCTGGCCCACGGGGCCGCCGGCCGGAGAAGGAGCTAGTACCCAATTGACGCCTGACCGTCGCCAGAGTTGACCGCCAGGCGAGACGTCAAGATACGAAGACCGCAGCGACATTTCCTCGGTGCCGGGAGCAACGAAGCGGCAAGCGATCGCGTAAGGTCGGCCCGCCAAGAGTTGGATCCGGTTCGTGGAGAAATCAAAACGGAGGAGTCCATTGCCTGAGGCTGCACGCGCGGCGGCGAGAGTTGTTTGGATTAACGCGAGGCTGTTGGTGTTCGGCTTCAGGTTGGCGGGATCCACTTCAAGGATCTCCACCTGAAGTGAGCGGTCTTCCCGAGCGTTGTTGCTGCTTCCATCGAGCACCACGGCCAGAAGACGTCCATTCATGCCCGCGGTGAACGTCTGCGCCACGCCTCCGGAGGGTCGGAAGTTTTCCACGGCGGCCGAAACCGTCTGCAGGACGTCAGGAACTCCTTCGGCCAAGGCCTCAAGGACCAGTGCGCAGGCCAGGCCGAATATTCGCAAGGGCTGTGCGAGTGACATCAAGTGAGGCATGAGCCGAAATGTTCTGATCATCGGCCGAGCACAGGCAAGGCGGTAAAGGCGGGCTCTCCTGGGTCTGTGTTGGGTTTTTCTCAATTCGTGTGCGGGCCGGAGGCTTGCCATTGGCACTTCCCAGGTTGTTCGGGTTTCGAAAAGATAGAGCCATGATTTCCCGGTGCTGGTTCCCGTTCTGGATCGCGTTCTGTGCTTGGGCATCGACGGCGCTGGCGAAGGAACAGCGTCCCCCGAACGTGGTCATCATCTACTGCGACGATTTGGGGTGGGGTGACGTGGGTTGCTTCGGGGCGAAGAAAATTCGCACTCCGAACATCGACAGCATCGCTCGGCGCGGAACTCGGTTCACTTCGTTCTACGTGGCGCAGGCCGTGTGTTCGGCTTCGCGGGCTGCCCTCTTGACCGGTTGCTACGCCAACCGTATCGGCATCCACGGAGCACTGGGACCCAACCAGAAGATCGGACTGAATCCGGAGGAGATGACCCTCGCCGAGGTGCTCAAACCCCGCGGATACGCCACTGCCATCGTCGGCAAATGGCATCTAGGTCGCCCGACGGAACTGCTGCCGACCCGACAGGGATTCGATGAGTATTTCGGTCTGCCGTATTCCAATGATATGTGGCCGCAGAATGACAATGCCGCCAAGGGGACCTATCCGCCATTGCCGCTGATCGAAGGGGATCGGGTCATTGAGGAGACTCCCGACCAGTCACTGTTGACTCGCCGCTACACGGAGCGAGCGGTCTCATTCATCCAGCGCAACGCTCGGGGACCTTTCTTCCTTTATCTGGCCCATGCCATGCCCCATGTGCCGATCTTCGTCGGATCGCGTTTCGCCGGACGTTCCCGACAGGGACTCTACGGAGACGTCATCGAAGAAATCGACTGGTCGGTGGGCGAGGTGCTCAAGGCCCTGAAGCGCAATGGTTTGGAGAAGGACACCCTCGTCATCTTCACTTCCGACAACGGACCCTGGCTGAGCTACGGCCAACACGGCGGCAGTGCCGGTCCGTTTCGCGAAGGGAAGGGGACCAGTTTCGAAGGCGGCATCCGGGTTCCCTGCGTCATGCAATGGCCGGGCCACATTCCCCAAGGTCGCACCAATGACACGCCCCTCATGACCATCGATGTGCTGCCGACCGTGGCTCGCTTGGCCGGGGCGGACTTGCCGCCTCGCAAGATCGACGGCCTCGATGTCTGGCCTATTTTACGAGGGGATCGCGGTGCCACCCATCCTCACGCGGCCTATTTCATTTACTACAATCAGGGAGACTTGCTGGCTGTCCGCAGTGGCGACTGGAAACTCTTCTTTCCTCACACTTCCCAGACCTTGGGCGGAAAACCCGGTGGGACCAACGGCGTGCCGGCTCCGTATCAGCGGCTGGCCGTGGGCACCGAACTCTACAATTTGCGGCAGGATCCGGCGGAACGCGTGAACGTCATCGCCGATCACCCCGAAGTCCGGGATCGTCTGTTGGCCTTGGCCGAAGGAGCCCGGGAAGAACTCGGCGACCGCCGACTCCAACGCGTTGGATCTGGTGTTCGCCCGCCCGGACGCGTCGAGTAATGCTTCACATGGTTTGATGAGGTTTCCCTTGTATTACGCTCCGTTCCAAAGCCCGTCGAATGATCTCCCCAGATCCGAGCCTTTTGCCCACGGGGTTGCCCCATGATCCACTCATTCGGCCTTCGTTCCGCGAGGCCTGTCGACTGTGGTTGAAGATCGGTTGCCTCAGCTTCGGCGGACCCGCTGCGCAGATATCGCTCATGCACGAGGAGTTGGTGGAGCATCGCCGCTGGGTCGATGACCAGCGGTTCCAACACGCGCTTCAATTCTGTGTCCTGTTGCCGGGGCCGGAGGCTCAACAGTTGGCCACCTATCTGGGGTGGTGCCTCCATGGCACCCGGGGAGGCGTGGTGGCTGGATCACTCTTTGTGCTGCCGGCGGCGGCCCTCTTGCTCATCCTGAGTTGGGGATACGCCATCTGGGGTGCTGTTCCGTGGGTGAGTGCCGCTCTGCAAGGAGTCCAACCAGCGGTGGTGGCTCTGATGGGAGCGGCGGTGATCCGATTGTCACAGCGGTGGCTTCGCTCCCGTTGGCACTGGGTTATGGCCTTGGGAACGTGGATCGGGATCCACCAGGGATGGCCGTTTCCGCTGCTGCTGCTGTCGGTGTTTCTGGCAGGTATCTTGTGGCGGCGTCTAATGCCTGAAGCAGTCCCTTCAATTCCGGCCGAGGATCTGCGCCAATCGGTGGAGCATTCCGGGGCGCCATTTCCCACGATGCGGAGCTCGGTTCGCGTGTTCCTGGTTTGCGTCGCCTTGTGGTGGTTGCCAGTGCTTTTGGCAGCCTTCGCGTTCGGAGTCCGGCATGTGCTCGTTCAAGAAGGTATCTTTTTTAGCGGGGCTTCGGTGGTCACCATTGGTGGAGCCTATGCGGTGCTGCCTTATGTAGCACAACAAGGGGTCGAGCGCTTCCATTGGGTTTCAGGTTCCGAGATGATGGCTGGAATGGCCCTCGCGGAAGCCACGCCGGGTCCGCTCATCATCGTTCTTCAGTTCATTGGCTTCCTCGGGGCATGGCACCATCCCGGATCCTTGTCGCCCATCGTGGCGGGCATTCTCGGTGCAGGCATCACGTCGTGGACGACATTTTTCCCCAGCTTCCTGTGGATTTTTGTGGGTGCGCCTTGGGTCGAGCGATTGCAGGGGTTGAAGTCTTGGGGAAAATGGATGGGTGTGGTTTCAGCAGGCGTGGTGGGAATGATCCTGAATCTGGCTTGGAAACTGGGTGCGGCGACGGTGGTCACGGTCCAAGGATCCTGGGACGGGGTATCTCTCGTGATCTTGGCGCTTACCTTTTCGCTCCTGCGATGGGGCCGATGGCCCGGTGTCGCCGTAGTTGCTTTGGCCGCCTTGATGGGAGTCTTGCGTCCCATCCTAAGACTATGATCCGGCAACCCATGCACGAGCAAACCGTGTCAAACGTTCGGTCCCCAATCAGCGAGTCTGCGGGGGGGCTTATTGACGTTCCTTCGATTGGTCCTTGTGGAACCTGATTCAGAGGGTTAGTCACAAATGATTCCCCAAGCCCGATGAAAAGCCCGGTGTCCTATTCTGCCCGAGTGCATAAAAGAGCCTTCACTCTCATCGAGTTGTTGGTCGTGATCGCCATCATCGCCATCCTCGCGGGGCTTTTGCTGCCGGCGCTGGCCCGGAGTCAGGAATCGGCCCGCGGTGTGGTCTGTTTTTCAAACGGCCGTCAGATGGGTTTGGCAGCTCAATTGTACACGCCGGACAACCGCGGACACATGCCATCGTTCCGCAATTGGTTGTGCGTCAAGGTCGGCGATCTCACCACCGGAAAGCTCTTTCCGTACGTGGGCGCCAAGGCGGTGTATTTGTGTCCGACCGACCAACGGGATCTGTCATCGAACAAGAAAATCACCGTGCCCGCCGTGGGAGGCCCTCCGGGCCGCAAGGGTAAGCGTGACTACAGCTATGCCATGAATTGCGGTCTATGCCATGAAGAGGAAACCAGCACCTTCATCGCACCGGCCCAGACGATGTTCTTGATGGAGGCCGTGATGGCCAAAGATGACTATTCCGGACAAGCCGGCCCCACCTTCGGCAGCCATACCCTGACCATCCGCCACAATAAGCGTGGCCACTACATCATGTCCGACGGTCATGTGGAGAGGATGAACCAACCCCAGAGCATCGCTGCCGAAAAGAAGAAGCGCTTCTGGTTTCCGACCGAAAACACCTCCGGTCCGGGCGGAATCAACATGGGGGCGGGTCTGCAGTAGCAGAGCACTACTTTAGGGACGCCATTAGACTGAGCTTCGAGGGCTTTGTAGGGATCGCTGGGATCCAGGTGCTGGACGAGAAGCGGCACCAGCAGAACGCGAAAAATCCCTGAGAACTTGGCTTCAAGCGTCAACTTGGCTTCAAGTGTCAGGAAATAGAGTATCTGGGATGAAAAAGCTGGCGGAGAGGGGGGGATTCGAACCCCCGTATGGACCTTTTGGAAACCTCGGAAAGTGCGTTTTTATTGGGATTTTTGAATACTGCTCAGGAAACGAATCGAAGGGAAGACCGTATACCGTGGTGGAAAATGGTGGAAAACCGCAGTGAGTGCTGGTGGAGGCGGCGGGTAGCTGACCCACCGCCTTTTACACGTATCCCTTAATCTTCCCAGCGGTAGGGAAAGTTAGGGAATCGCCTGGTACTTGACAGGTCTTAATGGTGTACGTATTACTTAATCTTCCCAGCGGTAGGGAAAGTTGGGGAATCGTCGGGTACTTGACGGGCCTTAATGGTGTATTACACTCACCAAGATGGTCACGGACTTGAATGGAGATCAGACCGGATCGATGGGAGATCGACTGCCTGCGTCGGACGTTTTGTTCCTACCACCTAGAAAAATTTCAGTCGGCCTCAAAAACAGCCATGCAAGCCGGACACCGCGAAAGTGTGCTTTTCTCGCACTATCGAGGGCTTGTTAGCAGCCAAGACGCTGATGATTTTTGGAATATCGACCCTTCGTAAAAGTAACAAAAATTTTAATTTGACGGCCACAAACCTATGCTGCTCGTATCTTCTAGTCCCCCTCCATCGTTGAAAAACCGACAAGAACTATGCTTGAAAACTCTAGCCTAACTGTATTAACTATATGCCTAATCAAAGAGATCCAAACAAGCGCGTCTTCAGTGCTTGGGTCGATAAAGACGAACTAAAGCACTTCAAGAAAAAAGCGTTAGAACGTGGAATGACCTTAACTGATTTCATTAGCTATGTCCTTGCGAAAGAAACCGGCTACCAAAAGACGGAAGTCCAACCTCCTCCGGAAGCTGAGCGTCCCCGCAAACCGTGATCTCCACGAGCACGTAAGTGAAGCGGCGAAAAAGGCCGATATGACGATCTCAACCTTCATCAAGATGGCCTTGTATAAAGCTATTCTGGTTGTTGTTGCTTTTGACGGCTACCCGGTGTAATACACCAATGTTGTTAACCTACAAACACGCAGCAAGCAGTCTCGGTGTGACAGTCCGAACCATTAAAAATTGGGTGAAAGCCCAGTATTTCCCCGTGGTTCGGCTGTCCTCCAGGACCGTGCGTATCCGCCAACAAGACTTAGACTGCTTCATTTTGGAGCGGTGCAAGTATCAGGAGAAAAATCATGTCACAACCACTGTTCCGTAAAGCCACGCGAGAGAAGGTCTTCCTCAAACTCGCCATCACTGGTCCCTCTGGGTCGGGCAAAACCTACTCAGCCCTTCGTCTTGCTCGCGGCCTCGTCGGCCCGACCGGCAAGATTTCACTTATCGACACGGAGAACCGATCAGCCTCTTTG
>Ga0255088_1000579_pt1 | contig 16106 bp, 11 predicted proteins | sample Colum_Miss_RepB__2_FD_188587 | JGI IMG/M metagenome (GOLD analysis project Ga0255088, IMG submission 188587) | Freshwater microbial communities from Columbia River, Oregon, United States - Colum_Miss_RepB_8d | ecosystem: Environmental > Aquatic > Freshwater > River | place: USA: Oregon...
GGATACTGAAGGTGGCGGCAGCAGTGAGAGCGATGAGGGCCACTTCGTCAAACGTCAAACTGCGTTTAGGGATGGCGTATGCCGCAATAGCGACCATAACACCCTCAACAAGGTACTTAATGGTTCTCTTAACGAGTTCACCTAAATCAAAAACTCCAGACATTTGAGTATTTATTATAAATAATGATAAGAAATTAAAATGAAATGAAATGAAATGAAATGAAATGAAATGAAATGAAATGAAATGAAATGAAATCGAATGCGTAAAATACTTAAATAAAGTATACCTTAGTATATTATAACTTGAAGGTTTCAGTTCGCGATGTCAGTTCCACCTCATCCTTCCGGCGTTGAATTAAAGAACACAAGTTCCGGTGATGTAAATCCTAAATATATTGACTTGTTAGAGGAAGATAAACCGATTGCTGGTCAGAAGTTCGCATGTCTCTCTTTCGTATCTCCTGAATCCATTTTGAAGCAGAAAGACCATTTCTTTTTTGAAAAGTTTCTCCATTATTGGGACTATCAAAAGTCCATGGAGAAATTCGTACAATTCCTTAACTTTGTATCCTTCAAGTACCATATCAATTTCGATAAGGTATCGGCCGACTTTCAAGAGTTTGCTAAAGAAGAGAAAGAAACCCTGCAAAAGACGAATATCTATGACGAATACAAGACATTCCTAGACAAGCACGAGGACGACCTCGAAAATGAGTTCAACGAGAAGCATAATTTCCAGACATCCGTGCGCGGTCTAAAGGTCCGTGGTGTGTTTGGTTCGCAGAAGGAGGCCGAGTTGCGTTGTCAGATGTTGCGTGAGGTGGACCCCAATCACGACGTCTTCGTCGGTCCTGTCGGCATGTGGGTGCCATTTCATCCTGATGCATACAAGACTGGGCGCGTGGAGTACATGGAGGAGACCTTGAACCAGTTGATGGCGGAGAAGAAGAAGAATGAGGAGCAGGCCAAGACTGAGTTTGATAAGCGTGTCAAGGAGACGAAGGCGAAGGCGATTCAGGAGAATATCAAGCTGGCCAAGGAGAGCGGGAACAAACTCACGCAGATGTTGGCGACGGACGGTGAGACGTTGGTCGATGCGAAGCCGAAGGACCTCGCGAGCAGCGACGCGGTCGAGAGTGTCAGTGGAGGTATCTGGAATGCGGGAGACGAGACTGCTTCTGTGACTATGACGGTGGAAGAGATGCGCAAGGAACTCTTTGAGAGCGAGGATGTCGTCATGGATAAGAATACAGACCACGGATTGTCGCGGTTGACGGGTGCGGGGGCGCCGGAGGCGGAGGCCGAACAATAAGTATTTGAATATTTCTAAATGAAAACAATGGTCATTATTACTACTGTCGCATACAGTAATAATAATGTTATATACGCTACGCTACGCTAAAGTTTTTCATCTACCATTTCTTGGTAAATGTAACGTTGGCATTCCAACCACTCGACTGGCTGTAGCCACCGCCAAAACTAAGAGATGAATTCTTTGCTTCAGCAGCAGATGAGGCAGAAAAATCGGTAGAAGACATCGTCTTCGGAATCGTAAGTTGAAGAGTTCTCATTGAAGAAGGAAGAAGGAATTATATTATAAGATAAGATAATATTATTTATTCTAATTCAAAGATTAAATTGTTTATTACGGTGTATACGAGAGTGTCTAGACTCTAGACCGCTACACAGTAATAATAATCATTGAAGACTGTTTTGTCTTTGACACTGCGGCTCATTTTGGCGGTGGAAAAGCCTTCGGATTCCGAGGCTTTCGCGATGGTGCTCCACGTTTTGAGGACTTGATTGGAACCTACTAACCTCTTTTCCACCTTCTTGCCTGTGGTTGAAAGTTGGACGCCGATGATAGCGTTGGCGCCCTGTTCTTGGATGACGGACTGTTTCAATTCGGTATAACTTTGACGTAAACCCAGTCCGTAATACCCTTCATTACTTGTGTTTTCAGACCAAATTGTCGCCTTAAGTGCGTTCGGACACGCATTCAGATAGGTCTTCAGGTTCTTCATGTCGTTTTCGGTAGGTGTTTGACCCACTGAGATTTTCCATTGCTGATACTCTTTCAGGAGTGTAGAATTCAGGATTTTGCCACGGTCGGAGAATTGGCAGCACTGGAATATAAATGTCTCAACACTGAACTGTGCTGGGTTTTCGGCCTCGGTTGCGACGACCTTCTTATATTCAATTGTGTTCAGTTTAACACCCTGATAACAGTGTACTCCGTGAAGTCTTACTTGCTTGAACCGGACATCCATATAATGCTTCAATGCGTGGAATGTATCCTTCGTGGGCTTTGTTTGAGACCATAAACGAAACCGGCCTTCGATATTGACGGATTCTTCATCTACATCGGGACGCACAATACAGCATTTCGTGACGAATTCATTGAACCTTTGATTGAGTTCATCCCCTGGGATGAGGGCATGTGCGAACGGAGACGCGTTATCTTTCGCAGCGACTTCAATCACTTGCGACTGTTGTGCAGTCTTCTCTTTGAGTTCATTATTGGCAAGTGTCAGGTCGTGAATCGCCTTCTTTTTCGATTCGAGGTCACTGACAAGTTTCGCATTTTCGGCCTCCAATTCTTGATTACGCTGAATAAGCCTGTTGAAGTTCTCCACATTGTACATTGTAGCGTGAATAATGTCTTCGATGTGCTTTGTAAGGCGGGCAATCGTAAAATTGGTGCTGTCATATGCGATGATTTCGGTTTTGTTTTTACCAGCGACTTCAATCGTGCGAAGTTGGCGCTTGATTTTGGGGTGCGATTTAATATTGTTCTCAATTTCCACTTTGTTGCAAACTTTAAATGCACCGGCGAGGATGAAATTGGTGTATTTCTTGTGATGGTCGGCGACGCGGTTGGCGAGGTTGTTGGTGTGGCCGAACTTAATGAGTTTTTCGTTGTCGGAGTTGGTGTTGTCGATGGTGCCGAAATAAATACATTCCGTATTAACGGGAAATTGGCTGATGAGAGTTTTCTCTACGGCGCGTTTCTTTTCTTCGGTAAGGGTGATGGTGGCTTGGTTGAGGGTGGAGATGACTTCGTTCTTTTGTTCGAGTTGGGCGGCGGATTGTTCGAGTTGTGCGCGGAGTTCGCTAGTCTCAGTGTCAAGGATTTGGTGAAGAGTTTCTTCCATTTTCATATAATATTCATGTATTTCACCTGCTTTCTTGGTCTGTGCTTTAAGACAGAGAAGTTTGAAGCATCGGATTGTGAGTTTGATGGTTTGCTTGTTGTGGCCGCCATGTTTTTTTGGTTTATCAGAACCGGATTTGTTTGGTGAGTGAGGTAGTTGGTCTTCATCGCTATCATCTGATGTGACAATTTTATAATCTACGCTGATTTTGAAATTGCTTTCAATCAATAATCTTGCGGCCACTTTTTGTGTGAATCCAAGCCATCTCCATACATCATCTAAATCAACGACAAAGTCAGTATTCTTATCATAATTTAGGTAACAATAAAAACTAGTAACAAACAATTGCTGTTCGAATGTGCTGAAGTTTTCTTGAAGTTTCGCAATCAGAATGTTGTTATATTTTCGAGACAACCTTGTAATCGGATTTTTCTCGATGAGTTCGACGATATTGAGAGTCTCGGAAGAGGCGGTGCAGGCAGAAGAAGCAGAGGACATCGTTATGAGCGTATGTTATACTATGTATATACGGATGTCTTTAAGTTGTTTTCAGATACACAAGCAAGATTATACAAGCAAGATTGTAATAATAATTATTACATAAAATTGAACTGAACTGAAACCGAATAGATTGATGATACGTTTTTACATCATGCCTGAATTCACACGCGATTTGGATGATTTGGTTTCTCATTTCAAGACACAGAAACATAATTTGAGACTACATTTAGAGAAGAACTACCGAGATAATATCCATTATATAAAATCACCACTTAAAGTGGTAGACGCTACGAAAAAACAAAATGGAGGACAAAATCGAATCGTATATATGCTGACGGAAGAAGCATTTGAACTCTTCAAGAACTCGTTTAATTTCAGAAACAAATACCTTGTTGCTGCGTCAGAGCAAATACAAGTTGTCAAATTCCCAATGTGCATCGAGGGGCAGACTATCGGGTTTATTGAAAATGCGTATAGTGGCTTACGTGCTATGTCGCGTCAGTTTCAGATTGGAACTTATCGGGCGGACTTGTGCTTTACGGACGATTTGATTGTCGTGGAATGCGATGAATACGGACATCACGACAGGTCTGCCGCGGAGGAGATGGCGAGAGAAGAATTCATCAAGAATCAAGGTTACGCAATTATTCGCTACAATCCGAACGAAGCAGGGTTTGACTTGTCGGATGTGTTGAATCGGATAAATAGGCGGTTGTTGTCGCTTTTATAAATCAAAAGCGGATTTTATAAAAGCGATGGTTCGGAATACGGTCGCTTTTACATTTGAAAAGCGATATTTATGAAAGCGATGGTGGAATCCGGTGGCGCTTTTATATAAAAAAGCGAAAAATCGGGTTAAAATGCTAATTTTGGCATCTTGCTTTGGACGCGCCCAAAGCAACTTTCCCTCACCACTTACTCTTCTTCACGTTAATCTTCGGCGCCTTACTGTTTTTCGCAGCATTAGGGTCATACGACTGCTCACCTTCATCATCAGAACCGAGATTCTTCGATATTTCCCAGAACTCTTTACTGCCCAGCTTGAATGGCCCGTGCTGTTGTGCCTTATACCAGAAGATTTGGTCTTGTAATTTGTTCGATTTCGCGTTATTATTGATGACCAGACACTCATAATTCTCAGTACACTGGTCCATGACCTGAGTAAAGCTCTCAAAAGTGGGGAACATGCCAGCATAGTTGTCATAGATTCGCTTACGGTTCGCAATATATGGCTCGCGGAGAATAAAAACGTAGTCGATATTCGTGCGGAGATTTGGAGGGATACCCAGGGGATATTGCATTGTGATGACTAACATGACCTTCCAATGACGTCCGTTCATGAAGAGGAGACGCATCATCACGTCCTTCGTCCATTTGTTATCATACAGACAATCATCCAAAACGACAAATGTACGAGGGTCAATGGATGATTTCTTGTATGTATCCATATCTTTTTTGACCTGCTTTAACACAGCTTTTTGGCGCTTGAGAATATTTTCTATGATTGCGGTGTTATACGCGTCATGGATGAATAGTTTTGGCACATGGGCGGCGAAGAACCCGTTACCTGCTTCTGTTCCTGAGATGACGGTTCCAATGGGGATATCTTGATGGTGAAACATAAGGTCCTGCACGAGGAAACTTTTGCCGGTATCACGACGTCCAATGAGAACGATTACTGGGCCCTTATTTTCGTCAGGTCGAAAACTGATGGCCTTCATATCGAACTTGGCGAGTTCTAAATTCATGGTGATGTATGCACGGAGAATACCGATTGTATGTAATGTAATGTAATGTAATAAAAATGGAAAATATTATTTTTATGACATTTATACGAATGGAATGGAATGCAATGGAATCGAATGGAATGCCCGTTTAAATCGAATATAAAACTTCTAGGTATCAATCATATTACATTTAGGAACAAATATGTCATCTTCGCCTACGTCTACGCCGGCATCCACGGCATCCACGGCATCCACGGCATCCACGGCATTTCAGCTTCATTACCGAAAACATAAATATACGCCGGAGACAATTGAACCCGCATTATTGTATGATATCCAGAATTATATTCCGATTTACTCGAGATTCTTCGGTATCAATGAAACTAACTATAACGGAATCCAGTTGAATCAAAAGTATTATTTACAAAACATTATATCGTATCCATCGCAGATTATGGAGAGTGGGCATGACGACCGCGACGACCACGACCACGACGACCACGACACGAGTCGCTCTCTAAACCATTTGGAAACAATCATTGCTGACGACAATGGCAACACGAGTAATGTCCCTATATTTGTGAAGTATTCGCCATTATTGGACCCTATCCGATATCTCTCTGGAAAATATCAAGTTCAGGAGAATAAGACGCGCACTCTTCCTAAATACAATTCTACACTGGATGAATGTGAAGAGAAGATGTTGAATACAAACAATACGTCCTATGTTGATGGGTTCTTCTCGTATTTGACAAGTCGCGCACTTCATACCCATGGAGTCGTCCACGGAGTCGATTATTACGGTAGTTACCTGTGTAAACAACGCGAATTTTCCACGAATGTATTCGACGACATCGATTATCTAGTCGGGTGCTCTTTTTTCAACAACTATGAAAACGACCTTTTTTCGATTGATTACTCTCAATTCGGAGATGATATCGAGAGCGGCGATCTCTCGGATGTCAATATGAATAAGATGATGAAGATTCGAAACAAAATGAAATCAATTATTGGGCCAACCGGGCAGGGCAGTTATCTACAAACCGACGATGATTATCATAATATGAAAAATCGTATCAACATATTGGACCATATTTCCGAGTCCGAGTCGGGGATATGCGACGATACGGTTACGATTGAACCTGTCTCCGTTGATGCGCTGAATGCTGACACGGTTGACCGTATTCAAAACGATACACGCGCAGACGCGCTTGAAGTCGTCGACGTAGGCGTAAATGATGATGAAACCGACGCGATTTCGAGTGTTGCATTACACCCCAAAAAACAAACAAGAGACCATGATGATATGAGTGATAGTGATTCATCCCAGTCAAACTCGTCGTATACTACAATGAGTAATGACGACGACGACCTCAATCAACCTGATTCAATTCAAGTGGATGATTCATCATTCGATGAAAAGAGTGGTGACGGCGGCAAAGGCGGCGGCAAGGGCGAGGGCGAGGAGAGCGGGAGCAGCGACGAAAGCGGCAGTGAAAGCGGCAGTGAAAGCGAAAGTGGCAGCGGCAGCGGCAGCGACACCGGAAGTTATGACAGCGACGACGAACAAATCATTGTGAAAATCAAAGACTTCCCGATTCAAGCCATCCTCCTTGAAAAATGCGTAAGCACACTCGACCGTATTATGATGACCGATGAACTCACGAAAGAAGAGTGGTCGTCGATTTTATTCCAAATCATTATGACGCTTATCATGTATCAAAGAATGTTCGAGTTCACACATAATGACCTTCATACAAATAATGTAATGTTCATTGAAACGACGGAGGAGTTCCTTTATTATCTCTACGAAGACCAGTACTATAAGGTCCCCACATATGGTCGCATATTCAAAATCATCGATTTCGGTCGCGCAATCTACAAATTCAGAGGCGAGCTCATTTGTAGCGACAGTTTCCATCCCAAAGGCGACGCTGCCACGCAGTACAACTTCCCACCCTATTATAATCCCGATAAACCAACAGTTGAACCCAATTTCAGTTTCGATTTGTGCCGATTTGCATGCGCACTCTTCGATTATTTCATCTATGATTTGCGCAAGGTGGAAAAACTGTGCAAATCCGACCCGATTATCAAGCTGGTCGTAAAATGGACGACGGATGACAAGGGACGCAATGTGCTCTACAAATCAAATGGAGAAGAGAGGTACCCCGATTTCAAACTGTATAAGATGATTTCGCGGTCGGTTCATGGCCACATTCCATCAAACGAGATTCATAATCCGCTTTTTGATACGTATAAGATAACGCATAAAAAATATAAGAAGCACGCGGCATTGTCGGCGAAATTCCTGAAAGATGGCCGAAACACCCATATTTTCATGAATGTTGATGCGCTGCCTAGTTATTCTAGCGGTGGCTGCGGCTGTTCAGAAATCGCTCTCGATGCGCAGGAAGTCCATTCTTCGCAATGAACTCGATATTCCTCATGGTCCATCCCATACTTGCGCCAGAATGTCCGGTTTTCATATTATCTTGAACCAGTGTAACAATGCTGTCATCACCATGACTGAACTGGAAACCGCGGTTGGAGGGTGGACTGTATTGTGAGAGGTGCTTCCAAACATTGATTTCCTTGTCGCGGACCTCGGGTAATTCGCTGGCGAGAAGAATTGCGCGCATTCCGTCGCGAATCATGTCTTCGGACCATTTGTCATTGAAATACGAGAGGTCACACTGATTGACGGACTCCAAGGTAAGAGGCCAGTATTCTTCTTCATTGTCTCCGGTATTGGTATTGGTGACCGGAGGACGTTCCATGTGAACGGAAACAGATTCAGGGGCGACGGTGGTAGACATTACACGAATGAACGAGTCATGCATCCGATATAGCATAAACATAACAGTTCAATTTTATGTTTATGGCGTGAAATATTAGTATTTAACCGGTTATTATCACTTAAAAAGTAATGTTCAAGTTATTTATTTATCGTCATTGTATATACGATGGCACGCGATACGATTAAAATCGAAGGCGTTACATATGATATAACCGATTTTAAGCATCCAGGTGGCAATATTATTAAGTACGCCAAGGATTCGCCGGATGCAACTGAGATATTTCGCGAGTTTCATCATCGATCAGAGAAAGCGACTAAACTTCTTCATGCATTGCCAGTGTACAAGGATGGCGACGACGGCGCTGACGCGCGCCTCGAACGTTCGCAGTCACTCACACCACGCCAGCAAGAAATGACAACGGACTTCCGAGAGATGCGAGCGAACCTCGTCAACCAAGGATGCTTTGAACCGGATTATATCCACGTCTATTTCCGTTTATTAGAACTCGCCTTTTACTTTGGTCTAGGAACATGGTTCGCTTCTTATAATATTTATGCATCCATTCTCTCGTTCATCGCATTTAAGACCCGATGCGGCTGGGTTCAACACGAATGCGGACATCTCAGTTTCACCGGTATCCGCCCGATTGACCGCGCAATCCAGACATTTACCATGGGGTTCGGCGGCGGTGTAAGTTCGTCCGTATGGAACTCGATGCATCAGAAACATCATGCCACACCGCAAAAAATCAAGCATGATATCGACCTGGATACTACGCCATTCGTCGCATTTTTTAATCGCGCATTTGAAGAGAATACGAATGGAAAAGCGGCCGCTCGATTTATGAATCGATGGTGGATGCGAATGCAGGCGTGGACATTTTTGCCCGTCGTCAACGGATTATTGGTTCATTTATTCTGGACATATTATCTTCACCCGAAGAAGGTCATCACGCGTTTAACTTCCGTCAAAACGACAACGGCGATAGTAGAAACCGCATTTGAGGCCGTATGTATGTCGGCGTCGCACATTGTATTACCGTATATATTTTATACCGGTAGCGCAGTTGGTGGCGCAGGGTTCCTCTGGTGCTATTTTCTGTTGATGGTGACCAATTTCTGGAATTTCATCTATCTTTTCGGGCATTTTTCTCTATCGCATACATTCACGGACGTTATTCCGGAAGACAAACATCTTCTTTGGTTTGAGTATGCATTGGACCATACTGTGAATATTTCGACCAAATCCCCCTTGGTGTCATGGATAATGGGATACCTCAATTTCCAGATTGAGCATCATCTGTTTCCTTCGATGCCGCAGTATAAGAATGCGGTTGCTGCACCGTATGTTCGCGCGTTTTGCGAGAAATGGTCGCCTGGTTTGAAATACACGGAGCATTCGTATAAGCATGCATGGTGGTTGATGTTGTCCAACTTGCACCAGGTTGGAAAGCATTATTATAAACATGGCGTTGACGCAGTGCCGTCACCGTCGTCACCGTCGTCACCGCACGACCATCTGGATTGACCAGGTCGGTCGACCGGCGTGCGATTAGAACCCAGGTGTGTCTACAAATACGGCTGGCGCACTGCCGCTGCCGCCACTGCTACCACCGATACCGCCGCCACCACTGATATTCTCGAATTGATTCAATACAAACACGCCTAATACAGCGGAAATACAAACCATGATGGAATCACGAACAAGTACCTTTACCGGTTTCTGATTTTCAGGGTCCACGAATCGCATTTCCATGAATTTTAATAAAAAATATACGACGGATACGACGATACCGACGATTACAATCTTAGTTGGGTCAACCATGTATATACTTCTAAATAAACGTATATACATAGAATATCACTTATTTATCATAAATAATACGAAATACCTATGTCTGGAATGCCATCAACACTGGCGGATAGCAAAAGTACATCACCAGGCCACCAATTGCTAAAAACACGAATGAAAATATAAAAATAAGCAGGTCAATGATGACAATATTATTGTACCACTTTTTCTCTTCTTCACTTTCTTCTTCGTCGTCCATACGATACTGCTACTAATATAACCATCATAAAATACTTGGGTTGGCTAAACTCTACATATTTATTTACGCCAACACTTCAATATCGTCTAATAAAGGCGGGGCATTTATGTTTTGTGTGTCATTCAATGTATGAATATCCAGCGTGTCTAATTTGATATCCCCGCCGATTTTTAGACGACCGTCGTCGCCGTCGCCGTCGTCATCACCGTCCGCGTCATGAGACATATATTCATTCACTCGCTCGCTTGAGTCCGTTTCAAAGGTTCGCACTTGGTTATCACCGAAAGAGACGCCGGCGTTTACTGCAATCGAATTATTGTTGTCATTATTGTTATTGTTATTGTTATTGTCATTGTCGGGTGAACTGCTTCCATTCAACTCCCCCACAAAATCTAGATTATCAATCGGGGTATTGTTCGATGCGCCGTCGCCCCCGTCGCCCCCGTCGCCTCCGTCTTCGCTTGATACACGGTCGCGCTCCCGTTCACGGTGTCTACGACGGCGCGTAGATGACTGATGTGTTCGCCGCCTCGCCGAGAGATTGGCGTCCTCTTCCGAGAGAATCGGCTCTTGTTTGATAACCTCCTCATTTTCAGTGACTTCCACGACATCTTCAATCGTTTCTTCTAAATACATCTTGATTAAGTCTTCGACAGGGATATTGTCGCGGATGGTATTATAGATGCATTCTTTCACGATAATTTCAAACTCTCGATTGTTACGCTGTGTGTGAAGAGGCGGAATACCCTTCTCAAAAATATAGACGTTGGAGTACAGTTTTCTCGCGCTATTGACATAAATCTTGTGGATGAAATCCGAGAGTTGCGGGATTTTAATATCAACCTTCTTCTGTTTACTGCCAACACGCATCACCGTCATGCACTTCAAATGAATAATATGCACACATGTGATTAAATCTTCTAAATACCCACAAGTACTGCGCTCTTTGATTCGCGAGGTCTCGTCTTTGATGATATTGGGGTTCCATTTGGGAACTCTCGAGAGAAGGTTCTGGAATGTCATCAAGTATTTGTCTTGTTCCTTGTTTCCGACACACAGTTTCACAGATTCATCAAAAATAGAGCGGAATCCTTCTTGGACCAGCGGTGTGAGAATATTGACAAGACGAGACGCCCATTCGTTCTTGGATTCATACAACGAAGTTACAGAATAATCATCCATAGCGTGCGTAATCAGGTATTACATAAATGAAATATTTTCTAAACTCATTTTACAACGAAATACCACGAAATGAAGCAAATACAGGATTAAAAGTTTCTCGTTTCTAAACTCTTTCCGTACTTTGTCAAACATAATAAGAAGTTCATATCGTTTCAGCTCATTCATCTTTGGGTAGGTATGAATAAAATCGATGATGTCTAAAGCCGCGTAGCCTTGTTCATATAATAACACAGATAAGTCGAGTATTTTCGTATATTCTTCGACTGTGGGTAGGGCCGTGGCGTCGGTCGTGGTGTCGGTCGTGGCGTCTATATAACTTGGATGAATCCGAATCAGTTCTTGCAACGAAGAATCTCTCGACTTTATGATTTTATATGTATCACAGGCTTGGTCCGCAAAGTATGTATGTAGATTGACGTGGGAACACGGGGCAGCCTCTGTGGTGGCCTCCGCCGCGTCCTCCGTGGCCTCGAGCGGCGGCCTACAAATGACAGGCGGGGGAATGTATATATCACAAAACCGCGAGAGAATCGGCTTGAGTAGGCTGTCTTTGTTCTGCACGACAATAAAAAACCGTGTTGACGAACTGAATAATTCAATACATCTACGTAATGCAGATTGCGCATCTATCGTCAGTTTATCCGCATTCGTCAGTATAACCGACTTGAAAATCGCGCCTTCTTTGAAATCGATATTCGTCTTCGCGAAAAACTTCAATTCTTCGCGAATAAAGCGAATCCCTTTGCCATGTGCGCAATTCGCACGCATCACATAATTTTTAATGGCGGTTTTATCGCCCCCATAGATGGAATGAATAAACTTGTTCAATATGTATGTTTTGCCCGAACCATGAGGGCCGTAAAAAATAATGTTCGGTATTTTCCTGTTTCGGATGAAAACACTCAGTTTGTTATGGATATTTGTATGAAGGTCGTATATTTCAGTCAAGGTTGTCATTATTATGTTGGTGGTACTACTAGTAATAATAATAATGACAATGGGTGTGTTTAATTCAATTACTGGCCATTTCTGCCGTCTAAAAGTTAATCACCTGTTCGTAGGGAGCCACCTTGGAAAGCTTACCCGGCATATTGCTCTTCCCGTCATTTATTTCGCCGCCGCCGCCGCCTTCGCCGTCGGTATAATAATAGTTCGTGGTGTAATAATAGTTGGTCGGTTTGGCTGCACCATAAAACGGCGATTCCTCTTCATACCCTTGCCCGTTATACATTCCGAGATACGCCGTAGCCGCGGGCGACCCATCTTCATAATAATACGCATTATGTTTCGTCGTGCGTTGATTCGAAGCAGGGTCATTGGGGTCAATCCAGTTTCCAATTCCGCGAATAATATTTCCGGCGGCATCGCGTATCGTTCCAAATAATCCGGGGCCTGGCCCTTGCCCTGGGCGACCGCGTCCATATCCACGGAAATTCCGCGTAATCCCGCGCTTGTAAATATCATTTTCATCCAGGCTAGAACTACTCGAATCTCTCGCGATTTCATCATAACTCGACCGTGTTGTTGCGAGTAGGTTCTTTTCGATTTGGGTTCCATCCGGTAAGTACGTTGCCCAGCGTATTACTTTCAGGCAGTCTGCGTCAATACGGCATGAATCTGACCCGGTCATTCCAGGATTATTGCATTTCCACGGGCATTTGCGCATCAATAGAATATTATTTCCTTCAGCACTCTTCACGAGATTTCCGCTTGCGTCCATTCGGAATATATTCTGGCAGTTTCCTTCATTGCTCGAGAGATTGGAAGGTTCCACGCATTTACGCACAAATCCATCATCGCCATACCGCCAATTTGCGCCATCATACCATGAATCGGGGTGACTCGCAATGAGACGGTTTCGGATCGCAACGGCGACGTCATATTTCAGTTTCGCATCTGTTTTTGCGGTTTCCGTCGTTGCTGAACGTAAGTCTTTATATGCCTGTTCGTAGTTTTTTTGCGCTCTGATTGCATCATTCATCTGGCGTTTCACGTCGGAAATGAGGACGGACGATGCCGCGCTGGTGACATAGGTGGTTCCATCACTGGCCGTTCCGGAGGATGTAGGGGAGCCGGCACTGGAAGTCGCCCCTTTGGATGCGATGGTCGGAAAGGTATATTGGCCATCGTCTAAAAAGTTATCGGTTGTAAACGAAAAAGAAGCACCGGCAGCTGAAATGGTAGCTGCCAAAAATGTCCGTATTTTATTTCCGTTCGAGCTTATTTTTACCGGTGTGTCTGGTGTACGAAGACCAGAGATAATTAATGTGGCCGTTTCACCCGCTTTAATGATACTTGAACTATTCATTTTAAATGTCGCATAAGAAGTTGAACCGGAAACCGTTGTGAACTCCGCATCACCATCTGAGACGGTTGTGACCCCTTGTTTAATTTGAACACTAATCGCAGAAGTGAGTTGTGATACATTTGGTAGTTCTATCATAATCATATCACCTCTGTTATACGGGTTTGTCAACATAAAGTTCATCTTAAATACGGTTTCAGACCCGGTAGTGGATGCGGTATTCGAAAGAGCGTTGTCTACCAATTGCGCTGGATCAGTCGTGATTTTACGGCAGTCTTTATAATTTGAATCAAGGTCATACGATTTATCCTTGAATATTTTAACTATTTTGGTTGCGTCGGATGAATTATACAAGTCCACGCTAACAAACGTCTCGGGATTATACGGTGAAGCAGTCGCCTGAACGTTGCTTTCTAATGTAACAAGCTGACTTCCGGTTGGTGTAGTTGTTGCAGGAGGAGTGGCGCGGGTTGGTGTTTTAATACCCGACAATTCCAATGCATATGTCCCTAACGTAACATCTGTGGCCGTTTGTTGTGGAGTATATGTTATCACAAGATTGTTATTACTCACCGTAGTCGCAATACCCGTTAATGTACCAGACGCCGGCACCGTAAGTGTTTCAATCGCAGTATTCGATGAAGCCAGTCGCATAGAGATACTGAGACCAGCTGCATCGTTACTACTAGTGTAGAGAGTAGGTATTTTTATTATAATTGTCCTAGCAGGTGATTGTCCTGGTACTCTTCTGAAATTGCCACTCGTTGTTGTAAAAACAAACGAATACTTCATCGTAATGGGGTTCGCCACAGTACCCTGAACAAACTCGCATCGGTTCAATATCAAATGTCCACCAGTTGTAGCCCCTAATGTCATTAAACTTGTTAAAGAAGGTGCTGCCAACCCTTCAATCACTCCCGTCCCATATCCCTCCGATGGCGCCATCCAAGATCCAAAACCGCCATTCCGATAGGTTCGAGATACCCATACACTTACCAATAATACTAAAACCAGCAAGAATATAACTGTATATTTATCTTGCAACAACTCCGAAAGTTTCATTAGGAGGTAAAACAACTATCGTGTATAATGCTTATATTATATACGATAAAATAAATCTCTCGGGTTTAGTATGTCTGTAGGCTATGCGTATACGGATTCTGTCTAAATGCGTTCAGGATATCCGGCTGGATTCTCTCGTTGTGTGGATGATTCGGTTGCGAATGAAGGTGGTTTGACTGGTATAATTTCCGTATCCGGAAAGCTCTCTAAATCCCTCGTCATTTATCGGTTTCATAGAAATAATTATTCACGAAATTTCATGTCATACGTCCGACAATTCAGTTGCTAATAATTCCAGTTTTCATATTTCAATAAATATTATAGCAGACGTTTAATATTGATTACATGTATATGTCTCGTTCATTTATGGTTATTACTTTTGAAAATCCACGCAATTATTCAAAAGTAGTTATTAAAAAACAACCTTTAATATCTGAATGTCTTTTCTGTAATACCTAAGTAATAAACTTATAAAATCATATATTGTTATTTCTGTTATTTCTGACTTGTCTGATGGGTTTAAATGATGTCTTATGTGGTTTGCTAACTTTAATAAGTTGACTATATAAAATCGTTTAAATTCTTCATCGTTAATACTAAGTTCGTCAACTTTTGTCGAGGAAGGTTCCATCCGGGCATCAAGTTCGGGTCCTGAACTTGAGTCGGGTAATGTTGGCACAGGTCTTGATAAATTACGAAATTGTAACTCAAAAAATCGTAATATGTTTCTTATAATTTCTTTTTTTTTATTGACTTCACAATATTGGTGTTCAGTAAATGGTGCCTCTAATTCTGAAATGTTTTTATTAGCTAAGTTAGAATCTATACATAATATTAATTCGTCTAAACTTAAAAAATTCTCTAAATAATATTCGCGACACATATGCGAACTGATTCCTATATGTTTTCCCTCCATTAATTCCAACGCTTTTCTACTGTCTTTATTTACAAAAAATATTGAATTAGCACAATAAGTATTCATAGCCGGTGTATAATGCATAATTCCAAACGATATCCAATTTCGTTCATTATAATTGTATAACGACAATATACCTGGAATTATTTTGCCTGTTTCAAGTAGATAATGTTGTGATCCTATTCCATTAGATTCTAAAATCTGCATTAATGTGATTACCCTTTGTTTAATTCCGTGAAAAAACCGACCCGTTAGGTCTACACTTTTTATTGTATCACAAGTTCCCAATTTTAATATATCGTTTTTAATGGAATCTAGTATTATTTGTCTTGGTAATTCACTTGTGTACTCCGTTCTCGGAGTTTCATCCCCATAGCCATACTCGAGACCCCAAGCCGTCCTATAGG
>Ga0255088_1000580_pt1 | contig 16066 bp, 15 predicted proteins | sample Colum_Miss_RepB__2_FD_188587 | JGI IMG/M metagenome (GOLD analysis project Ga0255088, IMG submission 188587) | Freshwater microbial communities from Columbia River, Oregon, United States - Colum_Miss_RepB_8d | ecosystem: Environmental > Aquatic > Freshwater > River | place: USA: Oregon...
GCATGCAGTTTGGCGACCTCGTCAGCCCCTACCTCGACGCCGCCTATGACCTGTTCCCGAAGGAGAATCCGCGAGGGAAATTTCTGCGCGACATGATCATGGGCGAGGCGCCAGAAGCCGCCCGACGCATGGCCGAGGGCGAGCCTTATGTGCTGGCCAACACCCGCTCACGCAACCCGCTTGACTGGAAAATCAACTCTGAAGCGCTCGACATGGCAGGGGCACTACCAGTGGCCACCGCGACCGGCGCATTGGGCAAAGTTGCCGGCGCGGCAAAAGCCTCGGCACCACTGCTCGGCGGCCTTGGCGTCATCAAGCAGCGGGGCGGAAATTGGGTTCCTCCAGTGCTAGAACGAATTGTTCCGTCTGGAGCAAATGATCACACCATTCCACGTCTTATCGGCTTTAACTTGGACACAGCTCCTAATCGCGCAAATATCATGTATGAAGGAAGAAACGCAGAATCTCCTTGGCGAGGTGGCCAGCTAGTTGAAAACCCAAATTTTCAGCTTCTTGAAGGAGGCTCAAGCTATCAATTAAGAAATCCTTCTGACGACCCCAAAAGAAGCCCTGCAAGAATTTTAGGTCTTTATGAATCAGAAGACCCAGAATCTATGTTGAACAACATTCGTTTTGCCCTTGAAAATCAGACTCAATCTGATGCAGGAGATTTTGCAAAAGATTTTCTTTTGGATTACGGGGATGACCTTGAAAAGTCAAAAGCCGTAAACAATTGGCTTCAGAAACAGTTTACACGTTACATGCAAAATGACATGGGAACAGCAGAAGACCCGGTCAAAGCTATGATTGAAAGGCGTTCTGCTGCGTTTGAAAAAAAACGCGATGTCGCTTTGCGCGAAGCGGAAAAGCAACTTGCTCACGCTGAAAAATTACGCGCCGAAGGCCCGCGACCCGGAGTGCCTCAGGGCACTTGGGAGGATGCAATCAGGGGAGCGGAAGAAAGGGCTCGCCAAATCAAAAGCGATGCGGAGCAAGATTATCAGACAGCAATGCAATACGGCATCATGCACTTTCCGAGAGAAGACCATTTCCTCGCAACCAGACATGAAACAAAAGAAATAGCAGAAGAAAATAGGAAAAAAGCAGGATTTCCATTAGAAGCAACTGCAATTTCTGAACCGGCAAAAGACTGGGAAAACCTGACGGACAGCTTTATTAAGCAAACGAAAAAGAAAAACATTGTCAATGAAGTTGCTGGGGACAAAAGAGACATGTGGATAGATTCAGCGGGCTTCCCTGCTTGGGGGCGTGCTAGACAAGAAAAAGAACCGTATTTGCTTAATCTTTTGCAGGAAAACCCTTGGATTCACAATCTTGACGATGAAACCTCATTTCATTATTTGGGGATGAACACAGACGATTTGAATCTGTCATCTTTGAAAAACAAGATGAAAACGATGCTGGATGACAAGTATTACGATCAAGACGGCATCGCCACGATTAATACTCCGCTAAATCTTCCGCCTCATCTTCGTCTCAAATATTCCGACTTGCCAAACTTGAGTACAGATGCCGCTATTGAAAAAGCTGCCGAGTTGCAGTTTTACCAGCGCATGCAAGCGATTGAAGACCAGAAAAAGCGTCTTAAAAACCCAGTTCTTGAAACGATTAAACATTACCCAGACACCGAGCACACTTGGGTTCAGATCAGGAACCCAAAAGTGGAAGAATTAGAAGGCACCAACCTTTCACCGGAAGAATTGTCAAAGCAAAGATCTGAGAATAGAGCCAAGTACAAAAGGGATCTTGAAAATGAGCTTGCCTACGAAGGCAGCCAGATGAGGCATTGCGTTGGGAATTATTGCGAACCAGTGTCTACTGGCTCCACTCAAATTTTTTCGCTTAGAGACAAGCACGGGACTCCACACACCACAATCGAGGTAAGGCCGCCAACCAGTTCTGATTGGAATAACTATTGGAACAATTTGAAAAACAGAGAAGAGGTTTTAGGAAGTTCTTCTCCGCTGCATGAAAATCCCGCGCTTTACACATACAGCGATGAAGACCTTTACAAAGAAGCCTCGAAATTTTTTCGTTTGCCTTCGCCGCCGTCTTCAACAGTTCTTCAGATAAAAGGAAAAGGCAACGGATCGCCTCCTGCGCAGTATTATCCGATGATTAAGGATTTTTTGAGGTCTAGGGGGCCGTGGAAAGATATTAGAGACGCTGGGAACGCTGGCCTTTCAGACGATGATTGGCGCGAATTGCTTGACTATGGATCTGATAACCGTCCCAACGAGCTTACCGACGAATTTGAGGTCAACGAACTTGACCTTGAAAACCTTAACCTTGAAGGCGGGGATTTTGTAAATGACCCGCCAGACATAGAGCTAGATGATCCTGAGAATGACCCGGAGAACTTTGCCAAGGGCGGCATAGTCGATGGCGACCGCAACCGGCTTGACTCGATCATCGGCGCGTTCCTGTCGGACAACCCCGGCCAGTACGCCGAGGCCGGCGAGCCGGAGCGGGCAATGCGCGAGCTGCGACAGGATGAGCGCCGCCGACCGCGCGGCAGAGTTGATGTCGGGTTTGGCACTAACTCGATGACGGCGCCCGGATACTCGCGCCACGGCTTTGGCGGTGGCGGCTCAGGGTCTCTCCAGATTCCGGCTGGCTCGGCCACGCTAGAACTGGGCGCCAGCGGTGGCGGTGGCCGCATGACCGCGCGAGGCCCGGGCTGGCAGCAGTCAGGGGGCGGCGCAAGCCTTGGCCGAGCCTACGGCGAGCTTGGCGGCCTTCCCGGGCTTGCCGGCCGCTATGGCGTATCCTATGAGAACCAGCCCCTGTCCTTGTACAGGGGAATGCTTGGCCTTGATGCGCAGGCCTACTCCCCGGACGGCGGCTCGCCGCCGGGGGCTTGGGAGCGAGCCGGGATGGTTCCTGACGAGAAAATCATGCTGACCTACAAGCGAGACTTTTAATGGCCGAGCAAATCGAAATCGATGACGAAGACGACCAGACCCTTGCCGGTGAGGTGATGGACTTCAACGAGGACTTGGCTGAGGTTGAGGACATGCCTGACGGCGGGGCGATGATTCGCCTTGCCGATGAGGCAGACCTCGCAGACAACCTCGACCATTTTGACAACATCGTTGACGAGGTTGACCCCGGCCTGCTGGCCGAGGCGGTCAGCGACCTGTTAGACAAAATCGACCGCGACAAAGAAGCACGCGAGAAGCGTGACAAGCAATACGAAGAAGGCCTGCGCCGCACTGGCCTCGGCGACGACGCGCCGGGCGGCGCCCAGTTCTCGGGCGCCAACAAGGTTGTGCATCCGATGCTGATTGAGGCATGCGTCGATTTCTCGGCTCGATTCATGAAGGAAATTTTTCCCTCTGGCGGCCCGGTCAAGGCCAAGGTGCTGGGCGAACACGACGAGGAGAAGATGGAGAAGGCCGACCGCAAATCGGCATTCATGAACTGGCAGACGACCGAGCAGATGCAGGAGTTCCGCGGCGAGCTGGAGCAGCTCAGCACGCAGCTCCCGCTGGGCGGCGGCCAGTACATGAAGATGATGTGGGACGCTCGAAACAAGCGCCCGGTCTCCGAATTCATCCCAATTGATGACATCTATCTGCCGTTTGCCGCGACGAACTTTTACACGGCCGAGCGAAAGACGCACGTTCAGTACGTCACCAAAATGGAATTTGCTCGGCGCGTAAAGTCCGGCATGTACCGAGACATCGAAATTGGTTCGCCATCCAGCTTGGAGTTCAGCAAGGCGTCCATAGCCAACGACAAAATCGAAGGCCGAAAGGAGCTGTCCTATAACGAGGACGGTTTGCGAACCATTTTCGAGATTTACACCAGCATCGACTTTGGTGACGGCATTGAGCCTTACATCCTGAGCGTTGATAAATCCAGCGGGATGGCGCTCTCCCTGTACCGCAACTGGGAGCCAGACGACGACATGCGTCGCGAGCTGGACTGGATTGTTGAGTTCCCGTTCGTGCCGTGGCGAGGCGCATACCCCATCGGCCTCACGCATATGATTGGAGGCCTCTCAGGAGCCGCCACAGGCGCTCTGCGTGCCCTGCTGGACTCTGCCCACATCCAGAACGTGCCGACGCTCCTGAAGCTCAAGGGCGGCCCCGGTGGCCAGACAATCAACGTGCAGCCGACCGAGGTTGTCGAGATGGAGGGCGGCGCACTGGTGGACGACGTTCGCAAGATTGCCATGCCGCTGCCGTTCAACGGCCCCAGCCCGGTGCTGTTCCAGTTGCTGGGCTTTTTGGTGGATGCCGGCAAGGGCGTTGTGCAGACGACATTTGAGAAGCTAGCCGACCAAAATCCGAACCAGCCGGTCGGCACGACGATGGCCCTGATTGAGCAGGGTATGGTCGTGTTTAGCAGCATTCACTCGAGACTCCACAGCTCAATGGCGCGGTGCCTGAAGATTCTGCATCGGATCAATTCGGCGTACCTGACGCAGGACGACATTCAGGCGCAATCAGCAGGGCTTGAGATTGAGCCGTCTGACTTTGATGGCCCGATGGACGTTGTGCCGGTCAGCGACCCGTCAATCTTTAGCGACACCCAGCGCTTTGCTCAGACTCAGGCCATTGTTCAGCGAGCGGCTCTGCTGCCTCAGCTTTACGATGTGCGAAAAGTTGAGCAGATGTTTCTTCGCAACCTCAAGGTTCCCGATACCGAGGTGTTGCTGCCAAAGCCGGGCGAGGAAAACAAAGACCCGGCGAGCGAGAACGTTGAGGCGACGATGGGCCAGCCGATTTTTGTGCTGCCAAAGCAAGACCACTTGCAGCACATCATGACGCACATGGCGTTCTTGAAATCCAATTTGTTTGGCGCCAACCCCGCCATCATCAAAACCTATCTGTTCCCGATGGCCACGCACCTACGCGACCATTTGCTGAACTACTACATGGTCGAGGCTCATCAGGCAGTGGTGAAGGCGAGGAAGCAGGGGATGATTCAGGACGACCCGACTCAGCAAACCCAAATCATCATGCAGGTTCAGCAATTCATCGAGCAGCAGTTGAGCGGATTTGGCGAAGAGCTAGCGCAAATCACTCAGCAGGCTCAGCAGTTTGCTCCGCCGGCAGGGCCGCCGATGCCGCAAGACAATTCGCTTCAGGTTGCTCAAATCAACGCTCAGGTTCAGCAGTCGGCGCTTCAGCAGCGCTCGCAGTCTGAACAAGCCAAGCTGCAACAGCAGAGTCAGGTTAGCCAGCAGAAGATGCAGTTTGACCAAGCCAAGCTTCAGCAGGATGTACAGCTTAAACAAGCCGAGCTTCAAGCTAAGCAGCAGGCGGCGGCGTTTGACCTTCAAAAAGAACAGATGCGCCAGCAGGCCGCAGACCAAAGGGCCATGCAGGAAATTCAAGCTAGACAACAGATGAACGAAGCAGATAATCAAACCGCGCTTCAATTAGCGCAAGCTGAAATGCTAAGCGGAGAGAGCTTCTCTGTTAGCACTGGCACGGGCATAAATCCCAACCCATAATTTGAGGATATATTGTGAGAGATAAACCTAAACAGGGCACCGTTGACCTTAACAATGGCGCTGTAAAGCAGAAGCATCGTTTGGCGGCGGGCTTAAAGGTTGACGGGCAGAATCTGCCGAGCGCACCGCCAATGCCTAAGACTCCTGCGTGAATTTAGAAACCAAGTTATTAAACCGCCTCAAGGTCGAGCAGCAGACATTTGCGCTGACAGCCTTGAAGCGGCCTATAGAACGCGATGCCTTTGAGTACGGGTATCGAGTGGGTCTCGTAGCAGGCTACGAGGCGGCAATCAATGTGCTTCTTAAACTGATTGATGAGGAGGAAACAGGTGGTAACGACCTCTAATGAGGACGCCCTAGCGAATGCTTTTCCCGCTGTAGAAGCTGGGATTCAGCCTTTCGGAAGCCGCGTTCTGGTGCAAATTCGCACGCCGAAGAAAAAGACCGATGGTGGCATCATCATTGACTTAGGCACGCAGGATACGGAGAAGTGGAACACGCAGGTGGCGAAAGTCATTTCCGTTGGGCCGCTAGCATTCCGTAATCGAAACACGATGGATGCGTGGCCTGAGGGAGATTGGTGCAAACCCGGCGATTATGTTCGCGTTGCGAAATATGGCGGAGACCGCTGGGAGGTTCCAGTCGGCAATGGCGAGACCGCGCTGTTTGTGATTTTCAATGACCTCGACATCATCGGGCAGGTAATTGGTGACCCGCTGAAAGTTCGAGCTTTCATCTGAAGGGAGATGAGAAATGAGCCAAACCATGCAGGAAAATGACGACGACGAATTGCAGTACGAGGGTAATGACGAGGAAATCGTCATTCTTGAAGATGCTAAACCTGAATATGCTGACCCTTCCTATGCAAATCAGGAAGGGGGGCAAGTTGATAATGACTACGGCGAGCGCGAAGCGATTCGCGAGCGACGCCGTCAAGAAAAGCTTGAGAGAAAAGACCGCCGAGACAAGGCGATTTCTCGCGACAAGTTAGAGCTGGATTTCCTTCGCAAGCGCAATGATGACCTTGAGCGCCGGATTTCGGCACAAGAACATCGAGCCTATCAAGGCGACCTTCAGAACCTTGATGGTCACCTTGCTGCCGCCGCCAACGAGGCGCAGATGGCCGAGCGAGTGATTGCCAAGGCCGTCGAGTCTGGCAACGGCGACGATGTAACGCAGGCAATGCGTTACCGCGACCAAGCCATCATCAAGTATCAGCAACTGAGCGCGATGAAGCAGCGGGAGGCACAGCGTGCCGCCATGCCGCCCGTCGCTCAGATTGATGACCTGACGATGCATCATGCTTCTGAGTTTTTGAAAGAAAACACTTGGTATGACCCGCAGGGTCGTGATGAGGACTCGGCCATTCTGCTGGCGATTGACAACGCAATCGTCAAGGAAGGCTTCAATCCTCAAACCGAAGAGTACTGGGACGAGCTGCGTGAACGAGCCGCCAAACGCTTGCCTGAACGGTTCAGGACTAACCAATCTGAGCGCCGCGAACCCCGCGGCGGCCCTGCGGTTGGTTCTGGGCGCGAGCATGCTCCGGCCTCGACGCGGCGAGAAATTTACATTAGTCCCGAACGCAAGCAGGCTTTGATTGAGGCCGGCGTATGGGACGACCCAGTGCTTAGAATGAAGTACGTTAAGCGGTACGCTGAATACGACCGCAGCAACAGGGCGTAATGGCCTTGATTTTTATCCAAAAAGCATCAGACTTATGCTCAATCGCTGAAAGGAGCGAGTAATGACCGACGAACGCTTAAAGAAATCCGCTGGTGAAGGTCGCGAAAGTAGGGCGATGCAAGATCGCGCTGTCTCTGAAAATCGCGAAATTTCTGACGATGAGCGGGTTGAAATTTTTCGTCAACAGTTTTTCCAGTCCTCTCTACCGGACTTGCCGAAGATTCCCGGCTGGCACCCGTGCTGGCTGACGACGACGAATCCCCGCGATTCCATCCAAACGAGAATTCGTTTGGGCTATCAACCCATTAAGCCGGAAGACGTTCCCGGCTGGGAATATGCCACCCTCAAAACTGGGGACTGGCAGGGTTTTATCGGGGTTAACGAAATGCTTGCTTTCAAACTGCCTATGTCTCTGTACGAGAAATATATGCAGGAAGCTCATCATAATGCGCCGCTGCGTGAGGAAGAAAAACTCACCGACACGGCAGAATTCCTTGAGCAGCAGGCACGGGCGTCCAAGTCGAAAATCTCAATCGGCGATGGTCTGATGGAAATGGGACAAGACCGAGAAGCTCTTTTTGAGCTTTCTTGACGTAATCTTTCATCCATTAGGAGCTAAATATGGCCTCAGTTAGTGCCCCTTTTGGCTTTCGCGCATCGTTCCACAACAGTGGCCAGATTCGTCCGAAAGCCTATGTAATCGCTTCGGGTTATGCGACGAGCATTTACTCTGGCGACCCGGTCAAACTCGTCGATGCTGGTACTGTCCAGCTTGGCACCAGCGACGGCACCCGCTCGGGCACCGTTGACGGTATTTCTCTGCTCGGCATCATGGCCGGCGTTGAATATCGCGATGCCAGCGGCAAGCCGACCATCTCTCCTTTCTGGACGGGTAGCACCGCTACCTACAACAGCGAAGGCGCGACGGTTTGGGTTTATGACGACCCGGAAACCTTGTTTGACGTTCAGTACAACAATCCCTCGGCCGGCACGACGGTTCAGACCGCCGTTGGCGAAGAGTGCGATTGGACTGTCGCTTCGCCGGGCGGCTCAACCGCCACTGGCTTGTCGAACACTGTTCTGTCTGCGATTCAGGCGACTTCTGGCCAGTTCCAGATCACCGGCTTTCAGGGCAACATCGACGACTCTCTCACCGATGCTTATGTAGTGGTTACCGTTCGTATCAACGAGCACCAGTACAAAGCTCCCGTCAACTCAATTTAAGGAGGGTTAAATGGCTACACCAATGCGTAGTACCGACTTCCGGTCGGTTGTTGAGCCCATCCTTAACGAAGTTTTCGATGGGGTTTATGAGCAGCGTGCTGACGAGTGGAAGATGGTCTTCAATGAACAGAAGGGCATCCCGCGGAACTATCACGAAGAGCCGGTGCTTTACGGCTTTGGCGCCGCGCCGGAACTGCCTGACGGCATGGCCGTCAGCTACCAGTCCGGTGGCGTGCTGTTCCTCCAGCGCTACCTCTACAAGGTCTATGGTTTGGCGTTCGCGCTGACCAAGGTGCTTGTGGAAGACGGCGACCACATTCGTATCGGTCAGACCTATGCCAAGCACTTGGCGCAGTCGCTGATTGAAACGAAAGAAACGCTGTCTGCCAACGTCCTTAACCGCGCCTTCAACAGCGCGTATGTGGGCGGTGACGGCGTGTCGCTGATTTCCGCGAGCCACCCGATTGTGAGCGGCGTCTTCAGCAATCAGCTCTCGACCGCCGCCGCGCTGTCGCAGACCTCGCTGGAGCAATTGCTCATTCAGATTCGCAACGCTGTTGACAACAACGGCAAGCGCATCCGTTTGACGCCGAAGAAGATCGTGACTGGCCCGTCGAACGTGTTCCAAGCTGAAGTGCTGCTGAAGAGCGTGCTTCGCACGGGCACCGCCGACAACGACATCAACCCCGTCAAATCGATGGGTTTGTTGGCCGATGGTCAGGCGAACCTTTCTCGTATCACCAGCACCACCGCATGGTGGGTGCAGACTGATGCGCCGGAAGGCCTCAAGCTTCTGATGCGTCGCGCCCTTGAGAAGAGCATGGAAGGTGACTTTGAAACCGACTCCATGCGCTACAAGGCGACCGAGCGTTACACGGTTGGCTGGACTGACCCTCGCGGTCTGTACGGCACGGCTGGCGTATAGCAAAAAGCCCCTCCCAGTGGCTCCCCTGCTGGGAGGGGTTTCTTACCGGGCAATCCGGCGCATCTGACAGTCCCGGCTGACGACATGCAGACAGACGCGCTTAACTCGCATGTGAGGAAAATCTAATGGCTTCTACTACTTTTACCGGCCCAGTAACGTCGCTCAATGGCTTCGTTGGCAACATCACGGGCGACATCTTTTCTTCCGTTCAGTCCCTGAGCGGCGCTGGCGCGGTCAACTTGACCGATATGATGACCAGCCTCACCACTACTGGTGCTTCGCAGGCGCTTACGCTCGCCAATGGTACTGTTGGTCAAATCAAAGTCATCACGCACACCGTTGATGGCGGTTCTGCCGTGCTCACGCCGACCACTGGGATTGGGTTCACTACCATCACGTTTACGGCTGTTGGTGATACGGTTACCCTCATTTACACCTCTGCTGGCTGGGCAATCATTGGCTCGCGTGACGTAACGATTGCTTAATTAGGGTGAGGGCGAAAGCCCTCATTCTTTAGGAGGGCACTATGGCGGATGCAGTAACTTCGCAGACCATCCTTGATGGCGAGCGCTTATTTATTGGCAAATTTACCAACATTTCTGACGGCACCGGAGAGACTGGGGTTGTTAAAATCGACGTTTCTACCCTTGCGCGAAATGCAAGTGGGCTTGCCTGCAACGGCGTGAAAATTAACAAAATCTGGGCATCAACTCACGGCCTAGAGGTGCGAATTCTTTTTGATGCGACCACTGATGCTTTCGCATGGATGATTACTCAGCAAACCTTCTATGAGATGGATTTCAGTTCCTTTGGCGGTCTTTCAAATAATGCAGGCGCCGGAGTGACTGGAGACGTGCTGTTTACCACTATCGATGCTTCGGCTGGCGACATGTACACCATCGTGCTTGAGTGCATCAAAACTTACGCTAGCGTGTAGGAATTATTCATGGGCAAAAAACTCCAATACGTCTCTGATTTCGCCTTCCCGTCTGACTGCGGATTTAGCGGCTCAGCCGGGCAGCAGATGATTAAGGGTTACGCTCGCGGCGGCCAGTGCGATGCAGGCTATGCGAAGGGCGGCAAGAAGAAAGAGGTTTCACCGAGCCGCAGGTCGATGATTAAGCGTGAGTCGATGGAAACTCCTCGCATGAAAAAAGAAGAGGTCATGCAGAGCCAGACCGTTCGCGGGAAGGCGCCTGCTGGAGGCCCCGGCATGCTTCGCACCCTCGGGGCGCTTGGGATTCGCGATAATGTAAACCCGGGAGAGCGCCGCGGCGTTCCTGTCGCGCCTCGCGAGCCTATGCTGCCGATGGCCAAGGGTGGCCTGAAAAAAGCGATGGCGACCAAAATGCCGAAGGTCATGGGCGAGTTCAAATCAGGGAAGCTTCACTCCGGCTCAAAAAAAGGCCCGGTCGTGAGCAATCCGAAGCAGGCTGTTGCTATTGCCATGTCTGAGGCCCGCAAGATGGCAAAGACAAAGGCCTAGTGATAAATTAAAATCTGATTGGGCGAGCTGAAACAGCGGCCATTCCGACAATATGAGGAATCGGCATGGCATTCTCAGGCAACATCAGCACAACGACGTTTAACGCCCTGAAGGTGGTAGATCACGCCTTCAGGCGTTGTCGCCTAGCAGCTCAAAATATCACTTCAGAGATGCAAGCCTACGCGCTTGAATCTCTGTATCTGATGCTCTCTGAAATGGCCAACATCAAGACACCGAGCTGGTGTATTGAGCGGGTTGTGCTTCCCCTGTACGAAAATCAGCCGATTGTGCCGCTGCCCATTGGCACGGTCGAAGTGCTGAACTTGAATTACTTGACGCTCCAGATGCTTGATGGTGACCTGACTACCACATCAACGAGCTACACGGTTGATTTCCTCAGTGACACGGTAGTCAATTCAATTGGCATCAAGTGGGCCGATGACTCGGTGCCAGTGACCTTTGAGGTAAGCAACGATGACATCCTCTGGTATGAGGTTGGCTCAAACTCAGAGGTCGCAGTAGCCGGCGAAATTGTTTGGTCAGAAATTGATGCCGCGCAGGCTTACCGCTATTTCCGAATCACCTCAGACGACCCGATGATTTACTCGGCAATTGTGCTTGGTAATCAGCCTCAGGAAATTCCGCTGGGCACTTTGAACCGCGACACCTACGTTCAGCAGAGCAACAAGGTTTTTCCGAGCCGGCCTAACAGCTACTGGTTCCAGCGCGACATTCCAATCCCTGTGCTTCACATCTGGCCCGCGCCCTTCGCGGCGGCTGAACAGGCTCAGCTCATTCTGTGGCGCCATCGCCACATTATGGATACCGAGAATCTTCAGCAGGACGTTGAAATCCCGCAGCGATGGATAGAGGCCATTGTGAACGGCCTAGCAGCCCGCATGGCGGCCGAGACGCCACAAGTTGATGCAGCCCTCATCCCAATGCTTGAGGGCCGCGCAACGGTCTCTATGCAGCGTGCATGGGACGGCGACAACGATGGCTCTCCGACCTACATCAACCCCGGCATTGGGTGCTACACGAAATGAGCATTTACCTCGATGTTAGAGGCCAGCCGACCTACGGGATTGGGATCTGCGCTCGCTGCTCGCGCAAGATGCTTTTGGCCGACCTGCACCCAGACCCGAACTATCCGAACCTTATGGTGTGCGACGAGGATACCGACCAGTACGACCCGTACCGATTGGCGCCGCGGCGGCCAGACCAAGTTGTACTTCCGTTTACTCGGCCAGATGTGCCACTCAATACGCACCCGAATGGCCTAATTCAGGAAGCCGGCGAACTCTTTGTCATCGTTGAGGATGGCCAAAACTACATTGAGATTCTCTGACAAATGGCAAACGTACCCAGCAATCTGATTCCGGTTCGGGTAACGAAGCTACAGTTTTCCCCCGTAGCGTCAGAGGACGGCCTGCTCCTCTATGTGTATGAGGGCGTCTCTTACAAAATCAGAGCTGGCGATTTGCTGTCTGTGGCCGGAGTGCCAACCTCTCGGCAAGTTATTGCAGGAACGGCATTAACCGGCGGCGGCCCTCTCAGCAGCGACGTTACGCTGAGCGTGGCCAACGGCGGCATAGGAACCGCTCAGCTTGCCAGCTCCGGGGTCACTCCGGGCGTGTATGGCGACTCAACCAGCATTCCGGTCATTACCGTTGATGCCACTGGCCGCGTCATGGCGGCGACCACATCGTCAATAGTTGTTTCTGGCTACGTCCCGACCTCTCGGCAGGTTATTGCCGGAACCGGCCTCTCAGGCGGCGGAAGCCTCTCGTCTGACGTAACGCTGTCAGCAAACTTCTCAAGCAGCACCCCGCTTTCTGGCGACTCATCTGGCAGCGCTGGGTCTGGCGTCACTATGTCTCGCGCCGACCATCAGCATCCGGCGGTTGACCTTGCCGACATTAATGAGGTCAACGGCATCCTCGGGCTGAGCAATGGCGGCACAGCCAGAAGTTTGGTGATGCAGCCCGGCGCAGTCATTTGGAGCGGCTCTGACGGGTTCTATGTAGGGCCGGCAGGGGTATCTGGTCAGGTGCTTGTGTCTGGCGGCACGAGCGCTCCGACATGGGGCTCTGCTTTGATCGTTTCTCCACAATTGGCAAACTATTTCTTTGCCGGGCCAAGCTCAGGCGCCGCGGCAGACGCAACCTTTAGGTTGATGGAAATCAGCGACCTTCCCGACTCCGGGGTGGCGCCAAGCACCTATGGGTCGAGCACGACAATTCCGGTCTTTACCGTCAATGCCAAGGGTCAAATAACGGCGGTGACCAACACTGCAATTCCTGCCGGCACGGTAACTAGCGTTTCTGTTTCAGGCGGCACGACTGGCCTGACAACCTCCGGCAGCCCAATCACATCATCCGGCACTATTACGCTGTCTGGCACGCTGATTCCGGGCAATGGCGGGACAGGAATTTCCACTTATTCAGCCGGAGACATGCTGTATGCCTCCGGCACTTCCACCCTTTCGAGGCTGGCGGCCGGAACCTCTGGCCAAGTGCTGACCAGCGCTGGCGCAAGTGCTCCGGTCTGGACGACATTATCGAGCGGCACCGTCACTAGCGTTAACGTGTCAGGCGGCACTACAGGCTTAACAAGCTCCGGCGGCCCGGTTACTACATCTGGCACCATTACGCTAGCAGGCACCCTGATTGCAGCCAACGGAGGCACTGGATTCGCCACCTATACGGTCGGCGACATTCTCTATGCCTCCACGACTACTGCGTTATCCAAGCTATCAGACGTTGCAACTGGGAACGCTCTGATTTCAGGAGGCGTTGGCGTTCCTCCTGCTTGGGGAAAAATTGACTTAACAACGCATGTGTCAGGCACGCTTCCGATTGCCAATGGCGGCACTAACGGAACAGCGGCGCCCACAGCCGGAGCTGTTCCATACGGCACTGGTACAGCATTTGGTTTTACCGCTGCCGGTACGTCAGGCCAAGTGCTAACGAGCGCGGGCGCTGGAATTCCAACGTGGACAACGCCGACCACTGGCACAGTCACTAGCGTTGCGGTATCTGGCGGGACGACCGGCCTCACTACTTCCGGCGGCCCGATTACCAGCTCTGGCACGATTACGCTGGCAGGCACTCTCGCTGTTGCTAATGGAGGGACTGGCCTCGCTACTTACGCGACTGGCGACATTGTCTATGCATCAGGTGCTACGACCATTTCAAAGCTGGCGCTCGGCACGACCAATTATGTTTTGACTGCCGGCGCATCTGCTCCACAATACGTCGCACAGAGCACGCTTTCTGTCGGGTCTGCCACGACGGCAACAAACCTTGCTGGCGGCGCGGCAAGCCAAATTCCATATCAAACGGGAGCTAGCGCTACTAGCTTTTTAGCCAACGGCACCGCCGGGCAAGTATTAACATCAGCAGGCGCCGGAACCCCAGTGTGGAGCGGGCTTGATGGGGGAACTTTCTGATGATTGAAGAATTGGTGAAAAGAATCTTCAAGGCAAGAAACGAGGCGCACGTTAGGCACTGGATGACCTCCTCGTATGCTGAGCACAAGACCTTGGGGAAATACTACGAAGATGTCATTGGCGTCCTTGATCAGCTTATTGAGGCATATCAGGGGACGTTTGGCATTATTGAGACTTTGCCAGACCAGACCGAAAGCATGATAAAAGCGCTGAATGAAGAAATGCTTTGGCTAAATGAGAATCGCGAAAAGATTGCCAACAACATTCCTGCGCTTGAAAACATTGTTGATGAGCTGACAGGGTTACACGCAAAAACCCTGTATAAATTGGAAAATTTGAGGTAATAAAATGTCGCAGACTGGTTACACCCCGATTCAGCTTTATCGCTCGACCACTGCCTCAACTGCTCCAACTGCCGGCAATCTGGCTGCTGGCGAGCTAGCGATAAACACCACTGACGGCAAGCTTTACTACAAGAATACCGCGGGCGTTGTGACACTTTTGTCGTCAAAAGATGCAGCGGCTGGTGCGTTTACCACTCTTAGCGCTTCCTCAACTGTTTCCGGCATTGGCTTCAGCAACTATCTAGCTTCTCCTCCGGCTATCGGTGGAACGGCTGCTGCGGCTATTACAGGTACTACGATCACTGCCAATACGCAGTTCTCTGGCCCTCACAATGGAACTGTAGGCGCTACTACGCCTTCGACTGGTGCGTTTACTACGCTTAGTGCATCTTCGACTGTCTCTGGTACTGGCTTCAGCACCTACTTAGCTTCTCCTCCGGCTATCGGTGGAACGGCTGCGGCTGCGGGTAGCTTCACTACGCTTAGTGCATCTTCGACCGTCTCCGGCACGGGCTTTAGCACTTATCTTGCGTCGCCCCCTGCTATCGGCGGAACGACTGCCGCTGCGGGTAATTTCACTACGCTGGCTGCATCTTCGACTCTTGCTACTGGTGGAGTTGCTGTTGCTGGGTATTCGTTCACATCACGTTCTACCGGACTTGCAAACGCATATTTTGTTGATACCGATGCCGGCGCAGGCGGTATGAACATCAATTTTTTGAAAAACAGCGCGTCCCCAGCGGCATCCGACGACATCGCACTTTTGCGTTTTTACGGCAATGACAGCACCGCTGTCCAGACCGAATACGTCCGGTTGGCGGCAACAATCGCAGACCCGACCAACGCAAGTGAGGATGGAACGTTTTCGTTGACCACCGTAAAAGCCGGCGCCCTTGGGGAACGAGTCCGCTACACTTCTGCGGATGGCTTGTACGTTGTGGACGGTGCGTTTCGCTGCCCCGACGCTTATGCCAGCACCACCGGCACCGCTGCAAACATGGTGATGAGTTCTGCCAGCGGTATTCTTCAACGCAGCACATCCTCGTTGCGGTATAAAAACAGTGTCGAGAATGCGACCTACGGCCTTGCTGAAGTAATGCAACTTCGTCCTGTTACCTACAAGGGAAACAACGACGGCGATACCGTTTTTGGTGGATTTATCGCCGAAGAAGTGCATGGCATTGGGCTGACGCAGTTTGTCCAATACGACGCTGAGAACCGTCCTGACGCGCTTGCCTACGGCAACATGGTCTCTCTGCTGGCCAAGGCGATGCAGGAACAGCAGGCGATGATCGAGGATCTCAAGGCCCGTATCGCGGTGCTTGAGTCCGTTTAATGAACACACACGACAAACTTTCGGTGTGGGTGACGCTCATTGCTACGGTTACGTTGTCCATGATTTTAATGTCGATGGTGGGCGGCATGATAGTTGGATTGTTTGACGAGAAAGTGGACAACAACA
>Ga0255088_1000585_pt1 | contig 16024 bp, 12 predicted proteins | sample Colum_Miss_RepB__2_FD_188587 | JGI IMG/M metagenome (GOLD analysis project Ga0255088, IMG submission 188587) | Freshwater microbial communities from Columbia River, Oregon, United States - Colum_Miss_RepB_8d | ecosystem: Environmental > Aquatic > Freshwater > River | place: USA: Oregon...
ATCAATACCGGCGTCACAGGTGGCGGGCGTGGTACTGACGCCGGTATTGATGGGGCTCATGGTGGGCGCGCAGGGTGGCGAGGTCCCGTTGTCGGGCATCGGCAAGGTAGCGCTGCAGATACTGTTGCCGTTTGTCGTCGGCCACTTGAGTCGGCCGTGGATCGGTGATTTCGTGGCTCGCCACAAGGCCACTATAGGGCTTACTGATCGCGCTACGATCCTGATTGCGGTGTACAGCGCGTTTTCATCGGCAGTGCTGGAAGGTTTGTGGAGCCGGTTGCCGCCGAAGGATTTCGCTTTGTTGTTGGTGGTGTGCTGCCTGATGCTCGCCTTTGCGCTGTTGTTCACCAGCGGCATGGCGAAGTTGTTCGGCTTTGCACGCAATGACGAAATAGTGGTCGTATTCTGTGGGACGAAGAAATCGCTGGTGCAGGGAGTGCCGATGGGCCGCGAGTTGTTCCCCGGACCTGACCTCGGGCTTATCCTGCTGCCGATCATGATCTTTCATCAGGTGCAATTGATGGTGTGCGCGTATATCGCCCGGCGTTACGCAAGAGGAGTCGATGACAATGAGTGACAACAAGAATATTGATAACAACAGCCCTAACGACGACCGCCCGTGGCCGCAGGCCGGCCGCACCCGCATGATCGCGCGTTCACCGCTCGGCAACATCGGTACTGGCGACGAGTGGGACGAAGACGCCATGCTGGCGCGTATGGACGACAAACATGTATTCATGATGGGCGACAACCCGGCGCTGCCGCGCATGCCGGAAAGGCCTACACTGGTCGACTTCTTCAAGTATCGCTTCAACAAGATTGCCGTGAACCACCTGCTCGGCGCCTGCAAACGCGCGATCGACGACGGCCAGCGGGACGAAATCGCCATGGCATGCATGCTGCACGACATTTCCAACGGCTGCCTGATCCGGCCCGATCACGGCTACTGGAGCGCACAGCTGGTGGCGCCTTATGTTGCAGCAGAAGTGGCGTGGGCGGTGAAGTATCACCAGGCTTTACGATACTTTGCTGATCCAGCGGTGGGGTACCAGTATCCACCCAGCTACAACAGATTCTTTGGTCCTGACTACGAGCCGCCTGAATACATCCGCCGCGATGCGGAGATAGCCAGGAATCACGAGTGGTATATGACTGCACGCACGGTGACGCTGTACGACCACTACTTCTTTGCCGACACCGCCATGCAGTACAACCCTGACGATTTCACCGATTTCATCAATCGCAATTTCCGTCAGCCGCCAGAAGGGCTTGGTTTTGACGACACTCCAGCCTCGCACATGTGGCGGACGATGATCTGGCCCAACAACTTTCTGTAGGAAGTTTCCGCAGCAAGTGACCGCAACGCTGAACAATTCGTCATTCCCGCGAAAGCGGGAAACCAGTCAAATCATGTAAGTGGATTCCCGCTTTCGCGGGAAAGACGACGCTCTTGGCGTTGCGTTGTGGGAGTTACAGCTGGTGCAACTGCAACTCGTAGCCAAGTTGCTTGTAGTGGTTCCAGCGGATGCGGCTCCTGGCCTTGGCTTCGTCATCGTTGAGGATGAATTCGGCGATGGTGCCTACGCTGTCACCGGCAGACGCCACTGGCCCGTCGGCCAGATTGAGCACGCAGGTGGTTGCTGACGGAATTGCTCCCACGCCCACTACCACGTTGGCAGCCGCTGCTGCTGCATCACCAGCCAGCGCGTGCGGCACAAAACTTTCCGGCGTGAAGCTCCATAGCATCTGGTCGAGTTCATGGGCGGCATCGACCGATGCTGCCTGTAGGTAAACCCGTTGGCCGAGCCGCATTTGCTGTTCAGCCAGTTTGCAGGCCAGCGCCGCACGAGCGGCGTCGGTGTTTTGTTTGAGTAGATAGAAATTTGCTTTGGGCATGTCTTCCTCCTTCGCCCGCCGGGCTATGGCGGACAAGTCGCTCGGAACAGTCCACCTGAAAGGTCAGTGATTGAGAAGGTATTCGAGCAACAGAGGCACTGGCCGCCCGGTAGCGCCTTTCTCATTGCCCTGCAACCAGGCGGTGCCGGCGATGTCGAGATGCGCCCAGGTGTATTTCCTGGTGAAGCGGGCGAGGAAGCAGCCAGCGGTAACGGTGCCGGCTTTGGGGCCGCCGATGTTGGCGATGTCGGCAAAGTTGCTCTTCAGTTGCTCCTGGTACTCTTCCCACAGCGGCAGGCGCCAGACCGGGTCAAGGCTATCGAGGCCGCACTGGTAAAGGGTTTGTGCCAGCTTGTCATCGGAGCTCATCAGACCGCTGCATACCGAACCGAGCGCGGTGATGCAGGCGCCGGTCAGGGTAGCGATATCGACCACTGACTTCGGTTTGAAGCGTTCAACGTAGGTAAGCGCATCGCACAACACCAGCCGGCCTTCGGCGTCGGTGTTGAGGATTTCAACGGTCTGGCCGCTCATCGTGGTCACGACGTCGCCCGGCTTGGTGGCGGTGCCGCTCGGCATGTTCTCGGCACTGGCGATAACGCCGATCACGTTCATTTTCGGTTTCAGTTCACACAGCGCATTCATCACGCCCAGCACGCTGGCGGCGCCGCACATGTCGAACTTCATTTCATCCATGCCGAGGCCGCCCTTCAGGCTGATGCCGCCGGTATCGAAGGTGATGCCTTTGCCAACGATCACATGCGGACGCTCGGACGCCGCTGCGCCCTTGTACTGCATGACAATCAGTGCCGACGATTGTGCGCTGCCATTGCCAACCGACAACAGTGAATGCATGCCAAGGCGTTTCATTTGCGCTTCACTCAGCACTTGCGTCGTCAGCAGTTTGCTCTTCTTGGCCAGTTGTAGCGCCTGCTTGCCGAGATAGGTGGGCGTGCAGATATTGGCCGGCAGGTTGCCAAGTTCACGTGCGACGTTCATGCCGCGACCAGTGGCGGTACCGGTGACGAGGCCGCGCTGGGCTGGCATGCGCTCCCTGCTGTCCTCCAGCAAGAGCGTGATCTGTTCCAGCTGGAACGGCTTGCCGGCTTTTGGCTTGGTGGTGTTGTAGCGGTACTGGGCGGTGACAAACAAGCGCGCCAGCAGTGCAGCTTTGCGCTCGGTGTTGGTGTCTGTCACATCAAGGGCTGGCAAGGTTACCAGGGCGTTGGCCAACTGGTATTGCTGCAGGGCCTTGACGGTGGCGCGTATGGCGGTGGCGTATTTCTTGGCGTCCAGTTCCTTTGCTTTGCCGAGGCCGATCAGCAGTATGCGTTGCGCCTTGCAGCCGTCGATCTTTTGCAGCAGCAACACGTCGCCGAGTTTGCCCTTGATGTCACCCGCCTTGGCGATGCGGCTGAGGGCCGAGCGGGTGGTGTTGTCGATTTCAGCACTCAAGGGCGGCAAGGTGCCGTCGTCGAACAGACCGAGAACGATCACAGGCGTTGCAAGAGTGGCGGGATTGCTGGTTTTGACGGAGAAATTCATGAGTAGCGCCTTCGGAGGTGGTCAACGATGGCCAAAATTCTACGCCAGCGCGGGGGCGAAGGGCAGCGATACTACCGACGGGTAGTGTGGGTAGAATGCCGGCATGATTATTACGCGCTACATCTGCCGGCAGATACTGCAGGCCACTGCCGCCATAACGCTCGTGCTGATGGTTGTTGTGGTGCTTGGCCGTATGCTGAACTACCTGGCCCAGGCCTCACAGGGTCAACTCGATCCCGATCTGCTGGCGCTGGTGCTCACCTACCGCCTGCCTGACTTCCTGCAACTGATCCTGCCACTGGCCTTGTTACTCGGCATCCTGTTGGCGCTCGGCCGCCTCTACGCCGACAGCGAAATGACCGTGTTGATTGCCACTGGTATGAGTCAGCATCGTTTGTTGGGCATTACCGCAGTGGCAGCAGTAATTGTTGCCATTCTGGTGGGCATACTCAGCCTGGTGCTGGCGCCGGGAGGCTCGCGCAAAGTCAGCGAGTTGCTGGAAACCCAGCGCAACCGCAGTGAATTCGATCTGTTGGTGCCTGGGATCTTCCAGATCATGTCGGGTGCCGAGCGTACTACCTATGCTGAACGCATCGACGACGGCGAGCTGCAGCTGGTGTTCATGCACGATGCTGTCAATGATCGCGTCATCATGGCCGAGTCGGCAGTGCCGATTGAAAATGAGGCTGGTGAACGTTTCGTGGTGTTCCGCAACGGCAGCATGACAGAGGGTCTGGGAGGCACCGAAGGGTTTTCGGTTACCCGGTATCCGGAGCTGGGCTTCCGACTTCCCCCGCGCGACCTTGGCATTACGCCCGATGTTGAAGAAAAATCGATGTCCACCGCCGAGTTGCTCGCCGACGGCACGACGCCGCGGTTGGCAGAATGGCAGTGGCGCTTGTCGTTGATCGTGCTGGTGCCATTGTTGGCGCTGCTGGCAGTGCCGCTGAGTCGAGTGAGTCCGCGCCAGGGCCGCTTTGCCAGACTGGTACCGGCCATTCTGCTCTACATGACCTACCTTGGCCTGTTGCTGCTCAGTCGTGATGCGGTGGCAGAAGCCACGTTACCGGCATTGCCGGGGATGTGGTTGGTTCACCTCTTGTTTGTCGTGCTGGGAATCCTGCTCTTCACTGGCAGGCTACCGTGGCTTGGAGGCCGTCGTGGGTAAGCTCGACCGCTATATTGCCCGCCACGTGTTGGCTGCCATGCTGCTGGTGCTGCTGGTGCTCGGTGGTCTCGACATGGTGTTCACGCTGATTGATGAGCTCGGCGACAGTGAAGGCGGCTATGGCATGCTGGCTGCGTTCAAGTACGTACTGTATACCGCGCCGCGCCATGTCTACGAGCTGTTGTCACCTACTGCGTTGATCGGTTCGCTCGCAGGTCTTGGTTCGCTTGCTGCCGCCAACGAATTGGTGGGCATGCAGGCGGCCGGCTATTCCCGCTGGCAGTTAACGCGCGCCGTAATGCAGCCGGCAATCCTGGTGATGCTGCTGGGTGTTGTGCTTGGTGAATACCTGGCGCCGCAGCTTGAGCTGCAGGCGGAAGTCGATAAATCAGTGGCACGCGGCCAAAGCATCGGACTGTCGCGCTACGGCCATTGGGAGCGCGATGGACAGAGCTTCCTGCATTTCAACACCATCGAAACTTCGGGGGTGTTGCACGGCGTTACCTTGTTCGAGTTCGATGATCAGCAACGGCTGTCGCAGCAATTGCTGGCTGAACAGGCGGTCTATGTGGGCGCCACTGGCGGTAGCAAGCCTGAGTGGCAACTGATCAACGGCAGTCGCATCGAATTCAATTACAACGGCAGTGACGTGAGCAGCGACAGGCAGCAGTTTTCGCAATTGTCGCTACCGCTCGACCTCACGCCTGATTTGCTGCAGGTGGTGATCGTTGATCCCGACCGGCTGTCGATCAGCGATCTTTGGCGTTTCGGCAACCGCTTTTTGCAACAAGGGCTTGATGCCAGTCCGTATTTTCTCGGCTTCTGGAAGAAGGCGTTGCAGCCAGTCAACACGGCGGTGCTGGTGTTGGTGGCGATCTCGTTCATCTTTGGCCCGCTGCGCTCGGCCAGCATGGGGTCAAGGGTGTTCAGTGCCATAAGTCTGGGTTTGATTGTGACCATCGTTCAGCGACTGTTGCAGAACCTGAGCCTGGTTTATCACCTGCAGCCATTGGCGGCTGTGTTGTTGCCCATCGTGCTCTGTCTGCTGGCGGGCATTGTGTTGCTGCGGCGGCGGGTATGACATCGGTATGACGTTTGTCGCTTGCGCCTGTTGCGGAGCTGGCAGGGAGATTACGCTTGCTGTGATGGCTGCGGGCTCTGGCAATCACGACTGACGCCGCAGATTCTGCACGCCGCCGCATGGCAGCAACTGGACGAAAGTGCGCGCGGCGAGGCCTTGCAGGCTTTGCGATTGCACAACTTTGCCTTGGTGCTCGAGCGGCTCGCCGCTATCAGCGGCAGTCAGCGCGGTGATCTGCTCGATGTTGGTGCAGCACACGGCTGGTTCGTCAGCCGGGCACGACATGCCGGCTACAACAGCAGTGGACTCGAACCCGATCCACGCCTGGCGAGATGGGCCCGCGAGCATGGCGCCGTTGTCAGAGAAGGTTTTTTCCCCGATGTATTGCATGCAACAGAACAATTCGACGTTCTGGTGTTCAATGATGTATTCGAGCATCTGCCGGCACCGCAAACGGCTCTGCAGGCTTGCGCGCGCCATCTGCGTGCCGATGGTCTGCTGGTGCTTAACCTGCCCTTGGCCAGCGGTTTCTTCTTTGGATTGTCGATTGCTTTGCTGCGCGTCGGCTTTGCTGCCCCATGGCAGCGGCTGTGGCAGACAGGCTTTCCGTCGCCGCATTTGTTCTTCTTTCAAAGCCGGCATCTGGAGCGGCTGGCGCAGGCTGCAGGTTTTACCCTGGTGAGCGAAAGCGCTCTGCCCAGCCTGAGTACCACGGGCTTGTGGGCGCGATTGCGGATGGATCGCAGTCAGCCGCTGTGGCTGCATGTGTTGGTATGGCCGTTGCTGGTGTTGGTGGCGCCGCTGGTGCGAATTTTGCCGAACGACATTGGTTTGTTCATTTTTCGCAAGCAACAGCATTTTGGCGGATGAGAGTGAAAGTTCTTTATTCACTCAGTGAATTTGCCGTGATGAAATATGGTCTGGCCTGAAACGGCCGGTTTCAGGGCGCAAGGACGAAAACCACAGTCGGTCGCGATAAGATCGCGCGTTAGTGGGGGAGATGATGTGAAACACTTGATTACAGGATTGTTGTTGGCAGGTTTCCTGCTGCAGCCTGCGTTTGCACAAACTGCTGGCGAGGAACCCGAAGAAGTCGTCGTCAGAGGCGTATTGCCCGGCCCGCCGCTGTGGCGGGTATCAAATGGCGAGCATGTGCTGTGGATATTCGGCTATGTGTCTCCCATCCCGAAGGACATGCAATGGGAGTCGGCCCGGGTGGAGAATGTGATGTCACGAGCACAGGCCTATCTGCCGGTGCCTGATGTCGATGTGTCGGTATCGCCGCTGGTGGCGCTGAATCCGATCAACATTTTTCGCGGTGTGCGGCTGGCCAAACGCCTCAGCAGCAATGAAGACGACAAAACCCTCGCCGATGTACTGCCAGCGGAGTTGCATCAGCGCTACCTTGCCATCAAGACCCGTTACTTTCCGCGCAACAACGAACTGGATGGACAGCGACCACTGGTGGCCGGTCAGAATCTGGCGGAATTGGTACAGGACGAGGAAGAACTCGGCTCTCCGCGCGACATATTGCGCAAGATTGACCGGCTGGCGAAGGGCCAGCGCGGAGTCAAGGTGATAAACACCGACTATTCCATGCGAATCAGTGGCGGTTATCGGGCGCTGGCTGATCGTGCCGAAGCCTTGGCCGATGGCATCACCCTGGAAAAGGAACTGGAATGTTTCGAGTGGCACGTCGGCCGCATCGAAACCGATATGGAAGCGATGAAGAGCCGTGCCAATTCCTGGGCGCTCGGTTACGTCGACGAATTCATCAATGCGCCGTTACTGCGGGGCGACGACGACCCCTGTTTCAATCTGATGATGGCCAGCAGCGAAACCCAAACCATCACTGAACTGATCGAAAAGGCTGACCTGGAATGGCTGGCAGCAGCGGAGATGGCGTTGGCCGAATATGACACCACCCTCGCAGTACTCCACATACGCGAGCTGCTGAACGAAGGTGGCCTCTTGGCCAAGTTGAAAGCCAGGGGCTACAGCGTACGCGAGCCCAATTGACCACTACCCCGCCTCTTAGCGGGGGACGGTAACGATATAGCTGTTCGAAGCAATATCCGGCCAGCTGCGTTGCTGGCGATCAAACAATGCCCACCAGTAGCCGAAGCCAAACGCCGCCACTGCAAGCGGGGCACTGACATAGCGCAAGCCGACCTGACGCCAGCTGATCGCCGAACCATCAGCGTTCTGCACCCGGAGCTTCCACGCCTGCATGCCAATGGTCTGGCCGCTGTTGACCCAGAACCAACCGAAGAACAGATAGGCGCTGCCGAGCATCGCAGCCAGCAGCGTATAGCGGTACAGCGGGTTGAGCTGGCTCTCTGCGGTGCCGGCGCTGTCAATGCCGAACGCCGCAGTCACCAGAAACGAAACGATGATCCACAGACCGATCAGCACAATGCTGTCGTAGAGCATGGCGGCGAGGCGGCGCCAGAGCGGGGCAATTGGCATGTTGGGTGACACTTCAGCAAGGGGAACAGAAGTTGATTCTACCCATGCCGGCTTGACTTTGGCGCGTCAAATCGCCAACACTGCCGGCCATGAAAAACACCACTCTCACCATGAACTTCCGCACCAGCGCCGGCATTATTATTACTGGGGTGGCGTTGCGGGTCGGATAAAGGTGTCCAACATTTATCGAAAACCCGCCTCAAGCGGGTTTTTTCGTTTTGGGGTGCAGGAATCGTCGCCAGCACCCTGATCAGTAGGTAGGAGAACCGTTTTGCGTAACACAGCAATCAACCAGCCCGCTGGCGCCGGCCAACTGCCGGCGCCCCAGTTGCCAGACTATGTGGCCTTTATGGACACCACGCTGCGCGATGGCGAGCAGACTCAGGGTGTCGCCTTTACTGCCGGCGAAAAGCTCAACATCGCGCAGGCATTGCTTGAGTTGCTGAAGATCGATCGCATTGAAGTTGCTTCGGCACGGGTCTCGGCAGGGGAGCAGGCGGGCGTCAGAGCTATCACTGAATGGGCAGCGCAGCACGGCCATCTCGAACAAATAGAGGTACTTGGTTTTGTCGACGGCACCCACACGGTGGATTGGATTGTGGCTGCCGGCGGCAAGGTGTTGAACCTGCTGACGAAGGGCAGCGAGAAACATTGCCGCCAGCAACTCGGCAAGACTTTGGAACAACATGCCGCTGACGTTTTGCAGGTGGTGGCGTATGCGCAGCAGCAGGGGCTGCGGGTAAATGCCTATCTGGAAGATTGGTCCAACGGCTACAAGGACAACAAGGACTACGTGTTCGGCCTGCTCAACCTGATCGGCACCAGCGGTATCGAGCACTTCATGTTGCCCGACACCCTTGGCGTCATGAGTCCGGCCGAAGTGTTTCGCGCCCTGGCAGACATGCGCAACCACTTTCCGCAACTGCAGTTCGATTTCCATCCGCACAATGATTACGGCCTTGCCACAGCCAACTGCATGGCGGCTATCGAAGCTGGAGTCACCACCTTGCATTGCACGATGAACTGCCTGGGTGAGCGTGCCGGCAACGTATCGCTGGCTGAAATTGCCGTGGTGTTGAAAGACAAAATGGGTGTGCGCACCGCCATCGATGAAACCCATCTGGCTGCAGTCAGCAAGGTGGTAGAGCGTTTCTCGGGCAAGTGGGTGGCAGCCAATCAGCCTATTCTGGGTGCCGATGTGTTTACCCAAACCGCTGGCATCCACGCTGATGGTGATGTGAAAGGCGGCCTGTACGAAACCCAGCTGAGTCCGGAGCGCTTCGATCGCAAACGTACCTATGCGCTTGGCAAGTTGAGTGGCAAGGCGTCGGTACTCAAGAACATCGAGGAGCTTGGCATCACGCTGTCGCCCGACAACCTGAAGAAGGTATTGCAGCGCGTCGTTACGCTGGGGGATTCGAAGGAAACCATCACCGCCGACGATCTGCCATTCATCATCGCCGATGTGCTCGAAAGCAACGATTATCAGCACATCCGGCTGATCGACTGCGAGATCCACAGCAACCTGACGGTGCAGTCGCAGGTGCGGTTGAAAGTGGAAATCAACGGCAATGAGTACGAAGAGGGCGGCACCGGCAACGGTGGTTACGATGCGTTCATTGCCGCGCTGACCAACATCCTGGGCAGCATCGGCTTCACCATGCCGGAACTGGTTGATTACAGCGTGCGGATTCCCAAAGGCGGCAAGCCCGGCGCACTGACCGAATGTACGATCACGTGGGCTGGCCAGCCGCGTAACCTGCGTACGCGCGGCGTGCATGCCAACCAGGTGTACGCCGCAGTGTTGGCAACGCTGCGCATGGTCAACACGCATTTACACGCACAATCAACGGTGGTTTGACATGATCGACCTGCGCAGCGATACCGTTACCAGACCTTCGGCGGCAATGCGGCAGGTAATGGCGCAAGCCGAGGTTGGCGACGATGTATGGGGCGATGATCCGACCGTGCAGCAACTGGAAGCACTTGCAGCTGCGATGATCGGCAAGGAAGCTGCGCTGTTCGTGCCGAGCGGTACGCAATCCAACCTGTGCGCGTTGTTGACGCATTGCCAGCGTGGCGATGAATACCTTATTGGCAATGACTCCCACGCATACAAGTACGAAGGCGGTGGCGGTGCGGCACTTGGTGGCATTCCGGCACAACCGCTGCCGGTCAACGCCGACGGTACCATCGGGTTGGATCTGATCGACAAGGCAGTCAGGCCTGATGATTTCCACTTTGCCCGCACAAGGTTGTTGTGTCTTGAGAACACCACTTATGGCCGCGTGGTGCCCTTGGCATACCAGCAGCAAGCCATTGCAGTAGCGCGTAAACATCGGCTGGCTACCCACCTGGACGGCGCCCGGCTGTTCAACGCCGCAATCAAACTCGGTGTAACTCCGGCAGAGTTGGCAGCAGGTTTTGACAGCGTGTCCATCTGTCTGTCGAAAGGGCTGGGTGCGCCGGTCGGTTCGTTGTTGTGCAGCAGCCGCGACTTCATCAAACGTGCGCGGCGTTGGCGCAAGATGTTGGGTGGGGGCATGCGGCAGTCCGGTATCCTCGCGGCAGCCGGCATCTACGCCCTCGAACACAATATCGCTCGCCTTGCCGACGATCAGGCCCGGGAGCTGTCGGCAGTCACTGATCTTGCAATTGATCAGGCCCGGCTGCAGACCAACATGGTTTTCATCACCCCGTTGGCGGGCACGGGCACTGCATTGGCAGAAGCTTTGGGAGCACAGGGCATATTGGTCGATCCCGGCAATATCATCCGCATGGTCACCCACCTTGATGTCAGTAGGGACAACGTGATTACAACGGCAAATGCGATCAAAGCGTTCTATCGCCACCGTAGTTGAGGGGGGTGCTCGCCAAGCCCCACGCCTTGTAACGCGAGGCAGGCGGGCTGAATTGAGGTCGACCGAGGGCTTTTTTGCCGTTTTCGGGTGCCGCCTGCCATATCTGGCCCGAGCAGAATGGGTAAAAGCAGGAAATTTTCCCCAATCTTGACGGAACTTTCCCCAAAAACTTCAAATTCTTGGGTTGTCCCCCTATCATCACCGCCCGTAGGTACGTTAGATGCTGTTCGCAGGTCATAGGTAGAGCAATAGCTTTTTCTGTCAAGAACAGAGGGGTCTTGGCCAGGCAACAAACCAAATACGTCTTACCTCAATCACACTATGGAGAATGGGAATGTTCAACCTCAGCAAGAAAACACAGGTATGGAAGTTGGCATTTGCCGCTATGGCTGCATCCGGCTCGCTCGGTATCGTAGCACCGGCAATGGGTCAGGACGGCGCGCAGGTGGAGGAAGTAACGGTAACGGGCTCGCGTATCCGCCGCCCAGGTCTCGAATCCACCAGTCCAATCAACACGATCGGTGTTGAGATGATTGAACTGCAACAGGAAGTTGCGCTGGAAAAAGTAATCCGCCTGATGCCGTTCGCCATTCCTGGTGACGGCGAAAACGTAAACAACGGTACCAGCGGCGCCGCTACCGTGAATTTGCGCGGCTTGGGAGATCAGCGCAATCTGACTTTGATCAATGGCCGTCGCATAACTCCAATTATTACTGCGGGAGGTGGTGTGGTGGTAGATACCTCCACCGTTCCTCTGGCACTGGTTGAGCGTGTGGACGTCGTTACGGGTGGCGCTTCGGCTGTATACGGTTCCGATGCCATTGCCGGTGCCGTCAACATCGTCATGAAAAACGACTTCCAGGGCGTTGACCTGCAGGTCAACTCGTCGCAGACCGGCGAAAGCGATGGTGTCACCGACAGCGTGTCGCTGACTTTAGGTACAGGTTTGGCGGATGATCGTGGCAATGTCGCATTCAACCTGACCTGGTCGCAGCGTGAAGCTGTACTGCTGGGCCAGCGTCCGCTCGGTCAGCTCGGTATCGAGACCGCCTCTGGTGCCAACTACAGCAATTTCCTGGAAGGCAGACTTCCAACTGCACCCTCCATTGCCGGTTGCGACGGTCCTGATAGTGTGGCGACCGGCGGGTCGACCACTGGCATTCCCACTCGCGTTGAGCTGGCTGCTGGCGGAGCCGTCGGCCAGTTCCTCAACAACGGTAGTCTGTACACTGGCAACGCCGGTACCGGTCTCGGTGCCCGTGGTGGTTGTTCGGTATTCAACTTCAACCCTTACAACTATTACCAGACGCCTAACGAACGCTACAACGCGATGGTCATCGGTAACTTCGAATTCAACGAACACGCTGACGTCTACGGCCAAGCCAGCTTCACCAACACTACGGTAGTACAGCAGGTGGCTCCGTCCGGTACATTCGGTTCTGCCTTCAACGTACCCATGTACAACCCACTGTGGCCAGCCGCCGCCAGAACCGAGGTATTGGCAGTTGCCAACGAGCGGCTGGGAACCGGCGTGTTGACCAAAGGCACCAACTGGCAGGATTTGAACAACAACAATGTGGTTGACCAGGCGGATATCCTCCGTATGCGCTTGCGTCGTCGTACTACCGAGTTCGGTGCACGCAGCGAGGCATTTGATGCTGATGCGTTCACCCTGTTGGGTGGTGTGAAAGGCCAACTGTTGGGTGATTGGAATTACGATGTGTCGTACCAGTACGGTGAAACCAACCGCACCACTACTCGCGCGGGTTACACCAACCTGACCAATATCCAGAACGCATTAATGACCAAAGACGGCAAAACCTGCGAGAACGGCGACTCTGCTTGCGTCCCCCTCAACCTGTTCGGTGGTTTCGGCACCATCACGCCGGCCATGGCTGCTTATTCGCAAGCAATCGCCTTGCTACAGCTGAAGTATGAACAAACTGTCCTGCAGGCTGTGGTTGATGGTCCGGTCGAGGCCATCCAGCTGCCCACGGCCAGCAGCCCGCTGGCTTTGAGCCTTGGTTACGAAAAACGCGACGAACAAGGGTCCACCAACCCTGACGAGTGTTTGAAACTGGCCCCGGCCAGCTGTCAGGGTGGTGCCGGTGGCAACCTGCTGCCGATCAACGGTGGATTTGCGGTTAGCGAATTCTTTGTCGAAGGTTTGATGCCGTTGATCGAAGAGCGTCAGTTTGTGCAGTCGCTGGGTCTCGAATTCGGTGCGCGTCAGTCTGATTTCGATACCGTTGGCAGCGTGGATACCTGGAAAGTCGGCCTTAACTGGCGCATCAATGACCAGTTCCTGTTCCGCATCATGGAGCAGGAAGCAACCCGTGCGCCCAACGTGGGTGAGTTGTTTGCACCGGTAACTCGTGGTCTTTCAAATGCAACTATTGATCCTTGTTCAGTAGCCAATGCCGCCAAAATCGACGCCAGATTGCGTCCGCTTTGTGTCGCCAGTGGTATGCTGCCGCAGCAAATCGGCGTGGTACAAGATATCATTGCCGGCCAGATCCAGACCTTTAATGGCAGTAATCCGACGAGGCTTCCCGGTGCCGAGCAGGCTGATACCTCGACCGTTGGTTTCGTGTGGACGCCGGATTTCGACAGGTTGACCAACTTCTCATTGTCGGTTGACTACTATGACATCCTGGTCAACGACGTCATCGGTAGTTTCTCTGCCCAAGAAGTCCTCGATTCTTGCTACGTGCTGGGTGATCTGGCTGCCTGCAAGCAGATCCGTCGCGTAAATGGTGATCTGCAGGACGATACTGCCGGTGTCGAGCAGTACACCACCAACTTGTCGTATCTGCAGGCTGAAGGTCTGGAACTCGGTGTTAACTTCGGCTTCGACCTGGCGAATCTGGGCAACCTGCAGTTCTACGCCAACGTCAACAAGTACCTCACGCAGGAATCGCAGAGCAGCCCGACTGTTCCAGTGATCGATTGCAAAGGTTTCTACGGCACCAGCTGTGATCCTATCTCCGATCTGCGTTGGGTTCAGGGCACTACCTGGAGCTGGAACGATCTGTCGTTGAATCTGCAATGGCGTCATATTGGTTCCGTCGACAAGGAATTGCCGGAAGTTGCTGGCACCTTTGCAGCGTTCCGTTCGATTGACAGTTACAACTATCTGGATCTGTCGGCCAGCTACAACCTGTGGGACGACCGTATCCGTTTGACGGGTGGTATTCAGAACCTGACCGACAAGGATCCACCGGTACTGGGTAATGAAGTAGGTGATACCTCGTCGAACAGTGGTAACACCTTCCCGAGCAACTACGACATGCTGGGCCGCGTTTACAGCCTTGGCTTCCGCATGACGCTGTAATCAGTACTACGCTCAAGCAGTAAATAAAAAACCCGCCAATTGGCGGGTTTTTTATTGCAGGAAAAAGAGATCAGACCTTCGGCATCGCCTTCAATTCGCTCACCACCAGATCACCGAACTCAGATGTCGAAATCATTTTCACGCCAGCGCCGGGCTTGCTGAGATCGGGAGTGGAGTAGCCTTTGGCGAACACGCTCTGCATGGCCTGCCAGAGGTTGCGGGATTCCGCCACCATGCCGAAACTGAATTCCAGCATCATCGCCACCGAGCCGATCATCGAATACGGGTTGGCGATGTTCTTGCCGGCGATATCGGGTGCGCTGCCGTGTGAAGGTTCGTAGTAGGCCTTGTCGGGACCGATACAGGCGGAGGGCATGAGGCCGAGCGAGCCGAGTATGCCGCCGCCCTGGTCGGACAGGATGTCGCCGAACATGTTTTCCATCACCATCACATCGAACATGGTGGGTTTCAGGCACAGGTAGGTGGCCGCTGCATCCACCAGGATGTGCTCTACTTTTACATCCGGGTAGTTCTTCTTCTCTTCTTCCACGATCTCGTTCCACAACACGCTGGACTTCAGTACGTTGGACTTGTGGATGTTGTGCAGCACTTTCTTGCGCTTCTGCGCGGTCTCGAACGCTACTTTCAGAATGGCACGGATCTGGTCTTCGTCGTATTCGAGCACCTCGGCCACATAGCGTTTGCCCTGGGCGTTGATGCCGGTTTCCTTCTTGCCGAAGTAGAGGCCGCCTACCAGTTCGCGGATCATCATGATGTCGATGCCCTCACCAATCACCTCAGCCTTCAATGGTGAAAAGTGGGCGAGACCTTTCGGCAGGTATACCGGACGAAAGTTGGCGTAGGTGTTGTAGCGGCGGCGCAGCGGCAGCAGCGCGCCGCGCTCGGGTTGCTGGTCGACCGGAATTTTCTTCGACTCTTCGTGGCTGAGGCCGATCGGGCCTTTGAGAATGGCATCGGCAGCATCGCACACGGCTTTGGTCTGGTCGGGGAACGACACGCCGTGCGAGAACCAGGCGCTGGCACCAAACGGCGTGTGGGTCAGTTCGAAATTGACATTGTTGCGCTCGGCAACGAGTTTCATCACCTTGACAGCTTCAACCATCAGCTCGGGGCCAATGCCATCGCCGTCAAGCAGGGCAATCTTGTAAGTCTTCATAACAACACCGGTAGCAAAAGTGTGGGGAGGTCGGGAAAAAGGCCGCGAACTTTACCACCGGCGCCATTCACGCTCCAACAGCAGACAGTCATCGGTTTGCACAGTTCGTCCGTAATGGTGGTTTTCGGGATAAGCGCCTGTGAAAACCCCCGGTAGTCGTACTAGAATGGCGGCCCGAATTTGTATGCCACACCCGTATCAGTGGCCGGTCCCGATTGCATGGATCTGCTCCGGACGTGGCCCCCGGTTTCTGTTCAAGCAGCCTCTGGAGTAGATAACACTATGGAGTCCCCCAAGACCCCCAATACCGCCCTGTTAACCTGGGTAAAGCAAATCGCCGAACTGACCCAAGCCGCTTCTATTTGTTGGTGCGATGGCACCCAGGCCGAGTATGACCGCCTGTGCCAGGAACTGGTTGAAAGTGGCACTTTTCTCAAGTTGAACGAAAAACTCCGCCCTGGCAGTTTCCTTGCCCGTTCCGATGCGCGTGACG
>Ga0255088_1000608_pt1 | contig 15724 bp, 15 predicted proteins | sample Colum_Miss_RepB__2_FD_188587 | JGI IMG/M metagenome (GOLD analysis project Ga0255088, IMG submission 188587) | Freshwater microbial communities from Columbia River, Oregon, United States - Colum_Miss_RepB_8d | ecosystem: Environmental > Aquatic > Freshwater > River | place: USA: Oregon...
CGCCCCCACCGCCGCCGAAAATATCGCCGAACACGGAGTCAAAAATATCGCCGAAGCCACCCGCGCCCGGCCCGCCACCGCCACCGGCAGAGGGATCAACGCCGGCATGGCCGAACTGGTCGTAGGCGCTGCGCTTGCGCTGATCGCTCAGCACTTCAAACGCCTCTTTGGCTTCCTTGAACCGCTCCTCGGCCTCGCTGTCGCCGTCATTGCGGTCGGGGTGGTATTTCATGGCCAGCCGCCGGTAAGCCTTTTTTAATTCGGCTTCATCGGCGTCTCGCCCCACGCCCAACACTTCGTAGAAATCTCGCTTCGCCATAGCCGTTCAGTTGCCCCGGACACGCCCGCGCCCGCGGCGCGAGTGCGCCAGCGGGCCGGTTCTGCGTGAGCTTGTTAAGGTGTGCCTTATTTGCGGTCTTTCACTTCTTCGAAGTCGGCGTCGACCACGTTGTCGTCGTCGCCACCCGCCGGCGCATGGCCGCCGGTGGCGGCTTCGCCCTGGGCACCAGCCGCCTGTTCCGCCTGATAGGCGGCCTGCGCGACTTTACCCGAAAGCTCGGCCAGCTTCTTGGCGCTTGCTTCGATGGCGTCCTTGTCGTTGCCGCCCAGCACCGCCTTCAACTCTTCCATCGCGGCCTCGATCGCCGTGCGCTCGCCCGCATCGACTTTCTCGCCCAAGTCCTCCAGCGCCTTGCGGGTGCCGTGCATCAGCGCGTCGGCCTGATTGCGGGCCGTGACAAGTTCGTGGAACTTGCGGTCCTCGTCGGCATGCGCTTCGGCATCGCGGACCATGCGCTGGATTTCCTCATCCGACAGACCGCTCGAGGCCTTGATGACGATCGACTGCTGCTTGCCCGTCGCTTTGTCCTTGGCCGAGACGTTCAGAATGCCGTTGGCGTCGATGTCGAAAGTCACCTCGATTTGCGGCACGCCGCGCGGCGCCGGCGGAATATCTGCCAGATCAAAGCGACCCAGCGACTTGTTGGCCGCCGCCTGCTCGCGCTCGCCCTGCAACACATGCACGGTCACCGCGCCCTGGTTGTCGTCGGCGGTCGAGAAGGTCTGCGAGGCCTTGGTCGGAATCGTGGTGTTTTTCTCGATCAGCTTGGTCATCACGCCGCCGAGGGTCTCAATACCCAGCGACAGCGGGGTGACGTCGAGCAGCAGCACGTCTTTGACATCACCACCCAGCACACCGGCCTGAATCGCCGCACCCACCGCCACCGCTTCGTCCGGATTGACGTCTTTGCGCGGTTCCTTGCCGAAGAAGTTCTTCACCACTTCCTGCACTTTGGGCATGCGGGTCTGCCCGCCGACCAGGATGACGTCGTCGATGTCGCTGGCCTTGAGGCCGGCGTCTTTCAGCGCGATCCGGCAGGGCTCGATGGTGCGGGAAACCAGATCTTCGACCAGCGATTCCAGCTTGGCTCGGTTGATCTTGACGTTGAGGTGCTTCGGACCCGTCGCATCGGCCGTGATGTAGGGCAGGTTGACGTCGGTCTGCGCGCTCGAGGACAGCTCGATCTTCGCCTTCTCCGCCGCTTCCTTCAGGCGTTGCAGCGCCAGCGGATCGTTGTGCAGGTCAATGCCCTGCTCTTTCTTGAACTCACCGGCCAGAAACTCGATGAGCTTGAGGTCGAAGTCTTCGCCGCCCAGGAAGGTGTCGCCATTGGTGGAGAGCACCTCAAACTGATGCTCACCGTCGACTTCAGCGATTTCGATGATGGAGATGTCGAAGGTGCCGCCGCCCAGGTCGTAGACCGCGATTTTGGCGTCGCCTTCTTTCTTGTCCATGCCGAACGCGAGCGCCGCGGCGGTCGGCTCGTTGATGATGCGCTTGACCTCAAGCCCTGCGATGCGGCCGGCGTCCTTGGTCGCCTGACGCTGCGAGTCGTTGAAGTAGGCGGGCACGGTGATAACGGCTTCGGTCACTTCCTCGCCCAGATAGTCTTCCGCCGTCTTCTTCATTTTCTGCAGCACACGGGCCGAGATTTCGGGCGGCGCCATGCGCTTGCCGCGCACATCCACCCAGGCGTCGCCGTTGTCGGCGCCCACGATCTTGTAGGGCACCATCTTGGCGTCGCGCTGCACGACGTCGTCTTTGAACTTCCGACCAATCAGGCGCTTGACGGCAAACAGCGTGTTGGTGGGATTGGTCACCGCCTGGCGCTTGGCCGACTGACCAACCAGCACTTCGTCGTCGTTGGTGAAGGCGATGATGGACGGCGTGGTCCGGTTGCCTTCGCTGTTCTCGATGACCTTGGGATTGCCACCTTCAAGCACGGCGACGCAGGAGTTCGTCGTGCCGAGGTCGATGCCGATAATTTTTGCCATGGGGTGCCTCGTAATGATGTCTGAATCGAATCAGGGAGCCCTGCTCCCGTGTTGAACCCGGATATGGGGTCGGTGCGCTGATACTCAAGAGCCGGCGGGGGCATCCGGTGCTTTTGCCACCACCACCATGGCTGGCCTGACCAGCCGGTCGCTCATGCGATAGCCCTTTTGGAGAACGCGCAGTACGGCACCGGCTTCAGCCTCTACGCTGGGTTCCATCATCATGGCCTGATGCTGATCGGGGTCGAAGCGCACGCCTGCCTCCTCAATCGCCTGCACCCCGATGCGGGTCAAGGCGGTATCAAACAGTTGCACGGTCATTTCCATGCCTTCGCGCAGGCTTTTCAAATCCGCCGAATTCGCCGCGGAGAGGCCAAGATCGAGGCTGTCTTTCACCGGCAGCAGGTTTTCCACCAGTTTTTCGACGCCATATTTATGGGCGGCCTCGACGTCGCGCTGGGCACGCTTGCGGACGTTGTCGAGTTCGGCCCGCGCCCGCAGCATCTCGTCCCGGAAGCGGTCAACGTCAGCGCGCAGGCGCTCGATTTCGGCTTCCATTTGCAAGCGGGGATCTTCGGCGCTGGCGGCGTCGACCGCGGCCGGTTCGTCTTGATTCGTCACTGGTTCCTCCAGAACAGTACGCCGCCCGTCCGGCGTCGACCGGCGGGGCGGTCGCCGGTCAGGCGGCGGGGGTGTAAAAGTCAGTCGTTGCGGGAGATGGGGACTACTGCCGGGAATTCAAGGCCGCTCCCAGCATTTTGGCAGTCAGGTCGACAATCGGGATGACCCGTTCGTAGGGCATGCGGGTCGGACCGACCACCCCCAGCACGCCCATGGTCTCGCCCTTGGGGCCGTAGGTCGAGGTCACGATGCTGCAGCCGTCAAAGGCCTGATAGCCGGATTCCTCTCCAATAAAGATCTGAACGCCGTTGGCATTGAGCGCCTGATCCAGCAGGTGCAGGACGTCGCGCTTGCGGTTAAACGCCTCAAACAGGGCCCGCAGCTTGTCCAGATCCGAGAGCTCGGTCAGCCCCATGAGATTGGTCTGGCCAGCCACTACATAGTCTTTGCCGGTCTGCTCGTCGGGGAACAGCTGGCCGGCCATTTCGATGACCGTTTGCATCATGCGGTTCATTTCGTCGCGCGTGGCGCTCATATCCGCCAGCAGGTCGCGTTTGACCGCGCGGACGTCCTTACCAGCAAAGGCGGAGTTCAGGTAATTGGCCGCCTCGGTCAGCTCGGACGGGGTGTAGCGGCGCGGGGTGCGGATGATGCGGTTCTGCACTTCGCGCTCGTTGACCACCAGAATGGCCAGCACCCGGTTGTCGTTGAGCGGCAGAAACTCGACCTGACGGAGCGCCCGCTGCTCGGTGATGGGCACCATCACCAGCCCCACAAACTGCGTGACGTCGGACAGCAGGGTGGAGGTTTTTTCCAGCAAGCGGCGCACGTCGCCCTCGTGCTGCAGGTCGTTGGCAAAGCGGCGCACGTCGGACAGCGCCGGCTCGCGATAGGTCAGGATGGAATCCACAAAAAAGCGGTAGCCGCGGGCGGTGGGCACGCGGCCGGCGGAGGTATGCGGCGCGCGGATCAGCCCCAAGTCTTCCAGATCGGCCATGACGTTGCGGATGGTGGCGGGGCTTAATTCCAGCCCGGTGTCGCGCGCCAGCGTTCGCGAGCCCACTGGTTGGCCGTCGGCGATGTAGCGCTCCACCAGTGTCTTGAACAGGTATTGCGCGCGTTCCGACAAATCCATTCCGTGCGGGCCGTCACCCATCGGAGGCATACCTGAATTAAAGACTTGGGGAGAATCTAGCACCGGGCGCCGAGCAATGGGAACCACTGTTTCACCTGACCGGTAGAGTTGGCACAATCCGGTGCAGGGTTGCCGTCGGCAACCGACGACACTGGAGCAAGCAGGGTGTTCAGACGCATCGGGATAGTGGCCAAACCGGGCGATGCGGCGCTCCGACATACCTTGCAGGCGGTGTTGGAGGTGCTGCAGCGGCACGCCGCAGACGTCATTGTTGACCGGGTAGCCGGCTTTGACGGCTTGGGGTCGGGCCAGCGTGCGGGCAGCGATGCAGAGCTCGTCGCCGACCGCGATCTGGTCATCGCCATTGGCGGCGATGGCACCCTGCTCCGCGCCGGCAAGCTGGCCTTTTCTCATCGCGTCCCGGTGCTGGGCGTCAATCTTGGGCGGCTGGGCTTTCTGGCCGACTTAAGCCCGCAGCAGGTCACCATTGGCCTTGACGCCATACTGGCCGGGCGCTTCGTGGCCGAAGACCGCTTTGTGCTCCAGTGTGAAATCCTGCGCGACGGCCAGCCGGTGACCGTGCAGCACGCCCTGAACGATGTCGTTATCCAGCGTTGGAACACCGCGCGACTCATTACGCTCAACACCTATGTGGACGGCCGCTTCGTCCACACCCAGCGCTCCGACGGCATGATTGTCTCGACCCCAACCGGCTCTACCGCTTACGCCCTGTCGGGCGGCGGCCCCATTCTTGACCCCTCGCTCGAAGCCATCGTGCTGGTACCCATTTGCCCGCACACCCTCACCAACCGCCCGTTTGTGATTAGCAACGGCGCGCGGGTGGAAATTGATGTGGCCAGCGATAACGCCGAAGACGCCCGGGTGACGGCCGACGGCTACCCCATGCCGACGCTGGCGGTAGGCGATCGCATCCGCATCACCCGCCACGCCGAGTCGGTGCGCCTGATTCATCCCACCGGCCACGACCACTTCGCCACCCTCCGCGCCAAGCTGCACTGGGGCCGCAGTCCGTGCTGAAAGCCCTGACCATTCGCGATCTGGCCATCGTGCGCGAGCTCGATGTGGAGTTCGCGGAAGGTCTGACCGTCATCACCGGCGAGACCGGTGCCGGCAAATCCATTCTGGTCGACGCCCTGGGCCTGTGTCTGGGTGACCGCGCCGATTCCGGCAGCGTCCGCACCGGTGCCGCGCGGGCCACGGTCAGCGCGCTGTTTGACCTCGGTCAGCGGCCGGACCTGACGGCCATCTTGCGCGAACACGACATCGACCTGACCGACGACTGCGTGCTGCGCCGGGTGGTGGGCAGCGACGGACGTTCACGCGCGTTCTGCAACGAAACCCCGGTCTCCGTGCAGTTCCTGAAAGACTTCGGCGCCGGGCTGGTCGGCATTCACGGCCAGCATGCGCATCACTCGCTGCTGGAGCGCCCGGCGCAACGCGCCTTGCTGGACGACTTCGGCCAGCTCGGCGAACAGCTGGCCACTGTCGCAACGGCCTATGGCGAGTGGCGCGCGGCCGAAGCGGCCCTGGCGACCCTGCGCGGGGGCTATCGCGACGCCGCCAGCCGTCTGGAATATCTCCGCTACCAGATTGATGAACTGGCGACGCTGCCGCTGGATCCGGCGGCGATGGCCGCGCTGACGGCAGCCCACCGCAAAGCCTCCAACGGCGAGCGCCTGCGCAACGGCTGCGCCGACATTGCCCTGCGGCTGGGCGGCGATCAGCGAGGCGGCAAGAAGGGTCTGGCGCAGGCCATCCAGATTGCCGGCGAACTGGCCAGCATCGACCCGCAGCTTGCGCCGCTGGTCGAAATGCTGGAGCAGGCCGCGATCAATCTGGACGAGGCAGAGCGCGAACTCGAGCGCTATGCCGGCCGGCTGGGTGCCGACGCCGGCGATCTGGCCCGGATGGAAGCCACGATGACCGAGCTGCATGCGGCCGCCCGCAAACATCGCTGCGAGCCGACCGAGCTCGATGCACTCCGTCAGCGGCTGGAGGACGAATACGCCACGCTGCTCAATCACGAACAAATCGAACAATCCCTCAGCGCCAAGGTGGCGGCTGCCGAAGCCAGCTTTACGCGTCAGGCCGACCGGCTCAGCAAAGCCCGGGCGGCCGCCGGCGCGGCGCTGGACCGCGCGGTCACCGGCTATTTACACGAACTGTCCTTGCCTCACGCCCGCTTCGAGACGCAGCTTGGCCGCGCCGCTCAGGCCAGCGAGTATGGGCTGGATGACGTCGATTTCCTGATTTCGGCCAATCCGGACCAGCCGCCCCGCGCGCTGCGCAAGGTGGCTTCCGGTGGCGAGTTATCCCGCATCAGCCTCGCCATTCAGGTCGCGACGGCGGGCGTGTCGGGCGTGCCGGTGCTGGTGTACGACGAAGTGGACTCCGGGGTCAGCGGCCGGGTCGCGGCGGTGCTCGCTCGCCTGCTGCGCACGATTGCCGGCGGGCGGCAGGTGCTGTGCATCACCCACATGCCGCAGGTCGCAGCGGCCGGTGGCCGGCACTTGCTGATCGGCAAGTCGGTCAGCGCGGGCACTACCCGCACCTCCATCGACTACATTGACGGGGAGCAGCGCGTGGGCGAAGTCGCGCGGATGCTGTCGGGAGAGACCATGACCGACAAGACCCTCGCGCATGCCCGCGAATTGCTGGCCGGCTAAGGTCGTGCGCGCTAGGTCTGGCGCGGGGGCTTCGCCTTGCGGACGTAGAGCACCAGGCTGTGGCCTTCCAGTTCATAGCCGTGCGCGGCGGCAATTTCATGCTGGCGACGCTCGATTTCGGCGTCCATGAACTCCAGCACCTCACCATTGTCCAGACAGACCATGTGGTCGTGGTGCTCGCCCCGGTCCATCTCGAACACGGCGTGGGAGCCATCAAAGTTGTGACGTTGGACGATACCAACCGACTCGAACTGGGTCAGCACGCGGTACACCGTGGCCAGTCCCACATCGTCACCCGCCTCCAGCAAGGCGCGGTAGACGTCTTCGGCACTCAGGTGCCGGTCGGCGTTATGCTCCAGAATCTCGAGGATTCTGAGGCGGGGCAATGTGGCCTTAAGGCCGGCTTTCCGGAGTCCGAAGGTATCCACTCAAGCGTTCCTTTTCCTGCCAGGGGTTGTCTGGTCAGCGTGGCGGCATGGGCTATACTGCGGCCCCTTGCCCATCGGGCCTTGCACAACCCGCCCCGACCTTTGTTTCGGCCGGCGGCCGACCCAGCGAATAGTAGCACTCTGAATGGCGGCGGAACCCTCACCCGGCCGACGCCCAAGGCAATGAAAACCGCATGAAGTTTCGCCCGCTCGCCCTGTGCCTCTGCACCCTCGCCGTTCTGGCCGGGTGCGCTACGCCCAAGCAACTCACCGAGAGCGGCCGCTGGTCCATTGGCCACCGTGTGGATGTGCAGCAGGGCAACGTCATCACCCAGGAAATGCTGGCCCAGCTCCAGCCGGGCATGGACAAGAAAAAGGTCGGCCTGATCATGGGCGCGCCCATCATTCAGGACACCTTCCATAAAGACCGCTGGGACTACATCTACACCTTCCAGAAGGGCCGCAAGCAGCAGCGCAAACGCCACGTGGTGTTGATGTTCCAGGACAACAAGCTGGTAGAGGTAAGCGGTGATGTGACGGCCGCCGAAGGGCCAATCAAGGTCGACATGCGGCAGGACGCGCAGGTTGAGGTGCCGCCCCGGCCGAAACCCAATGTGGTCTATCGGGCGATGAACGCCATGCCGTTTATTGGCGAGAAACCACGCGTCGCGCCCAAGGAAGAAGAAGACGAGGACAGCAAACTGATAGTGCGCCGTCCGGTCGCGCCGCCCCCCGAATCCGAGCCGCCGCCTGACGTCCCGCCCGGTGCAGTGGCCGCTAGCGCCGCGGCCGTGAGCGCCACGTCTTCGGCCGCAGCGCCCGCCGCCGCCGCGACCGCACCGGTCGAGAAAAAAGGCTTCTTCAAACGGATGTTCAGCAAAGACGAGGCCGCTGCAGCACCCGCCGCGGCCGCGCCGCCGCCGGTCGTAAAGACAGCCGAGAAAGCGCCAGCGCCAGAACCGAAGCAGGGTTTCTTCAAACGTGTATTCGGGAGCGACAAGTCGGAAAACGCCGACGAAGACGACGACGGCCTGCCGGACAGCGGCGTAGAAACCTCCCCGCCCGTCGACTAGGCGGCGTCACCCCGACTGCGCTGGCGACGACGTTCCTTCGGGTCGGCCAGCAGCGGGCGGTAGACCTCCACCCGGTCGCCCTCGGCGACCAGCGTGTCCGGCGTCACCAGTCGGGCATAAATCCCGACCCGGTGTTGGCTCAAGTCCAGATCGGGCCAGCGCTCGGCCAGACGAGCTCGCTCAATCACTCCCCGCACCGTGGTGCCGAGCGGTACCTTCAAGGCCTCGCAGCAGTGGCCCCAGGCCAGTTCCACCGCCAGCAGCTCAGCGCTGGCCATAGACCACCGCCGCCCGTTTACGGAACGAGGCGACCAGCGACGAGGTCATCAGCTTGAACAGTGGCGCCAAGGCCGCGCCCACCAACCGGTTCTCGAATTCAAACTCAAGATGCAGCGACACCCGGGTGCCCAGCGCACTGGGCGCGAATTGCCAGCTGCCTTTGAGGCGCCGGAACGGTCCTTCCGCCAGCCTGACCTCGATGCTATGCGGGGGCTGCCCGAGGTTGTCGGTGGTGAAGCTGTAATGCACCGCGCCTTTGCGCACGGCGAGCCCGGCACGCAAGCTGTCGCCATCGCGACTGACCACCCACGCCCGTTCGCACCAGGGGAGAAACTGCGGATAGGCCTCAAAGTCATGTACGAGGGCGTACATTTCCTCCGGCGTGTAGGGCACTACTTCGGCTTGGTCGATGAGCGGCATGGGCTACTACTGAATGTCTGGTTGCGGCAATCCACCGCCCGTCGCTGCATTGCAGCTTGCCCATGATAGCCGCCGATGCCTTGCGCCGGAACACGGTTCCATGCAAAGCGGGAGGCCCGCGCACGGCGCGATTGCTATACTCGCGGCCCCGTCTGGCGCAGCCCATGAACAAACCTAAAAAAGACGCCCATAAATCCGACCCGCAAATCACCGACAACCGCCGGGCCTACCACGATTACTTCATCGAGGAACGGCTGGACGCAGGCTTGGTGCTGCAGGGCTGGGAGGTCAAAAGCCTGCGGGCGGGCAAGGTGCAGCTCCGCGACTGTTACGTACTGCTGAAGGACGGCGAAGCGTTCTTGCTGGGCTGTCTCATCACACCCTTACAGACCGCCTCCACCCACATCCAGCCCGACGCCCAGCGCACCCGCAAACTGCTGCTTCACGCCAGTGAAATTGCGCACCTCATCGGCGCCGTGGAGCGCAAGGGCTACTCGGCCATTGCGCTGTCGCTGTACTGGAAGAATGGCCGGGCCAAATGTCAGATCGGGCTCGCCAAAGGCAAGAAGCAGCACGACAAGCGCGACACCGAGAAAGACCGCGACTGGCAGCGCGACAAGCAGCGACTGCTGCGACATCGCTGAGCTCAGCCACTTGCGGCTTGAAAAGCCGGGCGTTGCGCCCCATATCTCCGGTAGGCAGCGACGGGGTTTCCCCGTAAGCTGGCGATGATCTCAAAAGGGGGCGACTTGGTTTCGACGTGGGTCGCGAAACCTGAGGGGCATGCCGAGGGGCAGAGTACCTCGTAAATCCAACTGCAAAAAACATAGTTGCCAACGACGACAACTACGCACTCGCCGCTTAAACCCCGGTAGGGTGCCGTCCAACTGAAGCCGTGCTGATGCGTTCAGGTTTTGGGCGTCATATCTCATCAGATCGCGACGCGGCCCGCCCGGGGCCAAACCGCTAAAACCTTTAGGGATCGCTGGAAGATCACCCTGTCTGTCGGGGGAGCCTCCGGTTAAATCAAACGACAGACTACGCATGTAGAACCGACGGCAGAGGGCTTGCGGACGCGGGTTCGATTCCCGCCGCCTCCACCAATCAAACAAAAAAAGCCACCCTTGCGGTGGCTTTTTTTGAACGCGCAGCGGTGCGGATGCGCTCCCCCATGCCGGGTTCGACCAGCATCGCGCCGCGATGCTCAGCATGTCTCCTCGCAATTTCCGCAACAACATCATCGCTGTTGAACGCGAGCGACAGATTCGACCATCTATTCGCTCAAAGCGCTGGCTCGCGCTCAGCTGTGGCTTAAGGCGCGGCCGCAATCGCAACGGGCACACCGAAGAACACCGCGCATCCGCTTGCCTCATCGTAGACCTGGTCGTCTGTCAGCGCGTTGATATTCACGCCAGGCCGCGCATTCGCGACAGAGAGCTGCGTACCTGGTGCTGCGTGGCCGTATCCATGGGGCAGGCTAACCACACCGGCCATGAGGTCGGGGGTCACCTCGGCCAGCGCCACCACCTCGCCAACTCTGCTGCGAACGAGCACTTTGTCGCCATCGCTCACGCCGATGCGTGCGGCGTCTTGCGGCGCGATTTGGAGGGTGCAGGCATCAGGGCCTTTGGTGGTGATTGGCAGGTTATGCATGAAGGAGTTGCTCGCGCGCAGCACACGCCTTCCGATCAATACGGTTTCTTGCGAAGGCGAAGCCATGTGCGCCTGCAGGCGAGCAAGATCGTCCACCATGACCTGTGGGACCAATTCAATGCGGCCGCTGGCCGTATTGATCACTTCACGCAGTCGCGGCTCCAAGGGGCCTAAATCAATCCCGTGGGGCTCGGCCTTAATGCTGTCCAAGGTGTATCCCGCCGGATTGCGACCAAACCCGTCACCGTGGGGTCCGAGACGGATCAGGAGATCGATGATGCGCTCGGGGCCCTGCACACCAGTGAGCTTGCGCGTGACCTCATCAACCGTGAGCCCGGGCCAGGCCTGATCGGCCTGCACGGCCCCGGCGGCAATCTGACCGAAGACGACATCGTCCACCGCCGAAGCGGGTGCCAGCCCCATGCCGAACAGCGGCGCGCTGATCCGCGCGATCACTTCCCATGCGCACAGCGTGTCGGCGCTCGCCGTGAGCGGCGCCGGTGAGTAGCGGGCGATGTTGCGCACGGCAAGATGATAGGGACCGAAGTCGTAATGGGAGGTTTCGGCCGCCGTGGGTGTTGGCAAAATCAGATGCGCATGTCGCGTGGTCTCATTCAGATAGCAGTCGACTGCCACCACGAAGTCGAGTTGCCGAAATGCCTGCTCGAGCCCGTTGGAATTAGCCGCACTGCGGACCACATTGGTCATGAGCAGAATCATGGCGCGGATCTGACCCGCCCCGGGGGTCATGATCTCTTCGACCATGGTCGACACGGGCAGCATACCGCCTAACTCCGGCCGCCCGCTCACACGGCTACGCCAGCGAGCGAACTCGAAAGGCGCATTCGCCCCGAGCGCGCGGTACGGCGCGGCGGGGCTGGGGAACATGACGCCGCCAGGCCGGTCGAGATTCCCGCTCAGGATGTTCAGCAAGTCCACACCCCAACTCGCGAGCGTGCCGAAAGGCTGCACGCAGGTGCCAAGACGGCCATAACACGCGGCGGAGCGCGCACTGGCAAACTCGCGTGCGATGCGACGAATGGTCGGTGCGTCGATACCGCAATAGGCAGCAACCGTCTCGGGTGCGAACCGGTGAGCAATCGCGCGCACCTCGTCCAGCCCGTTGACCAGCCCAGCTGCCGCGCCCAGACGCACAAGTCCTTCGTCGAACAATGTGGCAATCATTGCCAGCAAAAACGCGCCGTCGGTACCAGGCCTGATGAAGTGGTGCTCGCTGGCAAGCTTGGCGGTCTCGGTTCGCCGCGGGTCGATCACGATGACCTTGCCGCCGCGCTTGCGTACCGCATTCAGCCGCCCCGGTGCATTGGGCATCGTCATCAGACTGCCGTGCGAGATCACCGGGTTGGCGCCGATGATCAACAGATGATCGGTCCGATCGATATCCGCAATGCCAACGCTCAACACCGGCAGCGAGCTGCCAAACATCAGGCCGGTCTGGAGATCCTTCGGCAGGGTGTCGACCGACGCCGGATTGAAGATGTTGCGACTGCCAAGGGCCTGCGCCAGCACCGGCAAATAGAGGAACGCGAGATCGTGGACGACAATGGGATTGCCGGCAGCAACGCCCACGGCGTCGTTGCCGTGGGCGGCACGGATGGCGGTGAGCCGCTCCGCGATTTCCGCAAACGCGGCGTCCCAGCTCACCTCTTCCCAGCCACTGGCAGTGCGACGCAGCGGCCGGCGAATACGATCCGGGTCGTGGTGCAATTCCTTCACGGCGTGAGCTTTGGGACAGATGAAGCCCCGCGAGAACACATCTTTCTGATCGCCGCGCACTGCCAGAATGCGCTCCCCTTCGATGTCGATTGCGAGCCCGCAGGTCGCTTCACAGAACGGGCAGACGCGGTAAGCAGTGCGCATTTTGTGCTCCTTGGATCAGGCCTTCGTGATGCGATAGCCGGCACGCGGGAAATGCACCGCTATCTCGCCCAGATCGGGATCACGCCGCAATAGCGAAACGCGCTCTGCGCTTAGATAGGTCACCTTGCCGCGACAGGCCTCGACCCCATAGTCGTCTGCCACCACCGCGACCTCGGCACCGAGTTCGAGGTCGCCCAGTTTCTGCAAGCCAGAGGCCGATGGTGCCGGGCTGGCCGCTCGCGCGATGCTCAAGGCCTCGCTGGTCGACATCGGGGTCACCGCGCCTTCACCAAGCGCCTCAATGCGCGCAAACCAGGCAGCGACCGCTGGCCGAGCTGCAATGTGTGCGAACAGATCTGGCGAATTCTTGAATAGCCACAATGGGAAAAAAACGGACGCGTCGGCCAGCGTAAAGTCGGGGCCAAGCAGGAAGGGCTGTGCGCGCAGTTGCAGATCAAGCTGGTCAAGCACAAGGTCTGCCTGCGCGAGCGCGTGTGGAGCGCCGTCGATGATGGCTTCCTTACTCAGGCTCGGCGACATCGCCGCGCGGTCGAGCAGAAATTCCGGCGGCAGATGCGGCATCAGCGCGGCGAAGGTGGGCAGTAGCACCTGGAACATCAGCTGACGACCTGCCCAGGTCTCGATCACGCTGACGAGGCCGGCCTGAGAGGCAGGGATGCAAGCCGGCGTCGGATGCAGCGCTTCCAGTACACGCGCAATCAGAACCGTGTCGATATAAACGTCGGCGCCAATCTGCAATACCGGGATGCGGCGAAAACCGCCGGTCAAGGGCACCAGATCGGGCTTGGGCATCATGAACGGCTGCTCGACAGCGCGCCATGGCACGCCCTTGTAGGCAAGCACCCGTTTGATCTTCTCGGCGAAGTGCGACTGCGGGTAGTGATGCAGGATGAGGTCGCTCATTGGACGGTTCCTTAATTTCAGATTGGGAGCGGTTGTGCGGCCGCTTCAGTTGGGCGCTTTCTCTGGCGTATAAGCAACAAATTGTTTCTTGAAGCGGGTCTTCATGTGCCAACGACCTGACCACCCCTTGGGGATCACGAAGCTGTCACCAGGGCCAAAGTCTGCCGTGCTGCCATCGGCATTGGTGATGGTCAGCGTGCCTTCCAGCACGCGGCAATACTCTTCATTGGGATAGCTGTCCGTCACCAGCACGCCGGGACCACTTTCCCACAGGGCCACGCGGAACGCGCCGGCACTCGCCAGATACTGATCGCGCGTGGCATAGGCCCCGTCGAACCCGCTGCCATCAGGCGCGACGGCAGCGGCTGGATAGCGCGCAGTCACCTCCGCGGGCGCTGCGGTATCAAAGCCTTGAATGTTGGCTGCATAACTCACTGCCGTCAGCGGACTGACCAGCAACAGGCACACCAAAAAGTATGCGAATGAACAGCGGCCAAAGACTGCAGGCAGGGACTGATGGCGTGGCATAGGTGGCTCCGAGGTCGGCCAAGGCTGAGCGATGGGCGCAGCCTAGGCCTGATTCTGGTTCCAACGTAAGATCCACTTAATTGGTTTTTTATAGGGCCACTTGGGAAACCCCATGAGCCGCACGGCCGCGAGTCTGCTCAGTACGCTTGTCGCGCCGGTGGAGCTGTCGGGCGAACCCTTGCAGCGCCAGATTTACGGGCGACTGCGCGCCGCGATCCTGACCGGGCAACTGCCACCCGGTACGCAGATCCCCTCCTCACGCGAACTGGCACGCGAGATCCGAGTCGGGCGCAACACGGTCCTTGCTGCCATTGAGCAACTCACGAACGAAGGCTTCCTGCAGACCGCGCGCGGTTCCGGCACCTTTGTCCATCGCACATTGCCTAAGGATGGGCGCTTCGCCGCGCCACCCACAACGCAGCGCACCGTGCGCGCCAAACCCTATGCGCCCTTTCCAACCCGGATTCGCACGCTGACGCAGCTTCCGGCCTTGCTACCACCGTCGGGCGACCTCCGCCCTTTCCTGCCCTGCGTGCCCGCCGTTGATGCTTTTCCATTCGCGCTTTGGGGACGGCTTGCGGCTCATTACTGGCGGCGGCCTCCGGCGCAGCTGTTCAGTCTCGGCGAGGCCGCAGGCTATGCGCCTCTGCGGCGTGTGGTGGCGGACTATCTCGCCCAGGCGCGTGCGGTGCGTTGTAATCCCGAGCAAGTGATCATTGTGTCCGGCGCACAGCAGGCCCTTGATCTGGTCGCGCGCGTGCTGCTGGAGCCTGGCGACACGGTGTGGATGGAAGAGCCCGGCTATCAGGGCGCCCGCGCGAGCTTGATGGCGTCGGGCGCGCGCCTCGTGCCGGTGCCAGTGGACGACGAAGGCTTGAGCGTGAAGCGCGGGTGCGCACTCGCGCCGCAGGCACGCCTCGTTTACTGCACGCCATCCCATCAATTCCCACTTGGGCACACGATGAGCATCGCGCGCCGTCTGGAACTGCTGGCATGGGCGCGGCAGACGCGCGCCTGGATTGTCGAAGACGATTACGACAGCGAATACCGATATGGCAGTCGCCCGATCCCCGCGCTCCAAGGTCTGACCGACAGCGACCAGGTGCTGTACATCGGCACTTTTAGCAAGGTGTTGTTTCCATCGCTGCGACTGGGCTATCTGGTCGTGCCGAACGCACTCGTGGACACCTTCTCGATCGTCCGAGCGGTCGCGACCGGTCCGTCGTCGACGATGGAGCAGGCGGTGTTGACGCGCTTCATCGAGCAAGGCCATTTCGGGCGCCACTTGCGGCGTATGCGCGCGCTGTATCAGGAGCGACGCATGAGCTTGCAGGAGGCGGCGGCGGAAGATCTCGCCGGCGTCATCGATCTCACGCTGACCGGTGCCGGACTGCACGCGGTGGGGATGCTGCCAGCGGGTGTCGACGATCAACGGGTGCTGGCGCGCGCTGCGCGGGCCGGGCTTGATTTCATTCCACTGTCCAGCCTTTATCAGGGGCCAGAGGCACGCCACGGACTGGTGTTCGGCTTTGCACCCTTCACGCCGGCGACGATTCGGGCGTCGGTGCGCAGCTTGGCCCGGGTGCTTGTGCGCCGCTCGCGATCTGCGAAATAACGCGTACGCAGCCAAAACGTGACGCTTGGAGAGCGCGACAGGCGGGCAGTCATTTGAGGCGACTTTTCAGCGGGTATCGCGCGCGCTGCCCTGCCCTCCCCGCCAGGCAATAGTCCCGGCCCAAGCAACCGCCAGCATCACATCCC
>Ga0255088_1000618_pt1 | contig 15621 bp, 11 predicted proteins | sample Colum_Miss_RepB__2_FD_188587 | JGI IMG/M metagenome (GOLD analysis project Ga0255088, IMG submission 188587) | Freshwater microbial communities from Columbia River, Oregon, United States - Colum_Miss_RepB_8d | ecosystem: Environmental > Aquatic > Freshwater > River | place: USA: Oregon...
ACCTCAGCATCCCGGTCCCGCTCCGGCTTCAGCCTGATTGAGATCGCCATTTCCTCGTCCTTGTTGTTCGTCATCACCGGTGCCTTGGTGCAACAGCTAGAAGCCACGCGTCGTCAATCGCTGACCACACGTGCCGCGGAACGCCTGCAGACCTCGGGCGAAAAGGCCTTGCGCGACATCGGCAGCGAGCTGCGCAAGAGCGGCTTTGTGTACGCCAACGGACACCAGTACCCGCATCTCTATACCGATGGTCAGGCTGGAGCTGGGTTCCTCGCCTACAACCATGCGGTGCCCGCCGAGCGCGCTAGCGCAGGGGAACCAGGCCACGGCTTCAATCGCGAGCTGATCTACGCCCGCGCCGACATGAAGCGCATCGGTCAAGCAGCCGATGGCACCAACTACTGCCTCGACTGCACGCTCGACGAGCTGGATCCCGATGGCATGTACGAGGCCTTGCCGAGTCCTGCACCAGAACTGGTGCGCATCTATGACGCGCCCTACATCGACCCGAGTAGCGGCACAGTGCGCTGGTCCACAACGGACGCGGGCTTTGTGTTCACCACCGAAGCCAGCGGCCGCACGGCACTCGAGCTGCGCGTAGCAGGAGTGCGTGAGCGCACCCTCGCTCGCGATGTAGAACGCGTGGTGTTCGATACGAGCACCACGGACCCCGTAGGCGTACCTGTGGGAGCAGTGCGCGTGCGGTTGTGGTTGCAGACGACGGACGATGCTGGCGCGTTGCACCGCTGGCAAGGGGAGAGCGTGATCGAACCACGCAACGAGTGAACACATGAAGACCATGAATCGAGGCAAGCGTGGCTCCAAGGCCGGTGTGGCGTTGGTCTACGCAGTTTTTGGCGCCATGATCGCAGGCGGCATGGTGGCCGCTTCGTTGACCTTGTCTCTGGCGGCCGAAAAAGGGGCCCAAACCAAGCGCAGCTCTACACAAGCACGCTACTTGGCCGAGGGCGGCTCAGAAGCCGCGAAGAAGGAGATCCAGCGCGCGCTGGCCAACTGGGAGCAAGTGCCCACGACGGGCACCACGCTCATCGATGGCCAAACGGTCACATGGGCGATTCGGCCCACGGGCTTCGACGATGTGGTTGAGGATGAATCGGGCATTCAAACCATCGTGACCGGCTATGAGATTCGCTCGACGGCGACGGTAGGACGCTTTGAGCACGAAACGCTGCGCTACATCAACGCGCAGGCGACACCTCTGTTTCAGTTCGCGGTCTTCTACACGAACGATCTTGAGGTCAATCCCGGTGCCAACATGACCATCGGTGGCCGTGTGCACACCAACTCGGACATGTACCTCACCAGCGCTGGCGCCACGCTGACCATGAACACGAACTATGTGCGCGCGGTTGGTGACATGTACCGTTACCGCAAGGACCAGCCGTCCAACACCGCCGGCACTGTGCGCATTCGGCAATGGGTGGCCGATCCGTTCAACGCTGCGGAGCCCACTTCGTACTACACGATGTGGTCCGAGTCGCAACTCGCGAGCATGGGCATCGGGCATGATGGTGGCTTCGACAGCACCTTCCTCACTGGCTATGACGCCAACGGCAACGAGGACTACACCGATACCGGCGACCTATTGCCGTGGGGGCCTGGCGCTTTGGACTACTGGAGCGCACCCGATGGTTACGCCGGCGGTGGAGGCAACACTGTCAAGTGTTCCGACCATGATGTAGGCGAGGCCGTAGTGCCGCGCATTGGGTCGGTGTCGATGTATGAGCCGCGCACGGCTGGCGACTATGTCTACGATTCCGCCAGTCGTAGCTACACCCAAGTGGCGCCAGGTACCGGCACGCACGGCAAGGGCTTCTACTTTGACAACGCTGGCTTGGTCATCGTGGTGGAGACCAATGGCACAACGTGGACTGCTTACGATGCCAACGGTGCCAATGTGACAGCGGCTATCCAATCGGTGGCGGGTGCTGTGTCCACGCGCACGATCTATGACGCCCGTCAAGCCAACGGAGGCTCCGGCACGGTGCGCATCGTCGACATCGACATGCAAAAGCTCCACCTCAGCGGCAAATGGCCTAGCAATGGCTTGGTCTATGCCGCCCACAAAGGGGCTGGTACCGGTACGCAAGCCAAGGGCGTGCGCCTAGTGAACGGCGCCACCCTGCCAGCCGCCTTGACAGTGGTCTCGGAGAACCCGCTCTACATCAAGGGCGACTACAACAAGGGCAGCGCCAGCGTGTCGAAGAAGCCCGCTGCGGTGATCGGCGATGCTGTCAACCTGCTGTCAAACAGTTGGAACGACACCAAGACCGCGACAAGTGGCCTCCCGACTGCCACGGCGACCACGTACAACATCGCCATGATCACTGGCAACCAGGACACGAACGGTAGCACCTACAACGGCGGCTTGGAGAACTTGCCCCGCTTCCATGAGAACTGGACAGGCAAGGCCTGCAACATCCGTGGTTCGCTGGTCAACACCTGGAACTCGCGCTATGGCACAGCGCAGTGGGTATACGGCGGGAATCGCTACACGGCTCCCAACCGGAACTGGACCTACGAGACGGACTTCAACGACGTGAGCAAACTGCCTCCGTTCACCCCCATGGCTGTCTCGGCCGTGGATGTGGCGACTCTCTGACTCTCAACTGACGACTGGCAAGCTGCGCCTCGGTCGGGTACACCCGAGCGAGGTGTAGGCTTGTTAGGAGGAGTTGGACTATGAGTGGAACCAAGTGGGAAGCGGCCTTGGCGCAGCGCCGTACCGGCTGGATGCGCATCCCTTCGACGATCAGCCGCACGTTGCTTTTGGCTGTGCGCAGCTTCATTCATGACCAATGCTTGTTCAGAGCATCGGCCTTGACCTACATCACGGTGCTGTCGCTCGTGCCGCTCTTGGCTTTGGGCTTTGCCGTGGCCAAAGGCTTTGGCTTCTATGCCAGTTTACTTGACGAGTCGATCGGTCCGTTCCTCGACCGCACCTTCGGACCGCTGCAAGAGGCAGCACCCATCGTGCAAGAGGCCGGCGCGCACGAGATGCGCGTGGCTATCGAACAGGTCTTGCGCTTTGTAGAGCGTACCGATGTGTCGGCGCTCGGGCTCTTCGGACTCGTGCTGCTGCTCTACACCGTCGTGCGCTTGCTCTCCGCGATTGAAGGCAGCTTCAACGACATTTGGCGCATCTCGCGCCCGCGCAGCTTTGTGCGCAAGGTCGCGGACTACCTGACGATGGTGGTGATCACGCCCATCTTCTTGTTCACCGCCACCGGTATCACTACGGCCTTGAGCAACAGCACGCTCGTCACCTACCTGCGCGAACAAGCGCATATGGGGATGCTGCTCGAAGTGCTGCTCAAGTGCACGCCGCTGTTCGCGCTGTGGATGGGGTTCACGTTCGTCTACATGGCGCTCCCGAATACACGCGTGCGCTTCCAACACGCGTTCGTAGGAGCCCTCGTGGCCGGCACGCTGTGGCAAGTGGTGCTGCTGGTGCACATCTTGTTCCAAATCGGCATCGCCAAGCACAACGCGATCTATTCCAGCTTCGCGGCGCTGCCGATCTTCTTGATGTGGGTCAACATCAGCTGGACCACGGTGCTGTTTGGTGCGGAAATCGCGCGCGCACGCGAAATCGAACCCAGCTGGGGCGGACCGATGGGGGGCGCCACGACCGCCAGCGCGCGCCGCAGCGTGGGCTTGCGCGCCATGGTGCGCTTGGCCGATGACCATCTCTCGGGCGCACCGCCGCGCAGCGCAGCCGCGCTAGGTGCGCAGCTGTCGGTCGATCCCTCGCTCGTCGAAGAGGTCTTGCGGCGCTGCCAGGCCCGCGGCCTGGCACGCGAAAGCGTCGAAGGCTCGCAGCGGACCTGGCTCCTTGGACGAGATGCCGGAACGGTGCGCTTGCAAGACATTGCCGATGCCATCGACGAACGCGAAGCGGGGACCTATGCCGCTAGCGATCTGCTGGATGCCGAGCTCACGCGCTTGGTAACGGCCCTCGAGCGGGAACAGAGCGACTCGGCCTACAACCGCACCCTGCGCACGGTGGTTGAGGCCGTGCGGGCACACGAAGGCTACAGCTACTTGGCCGCCGAACCGGCCTTGAGCCGCGCTTCGGCCACATAGACCGCTTCGTCGAGGTCGCAGGCGAAGCGCCCCCACGCGGCATACGCCACCGCGCCGAGTTGCAGCTCGCGCGGATGCACGTTGTCGGCCACATCCAAAGCGCAGTGGTGATGGTCAAAGTAGCGCGCCCCTGAGATCAGCAGCAGGCCCACCACTGCACCGCGCTCCTTCAGCGGTCCTACATCCACGCCGCCACCACCTTGCACCACGGTGCCGGCAAAGATGGGCTGGAGCTCGCGGCCAAACACCTCAAAGGCCTCCTTCAACGGCCCTGCGGCATCGACGGATAGCCCCACCGGTGCAAAGCCGCCGCTATCGCTCTCCAGCGCCAGGCGCACCTCGCCTTGCGGCGTAGCATCGCGCTGCGCCAAGCCACCGCGCACGCCATTCTCTTCGTTCGTGTACAGCACGACGCGCAAAGTGCGTTTGCCGCGCCAGCCGTCCTTCTTCAACAAGCGCAACGCCTCAATCGCATGCACGCAACCGGCGGCATCATCGTGCGCCCCTTGGCCGATATCCCACGCATCGATGTGGCCCGACAAGAGCACCACGCCCGCTGAGGGATCCGTGCCGGTCAGTTCGCCCACGATGTTGGCCGAAGGCTTATCGGGCAGCGTCTGGCAATCCAACTGCAGGCGCACACGCACCACGCCCTGTTCCAAACGCCGCGCCAAATCCGCAGCTCCTTTGGTCGAAATGGCTGCCGCCGGGATCTTGGGCACGCCCTCTTCGTAGCGCATGGCGCCCGTGTGCGGGTGGTCATCTAGGGCAGCTGTAACGCTGCGCACGACGACCGCGACGGCACCTAGTTTGGCAGCTTCGATGGCGCCGCTGCCGCGCTGCCAGACCGCGCCGCCGTAGGCCTCTCCCACGCTCAGCTTGGAGGGGTCAAACGGCTCGTCATAAAACACAATGGCGCCTTGGGCGCGTGCGCCCAATTCCGCCAACTGCTTGCGGCCGACCACGCGCACCACGGGCGCTTCGATGCCTTCCTTGGGCGTTGCGATGCTTCCACCCAGAGCCAAGATCGGCCAAGTAACGGGCGGCGCTTCGGTTCCTGTGGCCGTGGCCAGCTCAAGGCGCGCCGTAGTGCCGCGGTCCCAGTGGGGCACCATCGTCGGCACACGGTAGACCTTGTCGGCGCCCGCGCGCTGCAAGGCCGCCTCGCCCCACGCCAAGGCACGATCGAGGCCCGCAGAACCGGCCAAACGATGCGGGGCTGTCGTGCACAGCTCGCGCAGCAGCGTGTATGCCTGCGCATCTCCAAGACCACGCTCAAGAAAGCTCCGCACAGGGCTCGGGGTCTGCGGCAGCACCGCCACCGGATCGTGGGCCACCAAGCCACAGAGGAAGAGGGCATTCAAGATCATGAGTCGATGCGTCCTTGTTCTAATTCCGCGGGGGTAGCCAGGCGCAAATCCAAGAGGTGCAAGCGCACCCGCAGCGTCTTGCCCGCGAGTGGATGATTGGCGTCGATCAAGACCTCCGTTTCATCAATTTCGAGCACCTTGGCCACGACCCGGCGGCCAGTGGACGAGCGCGCTTCAAACTGCAATCCCACCTCCAATGCGCCGTTGAATCGTTCCTTGGGCACGCGCTGCACCAGCTCGGGGGAATGAAACCCGTAGGCCTCATTGGGCGGCAAACGCGCATCGAGTTCCTCGCCGACTTCCAAGCCGATCATGGCCTCCTCCAAAGCTGGAAAGAGCGTTCCGCGCCCCATCAACAGCACCAAAGGGTGGTCTTTGGGCGAAGCCTCGATCAAGGTCCCATCATCGTCTGTGAGGACATAGTCGATAGTGGCCACGGAGTCCGATTGCAGTTTCATCGCTGCGAAGTTTAGATGTCGCGCGCGCAATCACTAGGGATTCTTCTTGCAGAAATCGCGCGCTTTTCTCTATAGATCTTTCTCAAGCATGGCCTGGCTATGACTTGTGCGACCAACCTCGCCAAGTCAACAGTCGGGCTCGTATCCAACCTATAGACCCCCACAACCTGAACGATTCATTCATGAGCAAGAAGAAGACCTCGGCCGCAGCCGAGAAGGGCAGCAAGCGCCCGCGCCGTAGTTTTGAAGAGCGTATGGCCGCGTTGAAGTCGCAGATGGCCCTGCTCGAGCGTCGCAAGGCGACCGCCGAGATGAAGAAGGACCCGGCCTTGAGCCAGTCGCTCAACATCGTGCGTTCGCTGGACAAGGCGCTGAATGCCGCCAACGAAACGGGCCACGAAGTACGTCACGCCATCGCCGCCGCGCGCAAGCCGCTGTGCGAGTACCTCGAAAGCCAAGGCGTCAAGCTGCCGAAGGCGCGCATGCCGCGCGGTCGCAAGCCGAAGGCCTTCGCCGGCTGATGTTTGGCCGGCTGATGTTTGGTTCATGCCGCCCGCCGGGGCGCGCAAGTTGACCCGCCCCTAACTCTGGTTGGGGGCGGGTCAACTCATGTTTGACGGCGGGTGGCGCGGGTAGGATGCGCCCATGCGCCTGCTCCTCGTATCCAACTCGACCCTCCACGGTCAGGGCTATCTCGATCACTGCGCCAGTGCCATGCAGCGCTTCTTGGGTTGCGGCACACCTGCGGCGGTCCAGCGCGTGCTGTTCGTGCCCTATGCCCTCGCCGACCGCGATGCCTACCACGCCAAGGCAGCGGCGCGCTTTGCGGCCCTAGGGCTGCGGTTGGACTCGGTCCACCAAGCTGCCGATCCGCGGCAGGCCGTGGCCGAAGCGCAGGCTCTCTTCATTGGGGGTGGGAACACCTTCCGTTTGCTGGCCGAATTGCGCCGCAACGGGCTGATTCCGGCTATTCGCAGCGCAGTCCAGCGTGGGCTGCCCTACATGGGGTCGTCAGCTGGCTCCAATGTGGCCTGCGCGACCATCATGACCACCAATGACATGCCCATCGTCGATCCAGGTGGTTTCGATGCTCTGGGCTTGGTGCCGTTCCAACTGAACCCGCACTACCTCGATCCGCAGCCAGGTTCCACGCACATGGGCGAGACCCGAGAAGAGCGTCTGCGTCAGTACCACGAGGTCAATGCGCGTCCGGTGGTGGGCTTGCGCGAAGGTGCTTGGTTGCGTGTGGAGGAAGGCCGTGTGCACTTGGAAGGCAGCACCTCGGCGCGCCTTTTTGTACGCGGAAAAGAACCTCGCGAGTGTGCTCCGCCGAGCGTGTTGGACCTCGCGCTGACCTGAGCAATGCTTGAGGCCGCCGTCGAAACGGCCGGAAACTACGCGAAAAACTGTAGATTTTCTTTTGGAAGGCGGTTCGCAGGACTGCTATCAAAGTCGTGTTCGCCGAGTTTTCTCGGTGAAAACCAGTCCCTAGACAACTGAACTACCTTCTCGCTGAAGGAATCCATGGCTAAGAAAACCACCAAGGCCGCCGCGAAGGCGCCCGCCAAGATCTCGCCGTCCAAGAAGCCCCGCACCAAGGGTGAGCTCTACAGCACGATCGCTGAACACACTCAGCTGTCGCGCAAGCAAGTCGCCTCGGTCTTCGACACGATGGGCCGCATCATCGCTGCCGACCTGACCAAGGGCGCTTCGGAAGTGCTCAACATCGCGGGCCTGATGAAGGTCACCGTGGTGCGCAAGCCCGCCACCAAGGCGCGCAAGGGCATCAACCCCTTCACCAAGCAAGAAGTCATGTTCAAGGCGAAGCCCGCCCGCAACGTGATCAAGATCCGCGCCCTCAAGACGCTCAAGGGCATGGTCTGAGTTTGCTCGGCTGATTCTTCAGCCGGGACAGCTACTTGCCAGCGCTGCGCAGGCCTAACGGTCCTGCGCAGCGCTGGTCGTTTAGCGAGCGCGCGCTTGCAGCCAGTGCAGCAACTCGAGCGCGTTGGCGCTGTTGTCGTGCGATGGATTCGCCGCGCTGCGCTGAAATTCAGCGTACACCGCAGCAGTGCTGTCAAATCCACTGGACAATTGCAGGAGGCGCTGACGCCACGACTCAGTCGCTGGTGGCGGACACAGATTCAGCGCATGCGCCAGTGCGCTCCACGACCAGTACACTTCCACGCCGCCACCTTGGCCGTCGCGTGGCGGCCACGACGCATCGAAGTCCGTCGTTGGTTCGCCCTTGCGTGCCACCGCAAAGATCTGACGCGGACCGTGCGTCAGGTTTCCTTGACGATCAGGTTCCGCTTGCCACAGAGGTGGAGTGAACAGACTGGTGCAGGCCGCGAGATGCAAGTTGCGCAAGCGCGCTCGCAATGCCGGCCGCGCCTCGCCGTGCACGCCTTCTGCCAGCACACGCCCGGCATGCAGCAACAACAGCGACTCGAACGCTTGCGCCGTGTCATAGCGCTCATGGCCAGGATGGCGCGTGTTGTGCACACGCATCAGCAAACCGCTGCGGGGCGCGGCGTCCAGCATCAGCTGCGTGACCTGCACGCACCACGCCTCATGCGTGGCACGCCAGCCGTCATCGGCCACAGCATGCGCGGCACCCACGGCATCCATGATCCACGCCTGGCCGCGGCCCCACGGCAAGCCGCTGTGCGGCCGCTCCGCCACCTCTTGCCTTAGCACCGGAAGAGTGGCGCCCTTGGACCACGAAACCGGCGTGTGCGGGTACTCGTGCATCGCCAAGCGCCCCAACTCCGCGGCGAGCAGCACATCATCCTTAGCCAGCGCGTCATTCGCCAACCACACCAGAGCCTTGGCCGGAGCGGTCCAACGCACATAGTGCTGGTCATCATGTGGCCACCAAGCACGGATGTTGTCGGCGCCGTTGGCGCCTGCAGCTCCCAACTTGGTGCGCGAGGCATAGGGATCGCCGCGATCCCAGTCCGGCCGCAACCCTCGGCGCTCAACCTCGGCCGCTTGCGCTAAGGCCGCGGGGTGCGCGACGGCGCGGCCGGCAAAACTCGGCAGCCGAATGTCGCCGTTGAGCCGGTAGTCGAACGGGATCAGGCCCGCACCTGCAGGACTACGGTTGGTGAGAGCCAACTCGCACGACCAGGGGCGTCCGCGACGATCCCAAGCGGCTTGGGGCTGGCGCGCCGCGTTCATGCGATGCTGCAGCGCCAGGCGTTGCAAGCCCGATGGCGCTCCGCTGACCGCCACCCAGTGACCTTCGGACAAAACGATGCCCACGCCCCCGGTCGCACCTTGCTGCTGGTCAAAGTAGGGCTGCGCCCACCCCATCGCGAGCGCTTGGTAGGGGTAGCTCAACGGCTTGCCGGTGCGCAGGTACTGTTCGATGCGGCGCAACTCCGCCGCCTCACGAGCCTCGTAGACCAGCGCGCCCTCACTTGTGCGCGTGGTGTACAGGGCTGCACTGGGCAACTGCTCACGCTGAGGGAACCAACGCGGCAGCGCTTGCCACGACCACAGCCCCGGACCTGCAACAGGAAAGCCCACATCGCGGAAGTGCAGGAAGTCGTGCCCGGCCCAACCTGCGTCGGCGCGCCGCACGACAAGCCTGCGCTGGAACTGGGCTTGGCTAGGCAAGCAATGCAAGCGTCCATCCGGCAGGGGAGCCACCAGCGGCACGACGACCTGTGTGCCCTCGCTGCGCGCGACGCCTAGAAACGGATCGGCGATATCCGCGTCCACCACCCAACCGGAGGGCAGCACCAACTCCACGCTGCGCACCCACACAGGCCCCAGCGGTGCATCCAAGGCATGAGGTTCATCCGCCGGCGAGGCCAGTCCGTTGTGGATGCGCAGGTCCAAGGACACGGCTGGCGCACCTGCGCGTTGCGTCACATAGGCATGCACACCCATCGCATGCGGCAGAGCCTCGGTCTGCACCGGCGCGGCCGGCACGAGCACGGCGGCGAGGCGGCGGCGCACCAGATGCGGCCCCCATACCAAGGGCTGGTTCGCTTGCAGGCCAAGACTAGAGGGTGCGCCAGATAGCTCGGCGCTGTAGACCTGTCCGTGCACATCCACCGTGCGCAGGTAGAACTGCGGAGTCGCGCTCGGCTGCAACAACGCCTGCACCTGTGAATCAAGGCGCGGGGTGCGCGCTCGTGCCTCGGAGGCGGCAGGTGCAGTGGCCGCTTCCAACAGCTCCACATTCGCAACCAAGGTCGCACCTGCACGCCATTCAGCTGCAGTCTGCACGCTCGCACAGAGCTCTACCGTCTCCGGCTGGCCCGTTGCGGAACGCGTGATGCTCGCCACTTGCGCGGGCACGGGTGCGTCCACATTCGGAAAGCGCACGACCAACGGACGCGCCATGTCGAAGGTATGTGGAACGGGCAATACGGTGCGCAGCACCATGAGCGGACCAGTTGGCGCACGGAACTGCACGCGAGCCACCACCTCGGCTGCTGGTGTGCGCGCAGCCGCAAGCCCACAGCACAGCCACAGAGCCACTAGCCCGCAGATCCAAGCCCAGCGCATACGCTGCATCCTAACGCGAGTGCTTGCATGCGTAGCAACATCCGCGCACTCTGAGCGCGCCTATGTACGCCTTGCTGTCCTCGGAGGTGCCGCACCTCGTGCGCGACCTCGCCCTCGTCTTGGGCGTGGCTGCGATCACGAGCGTGCTCTTCCAAAAGTGGCGTCAGCCGCTGGTATTGGGCTACTTGCTGGCCGGCGCCATCCTCGGGCCCAACATCCCCGTGCCGCTGCATGTGTACGACGAGACCGTGCTGCGCGATCTCTCGGAACTGGGCGTCACGCTGGTGGTGTTCTGCATCGGGTTGGAGTTCAGCCTCTCGCGCATTGGCACGATGGGGGCGGGAGCTTTGATCGCCACTTCGGTGGAGATGGGGCTGCAACTGCTGCTCGGCGTGCTGATTGGGCATGCGCTGGGCTTGGATCCGCGCGGCGGCTTGTTCTTGGGCACATTGATCGCCGTGTCCAGCACGATGCTGGTGCAGCGCGTGCTCAATGAACGCACCAAGGACCCGCGCCTACGCGAGCTAGTGTTGGGGCTGCTCGTGGTCGAGGATCTGGGCGTCATCCTCTTGCTCGCCATCTTGTCCGCGTTCTCCTCCGGCGCGGAAGCCTCGTGGTCCGAGGTGGGCATCACCACGCTGAAGTTAGGCGTGTTCCTGGTCAGCACGCTCGCCATTGGCATGTGGTTGTTGCCACAAGCCTGGTTGGCCGTGCTGCGCTTGCGCCGTAAGGAAACGACCATCGTCTTCGCCTTGGGCGTGTGCTTCTTCTTTGCGCTCGTCGCCAGCGCTGCTGGCTTCTCTTCGGCCTTGGGTGCGTTCCTAGCCGGCTCGATCCTCGCCCAAGCAGGTGCAGGCCATGAGATCGAGCGCCGCATCGAAGGTGTGCGCGATATGTTCGCGGCCGTGTTCTTCGTCACAGTGGGGATGTTGGTTGACCCCGACGTGCTGCTCGAGCATGCCGGCTTGGTCGCATTGCTCTTTGGCGTGGTGGTCGTCGGCAAGTTCTTCGGCGTAGGCCTCGGTACCTTTCTGTCCGGTGCGGATAGGCCCGTGGCTTTGCGTGCGGGTCTCGCGATGGGCCAGATTGGCGAGTTCGGTTTCGTCGTAGCCGGCATGGGTGTGAGCTCGCAGTTCTTGCCTGCGCACTACAGCTCGGTTGCCGTAGCTGTCTGTGCCCTGTCGGCCTTCACAGCACCTCTGTTCTTATCGCACGCCGACAGCATTGCGTCCGGTGTCGAGCGTGTGCTGCCCAGGCGGTTGGAGACGTTGGGCTCCTTGTACTCCGCTTGGTTGGCCCAGTTGCGCGCCAGCGGCGCACGCGATGTGCGCTATGGAGCGCAACGGAAGCTGCTGCGTGCTCTCGCGCTGGACTTAGGTGCTTTGGCGCTCTTGGTAGGGGCAACGGGCACGCTGTACGCGCGTGGTACTCCCGCCGTGGCAAGAGCTTTGGACTTGGGCCCCGCGGCCGCAGGTGCCGTGCTCTTGCTGTTGGTAGCGGTGCCCGCCCTGCCTCTCTTAGCCCGTGTGTTGGTGCACACACGCAAGCTTGCCCTCGCGATGGCGCTGAAGGCTCTGCCACCTGTGCAGGGCCGCATGGATGCAGCGGTCACACCGCGTCGCTCGCTGGCAATGGCTGTGCAAGTGGCTCTCTTGCTGGCCGCAGCCACACCATTGGTGGCACTGGCCGCACCTTTCCTGCCGGTGTTGGCTTCGCCAGCGGTGGTGTTGGTGGTGGTGATCCCGTTGGCGTGGTTGGTGTGGCGTGCTGCCACGCAGTTGGATGGCCACGTGCGCGCGGGAGCCGAAGTGATCGCGGAGGCGTTGGTGCAATCGCAAGGCAATCAAGCGGCCGTGGCGCTCTTGCCGCAGCTCTTGCCTGGTATCGGAGAGTTGCGCGTAGTTCCGCTCGACAGCGGCAATCCCTCCTGTGGTGCCACCTTGCGCGAGCTAGAGCTGGCCAGTGGCTGTGGTGCACAAGTGTATGCCGTCACGCGCGGAACCGAACGCATCACCATGCCGGATGAAGACTTTGAACTGCGAGCAGGGGACTTGGTCGCACTCGGCGGATCACCCGATGCCGTCGCCGCGGCAGAGCGCCGCTTGCACGCAGCTACGCACGCGTAAGAACTCAGTCCAAGCAGGACAGTACAGAGGCGGGCAGATTCGCGGTCCATGTGGCATCGCTGCACCACCAAGGACCAAGCTCGCGCAAAGTGGTCGCTTGTGAGTCCGCACTCCAAGGCGCGTAGGCATCCACACGCAGAGTGGCTTGTGCACTTGATCGCAGCAGTTGCATAGCACTGGACACATCCGGCGCCGCGAGCCAAGGGACACCTTCACGAGCCTGTGCACACGCGGCGAGGAGCGCCCCGTCAGGTGTACGCAACAGACAGGCGCGTTGCTGCAATACCGCGCGCAGAGACTTGCCAGGCAACGGCACCCAACCTTGATGTGCACGCGCACACTGCAGTGCAAGGTGCTCCACTTGCACAGGAGTGAGCGAACGCCCTGTATGCACATGCGCTGCAACCGCCGACACAGGGAGGTGCGCAGGCAACTGCAGCTGCACTCCATACACACGCCCCACGGGCTGCAACCCGGTGCGCGCGTACAGCGTGCGCTCCGGCGAGCGCAAGGCCACAGGCATCCCCACGGCCTGCGCTTGCTGCACGACATGCTGCACAAGTGCGCCGCCCAAACCTTGACCACGCGCCTCCGCAGACACAGCCAGCGCTCGCAACCATACGCAGGAGCGCACACCCTGAGCTGTGGCCAAGCGCAGCAACGACACGTTGCACGCTCCCTGCACACGCCCATCGCGGCGCACGACACGCACGCGCTGGGGTGACAACCAACGCGCACGCGGGCGCGCGGGCACAGCAAATGCGGACGCCCACAAGGTCTCCACAGCGGCCAACTCGGCCGTTGTTGGTTTGCCACACAGGGGGCTGTGCCCGTTCCGCATGCGTACAAGGTAGCGCGCCGTGCTCGCAGCTTTACAGCTGGAGGCACGGCGCGCTCATTCAAGCTGATCTAAGGATCAGTAGCGGTAATGGTTCGGCTTGTACGGGCCTTCCATCGGGATGCCGAGATACTCAGCCTGGTCCTTGGTCATCTCCGTCAGGCGCGCGCCCAACTTCTTGAGGTGCAGGCGAGCGACCTTCTCGTCGAGATGCTTGGGCAGTGTGTACACGCCCTTGTCGTACTTCTTGGAGTACTGGAACAGCTCGATTTGCGCCATCACCTGGTTGGTGAAGGAGCTGCTCATGACAAAGCTCGGGTGTCCCGTAGCGCAACCGAGGTTCAGCAGACGGCCTTCGGCCAAGATGATCACCGAGTGACCATCGGGGAAGACATACTCATCGACCTGCGGCTTGATGGTGACGCGCTTGACGCCCTTGGCCTTGGTGAGACCAGCCATGTCGATTTCGTTGTCGAAGTGGCCGATGTTGCCCACGATGGCGTTGTGCTTCATCTTCGCCATGTGTTGCACGGTGATGATGTTCTTGTTGCCCGTCGCGGTGATGAAGAGGTCGGCTTCCGACAGCACATCTTCCACGCGCACCACTTCATAGCCTTCCATGCACGCTTGCAGCGCACAGATCGGGTCGATCTCCGTGATGGCTACACGGCAGCCCTGGCCACGCAGCGACTGTGCGCTGCCTTTGCCCACATCGCCGTAACCACACACGACCGCGAGCTTGCCAGCGAGCATCACATCGGTGGCGCGCATGATGCCGTCGACCAAGGAGTGGCGGCAGCCGTACAAGTTGTCGAACTTGCTCTTGGTGACGGAGTCATTGACATTGATGGCGGGGAAGAGCAACTGACCCTTCTCCTGCATCTGGTAGAGGCGGTGCACACCCGTGGTCGTTTCTTCTGAAACGCCGCGGATTTGCTTGCCCATCTTGGTCCACTTGCCCGGAGCAGCGGCGAGCGAAGCACGCAGCGTCTCGAGGATGATGCACCACTCCTCGGAATCACCCTTGGCAGCCTTCGGCACCTTGCCTGCTGCTTCGTACTCGGTGCCCTTGTGCACGAGCAAGGTCGCGTCGCCGCCATCGTCCAGCAGCATGTTCGGACCACCGTCGGCGTCCGGCCAGGTCAAGGCCTGCTCGGTGCACCACCAGTACTCTTCCAGCGTTTCGCCCTTCCAAGCGAAGACGGGGATGCCCTTGGGATTCTCAGGCGTGCCCTTGCGGCCCACGGCCACGGCGGCAGCGGCTTCGTCTTGCGTCGAGAAGATGTTGCACGAGGCCCAACGCACTTGGGCGCCGAGGTCCACCAGTGTTTCGATCAGCACTGCCGTTTGAATGGTCATGTGCAGCGAGCCGGTGATGCGCGCGCCCTTGAGGGGTTGCTGCTTGGCGTACTCAGCACGCAAGGCCATCAAGCCCGGCATTTCATGCTCGGCCAGCTCGATCTGCTTGCGGCCAAAGTTCGCCAACTGGATGTCCTTGACCTTGTAGTCAAGAGCGGTGGTCTTCTTCGTCTTCGTCTGCGTAGCCATCGGTTTCCCTGAGGTCACTTCGGGTTGGGTGTCAAAACGGGTTGTCGTTTCACGCGCGCGGCTTGCGGCCACGCACGGTGTACAAAGGCAACTCTGCCCGCGCGCCATCTTCGCGGCGCGGTCTGTAGGCATCGTTAGGGGACTCGAGCGCGAGATCCACAAAACCGGCGCGCGTCAACGCATCGAGCACATCGCGCGGATCAAGCCCCATACGCAAATCGCCTTGCGCCTCGGCCATCCAGGCTTCTTTGTGCGGTGCCAGCTCGACGATGGAAAGCACACCACCGGGCTTGAGTGCGCGCCAGCACTCCAACAACGCCGGGCGCAGATCATGCAGGTGGTGCAGCACCATCGCACACACCGCACCATCCAGCTCGGCATCGGCTACGGGCAAGGCGTCCAGCTCACCGCGGCGGAACTCCAACTCCACACCAGACGGCAGGGGAGCCAGCTTGGTGCGTGTGACCTCCAGCATGCGCGCCGAACGATCGACACAGATCACCTTGCCGGCAACACCAATCAGCGAGCGCGTGATCCAGCCCGTGCCACAGCCCAAGTCGGCGATGACACTCTCGCGCGGCAACAGTGCAGCAATCGCACGCTCACGCGCCACACCTGTGGCGAAGTCGGTGCCGATCTTGTCCCAACGT
>Ga0255088_1000633_pt1 | contig 15402 bp, 16 predicted proteins | sample Colum_Miss_RepB__2_FD_188587 | JGI IMG/M metagenome (GOLD analysis project Ga0255088, IMG submission 188587) | Freshwater microbial communities from Columbia River, Oregon, United States - Colum_Miss_RepB_8d | ecosystem: Environmental > Aquatic > Freshwater > River | place: USA: Oregon...
GCCCTGCAGGCGAACCTGGCACTGCTGGCACTGCTGGTGATACAGGAGATACAGGTCCTACTGGTGATACAGGCCCTGCAGGCGAACCTGGCACTGCTGGCACTGCTGGTGATACAGGAGATACAGGCCCTACTGGGGAAACAGGCCCTACTGGGGAGACAGGACCTACTGGCGAAACAGGTCCGACAGGCAACACAGGTGCTACGGGCCCCACACCAACCGTCAGCTATTTCGGTGTCGGCAACACCCTTCGTGTAGATGCCGTATACGGCAACGACTCCACAGCCTCTGTAGGTGGCTCGCCCTATCTCACTATCGCAGCCGCTATAGCCGATGTGACATCCGGAGAAACCATCTGGGTTCATCCTGGCACCTACAATCTCACAGCCGGCATAACACTCCCTGCGGGCATATGTCTCCGCGGCCAGAATACCCAAACCACCACCATTCAAATGCTCGGTGTCACGGCAGATACGACGCTAATCATAATGGGGGAGAATACACGCGTAGAGGACTTGACGCTGAAACTCACATCCTCAGCGCATTATACTCTAAAGGGTCTAGTCTTCGGCGGCACGACCACTGTGACTGCAAAACTGCGGACCTGCGTTCTCACTGTAGACAATTCCGCCGCGTCATCCGGTGGAACAAGCGTAGTCACAGGCGTTGAGGCCAACGGAACAGGAACTCTCGGCTCAGGCTCCTTTTCGTTTAACTCCCTAAAAGGGGCTACCATTAACGTGTATTCCAATGGCGGCGGAAACAAGCGCGGCATTCTTGTGAGCGGAACGAATATTATGTCTACGCGCGACATGAATATCTATGTAGCTCAGCCGACATCCACTGCGTCCACAGGCTCCTATGTAGGTGTAGAAACAGCCGATCCGGCCAATACGGGCTCTATCCAGCTGCGCTCAACCACTGTAGGAGTTGTTACACCCACCGGCGGCCAGAGTTATACAGCCTCCGATATTCTCCAGACAAATCCCGCGACGATTACCGACCCCACTTATCTCGCCTCCGCAGGTATTCAAGTTGGTCCTGGCGTAGATCTCGTTACGAAATCTGCTGGCAGTAAAGGGTTTTCGGCGTATATCTATCCCACAACCATATTCTACGGTCTACGAGGTGACCTGACAAGTGGAACAACAGGGGGCTATTTGTGGCCTGGAACTATGATAGCATCTGGGGGTGGAAATGGTTTCCCCGATACTGGCACACCCCAAGCATTTTATCGTGTTCAGCAGCCGGCGTTAATATCAGGCATTGCGTGCTCACTGGCTGGAGCTGCTGGAACTGGACACACAGTGACAGTTCTTGTGAGATATACTCCCGTCGGCGGATCAATCACATCCACGGCCTTTACAGTGACATTTGGCGCAACAGACCTTCAACAAAACTACTACGATGCGTCTGTGAGAGTAAATACCGGCGATAGAATCCACATACAACTCTCGTATACAGGGGGCAACGGAAATACCGCACACGATCTCAACGTGCAGCTGGATATGTTTTAAGGTGGAGCTCGGCTCCACCTTGCTCTTCTTTTCTTTCGTCGTAGCAAGCGAATGGCGGCTATTACATCAGGTCAGCAGATCCTTCTACCCGAATCTACAAAGGCCAAACGGAAACAGCGGACAGTCACCGTCGCCGTGAATAGTCGTGACAGAAATATCGGCCAGGACTATAATCCAAATTCCTTCCGCTGGTCCTTCCGCCGTCCCTTAAAAGATGTTCTCTCTATTGAGCTCGTGAATGGCTCTATCCCCGCCGCCCTCTATAACATAAATACGGGCTGGAACAATTTCACATTCGGCGAAACGGGAAATCAAATATGGACTGTCACACTCACACCCGGTCAATATACTGCAACCCAAATGTGTGCAGAGTTACAAACACAGCTTAATGCTCTTTCAGGTAAGTTGAATACCTATACAGTATCCTATAATGCCATCACGATGTTTGCATCTATAGTCGCCGCCGGCGGGGTTAAATATACCTTCTATTTTTTGACAAGCCCCTTCACCGACACAATAGACACACATACAGGTGCAACAATGTCGATAAACTGCCCCGCGCGCTTGTTCGGCTTTGAATGGCAAGACTATACATCAATTGGCGGCATGATTAGGCCTCAACACCGAATGGACCCCGACTTGTTTTTACGAAAGGTCTATCTCTACGTGAATGCGGACAACTCTGTAGAACTGAATCGGGTAGAAATGGGCGCTGGCCGTAAAGACTCTTTCCATATTCTCTATATGGATCAAATCATAAATGGATATTACACTCTCAATAAGGATTTGCATACACCTGTTTTTATCTCTTCGCCTGCCCCCATTTCACGCGTCGGGACACTTAATATAAGTATTCGCGACGAGTTTTATCGGCTTGTAGATATTGGCTGGCTAGACTTCACCTTGCTATTTGAGATCACGTATTTGGAATAACGTCATACGGGAGAAAAATTGAAGGACGCCCCAGGCGAGGGCGGCATGTAACAAGCAGCATGGGCGACTTTCTTCCAGGCTATGTTACGACACTCTGTAGTGCAAATCTCGGTAAGATTCAAGAGAAGCTTATCGTGATTGGCAAAGAGAATGGTAAGCTGTATTACGCATACGATACAAAGGAGGAGCTGCTGGAAAAGGTCAGAATGCGCAAGACGCGCATGTGGGTGATGTGCTACTACCGCGACATTGAGTTCACGCAGCCCGAGAAGGAGTTCTTGTGGAATAATTCGGTCGCTCTTCTCGACGAGGGTAAAAAGAAGCGGATTGTGGGCTCAATAGGGCAGACATTCTCGCTGGTAAACCTCAGGCGATATTAGATCACTTAACATTTCAAATCGGCACCTACTTACTAATATGCTGGTCTTTAATCATTAGATTATATCTATAAAGAACTTCTCTTTCTTCCCATGTTTTACCATATTTATAATATAGGTATAGTTTTCTATAGATTTTTTGTCACCCTTTATATCTTCAAGATTACACGGCATTTTAATACAGAAATGTCTATGTTTATGGTACTCAGACGATACAGAACTGATTTTCTGCTTTTTTCCCAAGCATTGCTCAAGTGATTTTCCGTATAACAGATTTGATATTTGGTTGCCAATCTGTAAAATTTGGATGGCTAGAGGCTTTTCTTGTTGTTTCTTGCTAACAGATATTTGGATAGTTTCTATTTGCACCTGTTCCTGAGCAGTCATTTTATTTATTCTAAAGCCTAGTTTTAACAGATATTTTCTTTCCAATTTTACATCACCGACGCCGGCCTCAAAAATTTAAAGAAATTTATTTGTTATTTATTATTCGGGGACAGAAGCACAGAAGGCCGTGCGTTGCCACTTATGGGCAAGGGTCGCGGGTTCAAGTCCCGCCTGTTCCATTTTTCACTCTAGTATCAAAGTTAATTACACTGTATTGTTTTTTCAAACCGTTGGTTTAATAATACGAAGAGCCTTATTTCCATAGGCCGCCGCCATTTCCGAGAAAGAAGATCCTGCAGATCCCAGAATCTCCGAACAATTCGCGAGCCCCAGAAATTCTCGGAAGGCATCCTGGATTCCTTTCAGAAGATCCCGATGATAACACTCTGTAGGAAGGACCATTACCCGCCCAGGATAGCGCGCGAGGACCGCGGCTTTTTCTACTGGGCTATCCGTCGCCAAGAAAAAGATAGTCGCAGCATTATAGGCGTCCATGGCCCGGAAAAACGCCTCCGTGGGCGAATCCTTAATAGAACGCGCATTATCCGTTCGACGAATATGAACTCCCACTGTATTCGGCGGAAGCTGCGGAACAAACTCTGCACGGGGCTTCAAGCTCCTCAGATACTCCAGCCAGCGCTTCGGGTCCTTCCGATAGAAACAGCCATAGGATTTGAGACGCAGGCCGCTGCGCCCATCCCAATCTGCCTCGCTCAGACACATTTTAGCGCCCTGTAGGACGGCATCATCAAATGATACGGCCCCGCCGCTAGGCAGCTGAAACAAATCCGTAAACGTCGCACCGAACACGGCTTCTCGCGGCCACGATATTTTTACAGGCACTCCAATGGCCTCCCCAGCACAAATCCCCGAAACAGTTGCGCGCAGACGATTAGCAAAGCCTGCGCACACTTGTAGTTCCATTCTTTTCAGCTATAAAACGCCCCGTTAAAGCCGGATACGAAATGTATACCGAATATAACGCAACGGCATACGCATTCTTTTAAACCACGATCTCTCTCCAAAAATCGTGTAAGCAACATAGCGGTGTATGGCGTGCTTCTTAATAAATGCGTGCTCCATCATGTTTGCCCCCGTCACACACTTACGATACTCCTTATATTCCGCCGAATTCTTGACTTCATTGATCGCATTCTGCTTCGCAATCTTTAAAGCCTCCATATGATTCTCAACATTCACTTTGAATTCCCTTTTCTTCACGGCCAACATTCTCTTATATCCGGTCAGCGCCTTCCGCGCAGCCGTCTTCTTTTTCTTAATCGCCTTCACTTCTGCGGGAACACCCTCCTTCGCCATGACTTGTGTAACACTCGCCTCTATTTCTTCATCCGTGTGACTATGGTGCTGCGGGTGCTGGTATAATACACTGCCGCAGTTACAATATACAACGGCAGAATGATAGTTGGCCTCGCATAGCTTCAATATACCGCACTGAGAGTGGAATTTCAGATCACAACAGGGTGATTCCATAACCTTCGCGCCCTCTTCAATAGGCATTGCACAGTGCGCACACACAGACATTCTCTAGAGGATGCGTGCGTGCTTGCTTTAGGTCGCGCTTTCGCCGAGAAGCCTAAACATATTTTGTCATTTATATGTATTCAAGCCACCCTGGAAAAACTACGCTCCATTCTATCCCGGCACTTGCCGCATGTGCAGCCTCGTGGGGCATTCTACCTTCTCTCGCCGAATCGCGTCAATGATAGCATCTATTCGTGGAAGAAGGAGCTTCCCACGGTAGACCCCTACTACGCTGTAAAGTGTAATCCTAGTCAGCGCCTTCTCAAGCATTTACATGATGCGGGCGTCGGCTTTGACTGTGCTTCCGAGCGCGAGTTGAACGAGGTCAGCACAGATAAGACCGCGAGCAACATCGTGTATGCGAATCCGTGCAAGTCCTTTCACAGCATTCATGTTGCGAGGAAAATGGGGGCGCCCCTGACGGTCGTAGATTCTCTGGAGGAGGCTGCGAAGTTGGAGAACTATAGTGGTGGGGCGTTGATCCGAATCTTGGTAGATGACACTGGCAGCAAGATGCCCTTTTCAACCAAGTTCGGGGCCAGTCATCACGAGGCCATTGACATTGCGAATTTTGCGAAGAGTATTGGCTTGAATATTCGTGGCCTGAGTTTTCACGTGGGTTCTGGCACGAGCAATAAAAATGCACATTCTTCTGCGATTCATAAGGCGCATTCTGTTATTACGCGCCTGCCGAGTATAGGGCATCACAATGCGGATATTATTGATATAGGCGGGGGCTATGTAACGGACCAGCTTCGTTTCTGGGACACGGCCCGCTCTATTCGCGCGGCCATGCGCGTCGTGAATGAAGATAGGCTCTACTCGGCGCCCCCCATACGATGGATTGCGGAACCTGGGCGGTTTTTCGCAGAACGGGCCTTTGATTTCTTCGTGCAGGTGATTGGCAAGAAGCCGGCCGAGTATGGATGGAAATACACCATAGACGACAGTTTATACGGGCAGTTCTCCAATATAATCTATGACCACGCGCGGCCCACGTGGGTGCGCGTTTCTACGCGCGACTCCAAGCCGCGTAACTGGTACGAGGGCGTCATTTTCGGTCGCACGTGTGACTCAATAGATGTGATCGCCCGTGCGGAACGTATGGAAGAGTTGGAGGTGGGCGATTGGCTCTGGTTTCCCCACATGGGTGCCTATACACATGCGAGTGCATCTGAGTTCAATGGATTTCCCAAGCCAGAAATCTTCTTGGCGGAAGAGCCCTATAGCATTCGTAAAAGGGATGTAGAACATCTTGTTCCTCATGGCGTCTCGTATATGGCGCCACTCGATGTGGCCTCGTTTTGGGGGAAAAATTGAGCTGCGGGTCGCTGTGTAATAGGGTTACTATATACCATGTCGGCAGATGAGTGTGCGATTTGCTTTGAGAAATACAAGGGGAAGCGCCTGGTGAAAATCACGTGCCAATATTGCCCAGTAAATGCCTGTCGCGGATGCCAGCAAGCGTATCTGCTACAGTCATTTGACGATCCGAACTGCTTACAGTGTAAGCGCGGCTGGAGTTCAGAGTTCATGGCGGCGAATTTCCCTCTTTCATTCCGCAACGGGGCGCTACGGAAGCATCGGCGCAAGATTCTTCTGGAGCGCGAGAAGTCGTTGTTGCCGGCCATGCAAGTGTATGTGGAGTATCGTCGCAAGATCAGCCATTATCAAACGGCGATAGCGGCTGTGAAAGAAGTGCTGGGCGACCCGCACACGCATTCGCACATGACTCCAGAGAGCTTGCATCAGGTGAGTGAAGCCACAGCGCAAAAGATCGTGAAAACGGTCGCCTATCGTCACGGCAACGCGCTAAGCCTGCGTGTGCGTGAGCTGCGGCGTATTACGGGGATCAAGAAGGAGATTGAGAATCTCACGAAGCAGTCGGCCGCGTATCAGAAGATTCTCGCGGAGATACCTGATACGGATGGAAGGGCCACGACGGTCCAGGAAGTTCTTGCGCGAATGCCCGAAACCGATCCTGTCCTGCCCGAAATCGAGCTCCTCATTGCTCAACAGACGATGATTGAGAAGAAGGTGACCGCAGGGACCGCAGAGTTTGAGAAGCTGGACGCCGAGTTCAGGGAGCTCTTTGCAGCATACAATACCGCCACACGGGGCCTCTGGGAGAATAAGAACCTGTATGACGGGGGCGAGGGGAGCGGTGAGCGCGGCCCACGACGCGAGTTCATAATGAAATGCTCCGACGAGACCTGCCGTGGCTTTCTGTCCTCTGCCTACAAGTGTGGGACGTGCGAGAAATGGACATGTTCGCAGTGCCTGGTGACGATTGGTGCAGACAAGGACGCGACGCATGTGTGTAATCCGGATACACTTGCGACGGCGAAGACGATTAAGGCCGAGACGCGCCCCTGCCCGAAGTGTGGCACGCGCATCTTCAAGATAGATGGGTGTGACCAGATGTGGTGTGTTATGGATGGCTGTAACACAGCCTTCTCATGGCAGAGTGGCACGGTGATTGTGGGGACGATTCACAACCCGCACTACTATGAGTGGTTGCGTCGCCAGGGTGGTGGGGCGCCGGCACGTGAAGTGGGTGATATTCCCTGCGGAGGTCTGCCCACGGTTGCGCAACTCATGAGTTATATGCGCGACAGCTATTTGAGCCACGCAGAACGCGACTCTCTGTATGAGATTCATCGGAATTTGCGAGAGCTGATTGAGATGCGCCTGCGTGATTATCCTGCGCGGCAGCCGCAGCTGATGAATAAAGATACGGATGTGGGCTACTTGATGAAGGAACTATCGGAGGAAGAGTGGCAGAGGCAGTTGGAGCTGAGCGAGGCCAAGTTCTTGCGTAAGAAGGAGATCGGCCAGATTCTTCAAACACTTGCAACGGCTGGCTCGGATATGATGAACCAGATTACGAATCAGGCCCGAGCCGCATCGCGGGCTGCGGCAGCCTTTGAAACAGCCGCGCGCACAGGGCGCGCTGCTGCGCAGGACACGGAACAGGACCGCCTTATAAGAGCAGCTGCGAGTGCGAAGGCCGTCACGGTGAAGCACGATGCGGCCATTGCTTTCTCGGCGTGGTTCCGTGACGTCGGTAAGCCCGGTCTCGAGCAACTCCGGGTATTCGGCAACGACTCCCTCAAGGATCTGGCCAAGCGTGATAGGATGGCCGTGCCGCAGTTTGAGGAGCAGTGGGTCTGGGTCCCGCATCGGGCGATCTACAAGCCCAAGAAAGAGGCCGTTGCAGTGGATCCCGCGCCAGGAGTTTAAAGTCGGAAATCTCTAAAAGAAGAAGATGTATCGCTGTGCTGTGATTCACTTGGATTCTGCAGCAGAACGCATGCCCATTATAGAAAAGCTCCGTAAAACACTGATTCATACCGTGGAAGTATATTCTGCGAAGGATGGAACAGACTGGGAAAAATCTTCCAAGATTGCGAAAATGCACCCATTCGAAAAAATACCCGTGCCTCGTGGGCATCTTGGATGTACTCACAGTCATATTGATATTATTCACGGGACTCTAAAGGGGAAACATCAATATGCTCTTATTTTTGAAGATGACTGTGAAATGCTTGCAGTCCAAGATGATATTTACGGATTTATTCACTATACAAAGGTTCTTCCCGTGGAATGGGATATGATTCTCCTGGGTGCGTCTGAATACGTGGAATCGGAAAAGATAAATGAGATCTATACCAAAGTCAAACGATTCTGGGGGACGCACGCGGTCATAATGAAAGAGAAAGCCATGCGCGCAGTTTTACAGACATTTGCGGATGCACAAAAAGAGGGTGTATTCCTTCCAGCCGATTGGATGTATAACGAGGCTATAAAGAAGCATGGACTTACATGCTATGGGCCTACAGAACTTAATCGCCTTTGCCAACAGAAGCCTGGCCTCATTTCCGCAATCACGGGAAAGCCGCGCGTTGCTCCCAAGCCAAACAGTAAAATTGCTTGATTTTTATATCACACTGAATAGATCATGGCCGAAGATAAAAGACAGTGCATACTATGTTTAGAAGTTGATGCAACAAGCATTGTAAATGGGGAAGGGGGTGAAGAATATGTGATCTGCACAGAATGTGTAACATACTGTGAAGAATGCAATAGCGAGTTAGAGCCAGGTAGCGTGTATATTGTAAAACTTGAACAATATATTCTTCCAGGTGGATGGATATTCGCCGAAGCTGGGACAGAATATAAAAAAGAAGAATACCTCGCGGTATATTGCGGATATTGTAGGGATATGGTTTGTCGCACACACAAATCAATGAACTGTCCTAGCCGTTGCGAGAACTGTTGCAACCCTTGTAGTAATCAATGTGAATGCGAGAACCTCAGATAGGTAAAGCCTCATAGTTGTCATTTCCATCAATATTTACTTTATTAATCTTATATCCCAAGGTTTGAATATAACTCATCAATTCAACGCCTGTATTAACGATCCCTTTCCAATGAATACTGTTACTGCTCCAGCATTCAAACAATATAACCGGTTTATATTTCAGAATAGTTTGTTCCCCACCCTTTAACACATTCAGTTCATGCCCCTCCACGTCTATTTTAATTAAGTCAATCTTATCAAATTGAAATGAATCCAGGGTTTCCAATGCATATTTATTTTTTGTGTGTTCAGGGTTGCCTGTTTCTACCAATTTACACCCACCAATATTACAAGTTTCAGGAAGCATCATTGTAGTTTTTTTATCAATATTATCTGTAAGGGCGCAATGGCGTGGATAAATAATAGATTCCTTATTGTTTAAAAAAATATTTCCACATAGGGCATAGTAAGAAGAATCATATGGCTCAAATGAAAATATTTTTCTATTTTTAATAGCAAGGGGTATAGACCATGTACCAATGTTTGCACCGATATCTAATATAATAGAATCATCCTTAAGATATTTTTCGGCGTGTTTAATTAAGTTATTCTCCCAATAGCCGCGTGTAGCTAAAGAATTGGATATTGTATCGTTGCCGTAGCATAAATATGAATATTTATCAATACTGTTGCAAACTCTTCTGGATGACATGCTGTTATAATAAGAATATATCTTTATACTGGCACCTTTTGCCGCAGATTACGTTACTGAAGAAAATGAGTTATCCATTCCCAATTTATTCATTCCCCATTGAAGGATACGCTTGACTTTTACCTCGGGCAAGAAAGAAGAATACATTCTGAAGTCGAACATGCTGCCGCTGAAAAGTTCGTCGCGCAGTTCATAATCTGAAAGATCGTTCATCCAGTTGGACTTTCCGAGATAGTTATTGCTGGTCACTTTGGCCTGTGGCAGGTATCCCTGTTCTTGTGTGGCAATGAGATTTCCATTCACATAAATATGAATATCTGGGCGCATAGCATCCATATTTTTTGCTGTAACTGCAATATGTGTCCATTTCTTAATAGGAATGGCGCGATTCACTTTTATTTGCACTTTGCGAAGTTTCTTTTCCCAGACTTCATAGATAAGAGTGGCGCGGGTAGCATTTACGGGAGAATCCAACGGTTTTGTCTGAATGGCATCAAGTTTCCTAGGAAAATCGTTAAACCCAGGACATGTATAATCATCCACATTCGCCGATGAAGTAGAATATAGATCTTGTGGTGTCATTTCTTTACAGAATTGTGCGCCACTGGGTGCATCAGGAACAGTGGTTTCTGGACACTTGGCTCCAGGACGCAGTTCATTCGGATCATCGCCACCCTCACCCTTTCCAACAATACCCATGAATACGTTATTCATACCAGGCCCGTCTCCAAAATCAAAAATGTGTGCATTATTAGTGAATTCATCAAATTTCACCCAGACGCTGAAGGCGCGAATAGATCTCATTTTAATACTATTACCAAGCGATAGCTCAGAACTATCCCCTAAACGAATGAATTGATCTTTGCCATTAAAGAATACTCCCTGCGTAACTGCAGGCCGAGGCGTTTCGTCTATGCGTATGCCTCCTGCGATTTGCACAATACTTTTATCTACATAATCTTTCATGTCATCACGGAATCGTAACCACATTTGACAACCCGAATAAAAATCCAAAAGGGTAACAATCTCTTCGGGAGGGTCGGTATCAATTTCCTCAAAGGTATTAAAACCAGTGTCTGTCGCGCGCAAACAAAGTGGTTGATATGTAAAGTCTTTCGCTTTCAAAATACGACAATATGCCTGCCGTCCCTCTTTTGTAATATCACGCATATAATCATCGCGGCTTAGACGAAATCCATCTTTTACAGTTGCTGTGCGAAATCCTATAGAACTCGTTCCAACAGTTCCTGCAAGCGCGCATGCAAAAATCGTTCCATCAGTATCTGTCCCACGGGTGAGCATGCGGCAGAAATCATTCAAAACTCCGTAACGCTGGACGTCAGCATAACCCGCAAAATATCTAAGATCCTGATAATACCCCTTTTCTTCGCGACCAAATCCAATATCGGACCTGCGTGAAATAAAGTTTGTAAAAAAATTTGAAGTAGGAGGCGGCGTTTCTTCAAGCGTAGTTTGAGCAATTACCTGAAACCCTTCATTGAGTTTATTTGGAGCATATATTTCAAGTATCAGTGCTCCCAATAGGATGCATAATCCAACCCAGACTACTCCGGACATCTACCGTCATGTGTCAATTTAAGCAGCGCCCTTTTACTCCCTATTTTTTCAAACGGCACTATAGAAAATGAATGATTTATCATTCATAATGAGTGGTGGGCGACTACTAGGACAAGGCGTATATGGCTGTGTATTCGATCCACCGTTAATATGTCGTGGTAAGAAAACTCCCATAGGGGGGTGGAAAACAGGTCGTCTCGGAAAGATGTGTGTGGGTGGAGATGCAAAAAATGAGTTAATAGCAGCAGAGCTATTTAAAAATAAGCCGGAATCTAAAAAATATTTTATCCTTCCTATCATGGAGACAGTATGTGAAAAAAAACCAGGAGAACCACCTATCATTGAATCTCAGCAAATAGAAAAAGATCTAAATAAATGTGAGCCGCTTTCAAGCAAGGGCGTAGATGTAATGCAGCACTTTGAAATGGAATATGGTGGCAAAGACCTCCAAAGCTCTTTTAAAAATATTAAATTGAATCCGAATGATTTTAATTATTTTCAGTTTATGGAAGATTTACTTGAAATAGGGGCATATTTGGTTTTAAATGGATTTATCCATAATGATCTTCATAGTGGAAATCTTGTAGTTAATAAAAATTATCACCCTCGCCTTATCGACTTTGGACGTTCATTTTATTCTGCGCGTATTGATAAAAATATTGTCGATGGATTTAAAGCATATTATGATCCCACCCTTTCTCAGCTTCCACCAGAATGCACAGCACGCGACGGAATTGCAGAGGGAATACCACTCGAGACTATTGTAAGTGACATTATTAAAAGTAAAAGGGGGTTCATAGTTGGTGAAAAACTCTTTGGAATAGACCGATATGAGCAAGGATATGAATTCATGCGATTTTGGAATAGTTCGAAAACTGCGCAAACAAAAGATTGGGTATCTTTTTATCGCTTATATTGGCCGGTTGCAGATTCATGGGCCGTGGGGACGATGTTGTGTAAAATTCTAGAAATGCTGCATACAACATATTCGTTTGAAAATAATGAAAAATGGGGTCAGCAATGGAAAGAAAAACGCCCTATTATTAAAGAAATTATTACCGGCCTTCTGAAAGCCTCGCCGAAACAGCGTTTAGATTGCTTGGAAGCACTTTATATGTATAATCCTATGAATAAACTTGTCATTAGTAAAGCGGGCAAGGCCTGGCTTGACAAAAAACAAGAGATTCGTAAAAATGTACCCGTGGCGACTAAACCCTAAGCCCTGGAGCTCCTTTTACGCGTTTTTCCACCACCTACACGTAAATACAAGGGCTGCTCGCGAGGAACACACATGAACCCACAAAATATATCGTAGTTTAGATCACTCCCATTTTTGGTGTAATCTAAATCACATAGTTGTGGATTCCATATTTTATGCCCTCCCGCATCAAGATTAGTTACAGGCCTGGCACCAGATTTCTGTGACCAATAACCACCTTTATCTTTCCGCAAAAAATGATAATCATCGGATGCATCGACTACGAGGGCAATCTGCGATGTTTTCGGCGGACACTTCTCCTCGAATTTCGACATTTGAACGTTCGGATTATCACCAAGAATACGTTTTACCATATTTGGACACGTTTTTGGCTTATTAGAATTAAATCCAACTGTTCCAGATGCACTACCGGGCTGATGAAAAGGAACGTTACAATCTCTTACTGTCCTACAATCCACTAGCTGTTTCGGATCATTGACATTCATAGCATACGAAAAACAATTGTGAGTATCTTGTAGCTGAAATTTTTTATTCCAGAATTTCGGATCATAGTTTGGCTCCCAGCCACTTTCATACGATTGTGCAGGGCATGCGCGTAAATGTTCCTTACAAAATGCCTCCCCAGGAAGTGATTTTGATTTACATTGGGAAAGACACTGACACTGACTCTTTCGCCCAGTTTTGATTATTTTTTTCGTCCCCTTTTTTATTTTCTTCTTCTGCATTATCTACTTTAGTATTGGAAAGTTGTTTTTTAACAGCATCCACTATTTCTGTAGGAAGTGCGCTAAGCTCTCCCTGCTGAGGTGTAGGCGGAATGAGCGTGATTGCCTTCATCTCAGGCTTCCCTTGTGACACCTGATTCTGTGATTCGGCGATCTTATAATATTCTTCCTCCACCTGCCGCATCCGTATCTTTTCCACAGAGTGGCAAAAATACACGAACTGGTTTTCGTGCGTAGAGCTCATGTGAGGTGGATGAACAATGCTATATTTTCCAGTCAGCTCAATATACTGCCATCCCTCCGAAATCATCTGTTCGAGCACAGTGTGCAAGTAGTAGTAGCGCTTATCGAATTTAAACAACGCAAGGAGCGCATTACAAATCGTCACAAAAAGCGAGACAATCCAGGTGCCCCAATAGATACTGACATTCGTGTTAGATACACCCTGTATAGAAAGAAGGGCTGGGACGATGAGAGAGCCCACCGTTATAATAATACGCGATGTGTGGAACATGAAGGATATTTGCGCCGTCCGATTACGCAGATGGGTAACAAGAGGGACATAGCGCCCTTGCATCACTGCGCGTTGTAGTTCATTCAAAGGGACTGTTGAGAGGGCCGTCTCAAATGGGGGGATGGTGGGCATGACGCTTTACACTAAAATTGACCAGGATTTATACTGGATGGTGCGAATACTTCCATGAAAATATGGTCATCCGCGTTTGTGAGTTCCCCCGATTGGGCCACGCTTGCCGTATCACTGCGTAACTGGGACCGGATCACGGAAGATAATCCGGGGTCCAGGCTCGTATGTGAAATGACTCATCGGGCTAAGAAGGTGTATATTGCTCTCGGAACGCCGAACACGGAAGTAGTAGGCGATGATTTATACGCGCCGAACTGGATCCTGGATAATCTAGGGGTCACTGGTTCTGGAGAGGAAGTGGAAGTGAATTGGCTAACCGACGAGGCTTTCCCAGCCGCAACGCGCATCGTCCTACGCCCGCATGATTCCGCATTCTACGCGGTGGATGCAAAGGAGGAACTGGAATCTGCACTCACGCGCCTTGCCGTTATTCGCCAAGGCGATACGCTTCTTATCCCCTTGGCCGCACTCGGAGACTATGAAGTCGCATTTGATGTGGTGGTCACGGAGCCGGCGAATATTGTTCTCGCACACGGCGACGAGGTCGTGATGGAGTTTGAGGAAGCGCTTGATACGCCGCCGCCCGTTGTTACACCTGCGCCTGAGCCTGTTGCTGAGCCCGTGCCTGCCCCCGTGCCACAGGGTATAATGCTCGGCGGCGACCCAAATCGCATCATGCCCGATGGACGTCGTTGGAATCCTTGGCGTGACGGCCCTTGGAATCCAGAAACCTAAGGCTCTTTGCATACAGTAGGAATAATGGATATTGTGAAAGGCGCAGAACAAATCTGTGGGTTATTTACAGCCGGCAAACCATTTTTTGTAGGGCGGAATGGGACGATCGAGACGGAAGTCTTACATTTCTGGCATCTCAGGCGTCGTAATGGACTCAGTACTCCCTATACGGGGCGGCTTCGGCAACAGCTTCAACGCAATGCGGGAATCTTCCCCGATTCCGATGAAAGTATCGATCGTTGGTGCGCTGCCTATGTGGATGCTCTAGAGGTCATGGACGGCGGTGCAGCGGGCTGGTATAAACCTCTTGTGCCGATGGAAATATCTATTCTTGATACGTATGCCGCGAAAAACAGTTTCCGCACACCGCTACGAAGCCTGGAGCCCTATTACGTCGCCCCCGATAAGCGTTGGACGCAGCATCTCGCTGGAAAACGTGTATGTGTTGTAAGTAGTTTCACAGAAACGATGCGAAGCCAAGTACAGCGTGAGGGGATCTGGGACATAATAGATTATTCTGCAACAACGTGGAGCTTTGTAAAGACTGGATATGCGCCGGCGACTGCACTCGGAAAGGCGACATGGCCTGTGGGGGATACGTGGGAAGAAGCGGTCAAATATGTTGTTGAAAAAGTTGTCGCGAGCGAGCCCGATATTTGCTTAATAGGATGTGGAGGCCTGGGGATGGTCATTGCTGGGATGCTAAAACGCCGTGGAATCTCTGTATT
>Ga0255088_1000638_pt1 | contig 15319 bp, 18 predicted proteins | sample Colum_Miss_RepB__2_FD_188587 | JGI IMG/M metagenome (GOLD analysis project Ga0255088, IMG submission 188587) | Freshwater microbial communities from Columbia River, Oregon, United States - Colum_Miss_RepB_8d | ecosystem: Environmental > Aquatic > Freshwater > River | place: USA: Oregon...
CTGGCCTCAACCGCCAGTAGCTTTACTACTGAGCATGTCGTAATAGCTAGCAACAGAACGACCCATTACCCACATCTGCTGAAAGACAGCCTGTTTGGTCTTGGGATCTATTTCGTGATAGACCAGCATCCCACCTGAAGATTGTTCAGGCGTAAAGGAAAGAGTAGCCATAGCCATCTCTCCTCTTCGGACACAGTCAAACACTTCCTGCAACTGGAAACGCAACAACCCAACGTGACGTGGATTGGCCGCTGCGGCTGTCCCCATAGTGACCTTGATAGCCGATTCAGCAACTGCGGTTATCACTGCTTCACTTGCCGTTGTATGGAATTGCAAACGGGAAAGTATCACGCGGTGCGTTTGGTTCGAATACGTCACAGCCTCGCGTTTAATTTCCCCTCCTTCGACGTGGAGGTCGATCAGAGTGTGGTGTTGGCAGAATAGCCCAACTTGTAACTCAGGGTAGAAGTCTTTCAGTTCAATGAACGTCGTTTTCACAACCAGTCGCCGTTCAAATCTACCAGCTTCTTTCCGTGCTGGAAATTGACAACAATCTGTTCGACACCGCCTTCGTCAGAAAGGTAGATGCCGTCCTTCTTTTCAGGCCGAACGTACTTGGCCAGGAAGTTGACGAAAGGAGTCCGTTCGCCCGATTTAGTGATCTTACGTTCAACACGATAGACGACACCCTCGATCGGATCAATTGCACCATGCTGCCCTTTATCGCCAAGCTTACTCAGAGCATCTTCGACGCTCAACGACCCACCGCGGTGGATAAGAGTAGGGACAATAAAGAGACCGTTCAGACGTTTGTAGAACTCGTCGCGGGTAGCACGATGGCTCCCAATCATGAGGTCGAAGGCCACAAAGGGTTCGTGCGGTAGATCATACATCGTCCCGTGTGCCTGCATCAACCACTCACCAGCGATTCGTTCGCCTTCGCGAAGTGTTTCATGAAAGCGTTCGAAATTGTCCTTAATCATTACCCATTTGTGGAAGACCTTGTGCTGGAGACGAAAAGAGTCCGTAGCGCGATAACCGGCGCGCATCAGAGGGATAATCTCGCCCTTCAGTTTAGCCACGCCGACATTACTACCGTCGAGCTTTTCTTCGACAAAAACTTCATCATGGCGATCACGAACCTTTTCACAACAGATTCGGTACTGTCCTTCATCGCAGCTGTGGTCGCCGCTACCCATTCGAGAGTTTGGCAGGTGTCCAATACTTCCGTAGTTCTTCATACCCAACGGTTTTACATGCATTGCGATTCCCCTTTATCGACGACCAATGACGCTGGTTTGTTTGGCTCGAAGTTTCATTCGTTGCCTGAACCCCACGCGAATGGTGTAGCTGAAATATCCACACACACGACCATTACGGTGAGTCACAACGATAGCCGGAATGTTCTTACGATGAGACTCGAGGGCAATAGCGCGCCGAAAAAACTGCACATTGCGGCCGTTGTCCGATAAGAATCTGCAAAGAGCATCAATATCGGCATAACGTTTTCTTGAATGCTTTATTCTCAGCAAATGATCCATCGCAGGCTCCTAGTTCAGAAAATTGACTTTACTGGATTGGGGTGTTTGCGCGCAGGCTTTGCTCCAATCAAGTAACTGTCGGGATGCGGTAGACCCCCAAGCGATGCAGAACTGAAATACATCGTTGTGGTCTTCAGTGTAGTGAAGCAACGCCATCTTCAGATCGACACTGGTATCGATCATGACAGACAGACAATCCTCCGGTCGATGGTAAAGGATCGTTGAAAGTTTGTCCACTTGCGTCATGAGTACCTCAACGCTAGCGGAATCGGCGAGCTGTTCCAGCATGCTTCGTATCCCGGTCCCAAGAATCGAAACTACAGATTCAGGATGGTTCTTAAAGCCAGGAAATGCACCCGCCGCAACACCGCCGTCATCCGTCTTCAGCGATGCAACATCTACGACAATATTGCCGAGGTCCCCACCTTCAAACAAAACTGCATCAAACTGCTGAATATCAAACTCAGCGAAAAAATCTTTCATGGTTTCGGCCATCGTGCTCTCCAGCTCACTACCTAAGGTTCACTCAGGTAGTGTGTATCTAATCCCGGTTTGGTTACTACCGTTTACGGTACTTGGTCGGAATAATGCTGGCGATTTCCTTGTCGATCAACAGAAGGACTCGCGACAGCTCTTCTCCTTTCCAGAAAGATCCAAACTGAATACAAACACCAAGATAATAACCATTACCGTTAGTGAAACGGATAAAAGACTGATCCACGTGGTGAGCGGAACCCAGACCAGTATCGTCAAACATTCCACGCAATCTGAGGGTGATGTCCGTCAATGCTTCAACTGCTTCCACGGTCTCAACAGCAAAGGTAAGGAAGGTTGAGATCTCCTTACCGAATGCTGGAAAGTTATGGAAACCACGACCAACTAAGGTAGTTCCTTTGATGTTGGAGAAATGTTCCACCACCATCATGGCCGCAGTTTCTTCAGCAGGAGCCGATTCGAAACTTCCAAAAGGAAAATCACCAGCGGCACTCTCAGCGATCGACTTGATCTTTTCGGGAGTGTAACACAGTTTCTGAAACGGCGACATGATTTCTCTCCAATGAATGTTTCAGTTGACAACAGGCGGCAGTGGTAAGCAGACGTAGTTACCTCCCTTCGCCACAACAACATATTGACCGTGTCGTTTCTCAACACAGTCATCTCTTTTATCTTCGAATGTTCTATCACCTTTCACCACGGTGAAAACTACCAAAGAAACAAAGATTAAAATAGCGATCACCCCAATTCCTAACGCGGAACTGGGAGTGTTATCGGTATCGGGATGAGCCAATCTGACGTCGCGTTTACTGTCTTTCGGCATCAGATCTAATGCACCTTTGAGGCTCAATTAATGATCTCGCTCAAACCGACCGCCGTTCTTGTAACCGGAAAGCACTGCTTCCATTTGTTCGGCGTTGTTGTCGGTGTAGAGGATTACCCAGACGACAGTCTCACGGTCTTTGACGCGTTCAATTACGCAGATAACATTTCCGTAATAGGTGTTTGACATCATGGCAACAGACCGATCCTCGCAAACCACAGTGAAGTCATCGTCAGCGTAAGCCAGTTGCTTCTGGAAGATTTCAGCAGCTTCTTCCCAACGCGTATACGCATCATCGCTGAGTACGTCGTTACCGTTACAGAAGAGATAGTCGAATACATCGTCCACATCTTCAGGACTACCTACCGCGACATTAGCCGTAAACGAGACCAGTTCTACCTCTTCCTTGGTTCCAACGTCGTACCACTTAACGTCAAGACCGCCATCGGTAACGTCTTCGTTGTACATCCGGACTGTGCCGAATGCGTCTTGGAAAGCTGCAACAAGCGATGTCATGTTAGACTCCTAGGCAAGAAACCGGTCAGTTAAGACCGGTAGTGGGTTCGACATGGAAAGCAATACTCTTATCCTTGATCAGATCAAGAAATGCTTCCAGTTTGTAGTTTTCATTCAGAGTCTTGAACATCTCAGGACGAGACTTGAAGTTTTCCACAAGGATCTTCATGCTTGTCCTCAGGCAGCTCAAACTGGTTTCGGCGATAACCGAGACACCCAGGTTGCGATTCTGTTCAATGAACTCAATAGCGCGCTTGAGCAGACTGTCGTAACGAAGAGAAACATCAAACACCAAGACGTTGTTACCGATGTATTTGCAATCGTCCGGCAATTTGCTGACAAGCTCCGGTAAAACAAAATCTTCAGGGAAGATAAAGAAACCGTAATATTTTTCGTCCACGATACCTCCTCAATCTTTTTCTTCGGCAGCCAGTGCAAGATTAGTGAGATCAACCCACTCCATCCATTCACTGGCCAATTCTTCGCAGGTCTCGGTGTCTTTCTGAACATCGATGACCACCCCTTGTTCGTTCGCAGTGATAAGAAGAGGGAAGTCCTCTTCTCGGGTCACCTCAATACGAACATCGTTTACCTCGACCCATGTCTGACCTGAGTCTGTTGATACACGTAGCTTAGCCATGGTCATCACCAATTTTGCGGAAAGACGGATGTTCTGACATTTACCGGTACCTTCTTCTTTACCGGTTCAGACGGCGCGGGGTCGATCGCGATGCGGCGTAACCGATCTATCGCTTTCAAATAATCGTCAGACTTCTCAACGAAACACAGCAAGGCGTGACGCAAGGACAGCGGATAACCAGATTTGAAACTTTCGGCAGGCAAGTCGCTCTCGCAACCTAAACCAACGCAGAAACTATCGTACTCGGTCTTCAAAACCTCAGCCTGTTCATTTGCCTCCTGAATACTGATTTGGCTCTGAACATTACCGGTGAGAATATCAACCGGATAATTGTCCAACAGTGCCAGCGCTTTAGCGCGCATCGTTTCTACTTGTTGCGTCCAGTCCGCCAACAACGCTACCTGTTCCTGCGGGGACAGCGTCTTTTCTTCGGCCATAACTCACCCCTTCACGCAGACAACCTGCTTCAACGTGTGAACGATCTCGACAAGATCCTTTTGCGCCTCCATAACTGCATCGATGTCCTTGTAGGCCATGGGGGTTTCGTCAATTACACTCTTATCCTTCCGGCACTCAATGCCTTCCGTAGCACGGATATGGTCTTCAACGGTAAACAGCTTTTCAGCTGCAGTCCGTGACATCTTCCGGCCAGCGCCATGAGAACAGCTATGGAAGCTCTCCGGATTACCCAGACCGCGAACGATATAAGACTTCGCCCCCATGCTACCCGGAATGATACCCAGGTCGCCTTTACGGGCCCGCACGGCACCCTTGCGAGTGACCAACACCATCTTTCCGTAATGGTGTTCATGAGCCACGTAGTTGTGGTGGCAGTTGACAGCCGTCTCAGTGATGCTGAACGGTTTACTGATCTGGGAACGCAGTGCAGCGATGACGTTTTCCATCATGATGTCGCGATTGAGCTTGGCGAAGTCTTGTGCCCAATGAACGGCATAGACATAGTCATCGAACAGTTGCGATCCTTCCGGCAGGTAAGCCAGATCCTTATTCGGAAGATGGATGAACCAGCGTTCCATTTCCTTCTTGGCTTGCTCAATGAAGAAGCTACCAATCGCATTACCAACACCGCGTGAACCGGAATGGAGCATGACCCAGACATGTTGGTGTTCATCAAGACACAGCTCGATGAAATGGTTCCCAGTTCCCAAAGTACCGAGATGGTTGATGTTGTTGGTACGATTCAGCTTGGGGTACTTGTTCGTGATCTTCTTGAAACGCTCACGCAAGCTTTCCCAGACCTCGGCAACGCGGGGCGGAATCTCACCCCACGCACCCTCGTCACGACCCATGGTGCGGCCGTGGGGTACGGCTTTTTCAATAGCCGTACGAATGTCGTGCAAATTGTCAGGCAGGTCTGAAGCCATCAGTGTTGTCATGACGGCACTCATCCCGCAGCCGATATCGACTCCGACTGCCGCAGGAATAATGGCACCAACGGTAGGGATAACAGAGCCAATAGTAGCCCCCATCCCTACATGAACGTCAGGCATGGCTGCGACCCAGCGGTGAATGAAAGGCATCAGGCTTACATCGGACAACTGCTGAAGAGCTTCTGGCTCTACATCAACACCATTAATCCAAAGTCGGATCGGTGTACCGTTCGGCCCCAGAACGAATTGATGGTTGTCAACGGCTTGACCATGATTGTCGCACATTGCAAATCTCCACAGAAAGAATTAGGCGAACGCCAAGAAAGGCAATCCACAAACAACGATAATGGCGATCACGATGATCACCTTAATAACCAGCTTGTTCATGCGGCAACGCTCGAAGTGCGAGGATTGACATATGCCGACACCATGAGCGCTACTGCGCGCATCCGTTCAGGATTAGATGCAACCACCAAATGGGTATCGAAAGAAATACCATCGTATTCCAGCACGGTACCGATGTAGAGCGGTCCTTCTCGAGTATCGACTTTACGCGCATAACCCATGACTGCCGGCTTACCGGAATGCAGTGCGCGACCTACAGCAGACAGCAGTTCCATGTTGCCGTTATCCATGTGGTCCAGAACGGCGTTCGTCTCGATAATGTCGTCATCAACATGACGAGCCATGTATTGATAAACACACGACATCATGGCCATGACGTTAGCCGTATTCTCAAGACCACCAGGCGTCACGGTGCAAACGCCCCGAACTACGTGGGTGCTTTCGGAGAACATCCAGTGTTCGGTTACCACAGGCGCTGACTTCAACCGAACCGGGAGCATTCCAACAAAAGGAATCACCTTGTTCAGTTCAAAGATGAACTTGTCGCTTTTTTGTTGTACTGCGATTTCCATACGAACCTCTTGTTATTGAACGCTGATAAAGAACCCGTTGTCAAAGACAACTGGGAGGAGTTCCGACTTGTTACCGACAACCACTTCCAGATCAACACCACCGGATGGGTTGCCGCTAACCGCAACACCGATGGCCACATCGCCGTCGCAGTAAAAGTAACGGCGCGGGGTATCTTCGGGATGTGCTTCCAGAGCAAAACAACCGGCATCATTTGCAATGGATTCACGAGCATCATGGGCAGGTTCTTGTTGACCGTGCGGCAGGAGTGCACCAATGAAGTAGTACAGCATCAGTTGACTAATCTGATTAACCACTTCACCCGGGGCAAGACCTTCAGTCTTTACAACGTACGGCGTGCCTGTACGGTCGTTGTACACCTTTACCTTTTCCGTAGAGGAAACAGCTTGGTACTGCAGGTGCGGGAGTTTTTCCAGAAACATGGTTTCACCTATTGAGGAAGAACATCAACTAAGTTACGTAAAGGAATCCCTCGCAGCTTTGCCTTGTTAGCAGTGCTACCGGGTTCCAGCCCAACGATGACATCTGTGACTTTAGCGTTCAGACTGTCAACGACCTTAGCGCCGTGCAGTCTTAACTTATTAGCCACTTCCGTTCTCGCCATTCCGGGGATGGACCCCGTGATTACAAAGACACGACCAGACAGTTCATTACTGACTGGCGTAACACCTTTACGCACAGCTTTGATCTCAGAGAGTCTCTTAAACTCTTCCCACTGCTGCCACGTAAACTCTTTGTGAAAGAAGTTTTCAATGGAGTCGGCTGTAGTTTCACCAATATCATCCAGTGCAAGGCTCATAGCGCGGATGTGTTTCAGATTAGCCGGACGATACAGATCGTCCAGACTACCAGCGGTATCTGCCAAAGTCTTAGCGGTTGACTCGCCAACATGCCGTATACCGAACGCGTAGATCAAATGCCAAAGATCCCGATCACGCGATTTGATAATCGACTTACGGATAGATGCGGCAACTTTCTCACCGAAAGCATTTTCCAACACGCGGTTGTGAACCAAACCGTAGATGTCAGTGAAATCTTCGATGCTACCGGCCTCCAGAAGCGTTTCTAGGCGTTGTTCACCTAAACCTTCGATATCCATCGCATTACGCGATACGAAGTGGCAAAGGCGTTGTAGACGCTGTGCCGGACAGTGGAAACCATTCGTGCAGAATAACAGCACGCCGTCTTTCTTAGTGGGTGCTTTACAGGCGGGACAGTCAGGCTGTTTCAGCAGTAACATCTGCGCCCAGGTTGAGTGATTTACTAACCGCGTAATCTTCGGAATAACATCACCCATTCGAGACACTTCTACGTCACCGCCGATATTGCCTACCAGGCCAAGTCGTTCAATTTCGTCGAAGTTATGCAAAGTACAGCGACTAACCACAACCCCGCCGACTTGCACGGGTTCCAGCTCAGCAACAGGGGTTATCACGCCTGTACGTCCGACCTGATACGTAATTCCTTTCAGTTGAGTTACAGCTGAACGAGGAGGGAACTTAAAGGCAACGGCCCACCGCGGTTCTCTGGAAATGAATCCCAGTTTTTTCTGCGATTCCAGATTGTCGATTTTAAACACAACGCCATCGATATCAATATCCATGGTCTCACGATTTGCCTGAACGGCTTCGTACATCTGGATAGCATCTTCAATCCTCCAGATTTCGATCCAATGCGGGAAGACATCAAAACCCTGGCTCTCCAGCCAGCGAAGCGTATGCGAATGGTAGTTCATTGCAACGCCTTCCGGCAACACTGGAACACTGTATGGAAAGAAGGACAGTGGTCTCTTTGCCGCTACGGACGCATCTAGCTGCCTGATGGAACCGGCGGCGGCATTCCGCGGATTGGCAAAAGGTTTCAAGTTCTTTTCAGTCAGTTCGCGATTCAGTTTCTCGAATGCCTTACGTGGAATGACAACTTCGCCGCGAACTTCGCATATCCCTCTAACGCGAAAAAGCAATTCCTTAGGGATATTGCGAATTGTTCGAACAGTGTGCGTGACATCCTCACCGCTTTCCCCATCACCACGAGTCAGCGCCTGTACTAACTTACCTTCAGCGTAGATTAGATTGATGGCTACACCGTCGAACTTGACCTCGCCCACCAGCGTTGGTGTTTTCTTATCCAGCTCTTTGCAAGAGTCAGCATAGAACTTCAGGAAGTCCTCTTTGTTAAACACGTTACCCAGTGACAGCATCGGGACGTCGTGTTTCACAGTCTGGAATGAAGTATTGACTGCGCCGCCAACGCGCCGTGTCGGGGAGTTGGGATCGATATCTTCTGGCTTCATTTCCGCCTCCATGACTTTCAAACGACGGTACATCTCGTCGTATTCAGCATCAGTCATGTAAGGATTATCCAGAAAGTAATACGCGTGATCGGCTTGCTTGACAGCCTTTATCAGGCTTTGATATTCATCCACGATTGAACTCCATAGTGGTCTTCTAATAGGTAATGTGTATCTGTAAGTATTTAAAGCGGCATATACCCGGGGATGAACCCCGGGCAATTATGCTGTTACTCAGCAGCACCCTTCAGAGAAGCCTTGCCGTACATGATGCACAGGCGACAGGTCTTCAGGATGTACGCCATGAAGTCCTTATCGAACGACATGGTCTTACGCCATACGGTTTGACTGGCGGCCGCCACGGTTGTCACAGCGCGGCGACGGAATGGGTTCCAACCGGTCGGATTACCAACAACTTTCTGAATGGCTTCGAAATGGCGCTCTTCAGCACCTTCACGTTCTTCCCAAGCCCGCTTGTAACCGTAAACAATATCGCACAGATCGACCACGTGTTGCATGAGGGCTGCGGTATCCTTGGACGACATGGCGACGTAATTGCCTTGGCGCGGAGTCTTGGTCCGGAAATCACCGATGGTCATGTCGTGCGCTTGTACAACGTAGTTGATCGGTGTACGGAAGAAGGCATTGCTGACACCGGCGACGGCGGTTGCAGCCGGATTGGTAAGTACTTGGATGCCGACAAACCATGCTGTGCGAACCGTAGCGTCAGAGATCTTGACAGTCTTACCGCCGGGGAACTCGCCCGACAGCCAGACATCCAGACCAACGCCAGATTGCTTCTGTGACAACGTGGTGGAAGTACCTGTAATACCTTCAGCCAGCTTCTTGAAGGCGGACTGGATACCGGTAATCCCTTCCTTTACAACCTTCAGATAACCTTCGTCTTGTCCAGCAACCACAGCTTTGGCGACGTCCATACAGACATCGTTGATTTGCTTCGCCAGCTTGTTGTCTTCTTTCGACAGAGCGAACTCAGCAGAGCGGTGAAGAGTGGCCATTCCTTCCAACAGTTTCTTCGGGGTTGGGGAACCGCCGTCAATGTAGAGACCCTTGTTGGAGAAACTGACTTTACCGCCACCAACAGCATTGGAGGACTTCGCACGGCCCAGAACTTCACGTGCTTCCTTACCAATTTTAGCCGAGGCATCAAAAATCTTGATCAGCAGATTCTTAAAGCCGCGACGAATGGCGCGGAAACCTTCCGCGATAGAATCCCAGATGCCGGTCAGGAGATCGCCCAGACCTTCGAGACTGGCTTTCAGAGCGGCGGCTTCATCGGTCTCGAAGCTTTCCATGGAAGCGATGGGGCTCTTGGGGAGCTTCCACCGATCTTCGATGCGGCTGATCTGAGCGCGAGTAAAGCTGAGGAGTTCGGGATTGATCTTCCCGGACGACAGTGCCGCTTCCATTGCGATAGCAACGTCTTCAAGAGTATCGGCATCGTCAGTGATATCGTCCAGCTTGTCACTGGTCTGATCAATCGCATCGCCTTCATCATCGGCGTCCAGCAGATCGTCTTCGATGCTGCTTTCCTGATCCACGATTTCCTGGTCTTCCGGTTTTTCTTCCAGTTCCAGGTTTTGCAAAAGTTCACCCATGATAGTTCTTCCAGAGGATGATGGTTAGAGAAGACGGCGAAGAATCGTCACGCCGTTAGTGATAGTCTGCATGGCATGCCGCGCCATCTGACCTTGGATACCGGACAGCCGATGGCCGTACAGGTGCGCGTAGTTGATAGCCGAACGAATCGTCGAGCGGTAGATCGTGCCGATTTCACGCTTGATGTAAATGGAGTCCAGATTGTCGCCAGCCTGTTTCAAAGCACGAATGCTTTCTTCGTACTTCTTATCCCAACCTGATCTTTCGAACTTCTCAAGTTGGTTACACATGTTAATCAGCGAATCACACATCGACAAAGCATCAGACTTGGTGAAAGAATTGATCTCCACCATCTGACCGGGTTTACCGGCTTTACCGCCGTGACCAAGCAGACGGAACATCTTGACGGAAACAGAAGTTTGAATATCAACTGCTTTCAAGAAAGCATGCTCGTGTTTACTTTCTCTCGCGTCCTCGATTTCAATCAACCACCCGGCCGGAAGATGCGCTCGCCGAACCTTCATGACGGCGCTAACACCGGTCTTCATGACAACACCCGACGGTGTCAGGCCGGCGTACCGCGCAAGAAAATCTTTGTTCATTTTCAGGAGCAGATCATCCATTTCTTTAGTCATGGTGGTCGAGAAGGAATCGAGATAGCTGGTGGACGAGGCGATCATTTCGTTCAGCTTCTTCGGATACTGAGTCATGAAAAACTCGATCCAAGGCGACAGTTCCTTCACAGCGTCATTGATCATCTTCCCGGTGGCAATGCCCTGGAAGGATTTATTGACGAACAATTCCAAACTGGTCAGAGGAACAATCTTCTTCCCAATCTTACGGCCTTCCAGAAGTTCAGCGTCACGCTTGTTTAGTCGTTCTTTGATACCGGTCAGCACGCGGCGCATGCGCGGAATAGCGCCAAAAATACGATAGAAGAAGTTACGCATCCGGTCCCAGAAGCGCTCCAGCGTCTCACGAATCAGAGTCCATGCACGCGTAAGAAAGCTCTTCAACCCCTCCATGGAGATTTCCTTACCGACGGAATCCTCCAAGCCAGGAAGAAGTTTACCATACGTCAAATTGGTACCAGCACAGGCCAGTTGAGCAATGGTGCCTGCCATGAGAACTTCAGTGGCACGGGCATCTTTGATTCTACCACCAATCTGAGTGAATTGTTCCAACCCCATGGCCACGTCGTTCAGGCGATCGATCTCTTCACTATCACGAATACCGCTACTCAGTTCTGAATAACCATCAACCAAGGAACAAAGATCCTCAGCGATTTCTTCCAGTGAGTTTTGAAACTCATCGTCGGACATCCCGACGTCGTTATCTTGATCACTCATTTTTTGTCTCCATAACAGGAGGTGGGATGACCCACCTCCTGAGAGCCGTTATGCCGGAATGGTGATATCCTTGGAAGCACTACGGTAGTCGTTGTCGCCCTGCTTCGGCGCATCGAGAGACTCGATGTACAGAGACAGAGAAGCTTGACACCAGTGCAACGTGGAACGACAGATGTCGATACCGTAACGGATCACTTGGTTGTCGAAGCGAGTCAGACGACCCCAGATCTTGGCCAAGGCACCGGCCGCGGACCGCACGTACATGCGTTGATGCGGGTCGATATCATCCTTGACAGAGTTGAAGTACTTAGACACTTCAGCCATGGCTTCCTTCTGGATACCTTCACGCTTATCCCAGCCATGCTTGTATTCAGAGATGGTATCGCAGATACCAGTGATCATATCGCACAGACTGGCGATCTGTTTACCGTTCAGAGCTTGAGCCACGATCTTGCGATTGGGATCTTTCTTCTTGCCGTACTCGTAGTCGTCAAGATCCAGATACCAGATACCAGCCAGAGTCTCAAGAGACCCGGCAGCACCGACAAGAGCCCCGAACGAGTAGGCCGTGACAATAGCCTTGCCACCCGGCAGTTCGCGAGAACGATGCGCCTTGAACATCTCACCCAAGGCCTTCATTTGACCCTTCTGTTCCTTCTGCTTCTGGAAGATATTCTTCCGGCTGGGATCGGGTTCCATGTGGCCGCCAGACAAAAGCATGGCGTAATCTTTCATGTACGTAGTGAAAGACGTCAGGGCGTTGTTGATGGTCTTCTCGAACGCCAGACTTCCTTTCACGTTCTCGTTGCTGGTCAGCCATTTGATGGTGTAGGTCAGTTCCTGCATCATCTTCTTGGACTCTTCACCAGCGCGAGCGTCGAGAGCATGGGAAACGTAGGCCTGCACCGTCTTCAGTACTTGAGCAGCACCGTCGGGCGTCGGCATCTTGCCCTCGAAAAGAAGCTTGTCGTCAAACTTCACCTTTTCAGGGATGACAACACTGGACGGGAACTTGACGTCAACAGAGCGACGCTTCAGAAGAATGGCGCGTTCTTTGATCTTCGGACACACGTCGAAGACTTTCACCAGCCAGGATCGGAAGGACTTCCACATCTTCTGGATCTTGGCCATCAGAGCCTTCCAGAAGTTACCAATGGCCTCCTTGATACCTTCCAGAGAAGTACGATACCCTTCTACCGGATCAGCAGTGAAGGCTTCCATGGAAGCAATCGGAGTGGACGGAATCTTCCAACGACGATTCACTCGGGCCACGGCGATCTTGGCGAAGTTCATTGCCGTGGGATTCATCGCATCAAGACCGGCAGCTTCCATAGCGACAGCAACTTCTTCAAGCGAATTGATATCGTCTTGAAGATCAGAGGCTTCGACCTGGTCTTTGGTCAGTTCTTTTTGCTCTTCATTGACTTCGAGCAGTTCGGCTTCAACGGTGCCTGTTCCATCGGTATCGACGTTATCAAGCGCCTTCATATCCTCGACAATTTCTTCAACGCCGAGAGTAGCAAACAGTTCACTCATGATGGTTTCCTTAAAATACAGGGGTCCGAAGACCCCGTTATGATTGTGAGATCAGGCTACTTTGGACAGGGACTGATCGCAGTAGACCAGAACGCCACGAGCCAGCTGCATGATGTACCCGATCCACTGCGCGTTGAACGTTGTGAACTTGCGATACAAAGAGGTCAAGGTAGATCCAACACGACGGATGGATTTGGCTTCTTCAACCTTGTCCATGTCATTGGTCTTCTCAGCATTCTTCTTCAGCAGGGCATCAACGATACGGCCGATGCTCTTCAGGCCGTCGCGCCGCTTGGTGAACTCCTGACGATAACTGTCAATCCTGTCCATCAGACCGACCACCATCTTGGCCGACTGCTGCACGTGATCGGAGTCCAGCGACACGTCAACACCTTTGACGCGTTTTGCGACCAGATATTGCTTCTTGCTGAGCTCGAGACGGAAGTCAGAGAACGGCCGGCCGCTCTTCTCGTCCGGAACGAACGCGTAAATACCGTACCGTCCCGGATATTCACCATCGAATCCGCCTTCAGTAACATAAAGATGCATACCCTTATTGTTATTGTTGGCGTGTTTACTGTCACCTGTAGGATCACTTGACTGGTGGGCGATACCGATGACCGTCAGGTACCGGCGAACATAGGCATCAATCAAACGAAAATCCTTACTTTCATCGGATTCAGAAAAATTGCTCTGCCTGGAAGACAACAGATGTGCAATCCCGGTGACCATATTGTCAAAGGCCGTACCGCCGGCGCTCGTCAGGATCGCATCATTCTGGTGGTCAACACGAGCCAGTTGCTGAACGAACTCTTCATTCGTTCCAGTGAAGCCCAGGTGTTTAACAATTTCCGGAACGCTCTTGGCCGAAACAGGTTGGCTGGTTTTCGCAACGCCGGTACGCGCTTTCTCGATAACGGCCAGTGCACGTTTGCGCATGGCAGCAGTCCCAGAGAAAACTTTGGCCAGCCAGTTGCCAAAGGAAGACATGAGGTCAGTAATCTTCCGCCAGATAGCATCCCAAATGTCCTTCAGGGTTTCCTTCAGGCCTTCAAGAGCAATCCGAGTGGAGTAGTCACGACGACCGCCTTCGAAATCTTCCATGGCGGGAACGATCTCACCCTTCAGTTTCCAGCGGCGACGGATTTGATCAACGCTCAGCTTCGCAAAGGGAACAGAAGAAACCGGCAAGCCCACGCCGTTCAGAGCGGCTTCCATGGACACAGCTACTTCTTCGAGCGTATCTTGATCGCCTTCCAGTTCCACCAATTCCTTTTCGATGCCTTGCATCTCGCCTGAAGCTTCTTCAACTTCAAGCAGATTGGATTCCACCGTAGATTCAACATCCGGTTCAGAAGCCGGGATGACTGCCTCATCCGTAACCACTTCACCGTCCAAGGGGGTGTCGAGATTATCCTCGAGACCTACACCCATACGTGAGCGAGATTTCTCACCCAGTTGTTCAAAAATGCACTTATGCATGGCCATCCCCATGAGAGGTAATTGTCTAGATCCGGACAGCCCGGATAGTTCAGTCATACGATGTGGTAACGGCAAAAGCCCCGCCCGAAGGCGGGGCTTTTGTTATCCAGCAACAGGATGATTAGGCGGCAGCGCCTTCACCTTCCTTCTTGCCTTCACCTTCGGCCTTGGCGCCTTCAGCCTTGGCACCGTACTGGGCCAGGGACTTGTCGCAGTAAGCCAGCGTGTCGCGAGCGGTGCGGAAGGCGTAGCCAACCACGGAGGTATCGAACAGCGCGAAAGCACGCCACAGGGAAGTCACGGCCATGCCGCAATCCTTCACCGAGCGGATTTCTTCGCTGGCGCCTTCGCCCTTGCGATCCACAGCCGAGGTGGCCTTCTTGATGGCTTCGTCCATCTTCTTCTGCGCAGCTTCACGAGACTGGAAGCCATTGCGGAAAGCAGACAGAGCATCGGCCAGCTTGCCAACTTCACCACACAGGCCCTTGACGTCGTCGCCGGACAGGGTGTCGAAGTTGCCGTTGGCTTCCACAGTCACCTTCTTGGCGCTGAACGGAGCAACCGCGATCTTGAAGGTCTTCGCCAGAGCGTTGACGCTGTCGCCTTCGGCTTTACCAACAGTCACAGCAAAGCACATGCCGCCCGGCATTTCCTTGGTGATGTGGGTTTCACCTTCACCACGACCGTCAGCCTTGGTGGT
>Ga0255088_1000645_pt1 | contig 15156 bp, 14 predicted proteins | sample Colum_Miss_RepB__2_FD_188587 | JGI IMG/M metagenome (GOLD analysis project Ga0255088, IMG submission 188587) | Freshwater microbial communities from Columbia River, Oregon, United States - Colum_Miss_RepB_8d | ecosystem: Environmental > Aquatic > Freshwater > River | place: USA: Oregon...
CAGTTCGTTTGGGGCCAGCGCTACCTTGATGACCTCGTGCTTCGAGACCGAGACATCGACCATGACGGCAGCCTGGATGAACGCCTCTACGTCCTCAGCGACTACTTTAACCCCACGGCGATAGCGGATGAGGGCGGCGTAGTTTTAGAGCGCTACGGCTACAATGCGTTTGGTTTGAGCCGGGTGATGGATGCTGATTTCGAGCCGCGCAGCTCATCCGACTTCGACTGGGAGACTCGGTATGGGGCATATCGCTACGACCCGGAAACCGGATTCTACCAAGTGCGTTACCGCTACCTTCATCCCACTCTGGGCAGATGGCTAAGGCGAGACCCAATAGGTGAACTTGGCGGCTACAATGCCTTTAGCTACGTCAACAATAAATGTAACAACTTCATAGATAATGATGGATTAAAGGAATTCGATCTTAACAAAGGATACATTTCCAATGGGATATTTATTGGCACAAAAATGCATGTAAATGACGCAATTGTTAATGTCCTAGATGTGGGCGGTAAAATTTCAGTCGAGTCAGAGGATGTTGGAAACGACAAGGATGTTGCTGCTGCTAAGTGCGCGCTAAAGCAGCTAGGATTCAATCTACCAGATACAAGAAATGGTCTTTATTGGGCGACATGGCAAAATCAAGCGGTCAATGGATATACAGTCTCGTGGCCAACCGTTCTCTCAGATGCGAGGTTCAGCTTTTTAAATAAAACTCGTTACCAAGGAGTAAGTGGTGCCGGTCTAATCAATGAATTTGAAGCATTTATTGTAACAGTGTGGCATGAGGTAAAGGGACATAACGAAGATGGACAGCCTGATTCAGCTAAATTTGACGCGACCTACGAAGCTCCTGTTAATGCTGCAATACAGGCAAAAAAGAGTGAAGGGTTCTGGACTTGCATTCTATCTGCCTGTGGAGTTGCGACGAGAAAGCCGGAAACAGGTAAACCGCCCGCACCGCCTTATCCGCCACGTGATTTGCCTGGAAATGGGCTCCAATAGCCATGTTTACAATTCGAATTTTAGGAACAGCAGCTTTGGTAGTTGCTTTTGTGTCAGCTGTTTTGAAAGAGATGAACGTAACCACTAATAATCGTTTATTGGAAGATGGACTGGGCAGTATGTGGATAATTGGTGGTATGATTGCGGCATTGGTTGGTTTTAGGCTTAGAAAATCCGATGTGATTCTTAGCAAGATACTTATGTATTTTGGCTCTGTTATAGTGATTCTTGCTATTGTGCTTCCGGCGATGCAGCCTGGGCACGGATTTCATAATAGCCCTAAATGAGCTTGTTACTCTTTGGTAATTGTGGCAACTGAAGTAAGCCGAATGACACAATCCAATCACAACTCTCAACTTACAGTTACGAAACTGTCTGTCTCTATTATGATCACCAGCGTCGGTAAGTTCACAGCTAGTTAAGATGCTGTTCCGTAGCCATGAAGCTGACCTACATCAAACAGGCCGGTGAGCCGAACGGTGACGCCGGGGACCAATACACCGGCTTGGACCGGTTCGGCCGCGTCGTTGACCAGCGCTGGCCGGATGGTAGCGCTGAATTGGAGCGGGTTGATTACGGGTTCACACCAGCCAGCAACCGGCAGTGGCGGCAGAACCGGGTCGCGGCTGGAGGACAGGACGAATACTACAACTACGACGGGCTCTACCAAGTGGCTGAGTTGAATCGCGGAACGTTGAACAGCGGCAAAACAGCGATCAGCGGGACGCCTAGCTGGACCGAAGATTTCACCTACGACCCCATCGGCAACTGGGACGCTTATCTGACGAAGGTGGCTGGAACGACCAGCCTCGATCAGAGCCGGACGCACAACACGGCCAATGAGACGACGGAGATTGACGGCTCCTCAACTACCGTGGCCCATGACCTTGCTGGGAACATGGTTAAAGTGCCGCAGGTTGCTGATTGGTCATCAACCAACGAGCTCAAATGGGATGCGTGGAACCGGCTGGTGGAAGTTGTTGATGGCGAGACAACGGTCGCGCAGTATCGCTATGATGGACTCACGCGGCGCATCAGCAAGGAGGCCGACGCAACGCGCCACTACTACTACAGCGCTCAATGGCAGATTGTTGAAGAGCGCGTTGACAGCGAAACAGCAGCGGAACGGCAGTTCGTTTGGGGCCAGCGCTACCTTGATGACCTCGTGCTTCGAGACCGAGACATCGACCATGACGGCAGCCTGGATGAACGCCTCTACGTCCTCAGCGACTATTTCAACCCAACGGCGGTAGCGGATGAGGACGGCGTAGTTTTGGAGCGCTACGGCTACAATGCGTTTGGTTTGAGCCGGGTAATGACGCCAGATTTCGAGCCGCGCAGCTCGTCCGACTTCGACTGGGAGACGCGGTTTGGGGCGTATCGGTGGGATGCGGAGACGGGCTTCTACCAAGTCCGCTATCGCTACCTGCATCCTAACCTTGGCCGCTGGTTGAGCAGGGATCCAGTCGCCGAAATTGGTGGGCTTAATGTATTTTGCTACATATCCAATTCACCATGCGCCACTGTGGACTGGCTTGGTCTGAAAGAATGTAAATTGGGTGATAAGCAAAACGAAAAATGTTCTGTTACAATTACGGATTCTGGAAATGATCCTAACAGAATTAAGAGTGTCAAGTCGATCCAGTCACTTGCTGGTCAAACAGACGATTTTTTCAAAGTCCTTGGCTACATTGAGGGGCCGCTGAAAGCTGGCAAGAACGTGGCGGAAATCATTCAGGAAGTCATTCTTGCATACGGAAAGAATGAGCTATCCCCAGACGTTAAAAAAATGGCTGAAATGGCGATCGATCTTCTTAAATCGTTGGGATCTTGGCGCGGCTACACACCATTCACTCGTATAGAATATGAAGAGTGCGTATGCGGTTTCTTCTCATTTAATAGTAACAAATGGGTTGATAAATCGGACCCATGGAAGAAGGTTCCCGGAGCTGGTCAACTTGGACTCGGGACGTATGAAGACCGTGTGAGCGCAATCAAAGCAGGGTGGCAGGCTTGCGAAGGCGAATTAGAGGCATGGGAAAAGAAAAATCAAAAGCCCGAAAACAAAGACAGTCCTATCGAATAATGCAACTCGTGAACTGCGCTTGCGTCTTACACTATGGTGTTTACTGAATCCCTAGAATGTGCATGACTTGCAGGAAAACGATAAAACCGCTTTATAATGGGTAATTTGAGAAAAATAATCTGCATAGGTTTACTGTTGATTGTAAACGGATGTAAGACTCCTTGGCGAGGCGAGATCGAAGAGACCGTGTTCCGAAGGAGTCAGGAACTTTTCGAATTGTATTTAACAAGTGATGCAGCAAAAGCGCGTGCTGTTTTGACGCAGGAAATTGACATGCTGGAAAACGCCTATATTTCTCATGCAAAAGAACGAAGAGCAACGATCCTCTTTATGGAATGTGCACGCTTATATGCTCTAGAAATGCGGCTTGGAAATGAAGATAGCGCCCGATTAGCTCTCTTAAAAGCTAATTACTGGAACCTACGCAGATATGAATTGAACGCTGTTCACGGCAACATAGCTCTCGAAGAATGGAAATTGTTCACGCCTGAAAAACTCATTCATCTGGTGGAGTCTTCTGACAAATATCACACAAACGCAAATGGCCCACAATTTTATCGAAACCCTTGAAATCATTGCGTTCGCAATTACAAATACTTTTAGAATTCATGCGAGGCTTATTGAGTGTAATCAGAGATGGCTACTGGAGATTCGGTCGGGATACAACGCCTGAACAGCCATGACGCTTACGTGAAGCTGACCTACATTAAGCAAGCCGGTGAGCCGGTCGGCGATGCCGGGGACCAATACACCGGCCTGGACCGGTTCGGGCGCGTCGTTGATCAAAGGTGGCCGCAGGGTTCAAGCGAGCTGGAACGGGTAGATTACGGTTTCACAGCAGCCAGCAACCGACAGTGGCGGCAGAACTTGGTCGCGGCTGGAGGCCAGGACGAATACTACACCTACGACGGTCTCTATCAGGTGGCTGAGTTGAATCGCGGAACCCTGAACAGCGGCAAAACAGCGATCAGCGGAACGCCGGCATGGACGGAGGACTTCACCTACGACCCGATCGGCAACTGGGACAACTACCTGACGAAAGTGGCTGGAACGACCAGCCTCGATCAAACCCGGACGCACAACACGGCCAATGAGACGACGGAGATTGACGGCTCATCAGCGACGGTGGCACACGATCCGGCCGGCAACATGGTCAGGGTGCCGCAGGTCGCCGATTGGGAGGCAACCAATGAGCTGACCTGGGATGCGTGGAACCGGCTGGTGGAAGTCGTTGATGGCGAAACAACGGTTGCCCAGTATCGCTACGATGGGATCACTCGGCGCATCAGCAAGGAGGCCGACGCAACGCGCCACTACTACTACAGCGCTCAATGGCAGATCATTGAGGAGCGGGTGGACGATGGGACGGATGCGGAGCGGCAATTCATCTGGGGCCAGCGCTATCTCGACGATTTGGTGCTCCGGGATCGTGATGTTGACGCTGATGGCAGCCTGGATGAACGCCTCTACGTCCTCAGCGACTACTTCAACCCAACAGCGATAGCGGATGAGGATGGAACAGTGCTGGAACGATACGGCTACAACGCATTTGGTTTGAGTCGGGTGATGGATGCGGATTTCGAGCCGCGCGGCTCTTCCGACTACGATTGGGAGACGCGCTACGGTGCTTACCGCTACGACTCGGAAACCGGGTTTTATCAGATCCGTTACCGCTACCTGCATCCGACCTTGGGCAGGTGGTTGAGCAGGGATCCAGTGGGATATAGGGGTGGATGGAACCTGTTGTCATATGTTTTCAACCGGGTCACTGCTCAGATTGATGCTTACGGATTGATTGCAAGCATAATTGAAGTGAAATTCAATGTGCTCCCAACGAACATTACACCAGGAGCCGCTGCTCAAACTGCATTTGTCGTTGAAGATAAGTATGGAAAAAAGATTAACTTCGGAGAATGGCTTCAATGCATCGATCCGAAAGGACGTCAAGGAGTCATGCTTACAACTTACATATTTTCACATGTCGTCATCAGCTTCAAGGTAGGAACAGATCCAGAATTTGTTTACAAGAACCAATCGGGACGAACGATTGCTGACCATGAAAGTCAACACGCACAAATTTATACGGATGCACTCCAAAACTATTCTGACCTGGCGGATCATTACACAGGCAAATGTATTTGCAACCAGAAGTGCGTTGATGCAGTAACTGCGCTTCTTAAAAAGCAATTGGAATTCGGTGACGCCGATAGAGATCTAAAACACGCTAGACTGGACTGCGAAGACAATGATCCTGTGAATCCAAGAACCATAGCTTCATGTGAAAGCGCAAAGCGCGGTTCTCTCCTTGATGAAAAAGTGAATAGATTAGCCATGGAGTTGCCCATGGCTGCGGACGTGGCTCGTGATGCTTGCGATGGATGCGGGGTTTAGGAGTAGATTTGAATTTGATTGACCACCTAATGCATTTGTTTTCGACATGAAAATGCAATGCCTGATACTACCGGCAATCACCCTCCTCTTAACTCTGGGATGCCGTTCCAATATACAATTATCCAAAGAGCCGCTCGCTCGTTCATCCGAGCACGATAAGCTGGGAACAACATACGGATTCGACACTAGCATAACTAAGTTTAGTGGAGCATTCACCCGTCATGAAATTGATGCAATCTTCGTCGCTTTAAGAACCCTACCAATCAAAGAACGCCGTGTAATAGCTCTTAACCGAGTGCATGAAAACGGATATTCCATTGTGATTTGCTTTACAAATAAGTGGCAAATTGCACTCGCCGAATCTTTTACAAAAGAATGGTTTGTTTTATATTTTAGAGAATACATTGACTAACCTGCTCGAATGCCGAGTGTTTAGAGGTAGTTGTATTAAATGTCACTAACCTTGACCCGAATGACCGTCTGCGTATGAGCTGCAAAGATCTATCATGTGCTCCATTATAATTGTATCGTTATCAGATACATTACGTTTCGCTTGAAATTACTGCTCACCCGATCACAAGAAGACTAGAATAGATGGAACTGTTTATACTGAATTATGCCCATCTGAATAACGCCGCCAAGCTGTTCGCGCAACTACAACGATGTTCTATTAGCGCAACACTCCTATCTGCAACGAGTGCTTTGGATGACTATGGCAAGCACAGTAATGTTCCGATAGTGTGTCGTCCAAGCACGGATTTCTATTCTGCATTGTGGAATGAAGTGATTAGCCGAAGTGAGGCAGCAATCGTGGGCATTATCACTGGGGACGTTGAAGTGCCTGACGTCGAATTACTTGTCCAGCGTGCGTTAGCATTCTTCAGGCAACAAACGGAAAAAGCCTGGATTTATGCCCCCAATGTCAGCTACACGCACTTCTGCTACCGACGACAGGCCCTAAAGTTTGTCTCCAACAGTTGCTACGAAGTGCCGACGACGGACAGCACCTGCTGGTTTCTACGGCGAGAGTGCCTTCAAGCCATTGGGCACGTTGACACCTCCATCAACAAGTTCGGATACGGTCTGGACATCCTGGCGTCGCTCTACTCCAAGGAGAGGGGTAAACTCTGCGTCCGCGACTTCGGAGTGGAGATCATTCACCCAAAATCCAAGGGCTACAGCGACAAGGAGGCCCAGAAGCAGGAAAGAGCGTGGGTTGAATCGCTCAACTTGACGGACCGGTTCTTTTCCCTGAAACGCCAAGCCCAAAGGCTGATTGACCGGCGCAATCCGAAGATCTCCTATTGCACTACCACCATGGGCCGGCTGCATCACCTGTGGCTGACTCTGAGCAGCAACTTGCAGCACAACCAGTATTCGGACGTGGAATTCGTGGTTCTCGATTACGGTTCTCAGGACGGTGTCGCGGAATGGGTGCAACAGGCCTTCCCCGATGAGTTGAAGTCGGGCCGATTGCAGTTCTACCGGCTACCCTGGCCATCCAAATTTCACGCCGCCCACGCCAAGAACTGCGCGCATCGGCTTGCCCATGGCGAGATTGTGGCCAACGTGGACGCCGACACCTTCGTGCTTCCCGAGTATGGGCAGATGCTTCGAGAGCACTTGGAGGCTGGCGCGAACAATTGCGTGCGCTTGCTGCCACCAGACCGCAGCCAGTTTAGCCTGTGCGGACGGATTGCAATGCGGCGGGAGGACTTCATCCGTCTGGGAGGCTACAATGAGAACCTGCAGGGCTATGGATATGAGGACACGAACTTGCTTGAGCGAGCGCAGCGGCTCGGATTGAAGATCATCGGACTTTCAAGCGCCTACGCCGCGTGCCTTGAGCATTCAGACAGCGAGCGCACCGTGAATTACGAGAACAAAAGCACACTAGCAGGGCGTGAGTCGAACTTGGCCAGGGCGAGGGCTGAGATCAAGACCGGATACTACGCCAATTCCGGTCGAGCTTGGGGCGACTTGGAGAGCGATCCTTACGCTCAGGAATGCTCGGATTTCGGGCTGGCAAGTAAGGAGCCGCTTGACTAGCCTTCAACAACAGACTCAGTCGACTAGGAAGTAAGCGGTAGAGATGCACCCAATGACCAGAGAACGAATCAAGGAAGTGCCCGTCGCGGAGTCCAAGGATCTGTCGGATGACCGCATCGCTCGGTGGGGGCGCTCCCAACACGAAGGTTTTCACAAGTTTAAGCATCGGTTCCTGCAACCGGCTCCGATGCTTTTCACCCAGGACCATCATCCCTTGTGGCTCGGGGATATGTATCGAGGTCGTTCGGCGTTTCTGATCGCAGGCGGGCCATCGTTTGCCACGCTGGATCACCAGCTGCTACGGCAGCCCGGCGTCCTCACCATGGGGCTGAACAACTCTCCAAAGACATTTCGGCCCAACTTGTGGGTCAGCGTTGATGCGCCGGACCACTTTCTCCGATCCATTTGGCTGGACCCGACCATAACGAAATTCGTGCCGATCTGTCATGCCGCCAAATTCATTTTCAACAGCGACACCTGGGAGTTCATGGATCTCAGGGTGGGGGACTGTCCGAATGTCGTTTATTACAAGCGCAACGAGCATTTCAAAGCCAAACAGTTCCTGTGGGAAGACTGCATCAACTGGGGCAATCACAAGGACCATGGCGGTGGACGTTCAGTGATGCTGGCGGCCATCCGGATATTGTTTATTCTGGGCATCCGCCGGGTCTATCTGCTCGGGGTTGACTTCACCATGAGTGAAACCACCAAGTATCACTTCGAGCAGGACCGGAAAAAAGGCTCGATCATCGGCAACAATGCCACCTACCGGCAGTTGAATGCGCGTTTCACGGAATTGCGCCCCTATTTTGAAAGGGAGGATTTTTTGGTGTTCAATTGCAATCCCGACAGTAATTTGAAGTCCTTCGACTTTCTGCCATTTGAGGATGCGGTGCACAATGCCCTCTCGGAATTTGACCTGGTAGACGTCCGAAACGAGCGCACCAAAGGGCTTTACGACACACCGACCAAGGAAAAGAAGCAAGGCAAGGGGAAATGAGCAAATCAACGGATCAGCCAAAGCAATGCGTGCTCTACTTTAACCGGGGCACTTCCTGCTACATCCGGCTGCTCGTCTCAATCTTCTCATTGCGCAAGCACTACTCCGGTCCTGTCAAACTGATGCAGGAAGGGGAACTGGACCAACCCATTGCGACAATCCTCGAACAACTTGGGGTGACGGTCCAGCTCCTCCCGCTTACTACTGAACCAGTGCTGGTCGCCCGTGCCTCACTGTGGCGGCTGCTTGAAGAGGACTACTCGCTGATGCTGGATGCAGATACGATCGTGCGCGGTCCAATCGACGAGTTCTTTGAATGGATCAAAGCGCGGGGCTTCGTCGCCAGCTGGTTCACCGGGTGGCGCACTACTGGCGGCACGATGCGCAAACGAATCGAGGAGTGGAAAAAGGTGGTTCCTGACATGGTCGCACCTGCCGTTGCCTACGGGAAGGCCATCAACGGAGGTGTGCAAGGCTGGTCGAAGGGCACAACCATGCTGCCGGCCTACGAAGCCCTCACACGCCGGGGACACGCCGCAGGCTGCAATCGGATCGTGCTCGACGAGATAGCACTCCAGCTTCTCCTGCCGCATCACCAACACCATCTCGCTGATCATGTCTGGAATACCTCTGGTGCCTTCGGTGACGTTACTAAAGCAAGGATAGTCCACTACCATGGCCGCAAGCATTGTGTGGACAACCCGCGTTGCGACCTGTGGAAGGAGCACTATTTTGAGCTATTGGCCTCCCTCCCAAATCATGCCGACACTCTCGGAAAGGCGTGGGGAGACAAGAGGTTGGACCGGTTCTTCCGGGGACTTTCCCGGCGCCGAAGGAATTTGACAGTGGTCACCGCAGTCAACCCCGCATACGCCAATCGGCTCAAGAAGAACATTCAGGATTGGATGCGATTGCCCGGTTTGAAAAGTCAACGCTTCCTCGTCCTTGTGAACGGGTTTCGGGGACACCGCGATCGACGGTTTCTCGACCTCCCGAATGTGAAAGTCGTTCGCTGGGAATACCCCCACCCGTCAGCCAGTCAGCGGGAATCGATGTTGGCGGCATTTCTCCTGGGTGCCGCAAGGCACGTTAAAACCGGATACTGGATGAAGCTGGACGCTGATTGCCGCCCTCAGAAGCTGTGGTGGGAGTGGCCAGACTATGAAAAGCATACGATTGTCAGTCACCGCTGGGGATACACCCGGATGAAAGGCGATGACGGCGCACCGATGCATTGGTTCAACCGACTGGATCAGTTCTTTTCCCCTGCAGTTCCTTACTTCAAGAAAGCTTTTGATCCCGTCAATAACCGCGTCAATCACCGTCCGGGCAATTTATTAGGCCTCCCGATGCGCTTCAATTCATATTGCCACATCGAAAGGACTGCGTTCACTCAGCGCATGGCGGCGCTTCTGAACGCCGGCAACAGCGGGCGGATGGTGGTTCCAAGCCAGGACACGACGAGTTGGTATTGCTCGGTGCTCTGGAAGGAGAACGTCCGGCTCATGAACATGCGCAAATGGTTCAAGAACTAACCCGTAATAGTGTATGCACAGGCATCGCGAAAAGCTAATGCGGTCCAATGTCGAGAGGGTGACGCAGCAGGAGAGAAGACGGAGCATGCGTTGCCAAGTTTGGAAGAACGGCCCCAGGACTCCTGTCCTTGCAGAGGCATCCACGACAGAATGCAACGTCAGAACACTGTGTCTCTACAGTAACTCAACGACCATCCACGCTAATTTATGAAACGCACCTATCAAGGAGGAACAAGGGCGGCAACTCCCGAACGAATTGCTTCGCTGCGTCTGCGGTTCGAACCCAATGAAACAGTGCTCGATCTTGGCTGCAACAAAGGCGAGTTTTGCGGTCTTTTGACCGCAGCTGGTTTACAGGCAACTGGTGTAGACCTCCGCCCGCCAGCCGGCTCCGGCTTCTTACGCCTGGATCTCAATTTAGGATTGGCGGCGTCTTTTGCATCTGTAGGGGTCGGGCGGTTCGATCATGTGCTTGCACTGTCTGTATGGAAATACGTTCACACCCCGACCATGGTGGACTTAATCTCATTTTATGCGAGGAAATCGGCCACAATCGAGTTCAATCCAGGGATTTGGATGACCAAAAGTGAAGTGCAGGAACTATTCAAAAGGAGTGGCCTGGTGGTGTCCGAAATGTGGAAGACGAGCGACCGCTTTGAGCGATTGGTGGTGCGGCTGATCAATCAACGAGCAGAGCCGGCGCACCCGCCGCATATCCTGCATAATCGGAAGACCGGGATCGCACAACGTCTGGACTCTGCGAGCACCTTATCGCTGGATGCAATCAGAAGTGGGCAGTGCGAGATCAAGTCAGGCACAGTGGTAATGTTGAAGAGAACAGAACTGCTGGCGCTACGAAGCAGACGGCGGCTGTGGAAGCCGCTAAAAAGCTGGTGGCGGGACGCATGGGTGGGGAGACCGTTGACGGGTCAGGAGAAAAAGGCGTGGCTTACGCGCAGTTGCCGTGATGAAGGATGGGACTGGAAGCGTCCCGCGCATGTCGCGTTCCGCCGATCAACAAGTAAATTCAAGCTGGTAAATGGCTGCCATCGAGTTCAACTGTTCCAAGGGGAACTGGTGCCAACGCTGGTAACGTATTTACCGTAATGGCTTGGTCTCAAGAATGAAGTCGCGATTATTATGCAATACGCTGCGAACGCGGTTAGAAAGTGCGCTCAAGTCGTGCGCTTCACAAAAAGCAGCCAGAAGCATCTAAAGTTTGCTGCCAGGGGAGGTTGCTCTAATTCGTGGTGTCTTGACCTAAGACATGAGCTCAGTTCGGTAATTTGTTGAAACATTGCATCGGATCATGCACTTCGCGAACCTGCTTCGTTCTGACATGTTCTTTATCCAGATAGGGGCGAACGACGGTGTCCGACGTGATCCCATTAGAAAGCATGTCCTCGAATTGCACTGGAGGGGAGTCCTTATCGAGCCGATCCCAGGCGTCTTTCAAAGGTTGGTACGCAACTATGCTGGAGTTAAGGGGCTTCAGTTTGAGAATGCTGCTATCTGTGACACAAACGGGAAAGTAAGCTTCTTCATCCATCCCAAGCACAGCGATTGCAGTGGACTGAGTGTGAGAACAGGTAAACAAAAGAAAACAACCATGGTGGAATGCGTAGTAAACGGCATCACATTTGCAACATTGATTGAAAAGCACAACGTCCAAACGATAGATCTGTTGCAACTAGACGCCGAGGGTTATGATTTCGAAATAATCCAATCCATTCCGTTCACCAAAGTGATACCAAGCATCATTCGTTACGAACACAAGCATATCGATAACGCAGAGTGCAGGCAATACCTTGAGCAATTCGGATATGAATTCCTGCATGAGAAGCACGACACAGTCGCCTATTTGGGGAAGTATCTCCTTAAATAGTTGATGGCGAACACGTCCTCATGCAATTCAAAAAAAAAGCGTTTATCCGAGGTTTGTTCGGGGTTCAAGATTCAAATTCTGGGACACATGCTGACCGGCAACGCGCCTCCGTTGGAAGCGACCTGCTAACTCTTGAGGAACGCGAAGGGCCATTTAATCTACAGTATGTCACATACGCATTTGGTCGAGACAATGAGAAGAGGCTACTCGACCTCGGATGCTTAGACGTTCGACTGCTGGATGCAAGACCTTACGTATTCGCAAAGGATTACCTGTTCCGCAACAAGATGGAGATGATCAAAGTAGCTCTTCAAGAATTCGATGAGATCATTTGGTTAGACTGGGATTGCAACATTGTTAAAGCGGTTTCTGACAATCTTTGGGAGAAGATGTATTCCAAAGCTCCGATTCAAGCATGCCTTCATCAATATCAGCGAAGACGGTGTTTCTGGAGGAAGCGTTCTAAAGAGATGGTTGCCAACACCGGATTCCTTTACATCAGGGACAAATGTCTCATGCCGGATGTGCTGAAAGCGTGGGAGATCACCGGAAGATCGAGTAATGATGAAATCGCGTTCACCTACGTCATCGACAGGTTGATGGGAGGGTGGAGGGGCATTGCAACTTACTGGGAGAGGTTTGAGCCGATATTCTGTCAGACTAAGTCGATGGGACCGTATCCGGACGAGTGGGTTAGTGGGAAAGAGATACATTTCCACCACCACTTTGGACTCAGTCGGCGACGAATGAAACAGCTCAACTCACGAAGGCGGTAGAGAGCGTAAGCAGTCCTCTCTGAAGAACCCAACCCGCAGAAGAATGTGGTGAAGCGATAAGTTATTAACGATGAAGCGATTGATGCGGAGTGAATAAGCGCTGAAGCATGGCACCAAACCGGTAAACGTATCTGTCTGATATTTACCATTGCTTCTCCTCGCCACGGTTCAGAAGTAAATCCACCAAACGGAGCCTTCCCCAGTGGTTAGGGTTCTGCCCTCAGAGCGACAGTAGTCGTCCACCGCCCGTTTCACGCCTTCTGGCGAACCGGGACTCGTCCCATAATCGTGGCCACACAGAAGACCTCCGCCTTTGATCTTTGGGGCCCAAGCTTGAATGTCAGCTTTTACAGCCGAGTAGGTATGATCGGCGTCGATAAAGACGAAATCCAGCTCTTGGCCAAAGCGTTGGGATGCTGGCACCGAATCCATCCACAACACATGCCGTCGCCCTGCCGCGAAGCGAGTGCGCAACACAGCCTTCACCGCCTTTTGAGCCTGAGTTTCGTCCGTGAGTTTGCCGTAGGGGCCACCTGCGAGCGCGTAATCACTGTTGGGGTCTGCCATCCTCCAGCTATCCACCATGAACAGGGTAAGCCTGGGGATTTCTCGCAACAGGTATTCAGAAAGGTTCCCTCCGCTCACGCCGAGCTCCGCACCCGAAATCGGGCCATCGCGCAGGATCAGCAGTTGCGTTAGCTGTTCGTGATGTTTTTCCGGTTTCATCAGTGATTTGACTGCCAGATCCACACACTGTTTGAGAAAGTCCTGTCAGATGGTGCGAAGCCGCCTGCGGCAGCTAGAAACTAATCCTTACTCTACAGGGGCTTCAACACGAAGAATCTTTCTGAGAGAGTGCTCCGGAGTCCTCGTGAACTGCAAGGCCAGAATCGACCCTCTATCGCTCAAGTAATGGATGTTTTTGGACCCATTTGATGCGCCTCTGCTTTGAAGCCCGTCTTGGGATTCTGCAACATCCGCCAAGTAAACTCCAAGGTGTGCCACTGGCCAGCGTGTTTAATCGATTACTCCGTGCAGCCAAGCACGTGGGCAGGTGCGACTGCTGGCGTTGAGACACATCAGCCCCTGTTCCAAGCGCACTGCTCAATCCCGTATGGACTTTGAGCAACAACTCAACTAAGAATCCCCTTGCTCTAGGCGCTCCTCGACCGGCAGTCCGCCGATTGGGGGCAAGCGCGGAGTTCTGGTAGAATGGTCGTCTTTATCACATCGATCAGGCATCCAGCGAACAGCAACTCCTACGAGCGAGTATTGACGCTGGCAGATCGGGCATTGAGATCGGTTTGCAATCAAACCTCAGACGCCTTTCGCGTATTCGTCGTGTGCAACCAAGTGCCCGCTTTGGCGTTCTCGCATCCCAACATTCAATTCTTGCAGGTCAACTTTCCATCTCCGTCTTGTCTGCCCTGCTCACACATTGCGGTTGAGGGCGTGCGGTTGGACAAAGGCAGCAAATACCTTGTCGGATTGGTGCATGCCAAAAGGCTAAATCCGAGCCACGTCATGTTCTTTGATGCGGACGATTTTATCAGCAACCGGGTCGCTGCCTTTGTTCGTCAGGACGCCAGCCACAACGGCTGGTTTGTGAAAGCCGGCTACATTTACAGCGCCCGCCGAAACGCCTTCATGATCATGGATGGAGAATTCCAAACCAGATGCGGAACCTGCTACATCGTCAACGCCTCCTTGTTCGCGGTGCCACACGATTTTCCGGCCGACGCCAGCCAGGAGTGCATACTCAGTCACTTCGGAAAGCCGTTCATTTTAGAGCTGCTGGGTAGCCATCGCTACCTACAGGATTTCCTTTCCAAGAATGGAACGCCACTGGAACCACTGCCGTTCAGAGGGGTAGTTTACCACAGCGACCACGGGGAGAACTGGACACGGTCGTTCAGATTCACCAGGAAGTTGCCCAAGGTTATTCTGACGGAAGAATTGCGGAGGGAGTTCAACCTGTGGCCCTGTGAAAAACACATAACACAAGCACTGCCGGTGCCTGCCAATGAGCGAGCCTGTAACGAAGCTGCTAAGAGTAAACCGCTTCAAAAGCGATATACCACCGATTGAGTGGCTAAGATGCTGGCTCACGCATCACCAGGCGGGGACGCCCAATCCAACGCGATCAATTTGCACCGGATTGATCCGGCCAACATCGGCGACCTCTGTTCCGCGCCTGCAAGACACCTCACTTTTCTTAAGCCTGCCCGATGTTTGGATATTTGCGCGCTCAACGAACGCAACAACGGCCAACTCAACGACGCGGTGGTGATCTTGGGAGGGGGCGGACTGCTCGGCCAGAGCTATTTTGAAGCCGGGATTCACGCCCTCTTGAAAGCCCGGCCCAAATGGCGGATCTGCTGGGGCGCCGGCCATAACGACCACGAACGGCACACGATTGATATGCC
>Ga0255088_1000646_pt1 | contig 15145 bp, 14 predicted proteins | sample Colum_Miss_RepB__2_FD_188587 | JGI IMG/M metagenome (GOLD analysis project Ga0255088, IMG submission 188587) | Freshwater microbial communities from Columbia River, Oregon, United States - Colum_Miss_RepB_8d | ecosystem: Environmental > Aquatic > Freshwater > River | place: USA: Oregon...
TGGCATACATGGTGACAGGCTGGGCATCAAAAGACTTGCGCAGGACCCGCAAATCCTCGTAGTAGTCCAGACCGAAACTGAAAGGTGTCTCGGGGATTGTGGCTGGCGAAACCTGCGTCACATTCGGCGTCGCGTAGGGCGGAGCGTTTGGCTCGGGCAGCTGCTGCCGCTCGCTGGTGAGGTCGTTTGCCTGGTGTGCCGCGCTTTTTCTCGTGTCGTTGGTTGCACTCTCAAGCGGTGTGATCGGATCTCCTGTGGGCGTGTTCAACAATGCCTGCACCAGCAACGCTACGCAGGTGGCAGCTAGCGCCAAGACAAGCACCATCCAAAGTCGCGCGCTGTGTCGCATAGGTACCCTCTTAGGTGTGCGCTTCGCTACCGTTTGGCTTCCGTCTCGTTGCTTGCGGCCACCACAGGTGTCAATCGGAGCGTGCACGCCGGCACTTCCGGTGTGAAGCCGAATTGCACTGTGTCCGCGGCACGATTGCCGGGCGGTTTCAAGAACAAGGGCGCGTAGACGGCCCAACCCGACAAATTGGCCTCTCCGCCCACACCGTGACTCATCCCGCCACCGAGATCCGACCAACGCTGCAGCGGCCCTCGTTCCGAGTTGCGCAGTTGGAACGCGTACCAGAGTACGGATCCCATGGTGCCGCTGCTGGTCCCCGGCACCAGGGTGGCGCAGAAGTCGAGTCCCGCGCTGGTGACGCCGGACGCGGGGGCGTTGTTGAAGCTCACTAACGCCTCGCAGGGTTCGGAAGCGAACATGGCCGATTGCCCGTCGCTCGTCGCGCACAAAAGGAGGCTCTGCAGGCGATGCGCAGCGTGTCCCTCGTAGATCAGGAGCTCATGCTGGCCGTCGCGCACTCGTACAACCGGCCAATGGGACGCGCTTGTGTAGTCCCGCAGGGGACTCGACGAGCCGGCATCCAGCTTCACGGCGACGACCGATCCACGCATTGCGCCGTCATCATGAAGGAGCATGCGCTGCAGTTCCGCCACCGCTGCAGTCGGTTTGCAGGGCAGCACGGTTTCGGGGTCCGCCCTGTCGCAGCCTGTCATTGGCGCAAGGGCCAAGAGCATTGATGTCATCACGATGCAAGAGTTCATGGGCACTTGCACTTGAGCGTGTGTTTCAACCAATTGTCGTCGTAGATGCCATCACTGTCGTCGTCGATATCGATGCGCCAGACGACCTCGGAGCCACAGTATCCACGCAGTCCCGGATTTCCCTGAGCAGGTCCTGATCCAGCACCCTGCGCTGCGGGGCCTTGCCACTTCCATGCCACCTGTGTGCAACCATTCAGTGTTAGCACCCAAGTGCAGGACTGGGCGCAGCCGGAGCATGTGCTCAGGATGCCGCAGGGGTATGCGGAAGTGCCATCTTGCGCCGGTGAACAGATCCAGCCGATATGCGTGCAGCCCAGTTGTGGCGTTGGGGAAAGAGATTCTGCCGATGCATCGCAGATGTATGGGCATTCAATTGCAGGTTTAGGAGCTGCAATCTTGCGCGCCATCGGAATGACAAGAAGCAAGGATAGTGATGTAGTGCTGAAAAATATTAGATCGTCATCATTGAGCAATTTCATATCCCGGAGTCTAGCCGCTGTTGCGGCCGACCGTCAAGTCAATTGAACCAGTGGGACGAATGCGCCGTTGGCAGCAGGAGCCACGCGCGTGGTGTGGCGCTGTGCCGCCGGCGCCAAGCAGCTGACGTTGACGCCTTCCAATCGCAGCGACCTGCAGTCGTTCGATCCGGTGCCGACGCACGGAGAAGCGACGCTGGTGCTGCCGAACGACGGCAGTCTGAGCGCCAATTGGAAGTTCATTGACGGCTCCAGTATTCAGGCGATCTGAAGCTCCGAGGCCTGGGTCGCGACCGGCGAGCTGACGATGGATCTCGGCGATTTGCGCTCCAGCAGCCTGCAGTTGTCAGGCGACTTGCCGCCGACGGACTGCTGGTCGGAGCGCGGTGCAGAGCTGGTGCTGCTGCCTATGCGTCCGCCGTTCGGCGCCTTGCGGGCACATACCTTGGTCGCGCTCCCCGAGCAGGTCGCGTCCAGCGCGGCGACGTTGCCCTCCGGCCGGCTCTATTGGTGGCTGCGCACCGGTTGCATCGAAGGAGTGCTCGCCGGCACGGGCGACAACGCCAAAGAAGGAGTGCGCTCCTTGGCGCTCGTTTCGCGAAGCGCTGTGCACCAAGTCGGCGCCGCAGGTCAGGCCACGCGCACCCAGCTGCTCGTCGAGCAGCTCGACGGCCAAGACATGGCAGGCGTGCCGCGCTCGTTTCGCAGCACCATCGTGCCGCCGGGGCTGCGCACTGTGCGCTTGCCGCAGGGCTGCCGCTGGACCAGCGCCCAGCAACCCTGACTTCTGGTGCGCCTCGCCGTGGCACGCGGACGCCGGTCTCGCGGCTGAGGGGCGACGCACTCGTCAGGGGAAGAACGAACCCGAGGGCGGCAACTCCAGCATCTCTCGCAGTTGCAGCAATCGGGCCTGTGCGTACTGGCGGATTTCCGCGCGATGCTCGGCCGGAAACTCCGTGTTCCACTGCTCCAACGACGCAAAGCCGCGGCTGGTGTCGTGCAAGTACGCGTACAAAGGCTGCTCAGTACGTGCCACTGGATAGAAGCACGCGGCTTTGTGCTTGGAGCTGCGAGTGGCCAGCACGAATTCGGCGTTGCAAGTGGACGGGGGGTGCGACGCGGGTGCCGGTGGCTGCACCGTGCCTTCTATGTCCATCTGCAGCAGGAGACCATCGCGCACCAAGGCATAGGCCGTGGACCAAGTGGGTTGTGCGTCGAAGCGCCGTAGCAGACTCTCGGCGCGTTGTCCGCGCAGCAACCATTCGGCGTCAGCTTGTTGCACATCGGCCGGCACACGCGTCGACTCTGGCGGAGCGAGCATGACGGTCTGCGCGGGCGCGGCTGCTCGATGTGTCACGCTCTCCTTCGTGGCCGCCGCGTCTGGGCTAGATCGTGAGGGGGCGCGAACGACGAGGTACAGCGCCAGCAAGGCCACACCGCCAGCGGCGATCCAAGCATGCCGCCTCGTGGTCCTTGCACGCTGCGTCATCGGCACTCCTGCGTCAGCAGCCGCAGGTCTATGCTGGCGGAGCTGCTTCCGCCCATGCGGAACAGGCGCACGGAGGCGGCGCAGCCTGCGCGATGCCGTCCTGATTCGAAGGACAGTGGCAACGATGCGCTCCATGCGCTCAAGCGCGGATCGTTTGCGCCCGCAGGCGCAGGCTCCAATGTCACCCCCGCGCGCAGACTGCCGGAGATCAGCGCATCCGGCGGCGAAGCGCGGCAGGCTTCTTGGCGGTACATGCCGTTCCAAGCCAATACTTCGCCGCTGGTCCAGGCAGGCTCGGGTGCGACGACGCTGTAACGCAAGTGGACAACGCCGGGCCTGCAGACATTGCTGGCCTCCGGTCGCGGAGGATAGCAGCACGCCGGTTCGAGCACGCGGATTTCAACGATGGGCTGTGGGCCGTAGGCCTCCAAGTCAATGCTTACGAGGTCCGAAGCCGAGATGGGGCACAGACCTGCGCACGGAGCTTCGCAGCCTACCTGAGGCGGGGGCTTGAGCCCTTGCGCTGCCAGCCCTCCAGCCAGCGGCAACCACCAAACTGCCCATCTCATCGCCGCACCTCAGGAACCCATAAAATGCCATTCCGCTGGCATGCCCAAGCGCTCTTTGAGCGCGAGCAGGCGCCGTTCCATGGCGCGCAGGAAACGCGCCTTCTCTTCTTGGTCGTAGAGCGTCGTCGCTTGCGCGCTTTCCGGAATCTGGTCGAGCACTTCGCGCGCTCGGACAAACTCGGGATTCGCACCCAGATCCACGAGGTACATCGTCAGGCCTTCGTGTTGCGAGCTCGGTGCGAACAAGGCGCATGGTGCGGTTCTAGGGGCGCAGTCGGGCTCTCCAGGCTGTGAAGTACACTTGACGGAGGTCCCATCCATGTCCATCTCAAGCATGATCGCTTCCGCCAAAGACGGGTAGGCGTTCTTGGCGCTCGGATCCTCTCGAAACGTGTTCATGAGACTCTCCAGCGCCGTACCGCGTACAAACCACCCATCTACGCCATCGCGAGCCGGTGCTCCATCGCCCCCAGGTACAAAGCCGTACTTGATGCGCGCAGGATTGCCTTGCGGCGCAGGCGAAGTCGAAGACAATGACGCCGGAAATGGCGGAGGTGGTGTCAAGACGATTGGAGTGACTGGCAGGTCCTGCTCGGCCTGGGTAGTGAAATCTGCAAGGTTGCCCTGCGGAGATGGTTCATGGCGGAGAGTAAGCCAGCACGTCAGTATTGCTGCTACCACACAGGTCGCGACTGTGGAGAGTACAAATAATGATCGAGTCTGACTCGTCATTGACCACACTCGTTACAGGTCATCGACACACTGGTTCGTTCAACTGGGGAAGTACCAATAATCGTCAAGCTGGCAGTGGCTTGACATCCGCACTTTAATCCCCAGATGTCAACGATCCGGGTTGCGCTACTAATCATGGTTGTCGGGTCGCTAGGCGGTGGTACCGGTGCAGTTAACACGAGATTACCGCTTTGCTCCACGGCCTGTGGAGTCTGGCCAGCACAAATATTCTTGGTTGCCGCTGGCGCACCTTCAAAAGTTTGCACGCCGATACAGCTGACAGTGCCACGAAGATACATGCGAACTCGTGCGAAGCAAGACCTACATGGGTTGGTAGCTCCCACGGCACTATCGCAGCAGCCATCCTCCTTGCGCCCGTACTCAATTACAGCATCAACACAACTTGACCCTTCATTTTCCACTACCGGCAGATCGCCTACAAGCCTGCACTTGTCAGGACAGGGAGCCTGACAATCGGGATCGCCCGCGTAGTGGGCTCCACTCAGTGTCGAAATGCCTAAAAAGGCTACGGCAGACAAACTCAACCAGGTGTCAGTCTTGAACCATCGTGATATTGCAAGCATTTGAAGAGACTCCGCAAAGATCCGTGCTGACCAGAGCGATCAGCATGATGGCATAAATATCGCAGTTCAGTTGGGCTTGCAATACCTAGCGATCCTATTTTCAAAAAATTGACAGGTGTAAGCAAAGGGGGACTACCTTCACGAAGTAGGCGGTCTAGCCGTCCGTGGAAAATCGAGACCTGAGTTATATCCAGCAATCCCTGTACTTCGCGCCGTATTTTCTAGGTACTGCGCACCTCTGCAGCGGACGCCTGACCTTGAATGAGCCTCAATCATGCGCAGTCGTGTAACGGTCATAGGCCTTGGGCTTCTATTGGGCGGAATTATCTTCGGTTGCTTGACTCGCAGTGGTCAGCAGGACGCGGACGCGAGTAAAGTCGCCTTGACGCGCGATGAGGCCGATACCTAGGCTGTCTCTTTATCCGCAACGAACGCTGCCGATGCACGCGTGGAGGCTGGTGCGCGTGCATAGCTTGGCTCACGCATCAATCGCAAGGAGCTCCCTGCGGGTGTGGGCGGCGGCAAGCGCGAGTCGGGATGTGACACTCAGCCGTTCGTGTCGGCGGGTGCATTGCGGTTCTTGACCGCGAGGAATGCGCGCTGGCTCTTGAGGCGTGTTTCGAGATGGTAGTCGAGGAATCGACCGACGAAGTCGCGCACCAGATCGGTGCGCGTGCTTGTCCAGTTTGCTTGTCGGTCGTCGTCGGTGCTGGCGAGGAGCGAGCGCGCATCGTCGAGTACCGCCAGCGGCAGCGTGCCGACGCGGCGGCCGGAGGCGCGCGCGGCTTGAGCGCAGCGTGCGCACAGGCGTCCGCCGGCTCCGGCAGAGAACCAAGCGCGTCCGGTCGTGTTCGCCGGCGCTGCGCCGCCGCACATCGCGCAGGTGGAGAGCGCCGGAGCGAGGCCAGCGTGTTCCAGCACATGCAGCACGAAGCGCGTGTGCGTGCGCCACGGCGTGCTCGTGCGCGCCAGCTCGTCGAGCGTGGCCTCGAGCAAGTCGTACAGTTGCGGGTCCGCGTCGTCCTCGCGCGCGATGCACTCGACCAGCTCCCATGCCCCGCACGCGGCACGCCACCGGTCGAGCTCGCGCTCCAAGCCGCGCCGTGTGCGCAGCACGGCTCCCGCGCGCAACAAGCCTAGGTCGCTGCGCGGCGCGCGCGAATACTCAAGCTCCAGCGTGGCCCCGAAATCGAGCACTCCGAAATAGCGCGAAGTCGGCCGGTACGCGCCTTTCGCCAGCAGCGCCACGCGCCCGTGCTCGCGCGTCAGCACATGCACGACCAGCGACGACTCCCCATACGGGTGGCGCCGCAACACCACGGCATGGTCGCAGATGATGGCCATGGAGCGGAGCCTAGCGCGCCGTCCGCTCAGCTTGCCAGTGCGCGCTCGTGGCGCGCGCGCGGGTCAGCGTCGGAACGCCGCTCCGCCGTGAGTTTGACCTCGACTACGCGGCGGTCTGAGGCTTGGGTGATGGTCACGCCGCGGCCACCGAGTTCGAGCGTCTCGCCGGGTTTGGGGAAGCGTCCCAACTCGAACAACACGGCGCCCGCCAGCGTTTCGTAGCTTTCCGATTCCGGAATGGATGTGCCGAGCTCCTCGTTCACCTCGGCGACTCGTAGCGAGGCATCAATCAGGGCGCTGCCATCGGCCAAGCGCTTGATGCGCTGGGGCTCTTTTTCGTCGGTTTCGTCCGACATTTCGCCCACCACTTCGCGCAGCAAATCGTCGAGGGTCACCAAGCCTGCGGTGCCGCCGTATTCATCGAGGGCGATGACCAATTTGAGGCGATCGCGACGGAATTCCGCCAGCAGCTCGCTAATCGTTTTGGTTTCGGGGACGAAATGCACGGGATGCAACAGGTCGCGCAGAGCGTGCACATGGAAGGCGCCGGTGGCGGCTACGCCGACTAGGTCGCGCGCCGTGACATAGCCCAGAATCGCGTCGGGACCGCCGTCCCACACCGGCAGGCGCGAATGGCCGCTGGCTGCCAAGGTTTGCGCCGCGGCAGCAACCGGCTCGGCTCCATCGATGCCAATGATCTCGGTGCGCGGCGTCATCACGGCTGACACCGGCACATCGCGCGATTCGATCACATTGCCGATGATCTCTTTCTCGGCCTCGTCCAGCTCGCCTACGGCTTCGCTTTCGACGATCACATCGCGCAGGCCTTCGACCAGCATCTGCGCTTGGGCGGCTTGGCGTTCGACGCCGACGACGCGCTCGACCGCGCGTTGCAAGGCGCTGAACAGCCACGAAGCGAGGCGCAGCACCGCATGGAGGAGCGAGAACGGAACGAGCGTGCGCACCAGCAGCGCATCGCCCAAGCGGGGGACGAGTGCTTGCGGGAGCACCTCGCAGCCAATCAGCATCGAAGGCACCGCGACGCCGATGGTGGTCCAAATCTGGGCCGCGCCGGTTTGCCCCCACAGGCCAAGCGAGCGATAGAGCAACACCGCAAAGCTGGCGCGCAGGAACACCTCGGCCAAGGCGGCGCTGGAGCCCAGGTCGGTCGAGCGTTCGAGCAAGGCGGCCAGTCGCTCGCGGCGGCGCTCCGGCAGGCCGTCTAGGGTGCGGCTGGCAACGGCGCGTTCCAAAGCGTCGCGGAAGGTCGCCACCAAGCCCGCGCCCAACAGGCAGACGAGGGGTGGGCCAAAGTCGGCGAGGGTACTTGTCACCCAAGGCCAAAGAGCTTCGGGCACGGCGATCGTAGACGAGGTCGGCACAGGTCGGGGGTAGTGTAGCGTCTGGCGGGGGCGTTACCTTGGCGTAACGGTGGCCGGGGCTGGGTGGCCCACCCCATGTATCGGTAGCGCTGACGGTAGCGCGCTTGGTTGATTTGTAAATCATTATTTGGCAGTACTTTAGAGGCTTAGCTGGTGCTGCTCTACGGCAAAAGTCTGCGCTGCGGCACGAGCCGTGCAATCAGGGCTCGCCTATGGCCACCACCGCTACCCCCGCAGTGCTTGAGGTCGTGAATGCGCAGGTTGCTCGTCGTCTCCAGCAGCGCGGAGTCGTGCTGGACCTGCTGCCCGGTGAGGGTGACGACGACCTGCGGGCGCGGATGGAAACCGCCTTGTGCGCTCTGTTTCGCGACGAGCGGGATCCCGAGTCCTTCGACACGCTCTACCGCGTGGGCGGGCCCAGCCTGTTGCGTTGGATTGAGCTGTTGGCGCGTGGCTTGCGCCTCGATGCGCACGAAGTTCTGCAAGATGCGTTCGTGAACATGTACCGCTATGTGGCCAACTTCCGTGATGAAGCGCCGCGTAGCTTTGCGGTGTGGTCGCGGACCATTGCCGGCAACTTGGTGCGGCGGGCGCGCGCGGCACGGCGCGGCATGTCGCTCGAAGCGCTGATGGAAGTGCGCGCCGAGCCGCGCGACCCGCACGCCGGGCCGGTGCAAGTGACGGTGGATGACGAGGAACGCGAGCGCCTCGCCGAAGCGTGGATGATCGTGCTCTCACGCTGGCTGGATGCGTACGCGGCCTTGAGCCCGCGCGAGCGACGCTTGATGGACTTGGTCGAGGTGCGCGGCCTGTCGTACGCGGCCGCCGCGGAGGACATGGGGCTCGGGCTTTCGAATGTAAAGATGATCTTGTTCCGCGCGCGCACGCGCATGCGCCAGCGCATCGGCTGCGAGTTCGAACAGGCCGTGCGCCGGGCGGGATGAAGCACCGCCCGGCGCACAGGTTCAATACCCAGCTAGTTCAATACCCAGCTAGAGCGTTGCGCATCTCCAGCGCGGCTTGTTCCTTGAGGGCCGCGATCTGCTCACGCATCGCGTCGAGATCGGGTACATCGCCAGGCATGAGGGCGAGATAGCGCTCCTCGCTCATCGTTTGGGTGGCCGGATCCTCCGTTGCCTGATTGGCCACGGAGGTGACGCTCACGACCGCTCCGGGGGTCTTCATCGCAAGCTGTGCCTGTGCCGGATCAAGGTACTTGCCGGTCTTGCGCAACGCGTCGAGGCTCTCATCGCGCAGCCCCGTGTAACGCCAGTAAATCGGCAAGATCTCAAAGGCATAGCGCTCTTGGATGGCGCAGAAATCCCTAGCCTTTTTTCCATGCAAGAACTTCTTGTCTGGGTTAATGCGCGGATCCTGCAGTAGCTTCAAGCAGTCTGGCATCGTACGGCTGGACACTCTGAAGAAGCGCTCCTTGGCTGGGTCGAAGGACTTGGCGATTTGGTCAAAGAGGGCATCGTCATCGAGTGCCACGATCGACTCGACTTCGGGCTCGCGGGGGGGCTCGATCGGCTTGGCGAGATCAGAGTTGGCAGCGGAAACCGTCTGCGTTGCCTCGGGGCTCGAAGCGGGAGTTGCCGCATTGGAGACCTCTCTTGGCGTGGCGAACCACGCCCTCGTGCCGAGGACCAACAGCGCAACCACTCCTGCACCTATTAGTGTGCGTTGTAAGGTGGTCATGTCAGCCTCACTGGCACGCTTCGCAGGTGTGCTGGATCGAGAACAGCGGCGTAGCATTCAATCCGTAGACGGCCTGCAGCAGGCTGCCCTCGCCGCAGGCGGGCTGGTCGTCGACGCAGAGCAGGAACGCACCTCCCGTACCCAACCAACCGGCGCCCAGGAGACGGTCGTCCAAGGCCACTCCGATGCGGCAAGGAGCAGAGCCGGTGATCTTTAGATCGTAGGCAAACGTGCAGGGTTCAGGCTGTGTCGGGCAGGGGGCGACACCTGCGCAGGCACCATCGTCGATTACTTCGATAATGCGTTCGACCGTGATGGTCAAGGGATAGCAATTGGCAGGAGCATACCCAGAGTAGGGAGAGAACTGCACGGAGCCAATGCCTGCGGAACATTCACAAGTCGAGGTGGACTGCGGAGCCGCAAAGCTGAGAGTCGCGGCAAAGGCGATGGCGGAGATCGGGAGTACGAATTGATAGTTCATGTTCAGTACGTTCGTGGGGCTAGAAGAAACAGAGAGAGGGTGAGCAGCTGCTACCTGCGCAATGCGCAAGTAAGAGCCTTACTTCTGAAAGGCTAGTCAGCATGCAAGACCCTGTCAAGGCGATTGTACAGGCCCCTTCAGCTAGACTGCGCGACCCGCCGATAGAGCCGGGTCCGGAGCCCCCTTGGATCGTACCCCGTCGGATCGCACCTCCTCCGCCCACGCGCCTCAGGCGCTCAGCCTCAGCGTGGTCATGCCCGTCTACAACGAACGACACCTCGTGGAGGAGTCGATTCGCCGCGTGTTGGCGCTGCAAGATGCGCGCATTGCGTGGCTTGAGTTGATTTGCGTCGACGACGGTTCGACGGATGGATCGCGCGACATTGTGAGGCGCGTGGCGGCCGCGCATCCCGAGCGTATGCGGCTGATCGAGCTGCCGCGCAACCAAGGCAAAGGTGCAGCGGTGGCCGAAGGCGTGCGCCATGCGCGCGGTGATTTGACGGTCATTCAAGATGCCGATCTGGAATACGACCCGCGCGATCTGCCCAAGCTCATGGCGCCGTTCGTGGAGGAGGGCGCCGATGCGGTGTTTGGTTCGCGCTTCTTGTCAGGCGAGTACCGGCGCGTGTTGTATTGGCGTCACAGCTTGGCGAATCGCTTCTTGACGCTGCTGACGAGCGCGTTGACCGACTTGAACCTGACGGACATGGAGACGTGCTACAAGATGGCGCGCACGCGCCTTTTGCAGTCGATTCCGCTGCGCAGCCGCGACTTTCGCTTGGAACCAGAGCTGGTGTTCAAGCTCTCGAAGCGCGGTGCGCGCATCTATGAGGTGCCGATTCGTTACAGCGGTCGCACCTACGATGAAGGCAAGAAGATCAAGCCCTTTGACGGTGTGCTGGCGTTGCACGCGATGGTCAAGTGGTGGTTGGTCGACGACATCTATGCCGATGATGAGCACGGTTCGCACATCTTGCAGTCGTTGGCGGGCACGCCGCGCTTCAATCGCTGGATGGGCGATGCCATCCGGCCGCATTTGGGGACTAAAGTACTGGAGATTGGCGCAGGTCTAGGGAATTTGACGCGGCGCTACACACCGCGCGAGCGCTACACAGCTACCGATCTCAATCCGTTGTATCTGGACTACTTGCGCGGGACTTTTAGGGATAGACCCTATCTGGATGTGCACAAGTGCGACCTGCTGCAGTCAAGTGATTTTGACAAGCTGGAAGGCCGCTATGACACGGTGGTGTGCTTGAATGTGCTCGAACATGTCGAGGACGAGCACCAAGCATTGCTGAACATGGCGCGTGCGCTCGAACAAGGCGGCAAGGCCGTGGTGCTGGTGCCACAGAACCAGAATCTGTACGGAACGCTGGACGAAGTGCTGGAGCACAAGCGTCGCTACAGCCGTGAATCACTCGCTCAGGCCTTGGCGAAGGCCGGCTTTGAGCTGGAGACGATGTTTGATTTCAACCGACCGACCACGCCTGGTTGGTGGTGGAACGGACGGGTGTTGAAGCGCCGGCGCTTTGGCAAAGTGCAGCTCAAGGCGCTCGATTGGAGCGTGTGGTGGCTCAGGCGGTTGGACCGCTTCCTGCCATGGCACGGTGTGTCGTTGGTGGCTGTGGCGAAGAAGCGCTAGCGCGCAGGCTCCACGCCAAGGCCAGCGGTCCGACGACGAAGAGCGCGTACATCGGCGGCGCGATGCACAAGGGATTGGTCGCTTGCAGCCCATCCAACTCGCACGCCAGGCGGATCACGCACTCGACGGCGGCCACGAGCACCGCCACCAAGATCTGGCCGTTGCGCGTCATGACAGTCGTCTTGGGATCCGTCACCATGAAGTACATGAACAGCGTGTACATCGGACCCGTGACGGGCATGAACTCACTGACGAAGTGACCGTTCGGCAAGAGTTGCGCGCGTAGGGCTGCGAAGGCGGTGAAGGCCGCCAGCCATGCGAGAGAGATGTGCCACACGCGTGCTCGCACCGTGGTGGCGGCGCCCACCACCCACAACAGTGCCACGAAGGCGAGGTCATTGCCCCATTGATGCGAGAGCATCGAGACTTGCGAGGGCGCCAGCGCGAGCAGTGCGCAGACACCTAGATTCGTAGGGTTCCACAAGTGTCGTCCGCGCCACGCGAGGATGTACTTGGAGAGGATGGACAGTGCGGAGCACACGGCGAACGGCCAGAGTAGATCGCCTTGCGGCTTGAGCAGGATGGCGACGCTGTTGCCGCTGATGTAAGCCGACAGGAAGTTGATGCCTGTCAGCCCGAGGCTTTTGCGCGCGGCGACTTCGGCCAGCACGGCAGTGCCGAGCGCAATGATCCACGGCAGGTAGCTGTCGCCGAGGATCTGGTGGCGCCATTGCCCCACGACCAGAATGGTCGTCAGCAGTGTCGAGCTGTACCAGCGTGGATCCAGTTTGCTCAGCCAGGTACGCATGGGATTCAGGGGCTTTCGCGCACGGTGTGGCGTTGGTTGAGGGCCAGGCCTGTGAGGGTTTGCGTCCGGCCAGAGGGCCAGCGGATTTCGATGCGATCGAGCTGCGACTCGCCCAAGCCGAAGTGCACGATCCAGCTGTTTTGCGCGGCAAAACCGCTGCCGGCTTGGATCACTTGAGTCAGGATCTTGCCGCCAGCATGGGCTGTGATGTGCGCGCCGATTGCATAGGTGTTGGGCGCGCGTCCTGCGAGCTGGAGCTGCAGCCAGCCGCGGTTCGTGGCGACCTCATTCTCGTACAGCAGGGCGCGTTGACCGTTGTTGGCAATGGCCAAGTCCAGATCTCCGTCGCGCCCCAGGTCGAGCAGCGCCACACCACGTCCATCAAGGTCGTCTGTCAAGCCTACTTGCGGGGCGATGTCGCTGAAGCGCGAGCGGCCTTGGTTGACAAGCAAACGCGACACCTCATACCCCGAGAGGCTGCGATCCTCGATGGGCGGCCAATAGCCAGCATCTTCGGCGATGCCTCCGGTGGCGACCCCGATCTTTGCCATGCCGAACCAGTAGTCGCGCTCTTTGCTGGCGCTGATGAAGCCATTCAACACCACTAGGTCTAGGTCAAAGTCGTTGTCTACATCGGCGAACTGTGCTCCCCATGCCCAACCACAGTCGCAGACCACACCTTCCGCAATGTTCTGCATGCGGCCACCTTTGTGCAGGCGGTTGACGCGCAGGTTGTTGCCTTGGAACAGGTACCCCTGCTTGCTGATGTTCGTGATATAGGCCCCCAGCGTTCCATCGTTGAGGAAGTCACCTAGAGCCACACACATGCCGCTCTTGCTGCTTTCGTCGAGACCGATGCCCTGCGCGCGCTCAAAGCGCCACTCGCCGCGGTTCAGGAACAGCTCTTCCGGACCGTAGTCGTTGGCCAAGTACAAGTCTTGGCGCCCATCGCCGTTCATGTCGGCCGCGGCTACGGCCAGCGTCCAGCGCTTGCTGTCCACGCCCGCTTGGGCGGTGACATCTTGGAAGCGCAAGCCACCCAGGTTGCGCAACAAGTAGTTGCGCCCGCCATTCAGCGCGAACTCGAACGAGTCCTGCATGACGCGCGTGGTCGTGAGGTTCTGGAGGTCGAGTTCCTCGCGGAAGTAGCCACCGACATACAGCTCAAGCAAGCCGTCACCATCCGCATCGAACCAGCACGCGCCGTTGCCGTTGATGCGCGGCGGCAAGCCAGCGTTGTTGGTGACATCGACAAAGGAGCCAGCATCGTTGCGGTAGAGCGACGGGGCACCGTAGCGCAGCACGAAGACATCGTGATCGCCATCGCCATCCGCATCCGCCCACCATGTGCCGGTGCAAGGGCCGCGCGCATCGGACAGCAACGCGAGTCCGCGCTCGTTGGCTTCGTCCCGGAAGGACCCATCGGGCTGTTGGATGTAGAGCGCGTTGCTGCTGCCTTGGGCGCTGTTCGTGAAGTACAGGTCCTCGTAACCGTCGCTGTTGGCATCACAGACCGCGACGGAAGCGCCGGTGCCCGCGGTGTTGGGCTCGATGTGCCGGATCTTGGCGTCAAAGCTGGCCAGACGGTGCGTGAAGTCGATCCCGCGTTGCCCGGCCGTTTCGCGCAAGCAGAAACCGTGGGCGGTCAACGCTTGGTTGCAATCGACCGCGGTGCTGCGCTGCGCGTGGTGCGCATGCTGCTGGTGCTCTTGCAGCGCGGCGTAGGCCAACAAGCCCACGAACACGGCCGACCACGCGAGGCGCACTGCGGAACGATTCTGCATGCCTCCTTGAAGCTACCAGAGGCTACGGGCGTGCGCCTGCGCTATCCTCGGGGCTAGCGATGGCTCAAGCCCTATCCGCGCCGCGTCCTTGCGACCTCTTGGTCCACAACTGTGCCGAGTTGGCTACCCCTTTGGGGACCAGCGCGCGCGGGGGTGCCGCTTTGGGCCGCATCCATGTGCAGCCCCATGCCGCGGTGGCCATCGTGGGGGACCGGATTGCGGAGGTGGGGGCCGAGCGGGACCTTGAGTCGCGTTGGTCACCGCGTGCGCGTTTGGATGCGCGCGGTGGCTTGCTGGTGCCTGGGTTCGTGGACGCACACTCGCATCCAGTCTTCGTCGGCACGCGTGAAGAGGAGTTCGAGTTGCGCACGCGTGGCGCAACCTATGTAGAGATCGCCCAGCAAGGTGGCGGCATCCTCTCGTCGGTGCGCGGTGTGCGCGCGGCGAGCGAGGAGCAGTTGTTGGTGTTGCTCGAGCAACGCTTGGAGCGTTTCCTCGCGCATGGCACCACGACCTTGGAGGCGAAGAGCGGCTACGGCTTGACGCTCGACGATGAGCTGAAGAGCTTGCGTGTATTGGCGCAGGCCAAGCAGCGTCAACCCGTCGAGTTGGTGAGCACCTTCTTGGGTGCGCATGACTATCCGTTGGAGTATCGCGAGCGCAAGAGCGCGTATGTGGACCTTGTCGTGCACGAGATGCTCCCTGCTGTGGCGGAGAGTCGTCTGGCTCAGGGCGTCGATGTGTTCGTCGAGAGCCATGTGTTCGATGTGGAAGCGGGGCGACGCATCTTGCTGAAGGCACGTGAGCTGGGTTTGGTGCGGCGCTTGCATGCGGATCAGTTGTCGTTGTCCGGTGGTGCGCGTCTGGCTGCCGAGGTGGGCGCGGCGTCCGCGGATCACCTCGAGTTCGTCGATGATGCCGGCGCGGAAGCACTCTTGGCTGCGGGCGTGGTGCCGGTGTTGGCGCCGTTGGTGCCGCTGTACTTGCGCCAAGACCGCGAAGCACCCGGGCGCTCTCTGATTGACCGCGGTTTGCCGGTCGCG
>Ga0255088_1000651_pt1 | contig 15085 bp, 13 predicted proteins | sample Colum_Miss_RepB__2_FD_188587 | JGI IMG/M metagenome (GOLD analysis project Ga0255088, IMG submission 188587) | Freshwater microbial communities from Columbia River, Oregon, United States - Colum_Miss_RepB_8d | ecosystem: Environmental > Aquatic > Freshwater > River | place: USA: Oregon...
GGTGGGGCTAGGCGCTTAGAGAATCGCCAAACTCAGCTGCCCCACCTGCGCGGTCGACGGCCGCACGTTGATTTGGATGTCGTAGCCCAGGCGGTTGAGGCAATCCATCAGCTTGCGCTCCGAGAGATTGGCAAAGTCGCCGCGCATCAGGCCAGAGACCTTCGCTTGCGGAATGCCCATGCGCCGGCCGGCCTCTTCCTGCGTCAACGCCAGCCGGCGTACGGCACGGGTAATTTCGATCACCAGCCCGGACTTAATCTTCAACTTCTCGGCATCCGGCAGGCCGAGGTCGGCAAACACGTTGCCAGCGCTGGCTTCGATTGCGATGGGTTTAGTTTGGCGTTTGGCCATGGCGTAGTTCCTGTGCTGCGGCCCAAAAGAGTGGCTTGGTCTCTTCTGTCATACGAAAGCATTATTTCTCAATGGGTATAGCCGTTAACAAGCTATGGGCTTGTGTGCCCAAGTCAGCGGATAGATGCCGGGCGGCGAGGCGGGGCAGGAGACCCAAACTATGGAATAGAAGTGCAACGCGTCCGGTCGCCGGCACTAATTCGGCATCTTTGGACACCAGACCTGCGTACTGGTGCGGAGGGTCACCATTGTCCTAAAGTGCATTCACGACTATCGCGTGCCGCGCTGTTTTTCTCACACGTCACAACCGCCGCTATTGCACGCGCAACGCGGCCAGTCCGCGCTTAATCCGAAAAGCCGTTGTTTTCAGCGCGAGCTTTGGCTTCCATGAGCGTTTTTGCTAGGCGCTCGGTCACTGGAACGCTCTTGGCGAGATTTTGAACAGTTGCCAGCGCCTGCACCTCCGATGTGGTGAGTACCGGGTCTACTGCGTTCCAGTCTTGTAACCGCTGCCAGTAGCCCGCCTCCCGCAGCTTTTGCGCATCGATTTGCGTTGTGATCCCTTTGTTCTCTTTGTGAATCGTCACACCATCCCGAGTTTGCGTATGGTACGAATGGGCTGTCATCAAAAGGGGCTGCAGGGACTCGGGGATAGGCAGCCTTTGATTCTTTACATAGTCCCAGCACCTGGACTCTTTAAACCATTGGCCCAGATTTCCCCACTGCGCCCTTGAAGACCTTTCCTCCGCGCTTTTGGCCAAGTTGTAGACCTTCTTCGCTAAATCAAGCAGTTCCCGAATTACCAACTCCGGCACTGCCTGGTCGGCAAATATCGTTACTAAGTTGATGCGCTTCCCATTGTCCTCTGCGAGATGAAATGTCATCGCCAAGGTGTACGCGAGAATATTGAGGCGATAACCGTCATACCACGGTTCCCGAGTGATCGCGGCCTCCAGCGCCCGGTAAATAATTGCCACTCCGACTATCCGCTTGAAAAACACCGCATTGCATTCTTCAGGCGTGCTTGCGTAGGTTGCCTCAATCGTCTCAGCAAATTTTTTAAAATTTTTCTGAGCACCTTGGCTAACGAAATGCGGAAGTTGTTCCCAGCATGACCAGTATTTGGCGAAGTCGGTTTTATCGATCAATTGTTCCTTGGGGAATTTTTGATCGAACTTTCGTAGCTCGGCGGCGCTTAACGCCTTTCGCTCGTTGGCGTAATGCTTCCTCGCACGCTCGTAGAACCAGTAGGTTTGCCTAGTTCCGCCGCCACTCTTAGATGCCCCTACCCGTCGCGCTAATTTGTCCATTTCGCGATGGAAAGGATGGTTCGCAAACAAGTCCGAATCGGAGACCTTGTTCTGCGAATTTGCAAATCGGGCTACGTTGCTCACGAACTCGTCGAAATGCTCAGCGTTGGTTTCGGAAATCACCGAAAGCTTCATCTGAACGCTGACTTTCGACAGGTCAGCCCTATATTTTTTCTTTGCCCAGAACAAGGACGCGGTTGTTTGCCCGCCGTTTACGATTTGAAGCTCTTTTAAAGACACAATCGCCGTTTGCTTGGCGTTCAGTTCAACGTGCGACGCGGTGGCGGTTAGCCCATTGTTGTACGCGAAAAACATCTCCGGCTTGTTCTGGATTGTCGCCCGAATGCCACGATTGACCTTGCCGGAATCAGAAAGAAACCCGCGAACGTTTGTCTCAAGCAAACGGGCCCCAAAGCGGCCATAAAGTTCCGCCAGCATTGATGCTGGCAAAACGCACAGGAAGGACTGGTAAGAAGCCCCTGCCGACTCAGTTCGTAGACAGGGCAACGCCCCGCCGAAGTCAGCTTCGAGATTAATCTCAATGGGGTCGTCACCATTTGACGACAATTCGAATAATCTCTGAATGTCCCAAATTTGAAACTCGCAGGGCAAGCCTGCGAGAGCATCGGAGGGCAGGGCTTTGGCGCGGTCACTCAGTTGGCTATCAGTGACGATTAGGAGCCTTAGCTTTGTGATGCTCGCCCGATTTGCCGTGACCAGCGCTCGGAAATCCGTTACTGCCGAATCGGCGGGCAGGCGATCAGCCAATCCGCCGGCGGCAACTTCTTCCACGAATGCCATAAGCATCCGGGTTAACTTATTTAGGTCTGGAGTTGCAAGAATTGGGATTGAAGTGCTCCCTCCTTGCACTACGCAAAGTATGAAGGTGGCGATGCCGTCCAATTGAGTGAATGCACCTGCGTCAATGGCTGCTTTTCGATTGCCTGTTGCGACGCCCTCCCACGAACAAGGAAGCAAATCGGGGGTAACGTCGGCGCGAGCAAGAAGCTCGCAAATATTCGCCACAAAGGCTCCGCGCATCATGGTCTCGCCAGATTGCGTCGGACTATCGCCCGAGAATGAATTCAAGAGCCGATCGCGAAAATCAGAAAGCGCAGACATACGTCCTCCAAGACATCCCTATTCCTCGTTCGCGCCGAGCGAAGGTCTCCTCAAGCCTCTGTAGCGCGACGGTCTGACGCAGGGCTTCGAATTTCCTTGGAGGGTGAGTCGCTGACCAGCCAGTTGATGATGGTGGTCAGCAATTCGGGCTCGCCTATCCTTGCGGGCCCTTTGAGCGCGCACTCCCAGATAGTGAGACACCGATAACCGGCGGCTAGCACGTCCTGGTGCGTTCGTTGGTCGCGTAACTGGTTTACGCCAATTTTTTCCTCCCAAAAGCGGGTACGGGAACCCGGCATTTTGAAGAGCAAACAGTTGTGGCCGTGCCAGAAACATCCGTGGACAAAAATAGCCGCTTTGTAGCGCGACAGGAATAGGTCGGGGCGACCGGGAATGGTTTTTTTATGGAGACGGAACCGGAAGCCTGCTCGATGTAGCAAGGAGCGGATGAGGAGTTCGGGGCGGGTGTTTTTACTCCGGATGCCGGACATCATCCGGCTGCGGGTTTTTGTATCAACGACGTCCGCCATCGACGCTAACCAGCAAGGGCTGCTGGCCGGTGGGCTCTGCGGTGAGGAACGGCAACATGATGCGGGCAACTTCGCGGATGGCCGGCACCACGACCGAGTTCCCGAACTGCTTGTAAGCGCGCGTATCCGACACCGGGATGACAAAGCTGTTGGGAAAGCCCATTAGGCGCGCGCATTCGCGCGGCGTGAGCCGGCGAGGGCGTTTGCGCTTGCCCTGGTCGATTAAGACCTCGGAACCATCCTTGTAATAGCGCGCCGAGAGTGTCCGGGCTACATCATTGGGCCCGAACAGGCCAAATCCGAAACCGTTACCTTTTGCCTGATGCTTGGCCTTGTACTCCTGCAGGTAGTTCCACAAGCCGGGCGTCAGCGTGTATTTCTCGAGCGGCCGCTTTTTCTTCGCGTCGAAATATCGCCCGCCGTCCCACGGTAACTCAGGTTCATCCCCATCGGTTCGATGAAGAATCGACTCAAGCGCGACAGAATTACGCGGGGCAAGATTGAGGCTGTCCCAGTCAAATCCGCAGGGTTCACGAAATCCGACGATCAGAATCCGCTCCCGGTGCTGGGGCACGAAATGCGCAGCGTCCAGCACTCGCCAGGTGACGTGATAACCCAACTCATCGGTCAGCGTTCGCCTGATCACATCAAAGGTGCGGCCCTTGTCGTGGGACTGAAGGTTTTTCACGTTTTCGAGCAGAAAGGCGCGCGGGCGCTTTTCCTTGAGGATTCGCGCGACATCAAAAAAGAGGGTTCCTTGGGTCTCATCCGCAAACCCGTGGGCTCGGCCTAGCGCGTTTTTCTTGGAGACGCCGGCGATCGAAAACGGCTGGCAGGGAAATCCAGCCAGCAGCAAGTCGTGGTCGGGTACTTCGGATTCATGAATGCTGGTGATGTCGCCATTGAGCTGATGCGACTCACGATAGTTGGTGAGATAGGTCTTCTGCGCGTAGGTGTCCCATTCGCTGGTGAACACGCACTGGCCGCTGAGCTCTTCAAACGGTTTGCGGATCCCGCCAATGCCGGCGAACAAATCGATGAAAGTGAAGGCGCGGTCGTAGCGCAAGGGCAATTGCAGGGGAAGTAGCCACTGCAGGTCGTTGGCGACATAGCGCGGGGGCTCGACCTGCCTTGCCTCCCATCTCCGGATGGTCCGGGTGTCGACCTTCAGATATCGAGCCAGCTCCCGCTGCGTATGGTGCACGCGCGCCGTCACGAGGCTCTCGAACGCGCTCAGGGCGGCAGTGGATTTCATGGACAGGGGCTCTGGGAAGGATTGCGGACATTCTGCCCGCCTAATGTCCCAGCAACAACCGCTGCGGCTAAGGCCCCTTCCCGCGTCGCGAGGTCGGCAGTACGTGCACTCTGGTAGAGCGCTGGCGCTTGCCCGTAAGGGTCTCTGAACTGACTCCACCATTTCCCTTTAGAGGGCGCCGTGCTGGCGTCTTCAATCTTGAGGCCGGGGGCGTATCTCACGGCGCCCCCTGCGATCGCCCTAAGCAGCAAGCTAAAACTGGCACTCTCGCCCAATTAGCGCTTGATTGCCATCGCAGTCGAGCTTCCGGGTGTTGGGGCTAGGCCGGAACGCCGGTGATCCCGCAAGCTGCCCTGTTCGGTAACGCTTGGCTAGGGTCTAGTCAAGAACGGCCAACCACAGGCAAGCTGAAATCAGTGGGTCACGTGTCCCCTGTGCGAGATGGAACAATGGCGCTGTCTGGCACGTTTATTGGCTTATTGCATCCCGCCCTTTCAGTGATACCAGCTCGAGGTTAGCAATGGCAGTAGAGGAGCATCGAGAGCCAAGATGGGAATACCGCGGTCGGACACTTTATTTGGTTGACGCGCAAGGAACAGAGACTGTTCCGAGCGTGGAAGTTATCTACCAACTCCTCGTCGAAAGGCGACTCATGGAGGACGCAACGATCTCGCAGGCGCCCCACGGTCTGCAAGCCTCTCGATACCCACTGATCCCCGCGCTGACCCTGGACTTAGATGAGCATGGTGCAGTCATACTCGGCATGGTTGGTCGTAGCCGGGGAAGAGGCGACGAGTTGTCTGTTGAAGACCTCAAACGTGGCCATGTTGTGCTGTCGAAAACCTGGTTCCCTATTGACGTCGCAGCGACAGTAGAAGTCCTCCAGCTCCTGTCGGATACCAAGGCGGAGCTAGGAGCGCTGTGCTCACTGTCGGCGTTCCTTCGCATTCGAAAAGCGGGCGCAGAAGGCAAGCCAGTTGAAGACGTCATCCGCGATCGCGTTATCTCGCCATTTTCCTTTATCTCGGCGAATGACGACGTACCCAACGTCAGCGCAAAGCTGTATCCCTATCAGCTTGCGGGTTGGCGATGGCTCCGTTTTATCCGGTCCGAGGGACTGGGCGGACTCCTCGCCGACCAGATGGGGCTAGGCAAGACTCTGCAAGTTATTAGCGCCATCTGCGATCACGAGCCCAATGCAACTGGCCCTTGCCTGATCGTGGCGCCGGGCTCCATCTTGGAAAACTGGCGCCGGGAAATTGCACGCTTTGCCCCGCTGTTACACACTCTCAAACATCAAGGGCCACACCGAACAGGCCGTCCAGCAGACTTGCAGGGGTTCGACGTTGTCATCACCTCATACGACAACGCGATTCGAGACAACAGCCTTCTCAATATGATCGAGTGGGACATGGTCGTCCTAGACGAAGCACAACTCATTCGCAATCCAGACGCGCAACGCACAAGAGCAGTAAAGCACCTGCGTCGCCGTGTAGGGTTAGCGGTGACGGGTACCCCGGTCGAGAACCGGCTCCTTGACCTTTGGTCAATAATCGATTTCGTTTTGCCCGACCAACTGAATGATCGACGGTCCTTCGAGGTTCGCTTCAGGGATGACATTGATGGCGCCCGGCTCCTAGAGACGGAGGTATCGCCATTTGTGCTGCGTCGCCGGGTGTCAGAGGTCGCCCAAGATCTTCCACCCCGCATCGACATCCCCCAAGTCGTTGAACTGTCGGACCAAGAAATTGCAGAGTACGACCAAATTCGTCAGCGCATCAAAGATGAATATGGGTCAGCAGCAACGCTCGTGTCGCTGACAGCGCTACGCATGTACTGCGCCCACCCTCTCTTGCTGTCTGCGTCACACGTGGGAGACCCGACACAGTTCTCTAAGTTCCAACGACTTAACGAGATACTCCGCGAAATTTTTTCACACGGCGAAAAGGCGCTCGTTTTTACGTCGTTCACGGCCGTGGCCGATATGATTTGCCGGCACGTAGGTTCGACGCTGCAAACCTTTGCAAGGGTACTCGACGGTCGCCTTTCCATGGACGAACGCCAGCCGCTTATCGATGAATTTTCATCGGTCAGCGGCGCTGGCGCACTGATTCTTAATCCACGCGCCGGGGGTGTCGGTCTCAATATCACCGCATCTAACCATGTCATCCACTACAACCCGGAATGGAATCCTGCCTTAGAGGATCAAGCGTCGGCACGTGCGCACCGACGCGGACAAGAGCTTCCCGTCACGGTACATCGCCTCCTGGTGGCCGATACGGTCGAAGAAGTAATCAGCGCTCGACTAGAGCGGAAGCGCGTCCTAGCTGACACCGCAGTCGTAGGTGTAGTTGGCCATGAGGACGACTATGCGGACATCATCAGCGCATTGAGTCGCTCCCCCTTGCGCCAGAATTGAGGCAACTAATGGATCACCGGATTGCAAAGCTTCTGAGTGCTAACGATACGGGAGAAACAGGTGGGCACCAATCGGGGATTCTCGTCCCACGAGACGATAAAGTGATCTCTTTTTTTCCTTGCCTCGACCTCCACACGCGTAATCCTCGATGTCATATTCGATTTTTAGATGACTTGGGGACGTTCTGGGAATTGGCGTTTATCTACTACAACAATCAATTCTTCGGGGGGACACGGAACGAATACCGCCTCACTAGAACGACCAAATTTATCCGTCAAGCCGGCCTCGTCCAGGGGGATGAACTAGTTTTATCCCGAAAGGATGGGCGGTACATGATCAGCTACAGGCGCAAGCGAGCCGCGCCTTCGCTGACCAATGGAGTACTCAAACTTGGAATCGGCTGGCGAGTAGTCAATATCGAATAGAAAGGAAGGAGCGATATCTATGACGATAGAAGAATTTGAACTGCCGCCGGACCCTGAGCGGGTCATCATAGGATTGCGTGACACTGGCTATGAGTTCGAGACGGCTGTTGCCGATATTGTGGACAACTCAATCGCGGCGAACGCGAGCAAAGTGGACCTATGGCTCGAAGCCGACCATCGCGGCGACATCCGGCTATCAATCGTGGACGATGGCGATGGGATGGACCGGACCGGTCTAATTAACGCTATGCAATACGGCTCCAAGGCTCGCCCGAGTGCAGCCAGCCTTGGCAAGTATGGCTTGGGACTGAAAACCGCTTCCACGGCCTTTTGCAAACGCCTCTCCGTCGTCTCGCGTCCGAATTCAACCACGCCCCCACTAATGGCAACGTGGGATTTGATGCACGTGGCCCAGACCAAAAAATGGTCTCTGCAGCTCAGCGAGGAATGCGATCCGGAGGCCCTGCGGCAACTCGACGACTGCGCACCAGGGCGAGCAGGCACGGTTGTGTTGTGGGACAAAGTCGATCGCCTGATTAAGGACTATCAGAATAGAGTCGGATCGCCTGCCCGAAAGGCATTACGTGCGCGAGAGGAAGCCCTTCGCCGCCATCTAGCGATGGTGTATCAGCGCTTTCTCGATCGAAATGAAACACGTGCTAGGGACGTGACAATACGGCTCAACGGAACGAATGTAGAAGCATGGGACCCATTCCAACGCGGCCTGTCGGAGCTGGTAGCAGAGGAAATAGTTCGTAGCGGGCTCCCGAACGGAACAGAAGCCACATTTACCGTTCGGGCTTACATCCTTCCCCGGCGCGAAGAGTTTCCTGACGACCAGCTGGCGCAGGCGGCCCTGCTGTCCAACGACCGGCAGGGCATCTACGTCTACCGTGAGAATCGCCTTATCCATGATGCGGACTGGTTGGGGCTCTATCAGAAGGAGCCTCACCTTACTCTGCTGCGCGTTGAGTTCTCCTTCGATCACAAGCTAGATGACGCGTTCCATCTGGACATCAAGAAGTCTCAGATTATCCTCAACGACGACCTCGCCGACTGGCTTCATTCGGAGTTCCTTCCTGCGCCTCGCAGGGAAGCCAATAATCGGTCACGTGAAGGACAAAGAAGGCAAATCGCCCGGCAGGGGAGAGCTGCCCATGACGTATCCAACAACAATATTCGCAACGGCGAGGCGGCCGCAGATGGAGTGAAGGTTGACAGTGTTGACGTCGAAACGGGCGAAGCCGAAATCACCAATCGGCACGGCACTTTCAAACTCAAGATCCCACTTTCCACGGCCAGACGGCCGGGAGAAGTCTTCGTGCAGACGCAGGACGGCATCAACAATGGTCTTTTGTTCCAGCCGGCATTGATCGACAAGAACCGTGCCGTACAGTTGAATACAAGCCACCCTTATTATCACAAGGTTTACGTGCCGAACCTAAACCGCAGCGTTACTTTACAAGGACTGGACTCGCTAATGTGGGCTCTGTGCGTGGCGGAGTTGACTACTGTCCAAGACACCACGGCGCGCATGTTCAAAGACATGCGCTATGAGGTATCCCGAATCTTGGAGCAGCTCGTAGAATCGCTGCCCGAACCGGACACGGACCAAAATGGCGATTGATGCAGGAGCTTTGGCCGCCCGTATCTCGGCGGAATGTGGGCTGGAATTCACAGGAAGGAGCCACACCGGCGAGAGAGGGCAGACGTTCCAGCTTCAGCCAGCTCATCATCCTCCTGCTCACACCTTCACATTCAATATAGAGGTGGGATGGCGCAGCGTGGATATGGACTTCCGTCCTGGAAATTTTTCAAGCGACCTGCTCAGCGCCATGGGGAATGCTGACTTGGGTGCTCGCTATGGGTTTGTCTCTGTTCTTCAAAGCAGTCTTGATGAGGGTGCCGAGATAACTCTTATCCTCAATAACGCTGGGCACGCATTCCATGACCCAGCCATCTGGACAGTTCCTTGGCAACGGCTAGCCCTCTCCGTGCGAAAAGGAATGTTACCCCTTAATGATGGCGATCCTGCCGCAGATGCTGAACTTGTCGGAGCGTGGATATCGCGCCTGTCAGCGGCGGTATTTGCCTTGCTGCCTCTGGAATCAGACGAAGTGCTCGATCAGATTAATCTCACCGAAATTGCTGCCGGCCTTCCCGAAGGAGCGAAGCTGGCGGTAGAGGTGAACCGCTACGAGCGTGACCGCAGAAATAGAGCCGCCGCTTTGGCCATACATGGACACTCGTGCAAAGCATGCGATTTGAATATGGGCCGTCACTACGGTGAACCGGCTGCTGGTCTAATTGAGGTGCACCACACTACGCCAGTATCCCAGTTGGGCCCTAACTACATTGTCGACCCTCGAACTGATCTCGTTCCGTTGTGCCCGAACTGCCATGCTGTCGCGCACCGCCGTTTCCCGCCATATTCCGTGAAGGAACTGCGCGATTTACTGCATCAGGGGCGGGCAATTTCAGCTATCAGCTTAGTCTAGGAACTCAGCAGATCAGACTGCTGCTTTAAGTGACCACGATCGGACGCGATGCGTTTAGTTCCCGTGCCCCGCCCTTGAGCGGCGCAGCCGGCAAAGCGCGCGCGGCGCGTGCAAATGCCAAAAGAGAAAAGCATACGACACAGACTTAGCGCGAACTTCGTACTTGCAGTCTAGGCGCGGGTCCGGTGTGATCGGCCTCAGGGTCATCCTCTTAGTCCATACCCCGGCTACCTTGCCCCACGTAGCATGTAAACCAGTGCAGGTAGCCCTGAGGCAACGGCGAGACGCATCTTTGTTTTCTCGCGCGACGCTAAGGTTTTGCGAGTGCGATTGGAAAGCAGCGGGCGACGGGCAGCCACCCTATGTCTTCCCGCGCTACTGAATATCGCTGAAGGCAAGAAATATTTTGAGGCTCACGGGTTATACACAAGCCGCCTTGTGGCTCACAGCTCGCCAATTCATAAACCGCAAATTAGTGAGAGAGGGCTTGATGCTCCCGAACTGCGAACGTCGCGGCGGATGTCTTCGGCGGCGCGCGCCTGAAGGCGGGCAAGCTCGGCGCTAAATTCGTCTTCGTCGAAGGGCAGGCTCTCCAGGGCCGCAGCCACCTCGGCACCATCCGTGGCTTGCACCTGCGACCACCGGTCTTCCAAACGCTGCGTGTAGCCGCGCGTGGCCAGAAACTCGCCGTAGGATTTGAGCGCGGCGGAGTAGTAGCCGTTGGCGCCATAGCTGCGCGGCAAGCCGTCGGCGAGAAACATGCTGCCGTCGCGCTTTTGGTCGCGTAGCGCGGTTTCGTAAAGCGCGGCGATTTCCGACGGCGCGCGAATTTGCCAAAGGTCGGCGCCGCTGGGGTACAGCGGGTTTGGCCGCTGCAGAATGATGGCTAGCAAATCTAGCGCCCGCACATAAGACGAGGCCTTGTTGCTGCCCGGCGCGTTGAGACCATGGATGTAGGTTTCGTACTGACTGCGCATGCGAACCTCCCGTCCCATTGACCGTAGCCGCCGCTGGTGGTCGCCGCAATCAGATTTACGGCGACGGGTGCGGGCGCCACCCTACAGACCGACCCTCGCGGCATGGGTTTTTTCGCGATGCGGATTTCGTGGTGCCGCGAACCACGATTCCTCGCTCTGGTTTCTAACGCCCTTCAAGGCAGAGTACGGCCTGATGGCAGCCTGAAATTGGTGTACGTGAAGCGAGCGCAATGTCACTCCAAAGAGGCGGTGAGCATCGGGCATGGTCCCTCGCGGCTGCTGGTTGACCCCGATGGAACAGTCTTGCCAAGTTTTGCCAATCTACCTAGCCTGCGGGCATGAGCACCATGAACATTTCCCTGCCCGATTCGCTGAAGTCCTTCGTGGATGAACAGGTCAGTCAGCGTGGCTACGGAACCAGCAGCGAGTACGTGCGCGAACTTATCCGCCGCGATCAGGACCGACTTCAGTTGCGCAATCTGCTGCTGGCGGGCGCGTCGTCGGCGCCCACTGTGCCGGTGAACGAGAGCTACTTCGAAGGCTTAAGAGAGAGGGTACGCGGCGCGGCCAAGGTGACAGGCAAGACCCGCCGGCAGCCGTGAGGGCCAAGCCCGTGGTTCCGCGCGAGCTGGCTAAACAGGATGTCGAAGATGTTCTCGCGTATTACATGGCCGAAAACGCCGAGGCTGCGGCTCTGGGTTTCATCGACGCCTTGGCGCAAACCTATGCGCACATCGGCCGCCATCCTGCCACCGGCTCGCCGCGCTACGCGCATGAGCTGAACTTGGCCAGACTGCGGTTTTGGCGGCTTACGCGCCACCCGTATCTCGTCTTCTACGTCGAGCGCTCGGACCACATTGATGTCTGGCGTGTGGTGCAGGGCCAGCGTGACATCCCAATGTGGATGCAGGACCCGGAAGAGATCTGAAGCCTCGCCGCAGGCAAAACGGGACCTTCTAAACCTCCCGTCCCATTCACCGTAGCCGCCGCTGGTGGTCGCCGCAATCAGATTTGCGGCGACGGGTGTATGCGCCAGCCCACAGGCTCACCCCCTGCACCCACCGCCCACTACGCTCAACTTGTAGCCGCTTAAAAAAGGACTTTCCCATGCCGTACTTGCTCCCTCGCGCCACCCTGCTACTCAGCCTCACCCTCACCCCCCTAGCCCACGCCGCCTGCCCCTACGATTCCGACTGCCTCAACAACCCCTACGGCGCCGGCAACCCCTACAAAGCCGACGGTCTCAACAATCCGTATAGCCCTTACGGCAGCCCTTACAGCAACAAGTCCTGGCGCAACCCCTATGCCACCGATGCGCCGAAGCTCTACGACCAGAACGGCAACTATCGCGGGCGGCTGAGCAGCAACCCTTACGACGCAGACTCCACCTCCAACCCCTATGGGCGCTACGGCAACCCGTATTCGGCGGACAGCATCAACAACCCCTACGGCGCGGGTAACCCGTACAGCAACAACAAGATTTACGTGGTGCCGTCGCGCTAGCGAACGGGTGGCGCGCTCCTCGCGCCGCTGGCCTCTATTTCCCTGTGCGCTGGCCGCTAAGGCCTTTGCGTGGCCGGCGCGCGATGCTGGCCTACGCCCGGTTGGCGAGACCTCGCCGGCCGCGGGCGCTGTTCAACACGCAGGCTAGGGGGCCAAGGTTCATGATGCATTTCTCTTTGTTCGCAGCGCGTGGCGCTGGTCGGTCGCTGGGCAGCGCCTTGTGGGTGACGGCTCTCGCGCTAGGCGTGGCAAGCCTGCCAACGCAGGCGGCCTGGTTTGCCGACGGCACGCTGGAATCGTCCTACGACAGCAACCCCGCGCTGGCCGAGACCGCCGCCGACATCGAAGGCGAAATGTCCGTGGGCGCGCGGGTGTCCGGCGGGTGGTACCAGCAGCTCACCGACCGCATTGGCCTTAGCGCCACGGCGGATGTGGCCGGCGAACACCACGCACAGTTCACCGGGCTCGACTATGTGGGCATTGGCGGGTCGGTGTCGCTGCGCGGCAAGCTGGGGCTGGGGGTCAACGCGCCGTGGTGGAAGCTGGGCGGCAACCTCATGGCGCGGGATTACGACTTCGACCTGCGCGACGGCCTGCACTACGGCGCCAGCGCCAGCGTGGGCAAGCGCATCGGCGAGCGGCTGAGTGTGGACATTAAATATGCCTACGACGGCCGGCATTCGGACGAAACCGTCGACGTGCCAATTGTGGTGCAGCTGTTTGGCATTGGCGGCGGGGCGTTTGATTTGGACGGCGACACGGTCTCGTTCGGGGCAACCTACGACTTCACCGAGCGCTTCGCGGTGGGTGCGCGCTACTCGCATCGCTGGGGGCTGGTGTGTTCCAGCACCCGGATTTATCTGCCCGCCCTGCTGGCCTCCACCGCAGTCAACTTCGACCCCGTATTTGGCGTGGACCGCGTGGCCTACACGGGGCCGGCGGAAACCGACTTCTACAACGTCAACTTCAGCTATGCGCTGAGCGAGCATGCGTCGCTGAACGCAGGCTACGAATACCGCGATGCGCTGTTTGGCGGACAGTTCAGCTACGACGGCCACGTGGGGCGGGTGTCGTTGCGGTATAGCTTCTAGCCGGCGGGGTCTGCGCCTTAGCGAGGGCCATCGCCGTCGCGCAGAAAACAATTGCTCCGTTTTGTGAAGTAGTTCCGGTTTTGGTTCGTCGCGACCCTAAACTGCGGGGACGGGCGGTCGTCCAGCTAAAGGACCACAGCAACGGTCCTTAAGGAATGTTCACCATGTCATTTATCTCCCGCTCGCGCCTGATTGGCCTGCCGCTCTCGCTGCTGGCCCTCTCCCTGTCGACAGGCGGCGCCCTGGCGCAAAACGCCGACCGCGGTCAAAACCGGTCAACCGACCGGCTGATTGTTAAATATCGTGACGGCGCCGGGCTTGCCGCCCTCAGCGACGGCAAGCGCCTGACGGGGCTGGTGGTGAAAGGCCGCAAGTACAACCGCAGCGGGGCCGAGCTGTGGCGGCTGGAGCGCTACATGTCGCAGACCGAGGCCGCGCAGGTGGCCGCCCGCGTAGCGCAGCAGGATCCCAACGTGCTCTACGCCGAGCCAGACTTGATGATGGTGCCCACCGTCGTGCTTAACGACACGCGGGCAGCCGAGCAGTGGGACCTCTACGACGACACCGCCGGCATTCGCGCCCCTGCTGCATGGGACCGGACCAACGGCAGCGGGGTGACCGTGGCGGTGCTGGATACGGGCTATCTGCCACATGCCGATCTGGCGGCCAACCTGGTGGGCGGCTACGACTTTATTTCTGAAACCGGTGTCTCCAACGACGGCGACGGGCGTGATGCCAGCGCGCTGGACCCGGGCGATGCGGTGGTGGCGGGCGGCTGCGGCGGCGGCTATCCCACAAGAGATCTGTCTTCCAGCTGGCACGGCACGCACGTGAGCGGCACGGTGGCGGCGGTTGGCAATAACGCTGCCGGCATCGCCGGCGTGGCCTGGGGCGCGAAGCTGTTGCCGTTGCGGGTGCTGGGCAAATGCGGCGGCTATACCTCCGACATTGCCGACGCCATCGTATGGGCGGCGGGCGGCGCGGTGGCCGGGGTGCCGGTCAATCCCAATCCGGCCAAGGTCATCAGCCTGTCGCTGGGCGGCGGCGGCGCCTGCAGCCGTACGTTTCAAGATGCCATTACCGCCGCGCGCGGCCGTGGCGCGGTAGTGGTGGTGGCGGCGGGTAACAGCAATACGGACGTCACCGGCTTTAGCCCGGCCAACTGCAGCGGGGTGATTACGGTGGCCGCCACGGGGCGCAGCGGCGCGCGAGCGTACTACTCCAACTTCGGCAGTCTGGTCGATATTGCCGCCCCCGGCGGCGATATGAGCACCGGCACGGCTAACGGCATTTTGTCGACGCTGAACAGCGGGCAAACCGCGCCGGGCGCCGACAGCTACGCCTATTATCAAGGCACGTCGATGGCCACCCCGCACGTCTCCGGCGTGGCCGCGCTGATGTTTGCGAGAAACCCTGCGCTAACGCCCGACACGCTGGAGGCCACGCTAAAAAGCACGGCGCGCGCCTTCCCGGGCGCGTGCAGCCAGTGCGGTGCCGGTCTGATGGATGCCAATGCTGCCGTGACGGCGGTGGGGACCCCGGTGACGCCCACGCCGCCCCCGGCTCCTACGCCGACGCCGACGCCGACGCCCACACCAACCCCG
>Ga0255088_1000655_pt1 | contig 15015 bp, 15 predicted proteins | sample Colum_Miss_RepB__2_FD_188587 | JGI IMG/M metagenome (GOLD analysis project Ga0255088, IMG submission 188587) | Freshwater microbial communities from Columbia River, Oregon, United States - Colum_Miss_RepB_8d | ecosystem: Environmental > Aquatic > Freshwater > River | place: USA: Oregon...
ACATTGTTCATGGCCATCAAGGCGGCGGCGGCTTGGGCGTCGTCGATGAGGGCGGGGTCGCAGTCAGGGCCGGCGGCTTGGATGAGGGCCTCGGCCAGAGGGCTGTCGCCGCGGGAGTAGGCGCAGGCCAGTGCGACCCCGTAGCGGCGGCGGGCGTCCAACTCGCCGCCACCCAGGAGGTTGTCCAAGTTGATGCGCAGGTCGCGCGCGGCATCGCCGGTGGCGGCCAGGAGTGCGTGGAGTGCTTCCATGGTCAGACCTTCAGGGTGGCTTCACCCGGCTTCCAGTTGCAGGGGCAGAGCTCGTCGCTTTGCAGCGCGTCCAAGGTGCGCAGGGTTTCTTCCACATTGCGGCCCACGGCGAGGTCGTTCACGCACACCCAGCGAATGACGCCTTGCGGGTCCACGAGGAAGGTCGCGCGCAACGGGACGCCCTCTTCCTTGTGCAGCACGCCCAGCGCAGTCGAAAGCTCACGCTTGGTGTCGGCCAGCATCGGGTACGGCAGATCCTTGAGATCCGGGTGATGCGTGCGCCACGCGTGGTGCACGAACTCTTGGTCGGTGCTGATGCCGAGGATCTGTGCATCACGCTCTTGGAAACGCGTGTGAGCCTTCCCAAAGGCCGCGATCTCGGTCGGGCAGACGAAGGTGAAGTCCTTGGGCCAGAAGAACAGCACGAGCCACTTGCCCGCGTAGCTGGTCTCGGTGATGGGCGTGAACTCCTTGCCCTTCTCCAAGGAAACGCAGGCGGTCAAACGGAAGCTCGGCAGGCGGTCGCCAACGGTCAACATGTGTAGATTCCTAGTCTCGGTTGTGTAGTCACTGGCAGGCGTGTTGCAGCCCGTACGCCACGCGAAGGCGCGCGACGCTGGCCAGATCATCGCCGCCCGCAGGCCAGCCTCCCAATCGGAAGGCACGATCCCCTTCATAGGCTATTCCTATGCTGCTAGAATAGGCCGATAGGAGACACCTATGGCCAAAATCGACCTATCCGCCGTCAGCCTGACGGAGCTGCGTTACTTGGTGGCGCTCTCAGAAGAGCACTCGTTCTCCAAAGCAGCTGTGTCCTGCGGGGTGTCGCAGCCGACGCTGTCCGAGGCCATCAAGAAGCTGGAAGCCACGCTCAAAGTGCCGCTGGTCGAGCGTGGTGCCAAACAGATCGAGCCCACCGCGGTAGGTGCCGAAGTAGCCGCGCGCGCACGCGCCATTCTGGATGGTTTGGCTTCCATCGGCGAGATCGCGGAGCGCGGAGCAGAGCCGTTGTCCGGCACTCTCTCGCTGGGCGTGATCCCCTCCTTGTCGCCCTATCTGCTGCCGTGGCTGTTGCCGGCACTGCGTAGGCGCTTCCCGCGACTCAAACTGGTCTTCCGCGAATTGAAGACGCAGGAGTTGCTCGGGCAACTGCTGGCACATGAAATCGATGCAGGCATCCTTGCGCTGCCGCTACACGATGCGGGCATCGCCAAGAGCCCCCTCTTTGACGAGCCCTTCTACCTGCTCGTTAGTGAAGGGCATGCCTTAGCCAAGAAGAAGGCCATCAAGGAAGCCGACCTCGAAGGCGAACGCATCCTGCTCTTGGATGAAGGGCACTGCCTGCGCGACCAAGCCTTGGAAGTGTGTCGACGCGCGGGCGTGGATACCACGCAGGACGACTTCCGCGCGACCAGCCTCGAAACGCTGCGTCATATGGTCGCCGCCAACATGGGCGTCACCTTCTTGCCTGCGCTCGCGGCTCGCGGAGTGAAGACCAAGACGGTCGCATTGCCATTCGCCCAGCCGCAACCGTCACGCAAGATGGCTTTGTGCTGGCGCAAGTCCCACCCGCGCCCCGCCGATCATCTGACGCTCGCCCAGTTCCTGCGCGAACAAGCACCAGAGGGCGTCAAGCGTGCTTGACACCCTCCGTGCGTAGATCTCAGCGTGCGTAGATCTCAGGCCGACACGCTGCTCACTTGTGCGCGAGCAGCATGGTCATGCGCTTGCCCATCAACTTGGGCATCATCTCGATCTTCGAGACATCGGCCAGCGTTTCCGCCACCTTCTGCATGACCTGATAACCGTGCTCCGGGTGCGCCATCTGGCGACCGCGGAAGATGCACACCACTTGCACCTTGTGACCTTCGGCCAAGAACTTGCGGCCTTGGTCAAGACGATAGGACAAGTCGTGCTCATCAATCGCCGGGCGCACGCGCAACTCTTTCAGACCGCTCGCCTTGGCGTGCGTGCCCTTTTCCTTCTTGCGCTGCGCGTACTTGAACTTGCCAAAGTCGAGAATACGGCACACCGGCGGACGCGCCGTCGGTGACACTTCCACGAGGTCGAGCCCCGCTTGGTCAGCCAGCTTCTGGGCTTCCATCGTGGGCAACACGCCCACTTGGACGCCGTTTTGGTCGATCAGTCGGACCTCGGGGATCCGGATCTGGCGATTCACACGATATTCGGTCGAGCTCAAGAGTCTCCTTGCGATGCGTACTGGGGTCGGAAGACCACCTAGGATAGGGCAGGTGGGCGGACGGTGCTAGCCTGCTGCTGCTGAACGGTCCGTACGTGGACCTCCTCCAACTGCTTAGGATCGATGACCGAGGGCGCACCGCACATCAAATCGGTGGCGGAAGCGGTCTTGGGGAACGCCACCACATCACGGATGTTGTCGAGCCCCAGAGTCAGGGCGCTCAGGCGGTCGAGTCCCACGGCGAAGCCCGCGTGCGGCGGCGCGCCAAAGCTCAGGGCCTCCAGCAAGAAGCTGAACTTGCGCTGCTGCTCCTCGGGGCTGATGCCCAGGATCGAGAAGATGCGCTGCTGCACATCCGTGCGGTGGATACGCACGGAACCCGAGCCCAGCTCCCAGCCATTCATGACAAGGTCGTAGGCGCGCGACAGCAGGGCCTCGAGGCGCTTGGGCTCCTTTTCTGCGTCGGGGCCACCCATGTCCCAATCGAGGGGAGCCGTGAACGGGTGGTGCGCGGAATAGAAGCGCTGCGTGTCCTCATCCCATTCGAACATCGGGAACTCGGTCACCCACGCGAAGCGGTACTCGCCCGGCTTGGCTGGGAAGAAGCGCTTGCCCACGGTGTTGCGCAACTCGCCCAAGGCGCGCCAAACGACCTTCTGCTTGTCGGCTACGAACAAGGCCACATCGCCTTCGTTCGCGCCCAAGGCCTTCATCAACGCGGCTCCTTGTTCCGCAGCGGCGAAGCGCGCCAGAGGTCCAACGCCCCCATCCGCGCCGCAGCGCCACCAAGCCAATCCCTTAGCGCCAGCAGCCTTGGCCACGACTTCTAGGCCTTCGATGTCCTTGCGCGAAAGTTCGTGTTGCTTGGGCACCACGATCGCCTTCACGCGACCCCCGTTGGCGACGCAATCAGCGAAAACCTTGAAGGTCGACTGCGCGGCCCACGCGCCGACGTCAACCAACTCAAGGCCGAAGCGCAAGTCGGGTTTGTCCACACCGTAGCGCTCCATGGCCTCGGTCCACGATAGACGCTGGAACGGGACTTGGATGTCGATGTTCAAAGCCTCTTTGAAGGTCTCCTTCATGACCTTCTCCCAGCACGCGAAGATGTCCGACTCTTCGACGAAGGACATCTCCATGTCCAACTGCGTGAACTCAGGCTGACGATCCGCACGCAAGTCCTCGTCGCGGAAGCAACGCGCCACTTGGAAGTAGCGGTCCATGCCGGCCACCATCAGGATCTGCTTGAACAGCTGCGGCGACTGCGGGAGTGCGTAGAACTCGCCCGGATGCACGCGGCTCGGCACGAGGTAGTCGCGCGCCCCTTCCGGTGTCGCGCGCGTCAGGATCGGCGTCTCTACTTCGACGAAGTTCTGGCGCTCGAACGAGCGCCGCATCGCATTGATGAAGCGCGAGCGATGCACCATGTTCTTCTGCATCGCAGGACGACGCAGGTCGATGTAGCGCCAACGCAGGCGCGTTTCGACCGCCACATCCTCGTCTTCAATCTGAAACGGAGGTGTCTTGGACTTCGACAAGATGATGAGCGCATCGGCCATCACCTCGATCTCGCCCGTGACGCGATCCGGGTTGACGTTGTGCGGATCGCGCGCCACCACGCGACCTGTGACCGACACGGTGTCCTCGGGCGACAACTTGATGGCATCGGCGAGGTGCGTGCCGATGACGACTTGAGTCAGGCCGTACCGATCGCGCAAGTCAACGAAGTAGATCCCGCCGTGGTCGCGGCGCTTGTGCACCCAGCCGTTGAGCACAACCGTCTGGCCTACATCGGCTTTGCGGAGGTCCCCGCAAGTGTGAGTGCGGCGCCAGTCAGCGCCTGTCGTGTGTCCGCTCATGTTGGGTATACGCTAGAAAACTCGGCCTGAGATCGTGATTCTAAACACAACCGCGCGCAGCAGAGTACTCCGCCGCGCGCAGTGGGACTAGCAAGCAAACTTGACGCCGTGGCTCACGCGCCCTCGGAGGAGGTGCGCAAGCGCAACAACGCACGCTTGAGCGCCGCCTCGGCGCGCACGAGATCCACGGGAGTCTTGGTGTCTTCACGGCGTGCCGCAATGCGCTCGCGAGCACGCTGCTCCGCCGCCTTGGCACGCTCCACATCGATGTCCGCCGGCTTCTCGCCAGCTTCGGTCACGACGCGCACCGTGGCACCACGCACTTCGCAGAAGCCACCCGACACAAACAGCGTGCGCGTGGCACCGCCATCGGTGTAGCGCAGGATGCCTGCATCCAAGGCAGCGACCATCGACGCGTGCTTGGGCAAGATGCCGATCTGACCATCCACTCCGGGGATCACAACGGATCCCACGGCCGTGTCCAGCGCGATCTTATCGGGCGTGATCACACGCAACGTCAGCGTTCCAGCCACGATCAGCCGCCTTGCATCTTCTTGGCCTTGGCAACCGCTTCGTCGATGCCACCGACGTACATGAACGCACCTTCGGGGAGGTCATCGTGCTTGCCATCGATGATCTCCTTGAAGCCACGCACCGTCTCGCTGCGCGGCACGAAGCGACCCGGCGTGCCGGTGAACTGCTCGGCCACGAAGAACGGCTGGGACATGAAGCGCTGGATACGACGAGCACGTGCGACCACGCGCTTGTCTTCATCCGACAACTCTTCCACGCCCAAGATGGCGATGATGTCCTTGAGGTCGGCGTAGCGTTGCAGGATGCGCTGTGCTTCGCGGGCGACGGTGTAGTGCTCGTCACCGACGATCTGCGGATCCAACATGCGCGAGGTCGACTTGAGCGGGTCCACGGCCGGATAGATACCCAGCTCGGCGATCGCGCGATCGAGAATGATCGTCGAGTCGAGGTGGGCGAAGGTTGCCACCGGCGCCGGGTCGGTGATGTCGTCAGCAGGCACGTACACAGCCTGCATCGAGGTGACCGAACCCTTCTTGGTCGAGGTGATGCGCTCTTGCAGAGCACCCATCTCGCTAGCCATGGTCGGCTGGTAACCCACGGCCGAGGGCATGCGGCCGAGGAGCGCGGACACTTCCGAACCGGCTTGCACGAAGCGGAAGATGTTGTCGACGAACAAGAGCACGTCTTGCCCGCGCACATCGCGGAAGTACTCGGCCATCGTCAGGCCCGAGAGCGCCACGCGCAGACGCGCACCCGGCGGCTCGTTCATCTGACCGAAGACGAGCACGGCGTTGTCGATCACGCTCGCGGTCTGGCCTTCGGGCGTCTTGTAGGTGGCCTCGCTCATTTCGAGCCAGAGGTCGTTACCTTCGCGGGTGCGCTCGCCCACGCCGCAGAACACGGAGAAACCGCCCTTCTCGACGGCGGTGATGCGGATCAGTTCCTGGATGAGCACCGTCTTGCCGACGCCTGCACCACCGAAGAGACCGATCTTGCCGCCCTTGGCGAACGGGCACAGGAGGTCGACGACCTTGAGGCCCGTTTCGAACACCTGGCTGATGGCTTCCTGTTCATCGAAGGCCGGTGCCGCACGGTGAATGGGCCACGTCTCGCCTTGAGCGAGATTGCCCTTGGCCACCGTGTCGAGCGGCGTGCCCAACAAGTTGAACAAGCGGCCCTTGGTGCGGTCGCCTACGGGCACAGCGATCGGACCACCCGTGTTGATCACAGCCATACCGCGGCGGAAGCCGTCGGTCGAGGCCATAGCAACACAGCGGGCCGTGTCGTTGCCGAGGTGCGCTGCCACTTCGAGCACCAGCGTCTCGCCACCCGAGGGGTGAGCGATGTGCAGTGCAGAGTAGATGGCAGGCAGCTTGCCGGCGGGGAAGCGCACGTCGACGACGGGGCCGAAGATCTGGGCGATCGTGCCGGCCGAAGTTTGTTCCAGCGTGGTGGTCATGTCTGTCGCTTTGCTAATCGGGTGTACTGAGGTTTGGCTGCGCGCGAGGCGCGGTCACTTGAGGGCTTCAACGCCGCCGACGATGTCGAGCAGCTCCTTGGTAATGTTCTCTTGACGCTTGCGGTTGTACTGCTTCTTCAACAGTGCCCCCATCGTCTTGGCTGCATCGGTCGCGTTCTTCATCGACACGCGCCGGCTGGCGTATTCGCTCGTGAGAGCCTCGAGCAACGCGTTGTAGACGCGCGTTTCGAGGTACCGCGGCACCAACGAATCGAAGATGGTGGCCGCATCCGGCTCGAGGATGGTGTCGGCTTGCGCCTTGCCATCTGCACCGCTCTTAGGCGGAGCGATAGGCAACAACTGCACCTCGGTCGGAACGTACTTCACCATCGACTCGAAGGCCGTGTAGAACACGAGTACCTTCTCATGGCGTCCTGCGAGGAAGACTTCTTGCAAGGTCTTCGCTGTGCGCGCGGCACCGCGATAGTCGATTTGCTCCAAAGTCGGCTCGACGAAGAGACGCTCCACCTCACGCCCGCGGCGAATGAGGTACTGATAGCCCTTGCGGCCGTACACGTACCAGTCCACATCGCGGCCCGGGTTGGCGCGCAACCAGGTCTCCAGCATGCGGAACAGGTTCGAGTTGTACGCACCGCACAGGCCGCGGTCACTCGTGACGAGCAACACCGCGATGCGCTCACCCTTGCCCTTTTGGAACAACGGGCGATCGCCAACCTCGTCACCCAGGACGGCCGCCAAACGCGACACCAAGCCAGTGACTTCCTGGCTGTAGGGACGCGAGGCAACGGCCTTCTCTTGGAAGCGACGGAGCTTGGTCGACGCGACCATCTCCATGGCGCGCGTGATCTGGCGGATGTTGCCGACCGACTTGATGCGGCCGCGCAGATCGCGGATCGATGCCATGGGGTCTTACTTCTTCGCTCCCAGATTCATCTGGGACTTGATGACCGGGATCAACGCATCCATCTTGGCCTTGCCGGCGTCGGACACGTTCTTGGTCGTGCGCACTTCGTCGAGCACGTCCTGGTGACGATCCGACATCGCTTGGTGCCAGAGCTTCTCGAACTCCTGCACGCGGCGAGCCGGGACATCATCAAGACCGCCCGAAGTGGCGACGTAGATGATCGAAATCTGCTTCTCCACCGGCAGCGGCACATACTGGCCCTGCTTGAGGATCTCGGTCAGGCGCTCGCCGCGCGTCAGTTCCTGCTGGGTGGCCTTGTCGAGGTCCGAGCCGAACTGAGCGAAGGCCGCCAGAGCGCGGTACGAAGCAAGACCAAGGCGCAAACCGCCCGAGATCTTCTTCATCGCGTTGATCTGTGCCGAGCCACCCACGCGCGACACCGAGATACCGGCGTTCACGGCGGGCTTGATACCCGCGTTGAAGAGGCCCGACTCGAGGAAGATCTGACCGTCGGTGATCGAGATCACGTTGGTCGGGATGTACGCGGCCACGTCGCCTTCCTGCGTCTCGACGATCGGCAGAGCGGTGATGGAACCGCCGCCCTTCTTGAAGCGCGGGTTGATCTTGGGCGCGTCGCGGTTGATCTTCGCCGCGCGCTCAAGCAGACGGCTGTGCAAGTTGAAGACGTCACCCGGGAAGGCTTCGCGGCCCGGCGGGCGGCGCAAGAGCAACATGACCTGACGGTAGGCCAAGGCTTGCTTGTACAAGTCGTCGTAGAAGATCACGACGTGACGGCCCTCGTCACGGAAGCGCTCGGCCATCGTCACGCCGGCGTAGGCGGCGAGGTACTGCATCGAGGCTTCGTCATTTGCGGAGGCCGACACGATGATCGTGTACGGCATGGCGCCGTGCGCGTCGAGCTTGCGCTGCACATCGACGATCGTCGACTGCTTCTGGCCCATGGCGACATAGATGCAGATGACTTGCTCGGGGTTGGTCGGATCACCACCACCGGTCGTCTTCTGGTTGATCATCGTGTCCACGCACAGCGCAGACTTGCCCGTTTGACGGTCACCGATGATCAGCTCGCGCTGGCCACGGCCGATCGGGATCATGGCGTCGATGGCCTTGATGCCCGTCTGTAAAGGCTCCTTGACGGGCTCGCGCTCGACCACCGACGGTGCCGGCTGTTCGATAGGACGCAAGTCGTCCACCGTCGTGCCCAACGGACCACGACCGTCGACGGGGTCACCCAGCGAGTTCACCACGCGGCCCAAGAGCTGCATGCCCGTGGGCACGGAGATGACGCGGCCGGTCGAGCGCACGGTGTCGCCCTCCTTGACCTTCGTGGCATCGCCAAGCAACACGCAACCGACATTGTCCTCTTCGAGGTTCAATGCCACGCCGCGCACGCCGCCCGGGAACTCGAGCAGCTCGTTCATCATGCAGCCATCGAGGCCGTAGACGCGAGCAACACCGTCGCCTACCGACAGCACGGTGCCCACGCTCGTCATCGCCGTCTCGCCCTTGTACGACGCGATCTCCTTCTCGAGGATCGACGTTACTTCTGCGGGTCTCAGGTCCATTTGTCTTGCTTCTTCAGTGTGCTGTGTGTGGTTTCGGGAGAGCGGCGCCTGCTCAGGAAGGCAGACGCGCGTCGAGCATGCGGCGACGCAAGGCTTCCATGCGGCCTTGCACCGACCAATCGATCATGCGGTTGCCAGCAACGACGCGAGCGCCGCCGATGAGTTCCGGCACGATCTTGTTCTTGAGAATGACCGTCTTGCCCAGCGTGGTACCAAGCTGGGTAGCGAGCGTACGCAGGTCGGCATCCGCGAGCGGCCGCGCCGACTCGACGACACCTTCCACTTCGTTGCGCTCTTGCCGCTCGCGCGCTGACCAGGCAGCCGGAGCATCCGCCAACAGAGCTTCGCGGCGGCGATCAAACGCCAGAGCCACAAAGTTGCGCGTCAGTTGATGGCAGCCCACCAGTGCACCCTCGATCGCGGCACGGCGCGCGGCCGCATCGATACCGGGGTGTGTCAAGCGGGTTTTCGCACCCGGGCCGGCCATGTGCGTGGCCAAACGGCCCATGTCAGCCGACACAGCTGTCAAGGCGCCTTGACGCTGTGCTGTATTCCAGAGCGCGCCAGTCCAGCGCGCTGCTACCGCGTCGACGATCACCTGCGGCTCCCGGCGGCGGCGCCGACCAGTTCCTCGACCATGCGACGGTCGTCCGCTGCATCGATCTTCTTCGCGATGACCTTGCCAGCGGCCTGGAGTGACACTTCGACAACTTCGGCGCGGATGGCGGAGAGCGCCTTATCTTGCTCGGCCTTGATCTCAGCCTTGGCGCGTTCCAAGAGCGCCGAGGCCTCCTTCATGGCTTGGTCCTTGAGGCTCTTCTCCAGCTCTTCAGCGCGCGCGCGCGCATCGGCGAGGAGAGCAGCAGCCTTCTGGTTGGCATCGCGCAAGTTGGCCTCGACGGCCGCGCGGGCCGACTCAGCTTCACGAGACGCGGCCTGAGCCTTCTCAATGGCCTCCGAAGCCTTGGCATCGCGCTCCGTGAGGGCACGCGTTACCGGCTTCATGACCACGATCCAAATCGGGGCCAAAGCCGCGAAGAAGATGATGAGGGTCCAGAAGAAGTTGCTGAAGTGGTCGAGCTTTAGCGGATCGAATCCGCCGTCTGCCAACGCGATCAGTGCCAGGCTGTCCACTTGTGTCGAGCTCCGCTGTCTACGCTACGGGGTTGTGTGCTTATTGGGGACCGCACGGCCTCCCACCAACCGAGGTCGGTGGGAGGACGCAGCTCCCTGATTGTGCTGTGCAGCTCGCGCCGCACAGCGTGCCGTCAAGCAAGCTTGACGGCGATGGGGTCAGCCGATGGCGATCAGCAGGGTGACGACGACCGCGAAGAGCGCGACGCCTTCAATCAGAGCGGCCATGATGATCGAGCCGCCGCGGATATCGCCGGCAGCTTCCGGTTGACGCGCGATGCCTTCGTTGGCGGCGGCGCCGATCTTGCCGATACCCATGCCAGCGCCAATGGCGCAGAGGCCCGCGCCGATACCAGCGCCCAGCTTGGCCAGACCCATCACTTCGTTCGCTTCGACCATTGTCCTTCTAGCTTTCTTTCTGAGGTTGATGCGGCGGGAGCCGCGGTGCTTGTCGTCCCCGAGCAGCGGGACTTGCCATCAAAGACGGCGCATCAGTGCTCGGGGTGGTTTCAGTGCTCGGGGTGGAGTGAAGATTGGATGAACAAGAGCGACAGCATCGTGAACACATACGCTTGAAGCAGCGCCACGAAGCTCTCGACGATCATGATGAAGACCGCGAAGCCGACGACGAGCGGCGAGGCCGCCCACGCTCCTGCTGGGTTGCCTTCGACTGCGCCAGTGGCCTTGCCTGCAACCAGGAACAAGAGGCCCATGAACGACAGCACGACCAAGTGTCCACCTGTCATGTTCGCGAAGAGACGAATCATCAACGCGAACGGCTTGACCAGCACGCCAACGACCTCGACGAGGAACATCAGCGGCCAGATCGCGGCCGGAACATGCGGTACCAAGTGCTTCCAGTACGCGACTGGGCCCTGCACCGCCATGCCGCCACCAATCATCATGATCAGCGTGGTCAAGGCCAGCGCCATCGTCACGAAGATGCTGGCTGTGGCCGTGGCAGCGCCCGGCAGCAGACCCAACAAGTTCATGAACATGATGAAGAAGAAGATCGTCAGGAAGTACGGCAGCAGCTTGGCGCCCTGCTCGCGACCCATGACGGGATACACCATCTCATCGCGGATCCACTGCGCGAAGCCGGCGAAGAGGCGCGTGACGTAGTCACCACGCCCCGTGCGCAAGTACGCGGGCACACCGGAGAAACAGATGAAAATCAGCAGCACGGCAGCCAGTTGGAACAGCTGCAGGTTGGTGAAGGGCAGCTGGTTGCTCCACTCCACTCGTGCTTCGCTCACGCGCCCCTTCAGCAGCGGTACTTCAAAGGGCAGCGAGACCATGATCGGTGCCGCCACATGATCGGGACCATGGTGGCCAGCATTCGCATCCAAGGTCGACGGCACCACGTGCAGGTACAGCGTTTCGAACGGCGAATCGCCCTCGTGGTGCGGCGTGTAGTGGAACGCAAGCCAAATAGGCGCGAAGATCGCCGCCGCGATCAGCAAGAGGCGCACAATGCCGGCCCCGCCGGTAGCTTGATTCGTCGTCGCTTGTTGGGAGCTCATCGTCGGGTGGGGTGAGTCAGTTGGACGGTGCCGAAGTAGACGCCGTGGAAGCTCCCGCAGCACGCCGCGTGGAGAGGAACCGCGCGCTTTCGATGGTGCCGGGGATGAGGATCACAAGTGCCGCAGACACGAAGGTCAAGAGGAAGGCCTTGGAGTCGATGCGGGCGGCGAGCTGGTCAATGCCACGGAAGGCCAAGGCACCCAACAGCAACACCGCGAGCTTGGCCAGGAAACCCTCGACCATGGCGCGGAAGATCTGCTGCGGACGGTAGCGCGCGGCGTGGCGCAAGCGCAGCACCGAAAGGCCTGTCAACGCGGCTCCGGCCAAAGCGCCGCACAGGATTCCCCCTCCGACCGCGCCCCCTTGCATCCATGCAAGCACTCCAGCGACGGCAAGCGTCGCCAAGAGCACGAGTGTGGTCGGTGAGAGAAACACGGGGGGAGTCATTTGCGGGGGCCACTGCGAGGAGGCGGCACAGCGCGCACGAGTGCGACGGTGGCACCGACGGAGCCTAGAAGGCATCCGGCGAGCAAACACCAGGGAGAGGTGTCCAACGTCGAATCGAGCCACCAACCCGCGCCCGCAAAGACCACCATCGTCGCGGCGAATTGGAATCCAAGCCCTGCATAGCGGGCTAGATCACGATCGTGCGAGGACGGGGGCATGGCGGAGACGGGAGCTGCGGTTCCTTGAGCGGCCAGGTTGTGAGGAGAGCACCTCCGAGCGCTGCCCCAGATGCGGTGGGATCTCGCGCGGAGATTTTGGGGGAAAGAATGTAAGTACGAAGAGCCCCGCGTCAATGAAATCCTAGCGAAAACTGCACAGTGTCAAGTGGACCGTGCAGGCGCTATCCTATTCGCCCCGTTTGCGGCCCTTCCGGCCGTCTGCGAATCAGTCCACCCCCCTAAGCCGGAGAATCACCATGTCGATGGAACGCACCCTCGTCCTCCTCAAGCCCGACGCCCTGCAGCGCGGCCTCGTGGGCGAGATCATCTCGCGCTTTGAAAAGAAGGGCCTCAAGCTCGTCGGCCTCAAGATGCGCAACTTCCCGAAGGATCTGCTCGAGAAGCACTACGCCGTGCACAAGGAGCGCCCCTTCTACCCGACGCTCGTGGGCTTTATGAGCTCGGGCCCCGTGGTGGCGATCGCGCTCGAGGGCAAGGACGCCATCGAAGTCGTGCGCAAGATGATGGGCAAGACCAACAGCCGTCAAGCGGAGCCGGGCACCATCCGCGGTGACTTGGGCATGAGCTTCTCGAACAACCTGGTGCATGGTTCGGACGGCCCGGAGAGCGCCAAGTTCGAACTCGACCTGTGGTTCGGCGATGCCGCTGAGCGTTGCACTTGGGATCCGGCGGATCTCGGCTGGCGCTACAGCATCAAGGAAGAGCTGAGCTGAGCACGCACCTGTTGCCGCACCTGTTTTTGGGCTCGTCGCACGTCGCCGAGCTGGTGGCAGAACTTGCTCCGCGCGTCGCGCATCTTGTGGTGCGCGACGCGCATGCACTTCCACCGGCGGATCTGGTGCTGGTGCTGGTGGAGTCGCTCGAGGATACGCGCTCACGGCGTGTGTTTTTGCGTGTGTCGGCCGATCCCGATGGCGCGCGCATCTGCGCCGACCGCTCGCGCGTCAGCGCGCATACGGGACCGTTGGGGCCTTTCTTCCGCGCCTGTCAAACACACTTGACAGGTGCGCGGCTAGTCAAGTTGTCGCAAGTCGCGGGCGATCGCCTTGTGGCCCTTGAATTCAAGTGTGCGGACGACCACAAGCGCACGCTCATCGCCGAGCTCGTGGGACGCCACGCCAACATGGTGCTTCTCGGCGGCAGCGACATCATCGAACATGTTTTGGTGCCGGCGGAAACGCGCTTGAAGGTGGGCGCCGCCTGGACGCCCCCGCCTGGACGCGCCACGCAAGGCACCCGCACCGCTCTGGTCGATGTCTTCCCCGAGCCGGCGGCTGCACCGCGTCTTGCCCCTGACGAAACGAGCGACCCCTACCCGCTTTCGTGGCGTGTCAACTGTGCTTTACAGGCGCAGGCCACGTATGCGCACAGCCATCGCGAGCGCAAGGACCTGCTCGAACGACTCGAACGGCGACTCAAGAACGCCCACAACATGCTCGCCGGTTTGGAGCAACGCCGTCAAGCGGCCGAGGGTCACGAGCGTGTGCGCTGGGATGCCGAGCTGCTCAAGCTGCACCTCACCAGCGTGCCGCGCGGTGCCAAGTCGGTGGACTTGGAGGACCTGTACAACGAAGGCCAGACGCGCACCGTCAGCCTCGATCCCAAGCTGTCCGTGCGCGACAACATGGAGCGCCTCTTCGAGAAGGCCAAGAAGCTCGAACGCGCACAAACGACCATCGTCGAAGAGCTGGCCCTCGCCCAAGCCAAGCACCAGCGCTTGGCGGACTTTGTCGCGCGCGCCAAGGACGAAGCCGAGTCCGTGGACGATCTGGAGCGCGCGGCCATCGCTGGTGGCGTGCTGGACCCAAAGCAGGCCGCGCCGCAAAAGCAAGCCGCACCTGCGCCGCGACTGCCCTACCGCACCTTCGTAGGCAAGGCGGGCTCCGAGATCCGGGTGGGACGCAACGCCAAGGACAATGACGCCCTGACCTTCAAGCACGCCCGCGGCAATGACCTCTGGCTGCACACGGCAGACACCCCGGGTTCGCACGTGGTCTTGGTGCTGGCCGGAAAGCCCGAAGCACATCCCGAAGAACTATTGGACGCGGCCCATTTGGCCGTGCACTTTTCTCCTCTAGAGGGCGCCACCAAAGCGCGGGTGCATGTGGCTCCGCGCAAGTTGGTGCACAAGCCGCGCGGCGCCAAGCCCGGTCTGGTTACCCTTTCAGGCGGCAAGGTACTAGACCTGCGGCTGCAGCCTGAACGCCTCCAACGGCTCTTGGGTGCTCATCGCCCGCCTGCAAGCTAGACTAGTGTTTACCTCTATGCGCTACCCCCTCCTGCTGCTTGCGCCTCTCTTCCTCGTGGGCTGCCAATCGGATGGCGAGCCGACCGCCGAGCAGAAGGAGAAGATGCTCGAGCTGTACACCGAAACCGCGCAGAGCTACTACCAGATGGGCGAGGTTGAGCGCGCCGCTGGACAGGCGGAAAAGGGCTTGCTGCTCGATCCGGACAACCAGCAACTGAAGCTGGTCTTGGCTTGGTCCCTCCAACGCCGCGGCAAGACAGAGGACGTCGCACGCGCTGAGGGTTTATTCCGTGAAACAGCCTCGAGCGGCGACTTCCGTGCCTTGCTGGGTATGGGTGATGCGCTGGAGCGCAAAGGCCTCGCCTACGCCGAAGCGGCCGACAAGATCGAGTCGGGCGATCGCGTGACGGAGGCCGCCGATCCGCAACAACGCGTGCAAGAGTTGCGGGCCAAAGCCAATGCATGTTGGCGCGAGGCGCTGGATTGGTATCGCCAGACCATCGCCAAGCAAGCGGACAACAGCGATGCCCACGGCGGCTTGACGCGTGTGCATACCTTGTTGGGCGAACGCCGCGAAGCTCTGGCCGCCGCGGATCGCGCGCTAGAGAT
>Ga0255088_1000659_pt1 | contig 14957 bp, 12 predicted proteins | sample Colum_Miss_RepB__2_FD_188587 | JGI IMG/M metagenome (GOLD analysis project Ga0255088, IMG submission 188587) | Freshwater microbial communities from Columbia River, Oregon, United States - Colum_Miss_RepB_8d | ecosystem: Environmental > Aquatic > Freshwater > River | place: USA: Oregon...
GGAGCCAACTGCCCTCCATCTCGGTGGATCACGGTGTGATTGAGCACTACCCCTATGTCTCCGTGCTGCCGATCACTTGGTCGTGGAGTGATGTAGGCTCGTGGCCAGCACTCGCGGACCTTGTCACGCCGGACCATGCGCAGAACTGTGCTTCGGGTGGAGTGCAGCTTCTCGCAGAAGAGTCACACGGCAACATCGTGCACGCCGATGCAGGTCAACTCATCGCCTTGCTGGGCGTGAAGGACTTGATCGTTGTGCGCGCAGGCAAGTGCATGCTTGTGTGCAGCAAGGATCGGGCTCAAGAGGTACGCCGCCTGGTCGCTCGATTGGAACGCGAAGCTCCGCAGGAGCAATGAACCCATGCGCGGCGGTGTGCTCTCTATCGATCATGGCACCAAACGCACCGGCTTTGCGGTGGTGGATCCGTTGCGCATTGCCTCACGCCCTCTCGAAACCGTGACTGCCACGGGCGAGGCGCTCTACACGCATATGCGCAAGCTCTGTGACGAGCGCTCCATCGCCATCTTCTTGGTGGGCTTGCCGTTGGATGCGCAAGGCAAGGACGGTGGGCGCGCCGCGGAAGTGCGCGCTTTTGCCGAAGGCTTGCGCACGCGTTTCCCCGCGGTGGAGGTGGTCTTTCACGATGAGCGACTGACCTCGAAAGAGGCCGATGTGCGCTTGGTGGAGGCGGGCCACACGGGGCGCGATCGCAAGGAACGGCGCGATGCGTGGGCAGCGCTCGTGCTCCTGCAGGACTGGCTGGAGAGCGGCGAACCGCGCTAGAGCGTGTGCGCGTGGCGCTGCGCGAAGGCGAGCAGCAGCTGTACCAGTTGCTGGGCTCCACGATCGTGGGCCAGCGCGTGGGCACCCGGCACGGACTGGACCTGCGGCGCAAGCGCTTGAAGAGATGCCAGCGGCGCGAGCGTGTCTTGCTCACCACCGACCACCAACAGCGGCACGCCTGTCAAGTTTACCTGACGAAGCCCCACCACAGAGGCGCGCGCTTCCTCGCACAGACGCAGTGTCACGAGCCCATGACAGGCCGGATCATTGCGCAAGGCCGCTTGCTGTTGGGCGTCCGTGGTCAATTGCTGCGCGGTCCAACCAGTGCGACCCTCCGAGGTGGGGCCGACCTTCTTGAATAGACCGCCCAGGCCGCCGGGCTTCTTGGGTTCCTCAAAGCGCGGCTCCACCAACGGCGCCACGAGCACAAGCCCGGCCAAATCACCGTGCTTCTCTCCCGCGTACGCGGCACACCAATTGGCGCCCAGACCAAATCCGACCAGCAGCTTCGGTGCCTCGGGCAGGCGATACGCCAAGTGGTCCTGCACATCGGTCAGGTCGCGCAACACTTCACGCAACCCATTGGTGTGCCCGCGCGGCCCTTCACTCTTCCCATGCCCGCGCAAGTCAGGCAATGCCACGGCGTACCCGGCGGCAGCGAGGCTACGCGCAAGCTCGAGGTAGCGTCCCCCGTGTTCACCAGCATCGTGGACGATGGTGACTGTGCCCTTCGGTTCGCCGGCGGCGGCGAGTTCGAGGACGTGGAGGAGGAAGAGACCTTTGGAGGTGTGGGATAGACCGGCGGCGGCGGCGCCGGTGGCGTCGCTTTCGCGGAGCTCAAGGTAGGTGACGGTGGTGTCGCTCATACCGCCCAAAAGGATACTGGTCCCGTCGGTTGTGCAGAACCTGCAGCGCGATTCCGTTGAAAATCGATCGAATCCACTGAATAGCGGGGACAAACCTAGCGCACGCTACGTCTACATCCCTTGGTTCCTGAATCTAGCGCGCCTTGAGGGCGCCAAGGAGCTGCTCTGAGGGACCAGCGGCGCGCCAGGACGACTCGTCGATCCCCCTACGGCCGTGGAGTGAAAACCACCCGGCCTCGGCCTCGCCACTCCTGCGCGGCAAAATCTCACGGAATCCGCGACCTTGGCCACAGCGCCGGCCTGCGGGGCCATTCACCACCCTCCGGATCGTGCACAATCCACTGGACCAGTATCGATGTGCTACGATCCCCCCCGATGCGAGTGGCCCAGGCGACCGCTGCGAAGCCCTCACCGGCTTCGGAGAGGAACGTCCGGACTCCACGGGTCAGGATGGTTGCTAACGGCAACCGGCCGCGAGGCTAGGGAAAGTGCCACAGAAAACAAACCGCCGCGCTCGCGCGGTAAGGGTGAAACGGTGCGGTAAGAGCGCACCGCAGCCACGGCGACGGGGCTGGCAGGGCAAACCCCATCCGGAGAAAGACCAAATAGGGGGCATTTCGCGGTGAGACCCGCACCCACAGTGCCTCGGGTAGGTCGTTAGAGGCCGCGCGCAAGTGCGGGCCTAGAGAAATGGTCGCCGCCTCTGGAAACGGAGGGCACAGAATCCGGCGTACAGGGCCACTCGCATCACCCTTCGGGGCAAGTAGGCCGTTAGCATTGGCCACACAATAGGTTGTGGCTTTGGGACGAACCTCACTCCTGATCTTGACGGTTTTTCGTAGTGTGGCGTAGCATAGAGGCCTGAAGACCACGGGGGACACCGCCCCCCCCGCCCGCTCGATGGAATTCGTCTACGTCCTGCCCCGCACCAGTCTGTTCCCCGACCGCTACCCGCTGGGCCTGCTGCCCTTTGGGTCGGGCGCGGATCACTATGACCAGCAACGCTTTACGGTGCTGCTGGCCTCGGAGGCCTACTTTGTCGAACGGCCTTGGGCGGAGCGCCAGCCGAGCGTCAAGCAGGTCATTCCGTACAACGTGATCCGCTGTGAGGGCAAGATTCTCCTCGTACGGCGCCTAGCCGGGGGGGGCGAGGCGCGCCTAGCGGACAAGTACTCGATCGGGATTGGCGGGCATGTTAACCCCATCGACCGCGCCGAGGGCGAAAGCGTCCTCGATGCGGGAACGCGGCGGGAAATTGAAGAAGAGCTGGATGTGCGGGGTAGTTACACCGTGCAGCGCATCGGGCTCATCAACGACGACACCAACGCCGTCGGTGCCGTGCACGTAGGACTCGTGCAGGTAGTCGATGTGACCGGCACGGTCGCCATCCGCGAGACGGATCGGCTGGAAGGTCGCCTCGTCTCGGTCGAGGATCTGCGGGCCTTGGTCGCGCGCGGCGCCAATCTGGAAACCTGGTCGCGCCTGCTGATTGAACGCCTCGACTTGCTGACAGCTTCCGCCCCTACACACACCGTACACCCCACCCTCGCCGCCCGCGGCGAGCCGCAACCCGCCTGACCGTTCGACACGCAGAGAACACCGCACACCACATGAGCACTACCAAGAAGAGCCGCGAACTTCTGCCCGACCGCATCTACGACATGTTGCTCGGAGCACGCACCGCGGACAAAGTCACCATCCACTTCAAGGATGGCCGCCTCGTCACGGGCGCCTTGATCTTCAACCCGTTCAAGGGCACCGGCCGCATCATCAACATCGATCAGGAAGTCAGCCTCGACTTCGCGATCGATGAGATCCGCGATCTGAAGATGTGAGCGCGTCCTGCGCCAGCAGGACTCTGTTGCGATCCACTGCGCCTCGCACCGTCGAATCGACGGCGCGGGGCGCTGCTCTTTCCAGCGCGATTCCGCGCACCATGCGTTGAGCCGCCGGGACCTCGTCTGCACACTGCTTCGATGCTCGATCTCCTCGCCTGCGCCCCGCTCATGCTGCTGCAGTCCGCTGGTCCGCTGGTAGAGGCCCGCACCGAAGAGGGCTTTCAACCCGTGTGCGCGCTCAGCACAGGCACGGTCATCGTGCCGTTGCATTCGCGCTCCGAAGTAGTGGCGCGTGCAGTGCGCGGAGCCGACGGCTGGACCATGCGCTTCTCGGCCGGTGATGGCACTCGCCTGGCTCCCCCGCTCTTGCGCGTGTACGAACATGCGAGCGACCAGCGCGTGGTACGCACGCAAGAAGGCCGTGTACGCCTCGTCTCGGATGCGCGCTGTGCGTGGCGTGTCCAGCATGAGGGGCGTGATGATTCGCCCTTTGTGCTGCGGCAAGATCATGTCGCGCTGCAAGGGATGTTGGAGGTCGAACTGCGCGCCGTGCAAGCGGGTGAAGAGTTGCTGCTGGTGCCGGCCCAAGCTGCGGGCGAAGCTGCACTGAGCGTGGTTGTGCAGCTGCAAGGTCAAACCGAGCCGCAGCGCGTTGCGTCACGTTCGCGCGCGACCGATGCCATTGTGCTGCCGTTGCCGGCTGGCGAGCGCATCGTGGTGCGGTTGGAGGTCAGCGGTGCGGGGCTCGATCAGGTGCAGATCGTGCGCACGGTTCCGGTGGAAGTCGCAAGCCTGCCAGCGCTCGCACCCTCCAATGTGCGTCCGGTTTCCTTGACAGTCGTCGGCCGCAGCCTTGCATCGAATTCAGAGCATGGTTGGCCTGTGTTGCAGGGCAACGCCGGAGACAATGCACCGTCGCAAGCACAGACCGAGTTCGATCTCGGCGCCGGCAAAGGCGTGCTGTGCAGCTGGGACGCTGGCACCGAACCAGCCGAAGGCCGCGTGCGCACCTTGCTGCTAGACGTGCAAGCGCGTGGCAGCGATCGCGATGCCCAGCAACCGGAACCCCGTCTAGCAGCCAAGACTGGCAAAGCGCTCTTCATCGACGCCAGCGCACGCGCGGGACTCCACATGCTGCACGCCGAAGGCGAAGACTTGCAGCTCGACATCCGTCCTACCATGGGACCGGGTGCTGCATGGGGCGATGTCGATGGCGATGGACTCATGGACTTGTACTTGCCTCAAGGCTCAGGGCGCAGCGGGCTCGCGCCGCAAACAGCGCGTCTGTATCGCAACCGCGGCGATGGCGGCTTGGTGGATGAAACTGAAGCGCGCGGCCTCGCGTTGCATGGCGCTGGCATGGGTGCGTTGTTCGTGGACTTGGATGGCGACACGGATGTGGATCTGGTGGCGCTGGAGCGAGGGCGCGCGCGGCTGTTTGTGAATAAGGGCGGCTACTTTCACGAGGCCAGTGCCTTGCTCGGCTTGCCGGAAGGACGCTGGTACACCGCGGTGGCCGCCGCCGACATCGAGCGCGACGGCGACCTGGATCTCTATGTGACTAGCTACCTGCGCTATGACGAGGCGGCGATGCCTCCGCTGGAAGAGAGCCGCTACCAGCGTGAAGACCCCGTTGCGATGCTGCCCTATGCTTTTCCCGGCGAAGTGAAGTCGCTGTTGCTGAACGAGCCGGCAGAGGAGTCCACAACCGACACAGCTGTCCAGTCTTTTGGACGTCGCTTCCGCGACGTGGCACCCGCTGGCAAGCTCGATGATCCGGCGGGGCGCGGGATGCAGGCGCTGTTCTGGGACTTTGACCGCGATGGCGATCTGGACCTCTCTCTGGCCAACGATGTCTCGCCCAACCGCTTCTGGCGCAACGAAGGCAGCGGACAATTCAAAGATGTGGGCTTCTCGTCCGGACTCGATGATCCGCGCGGATCCATGGGTCTCGCCGCAGGCGACATCGATGGCGATGGGGACGAGGACCTGTTTGTCTCCAACTGGCAATTGGAAGCCAATGCGCTCTATGTGAACAACTTGCTTTCGCACAACTCCGCGCGCAGTCGCGTGGCCACCTTTCGCGACAAAGCAGTGGAAGCCGGCTTCGCGCGGCCGAGCGTGGGCGTGACCGGTTGGGGCGTGGAACTGGCTGACTTTGACAATGATGGCGATCTCGATGCGGCTGTGGCGAATGGCTACACCGGCCCCGACTACGAAGGCACGGGGATCTGTGTGGGTCAACCCAGCCACTACTTCGAGAATGATGGTGAAGGACGCTTTACACCTGCTTTCGAGCAAGCAGGTAGCGCCTTCACTCGCTTGTTGGCCTCACGCGCCCTGTGCGCAGCGGACTATGACCGCGATGGAGATCTGGATGTGCTGCTGACGGCCAACAACGGCCCTGCGCGCTTGTTGGTGAACACCACGGACAGCAACCCGCGCAGACGCTCGTGGCTGGTGCTTCGCCTGCGTGGCGCAGATGGCAACACGCACGCGATCGGTGCAGAAGTCACGCTCACCGTGGCGGGGAAACGCCTGCGCAGAACGATGCGCGCCGGCAGCGGCTATCTCAGCGGCAATCCCCAGGAACTGCACTTCGGTTTGGGGAACGCTACGCGCGTAGACAGCTGCACGGTGCGCTGGCCTTCCGGCCGCGAATCGACGCACAACATCAACGCCGTCGATCAGGTACAGCTCCTGACCGAGCCGGCGCGCTAGAGCTGCTTCTTCGACAGGTAGAAGTCGATGCGTTCCGTGTCCTTGCGCTGCATGCGCTCGTTGACTTCGTCGACGGTGCGCGGCGGCGGAACGATGACCGACTCACCCGGCTTCCAATTCACAGGCAACGCGCAACCGTGTTGATCGGCAGTCTGCAGCGCGTCTACCAGACGCAGGATCTCGTCGAGATTGCGGCCTACATTCAGGGGGTAGTAAACCAGCGCACGCACGATCCCCTTGGGGTCAATCACGAACAACGCACGGACGGTGGCAACCGCCGTTTGCCGATCGTGCAGCATGCCGTAGAGGCGAGCGACATCCATGCTCAAGTCCGAGATGATCGGAAAGGCGATGTCGACGCCCAGCACCGACTTGAGATTCTCGCGCCACGCTAGGTGGCTGTGGATGGAGTCAACAGAGAGTCCGACCAACTTGACACCGCGCTGCTGAAACTCGGCGTAGCGCCGCGCGAACTCGGCCATCTCGGTCGAGCACACGGGTGTGAAGTCCGCCGGGTGTGAGAACAAGATCGTCCACGAGTCTCCACGCCACGCAGAGAAGCGCAGCGGACCATGCGTGCTTTGTGCTTCAAAGTCGGGCGCCGAATCACCGATGCGTGGAAGTGACGTGGTCGTGAGCAGCGGACTCATGCCCCGTAGTCTAACGATTCCGCCTAGAAAGCGGGAACATTCCTAGCTGGAGTGCCCGCGACTAGCGCCGAACCCAAGCTGCCAAGCCGCCAGCGTGGCGTTGCTTGACCAACGCTAGGTTCTCCGCGCACAGGGCTTCATGCACCAGCCCCACACGGCGCAAATACACGGCATAACCAGCGTACCAACGCGCCAGTTGCTGTTCGGATTCATAACACAGTCGCAGGGTTAGAGCGCGACCACCGCAACGAGTGGACTGTGCCAAGCACCATGCCAGCACCTGACGGCGACGCGAACGCAGCGGAGGCTGAGCGCCCAAGCTGTGCAGCAAAGCACGCACACGTACGAGCTGGGCCTCCTCTTCTCGGGCGTATTCGGCCAACAGCGTGGCTAGCTCGGCATCACGCAAGGTACGCGACAGCACCTGATAGATCGCACAAGCACCGAACTCGGCCAACAGCGCCACGCGCATGTCGTCGAGCAAGGCTTGGTCTACCTTCATTTGAGCGCGCGCACGGAAGCTGTGTCTTCGATGCGCAGGCGCTCATCGTCGTACGCCGAGCGTGCGTGCAAGAGCATCAGGGCTTGCGCTGTTTGTGCCGTCGTCAAACGTCCTAGTTGATCGATGGCCGCTCGCCGCACTCGGTAGCGTGGCGAATCCAACAACGCGTGCAGGCGACGAGCAAGTCCTGCATCGGCTTGCAGATCAGCTGCTAGAGCTGCGATCGCAATGCTGCGCGGAGCATCTTCCTTGGATTCATCCAAGGCATACTGAGCAAGATAAGCGCGCGCTTCGGGCGTGGTCAGGCGGCCAATCGCCGCCATCACGCGCGCTTCGCGCACCCCATGCGGACTGGCCACCGCTAGTTCGCGCTCCAGGTCGATTTGCGTGTAGGCGCCTTGAGCCGCCAACACCTGCACGGCGGCGCCTTCCACCGCCCATGAGGGAGCATCCTGTAGAGCTGCTCGCGCTGCACTCAGCACGCGCGGTTGCGCGGTCTCGCCGAACGCTCCACCCGCCAGTGTTTCAAGGGCCGCCACACGCACCAGCGGCGATGCGTCCGACTGAGCCGCAGCGCACACGGCCTCCAGAGCTGTCGTCGTAACCACTGGGGCCAAGGCTTGCACCAACGCACGACGCACGCGTTCATCCCGCTCCAGCGGCAAACGCTCCAGCAAGGCCACAGCGATCTGCACCTTGAGCGGCTCATTCGTGCCGTCGCGCAACTCTTTGGCCAACACGGCGACGGCTTCGCGCCGACCGTGAGCATCTTTGACCCGCGCGGCCATGGCCAGCAACTCGTCAGCAGTACGGCGATGGCGCAAGTCCATGGGCACCCACGCATGCGGGTCGAGCCGCACCCACAACACCTCGTCAGCCTCAAGCTCAAAGCGCTCGGTCTCCGCGTCAACGGTGAAGCGTTGCACCACGCTGCCTGTGGCGGTGCCCACTTCGATGTCCAGCGGGAAAGCAAAGGCTCTAGGGATGCCTTGGCTGGCGTCCTGTACTTGCTCCAGCTGCACCACCACGCCGCGTTCTGTGCGCTCGTGCTGCGCCACGACCACGGGATGCCCCTTGGCGCGCAGCCACTCGCGCTCAAAACGCAACAAGTCAAGTCCACTTGACACTTCGAAGGAAGCGATCAGGTCCTTGGTCGTCACGGCGCGATTGGTGTGCATACCAGTCCAGCGCCGAATGGCGGAGGTGAACACCTCGTCCCCCATCATCCCGCGCAGCAAGTGCAAGCGGGCCGCACCACCGGGGTAGACATGGCCCGAGAAGAACAGCTCCATCGGCTCGCGCGCCACACCATGGACGATGCCGCGGCGCGGTGTAGAGCCAGAGGCGGCTAGGTACGCCAACTGCGTATCGCGCATGTCGCACAAGAACACATCACGACCGCGCGAACGCTCGGTCCACAAGTGCGTCAAGTAGGTCGCAAAGCCCTCATTCAGCCAGATGTCCGACCACTCTGCGCAGGTCAACAGGTCACCAAACCACTGATGCGCAGCTTCGTGTGCAATCAGGCCTGTAGCCGGTTGATCGGCGCGGCCCTTCTTGTCCAGCAACGCTGTCTCCGTCAGCGTGGTGGCCGAGATGTTCTCCATGCCACCGTAATGGAAGTCATCGACACATGTCTGTGCGTACTTCGCATGCGGGTAACGCACGCCTGTCAGTTCGGAGAAGTACGCGAGGATCTCATCCGTCTCTTCGAAAGCGGGCAGCAGCTCACTCTCCAGCTCGCGCGGTCCCACGAACCACAACGGCGTCGAACCATAGGCACCGGAGGCCTGCGCGAACTCCCCTGCCACCAAAGTCGTCAAGTACGCAGGATGCGGATAAGTCGTGCGCCAGCGCTCAAAGACGGTGCTTGCGGATTCAACGCGCTCGATGCGTTCACCTGCCGCAACGATGGTCCAACCGGCGGGAGCAGTCACCAACAACTCATGTGTCGCACGCTCGAACGGCTCGTCCAAGCACGGGAACCAGCCACGCGATTCATCGCACTCGCCTTGAGTCCACGCTTGCGTGGGCTGCCCCTCGCGCGGTGCGGCCCAATGCAGGCCCGTGCGCGGCATCCCACCGTAGCGCACGCGCACCTCCGTCCACTGGTCGCGCTGCAACGCTTGCGCCAGTTGCACGCGCAAGCGATCGCCTTCGTGCGTGTGAGCCAACACACGCGCGCGCTCATCGCGTACCTCGCGCACTTGCAACCCTTGGAGATCGAGCTCCACCTGTTGCAACCCATCCTGTGTGGGCCACAAGCGCACGCGGCACTCGCCTTCCAAGCTGCGCTCGGCCGGATTGAGGGTCAACTCGATGCGGTAGTGCTCGACATCAAACGCAGGTCTGCGCGCCACGATCTCCCGCGCAGGTCGGAAGGCCGGCGTCGAGGTACAGGCTGCGGCGAGGAGCACGACACCAAGAAGGAGGGGCTTCATCGGCGACGATCCTAGCTAGACTAGGCGCGGCTGCATGGACTTCTTGCTTGAGTGCGTGGGCTTCCCCCCTGACTGGCCGCTGGAACGGCTGGTTGCAGAGGCCGTGGAGAACGGCGAAGGGGCCGTTTGGCGCGGCAAAGCCAGCCACCACCGCAGCCTGCGCCTGAGCGCGGATGTGCAGGTCTTGGTGGAGCGCGACGCCAAGGGCCATTGGCATACGCTGCCGCTGTGCGCCACACCGCACCGCCTGCGCGTGGCGGTCGAGCGGCGCATGCGCACGGCAGACACGCGATTTGACACGGCGATTGGTGGCTGGGTTGCGCCCGAATGGGGCGCAGAGCCCAGCACCGACCCGCGCGGCGCTTGGCCCATCGCTGCGAGCTTGGTGGACGCGCGCAAGTTGCCAACGCGCTTGCCTAAGGGCCATGTCTTGGCACTAGAGGCATGTGCTTTGGCGCTGGACCTCTCGTATGTGGGTGACGACGCGCACTGCACCCATACCGAGGCACTCGGCAACGAACGCGGCGCGTGGCTTGAACCTTTGGGAGGAGCCGACTCGCCTGTGGGCGCGATGGAGCTGTCGGCGCGCGTGTCACGCATCCTGCGCGAGACGAATCCGCTGACCCACGAAGCCTATGAAGTGCTCGAGCTTGACTGCCCGGCGCGCCCGGTGCGCGCCCTCGTCAGCCAATGGCAGCGCGAGCAGGATGAGTTGCCGCGCATTGAGGTAGGCGCCCGCATTGAAGGCGTGTTCCTCTTCGTAGGCCGCGTGTGCGGTGGCTTGCCAGGGCCGCAAGCCAAAGCGCGCGGTGCGTTCGGCTAGCGCTCGACCACACGCCACTCAGGAGCCAGTGCGCGAAGCTGATCATTCGTCATCAGCATCGTCGAGGAGACCAGCAGCACATCGTGCTCGCCTCGGCGTTCGATCAGGACACTCTTAGGGGCCATGCCCACCGCATCGGCCTTAGCCACCAGATGCGCACGCGCCGCCTCCGCGAACTCATCCGCATCCTTAGGGCTGTCCCAGCGGCTGGCTAACACGAGAGCCTCACCGCTCTTATCCGGTGCCGACAACCACAGCACACGGTCACCATCCCAACCTGTGGCCGCGGCGTTGGTGTACTCCACGCCCAAGATGCTCGTAGGATTCGACACATCCAAGCCCGTGCGCTTGCTCGGCGGCGTCGTCAGCAACGCCAACATCATCTCGCCGTACACATCGGTACCGCCCACGGACCAACCTGCAGGTGCATCAGCAAACGCAAGGCGCACCGGCTCATCACGCCGCGCCTCATCCCAGTAGCGCTCGGGATGCAGCACTTGTTCCGTCGAGCGCGGTGGCGTGCGCAACGCGAGGTCTAGATCGGCGGGCTTGGGCTTGGCCATCAGCAGATTGAGACCACCTTGGCGCACCAAGAAGCCTTCCCCGCGCAGGTAGCTGCCGACCAGCGGCTTCCAGATGTACGGGGGCGCAGCAGCAAGCTCAGGTCCACCCAAGGACTGCGCCTTGGCTAGGTCGGCCGGGTCGACCTGAGCGCGATTGGCCAAGAACCATTGGTTCATCGTCGAGGTACCCGAGCCTTCCACCACACAGCGCCACGCAAGCTCGGCATCCGTCTCTTCGTTGCAGCGCTTGGCATAGGCATCGAGGTCATACAGCTGGTCATCAAGCGCGTGCGCCAGCTCATGCGCCAAGATGACCTTGGCCACACCGCCCGAGAAGCCGCTCATCAAGTAGAAGGTGTCGGAAGCCGGGTCATAGAAGCCGCCGACCTGCTTCTCGAGGATGCCCATGAGCACCTGCTCCAAGTTCATGTCGCCGGGCACCAGGCCCAAGAGGGCGGCCACGGCTTGGTCGCGCGCCATGCGGCCAGCACTGCTGGTCTCCAATTGGCGCTTCTTGGCGTACGCCAAGAACTCCGCTTGTCCGGCCAGCTTGACAGTGACGGGCTTGGGGAACTTGGTGCCCCGCAGTGCTTCCACCTGTGCTTGCACCTCGGCGGAGACCGCCTGAAGGCGCGCTTGATCCAGCTCTGCGGCCGGCGTGGTGGTGGGATTCTGAAGGAGTAGTTGGGTAGCGAGGAGGAGTGCGTACATGGTGCGGGTCGCGCAGCGCGGCTGCGAGGCGTACCATGCTACGCAGTGGCGAGCGCTTCCCGTAGCGCCACCACTGCAAGGCTTGCGCAACATCTGCCCCCCCCTCCCGCGCGTCATCGCCACCATGTGCCTGCTGACAGGCCTCATGGGGAGCTGTGGCCGTGGCCCTGACTGGGCTGCGCTTCAAGCGCCGACCACGCCACGCGATACGAACGACATCGTGGTCGGTGCGTTTGGGGACTTGCAAGGCGAAGGCGGCACGCGCCTGCGCGCCATGAACGCCGAACTTGCGCGCTTCAACGCATTGGGCGGTGCGCGCGGGCGCGCGGTGCGATTGCTCGCCTATGACGATCAAGGGCGTCCCGAAGGGATGGCTACGGCGCTGGAACGACTCGTGTACAGCGACAAGGTCGTTGCGCTTGTGCCCCTGCATGGCATGGAGCGCGCCGCAGCAGCAGCGAGCCACGCCTCCGGCACGCCGCTACTTGCCTTGTCAAAAGATCCTGACAGCAGCGCCAGCGCCATGGCGCAGGAGTTGGGAGCTTGGTTGACGCGCACCAAAACCTATGACAAGGCCGATCTCCTAGCCTCCATCGCTGGCCCACCGCCCTTGCCTGACTACAGCATCAAGCCACCGCCCAAAGCCCCCTAATCCAGCACCTCTACCCAGCGACATGAACGACCAAGCCTCGCTACGCCCCTCTCTGTGGCTGTCACTGATCCCTGTGATCGCCTTGGTGAGCCTGTTGGTGCTGAACGTCCGCATGTTTGATTCTGCGGACAATCAAGTCCCTCTTGCGATCGCGACGGCGATTGCTGCGGCGATCGCCGTGTGGGGCCTGAAAATGCCATGGGAAGAGCTCGAAAAAGCGATGTTCCGCTCGATCGGTCAGGCGATGCAAGCCATCGTCATCTTGGCCATCGTCGGCATGTTGATCGGCGCGTGGATCCAAGCTGGCGTGGTACCGGCCCTGATCGTGTGGGGCTTGGACTTGATTTCGCCAGCGGTCTTCCTTGTGACCGCGTGCTTGGTGTGTTGCGTGGTATCGCTCGCCTCGGGCAGCTCATGGACTACAGCCGGCACAGTAGGCGTAGCACTCATGGGCGTCGGCACCACGATGGGCATCTCGCCTGGCATGGTCGCGGGAGCGATCGTCTCCGGATCGTACTTCGGCGACAAGATGTCACCTCTTTCGGACACCACCAATCTCGCGCCGGCAATGGCGGGCTCTACCTTGATGGAGCACATCCGTCACATGGTCTGGACCGTGACCCCTGCACTGCTGTTGGCTTTGGGAGCCTACGCGGTGCTGGGTCTCGACGCACATGCACAAGATGCCGAGTCCATGTCGCGCGTCGTGGGTGTGACGCAAACCTTGCGCGAGAGCTTCACCATCACCCCGTGGTTGCTGCTGCCGCCGGTGTTGGTCTTGGCGCTCGTGATCCTCAAGAAGCCCGCGATTCCGGCTCTGTTCTTCGGCACCATCACGGCCGTGCTCCTCGGCTTGTGGCTGCAACCGCAAGGAGAAGCTGGCCTCGTCGCCGAGCTCAAGAGCTACTTCGGCGTGCTCTGGGGCGGATACGAGCGCGCCTTCGGCAGCAGCGAAGCCCAGCAAGCCGTGGAAGGCCTGCTGTCCGGCAAGGGCGGCATGAAGGCCATGATGGCCACGATCGCGATCGTGTTCTGCTCGCTGTCCTTTGGCGGAGTGATGGAACGAAGCGGCATGCTCGGCACCATCGCCAACTCGATCCTCTCGTTGGTGCGTGGCACCGGTTCGCTCGTTGCTGCGACCATCGTCACGTGCTTCGGCACGAATGTGCTGACCTCGGACCAGTACATGGCCATCGTGGTGCCGGGGCGCATGTTCCGCTCGGCCTTCTTGAAGGCGCGCCTGCATCCCAAGAACCTGTCGCGGTGCTTGGAAGACTCGGGCACGGTGACCAGTCCGTTGGTGCCTTGGAACACTTGCGGTGTACAGATGGCGACGGTGCTCGGTGTCTCGACCATGGCCTATGCGCCGTGGGCCATCCTCAACTGGGCTTGCCCGCTGGTGTCGATCGCGTATGGCTTCCTCAACATCTCGATGGAGCGCATCAGTGACGAGGACGCGCGTCGCCGCGAAGCCGAAGGCTAGGCGCGCGATCTACTCCTTGTCAGGTATTTTTGCCTGCCCAGCGTTGCCCTATAGGTGAACGCAGGGCTAGGCTTCCTCCCCATGAGCCAAAAACAAGAATGGGGCAGCCGCCTCGGCGTGATCCTCGCCGTCGCGGGCTCCGCGGTCGGACTAGGCAACTTCCTGCGCTTCCCGGGGCAGGCGGCCGACAACGGCGGTGGCGCGTTCATGATCCCCTACTTCGCGGCGCTCATCTTCCTCGGCATCCCGATTGGATGGGCCGAGTGGACGATGGGCCGCTATGGTGGTCGCAAGGGCTTCCACTCAGCACCTGCGATCATGGGAGCGGTGGGCAAGGGCTCTGTGTTCCGTTATCTCGGCATCATCGGGGTGCTCATCCCTCTGGCAGTCAGCTTCTACTATGTGTTCATCGAAGCATGGTGCCTCGGCTATGCGATCGAGTACCTCAAGGCGATGATGGGCAGCGCACCGGCGCTGGGCATCGACCCCGACACCAGCAATGAAGCCCAAACGGCTGCTGCGAAGAGCTTCTTTGCCTCAACTGCAGGCACGGCGGGTCACGGTTCGCTGTTCGAAGGCGGGCTTGCGCCGATTGTGTGGGTCTTCCTTGGCGTCTTCGCCATCAACATCTGGCTCGTGATCCGCGGCTTGTCAGGCGGCATCGAGACCTTTTGCAAGTGGGCCATGCCGGCCATGGCGGTGTGCGCGCTGTTCGTGCTGGTGCGCGTGCTGACGCTCGATTCCCACGGTGACGACCGCTCTGTCTCCGCCGGGCTTGGCTACATGTGGAACCCTGACTGGAACGCGCTCGCCAATCCAAAGACCTGGATCGCGGCGGCCGGACAGATCTTCTTCAGCCTGTCGGTCGGCTTCGGCGTGATCATCAACTACGCCTCGTACATGAAGAAGAAGGACGACCTGGTC
>Ga0255088_1000661_pt1 | contig 14898 bp, 13 predicted proteins | sample Colum_Miss_RepB__2_FD_188587 | JGI IMG/M metagenome (GOLD analysis project Ga0255088, IMG submission 188587) | Freshwater microbial communities from Columbia River, Oregon, United States - Colum_Miss_RepB_8d | ecosystem: Environmental > Aquatic > Freshwater > River | place: USA: Oregon...
TGACAGGTGGGAGAATAGTTTAATTACTATCAAATAAACCTATTGAATATGTGGGGCTTTAGAGTCAAAATTTATTCATGAATAATTTAAATTATCAGTGGCCATTTATTGGGATAGTCTTGGCAGCGCTTTTTTTTATCTATCTCGGGTTCAAAAGGCGGGTAGGATTGTTTTCTCTTTCCGGCTGGTTTGCTCTCTTGTTACCTCTTTATATGGTTCATCAGTTTGAGGAGCATGGCATAGATTTATTTGGGCAAAGATTTGCGTTTCAGTCTTACTTCTGTAACGTCATTGGATTTTATGGAGATTTGTTGAGTTGTCCTGCGACCCCAGAGTTCATAATAGCAGTTAATGTGGGAACTGTATGGATCTTGGGTACTTTTTCCTGGCTCCTGGGAGTTAAGCGTCCCTTTTTAGGAGCCTCAATGGCAGCGCTTTTGTTTGTTAACGGCTGGGTTCACTTTGGATCGACATTGTATCATTTGAGCTATAACCCAGGGGTGGCTACTTCTGTGCTTCTGTTTCTTCCCGTCTCTACTTGGGTGTTTTATCTATGTATAAAAGATAAAGTTTTAAGTTATTTTCAGCTCGCAGTAGCCCTTTTTTGTGGAGTTCTCATTCACCTTGTATTGATTGGTTCTCTGAGAGCCTTTCAAGCAGGGTTAATTCATCACAGCGTGCTTTTATGGATTCAGATTCTCAACGCAGCGTTCCCAGTGGCTCTAGCTTACCTTATGCCTAGGGTGAGTACTGATTTTTCAGCACTCAAAGGCAATGCTTCCTGTTAGGGTGTATAGGTTTTAGGGTTCGCAGTTAAGAAATCAGCTTTATAGAGGATCTTGCTCCGTTAGTAGTGTAGTTAGTTAAGGATTGGGTTTTCTTTTGTTGTTTCTTTGTTTAGCTTTTTTTAGGATGCTCCTATGAAAATTAACGCGATTGTGGCCATGTCTCAGAATCGAGTGATCGGACGTGAGAACCAGATTCCCTGGCACCTCCCTGAGGATTTAAAGCGATTTAAAAAGATCACCATGGGATGTCCTATCATTATGGGAAGAAAGACGTATGAGTCGATAGGGCGGTTGCTTCCTGGGCGTGTCAACTGCATCATCACAAGGCAAAAGGGTTTAGAGATCAGTGGTGCTGTCGTCGTGGGTTCCTGGCAAGAGGCCAAGGATTATTTTGCCAAAACAGCGCAAGAAGTTTTTGTTATCGGGGGAGCCGAAATTTATCGAATGGCTCTGGCTGATATTAAAAAGCTTTACTTGACTTTGATTCATGAAGAGTTTGTAGGAGATGTTTTTTTTCCAGAGTTTTCCTGGAGCGAGTTTAAGGAGATTTCTCGTGAAGACGTTTCATTACCCATCTCACACAGCTATCTCGTTTTGGAGAGAGTTGGACCAGATTTAGTATAGCTGAGAAGGTCAAAGTTTCAGTCTATTTTGGCTAATTGTTAACGAAAAAAGGCCTCTGAAGGTGATTCAGAGGCCTTTTTGTTTATTTGTGATTTTGGTTTTCGTTACTTCACATCTTATCTGATCCAGAGTGTTCTAGGAGCTGGAGTGCTGCTCGAACAAACTTTTTCCGATTTGCGGGCGAAGCGGTTTGGTATTTTTGAATGACTTCTTGAAGCTGACCATCTTTAGCAGCAAAGGCTACAGCAGAGGCTGTACCTGCCATCTTGCTTAAAACTAAAGGCTTCGCAGTCTTTTTACCGCGGGAGGTAGTTACAAAACTCTTAAAGTCAGAGCGAATCGACAGATTGGCTACCTGTAGATCTTCAACTGGAATCTTCAAGACCGATGCAAGGAGGTCTACTTTTTCCCAAGGTAAAGGAGCACGACCGTGCTCAATGTTAGAAACGAATTGCACAGAGCACTGACACGCTTTAGCAACATCAAGGAGACCAAGTCCCTTTTGAAGTCGATGAGAGCGGATCAAATCTCCGAGCGGGCCAAACGAACGGTTGTCGCGAGAGCGACCTTTTGGACGTCCACGGTTCATAATGGAACATTTCTCTAACGTGTATTTTTAAAATTCACAAGGAAAAATAAATTATGAAATACCGATTTTTAAAGATGATATGTTTATTTTTTAATTTTAAGACGAGCGAACACAAGAGTAATCAAATCATAGCTTAAGTGCTTGGAGTCGACAACAAAGAATTTGATTTTGGCTCAAGGTTTTTCCCGTCAAAAAATTAGAAATTGAGTAGATCAAAAATAAAATGAGGATGAAAGTCCTCACCTTCATGAACCTTTTTTTCTGCAGTTTGTAGGTTGTTAGGATAGAAAAATTAGCCTTATTTAAAATAAAATTTGAGAGAAGGCTGCTTTCTGATCTCAGGTCAAAAAGTAAAAAGGAACTTCTTTTGTCTTAATTTCCCTCGTGATTCGAACGAAGTTCTCTAAGGCTTCTCCTCCTTTTTCAATTGAAGGTAAAAACCGAGTTTATTACCTCATCCTGTAATCAACAAAAAAGAAACTCTGTTAGGTAGGCTTCGCGAGCCAGGCACTTCCGTTCAAAGTAAGCCATAAGGTTTAGGTCAAACAAGGACTTTGGGGGGACTCAGATGTCGGGATGACGTTTCAGTTTTTCAGAAATAGAAGGAAGATCGTTTAAAGAATAGGTTTTTTCGGATGAGCGTCAGCCTGGAAAGGGAGAGGGATTAAAGTGCTCAGGGGAAAATTATGAACTTCTTATAAGTGACAGTAAATTTAACGATTCATAGGGATGAGCCGAATCCTAGAGTTTCACTTTTGAGAATTGAGATTGTTTAAAAGCATAGTTAAAGTGGAGGCATGAGTAGGCCTCCTCTAGAGTCGTGTGCTCTTTGAGTGAGCCTACTCAAGGCGAGTATTTAGCTCGTCGAGCGTTGTCCCCGAGATGCAGCTCCACCTTTTCTTCCAATCTTAGCCATGTGTTCACGATTCTTTGAAACACTCTGACCGCCTTTTCTTCCTATCTCAGCCATATGCTGCTTATTGCGAGAAACGGCCAGCCCACCTTTACGTGCGACCTCTCTGCGGGTTTGAGGATCCATTGCTGCAGTTCCTCTTGCCCGAGATTTTCGCTCATGTGGTTGTTGTGCAGGAGCTGAAAACGATGGGGGTAGAGAGGCTGTAGGTGGATTACTTGCTAAGACTCTAGGAGGGGCTGTAGGTGCGGTGCTAGGAGTAGGCTCTATTTGAGTTGTGGGTTGAACTGGTTTTTGGGTAAGAGGTTCTCTTTGAGTTAGAGATTCTCCTTCGGGAGTATAGGTGTTTAAGGTTTCCGAGCCGGCATGCTCTCCTAGAGAAGTAGGCTTTTGTTTTTCTCGCTCCTCATGATTTGACATTTGACCTCCAATCGGTGTGCAAAAATAGGTTCGAAAATAGATTCAATAATCTTCGTGTTGGATGATTCCTATGCTGGATATGCTTTCTTGGGACTGCAAGCTGCATTCCGTGATGCGGGGCTGCCTGGCTTAAGTCTTGAAGTCTCTCTTTGTATGAAAGTCATTTCTAGTCATCCGACAACAGAAGATCCTGATTTGGCTGAGCGCTTTGATCGTGTCTTAGGAGATGTAGTTCAGGCACTTGAAGAAGAGGGGCTGAAGTACGTATTCATTGGAGGAATTGCATCGGGAGGATTGGGCCGTCCACGAACGACCCATGACATTGATATTTTCGTGATGCCTGAGGAGTCAGAGCTTACCCTGAGAGCATTAGAAAAGAGAGGGTTTAGAACCGAGCGAACTGACCCTCATTGGCTTTATAAAGCATTCAAAGAAGATATCTTAGTGGATGTGATTTTTAAATCCAAAGGGGAGATCTATCTTGATTCTGAAATGTACCAGCGAATCACATTGGCTGAATTTAGAGGTCGGCGCCTTCGTCTTGTTTCTCCAGAGGATTTGGTCATTATCAAAGCAGCTGCTCACAGTGAATTAACTCCTAGTCACTGGCACGATGCTATTGCCTTGCTCTCTTATGCAACCTTGGATTGGAAATATCTTCTCAAGAGAGCGCGAAGAGCTCCTCGAAGGATATTGAGTCTCCTCCTCTACGCTCAATCCAATGATATCTGGGTACCCAACTCAGTCATCGAGGAGTTGTATTGTGATCTATTTGAAGCTTCTTCTGTGCGTGCAGGTCACCAGTCTAGGCGGGAGTCAACTCGGTGGAGTGAAAAATTAGGAACAACTCAGACAGCTAAAAAGGAAATTAGAGAGCAAGAGCTGTTGAGGAATCGAAAAACTCCATCTCAGATAAAGTTTTTAAATCAGAAGTGGGATCCTCACTATGCAATGGCTCATCTCAAAGAACAGCTCGCTAATGACCCTCGTTTAAATGAGCTCGATATTCAGGTAGAGAGGCAAGAGAATCGAATTTTACTGAGAGGGGAGGTCGCTCAAAGAGAGCGCAGGGAAGTTGTTGAAGAGATTGCAAGAGAAGTACTGCCTGGCGTTCCTATTGAGAATCAAATTCAAGTGTCGCGATTTCAGGGTCCTTTTAGTGTTGAGGAGATCCAGTGATTCGAATTGCAGCCGTGGGAGATGTGCATTACGGAAAAAACTCAAAAGATCGATTGAGGTATCACCTTGAGCAGCTCAAGGATTGTGCTGATCTCTTTCTAATAGCAGGTGATCTTACCCAGTCAGGACGCTTAGAGGAGGCAAAAGTACTTGCTCAAGATCTCAGCTACTCAGAAGTTCCTGTCGTTGTTGTGCTAGGTAACCACGATTACCATAATAACGAGCAACTTGAGATTTTAAGCTTGTTTCAGGATTATGGAGTCATTGCGCTGGAGGGGCAGTCTGTTACACTTGAGGTCGGATCGAAAACTGTCGGAGTGATGGGTTTAAAAGGGTTTGGTGGAGGGTTTGTTGGAGCGTGTATTTCTGAATTTGGAGAACCTGAAACCAAGGCCTTTGCGCGTCATTGCAAAGAGCAAGCAGATATTCTGAGAAAAGGTCTCGAGAGTCTCAATACAGACTATAAATTTGCGCTCACTCACTTTTCTCCTGTCGAGTCTACGCTCTTGGGCGAGAAAAAGGAAATTTACCCATTCCTAGGGAGCTATCTCTTGGCTGAGGCAATTGACTCAGTGCCAGTAACGGCAGCCTTTCATGGTCATGCCCATTTGGGTGTAGAGAAAGGTGAAACCGCAAGAGGTGTTCCTGTAAGAAACGTGGCACAAAGTGTAATTAAAAACGCATACAAGGTTTACCACTTTCAACCCCCTGACGCGAGGCCAGGCTAGACTTGCTGATCACACTCATTAGTGGAACTCAAAAGATTTGGGTTTTTGGGAAAGGTAGTACTCGTAGTTCCCTTCATAGATTTTCAGTTCGCCATGATTCACTTCAAATACACGATTGGCAATAGATTTGAGGAAGTGTCGATCGTGGCTCACTAAAAGAACCGTTCCATCGTATTCTTGAATCGCCTTGAGGAGTACTTCTCGTGATCGAATGTCGAGATGGTTCGTGGGTTCATCCAAAATCAAAAGATTCATCGGTGTTGCCAGAAGGGTTGCTATTACGACTCTACTCTTTTCCCCTCCGGATAGTACGGAGATCTTCTTGTAAACATCGTCTCCGCTAAATGCAAAAGCTCCCAAGAGGTTTCGAACGTATCCAATAGTAGCATCAGGGATTCGGTCATGTACTTCATCAAAGATCGTTTTATCGGCATGAAGGACATCGAGTGAGTATTGTGAAAAGTATCCAATTCTCACGTTAGCCCCTATGCCCACAGTTCCTACGGTGGGTTCAGTTTGTCCGCAGATGGTTTTGAGGAGTGTAGATTTCCCGGCTCCATTCACACCTACAACTGCGATCTTATCAAGGCGTTTGACCATGCCATTGACATTTTCAAAGACTTTCTTGATTTGACCGGTTTGTTGAACCCAGGTTTTTCCTAAACCATCAAGCTTAACAACGTCATTTCCACTTCGAGGCGGTGTTGGGAACTCGAAGCGAATAGTTTTTTCTTCCGCAGGAATCTCAATTCGTTCAATTTTTTCAAGCTTTTTTACTCGAGATTGGACTTGTGCTGCATGAGAAGCTCTTGCAGCAAATCTTGCAATAAATTCTTCTTCCTTGGCTAACATATCTTGTTGTTTCTGATGAGCAGCAAGGAGTTGTTCTTTTCGAATTTCTTTTTCTCTGAGGTAGAACTCATAATTTCCACTGTAAGTGGTGATGGATTTATGAGCAACCTCAACGATTCGAGAAACGATTCGATTCATGAACTCACGATCATGGCTCGTCATCACAAGTGAACCTTGGTACTGAACCAGCCACTCTTCTAACCAAAGGATCGATTCCATATCTAAGTGGTTGGTAGGTTCGTCCATGAGGAGGACTTCTGGATTGAGTGTGAGAATACGGGCAAGAGCAATTCTCATCTTCCATCCACCACTGAAGCTCTCTACAGGCCGATCGTAGTCTCCAGGGCCAATTCCTAAACCAGTAAGAATCGCCTTAGCTCTGGAGTCCAGGTCATAGCCACCGCGCTGTTCGAATTCAAGCTGAGTTTCTCCGTATTTTTCCAAGAGGGCAGCCATGGCATCATCACTGATGGGATGAACGGCTGAGTCTTCGAGTTGTTTTTCATAGAGCTCAAGCTTTTGAGCTAGTTCTGATACTTTTCCAGCTCCTGCTTTGACTTCCTCTAAAGCAGTTCGATTTTTCATCTCTCCAACATCTTGAGAGAAATATCCAATGACAAGCTTATCGGCAATATTGATAGCTCCAGAATCAATTACCTCTTCGCCTACAATTAGGCGAAAAAGGGTGGATTTGCCCGCTCCATTAGGACCAACTAATCCAATCTTGTCACCAGGACGAACTTGGAAGCTGGCGTTCTTGTATAGGATATGGGAACCATATTGCTTGGAGATATCAGTAAAATGAATCATGTGTGGCCATAGATATACTCATTCTGTGAATTTCAGTCAATTCATGGTAGGCTGAAGAGAATCTTTTAAAAAAATAAACCCGTTTAGTGAAGAGTCTATGGCACCTCGGTCTGGAAAATCTGATTCCCAAGAGTATTACCTATTAAATTCTGAGCATACCGACCCTAAACGGCTCAAAAAAGAGCGTGAAAAGGCACGTCAATTGAAAAAGTCTCAATGGTGGTTAAGTTTAATCAACAAAGGGATTTGTCATTACTGCCAGAAATCTTTTAAGCCTTCATTATTGACCATGGATCATGTGGTGCCTCTTGCTCGAGGTGGAAGGACTCAGCCTGGAAATGTGGTGCCTTGCTGTCCAGATTGTAACCGAAACAAGAAATTAGATACGCCAGTAGATCAGCTTTTAAGACAACTCCAACAAGAAAAGAAACATAATGACGATGATCAAGACGGATCTTAAAGCACAAGATGGTTTTTTCTTTGAACTTACTCCAGATCGAGTGCTTGATGCTGTGGAGACATCTGGACTCAGATGCACGGGAAGATGCTTTACTCTCAATAGCTTTGAAAATCGTGTGTACGATGTCGAGCTTGAGCTTGAGGATGATTCTCCCACACAAAAGAGTGCGTACCATCAAAATCGACGAGTGGTGAAATTTTATCGTCCCGGGCGGTGGTCTAAGAGTCAAATTTTAGAAGAGCATGAGTTCTTAGGGCAACTCCAAGATAGGGAGATTCCTGCAATAGCTCCTTTAGTTTTTCCTAGGGGTGGGACGCTTCAGAACACAAAAGATAGCCAGATTCATTTCGCTCTATTTCCAAAGGTCGGCGGTCGAGCGCCAGATGAGCTGAGTGATGAGCAGCTTTTACGTGTTGGGAGGCTCCTTGGGCGAATCCACGCAGTGGGTGCTTCTCAACCTGCTCATGATCGAGTGAAATTAGATCCCCAAAGTTACGGAGTGAAAAATCTTGAGTTTCTTTTGAGTGGCAATTGGATCCCTCTTGAATTTCAGGGGCGATACCAACGTGCGGTTGAACAGATTTGCACACTGAGTCAAGCTTGGTTTGATCAGGCTCAGACCCAAAGAATTCACGGTGATTGTCACTTAGGCAATCTGATGTGGAATGATTGGGGCCCATTTTTTCTAGATTTTGATGATATGGTGATCGGCCCACCCGTTCAAGATGTCTGGTTACTCGTTCCAGGAAGGGATTCAGAAGCTATTCGTCAGCGAGAGATCCTTCTTGAGGGTTATCGGCAGATGAGAGATTTTGATGAGTCAAGCTTACGACTCATTGAGTCATTGCGTGCGCTGAGATACATTCACTATACGGCCTGGATTGCGCGAAGATGGAGTGATCCTGCTTTTCCTCAAGCCTTTCCTCATTTCGGATCACATCAATATTGGAATAAAGAAGTTGAAGACCTAGAAAGTCAGCTAGAGTGGATCAAGGAGATCAAACGACCATGATTTTTAGGATTGCTCTGGGTTTGAGTCTTTTTGTGGGAGTTGTCTTAGCAGGAGAAACTGTTCAAGTCTCTTCGTATCGCCCGAGTTTTCCGTCATGTGATCCAGTGACTGAGATTGATGTTTCGTCCCAGATTGGGGAGCCAACTCCACAGTTTTGTGCTCAGTGGAATCCTGATTTTCTGTCAAATCATTATCAGTGTTGCAGTTCAATGCCTGCACGAGGTAGGCACGGTAAGGCGAGAAGTCGAGGTCAAGCTTGTTCAAAAACTCGTGTTTCTCAGGGATTCTGCGCTGAGATGACTCTAGAGCAGAAGATGTATACTCAAGCTGCTCAATCCGGTGAGTTGGGTGATATTCTTGAGCTCATCCAAAAAGAAAGGGGAGCTAAAGGGCAGCAGGCTTTTTGTACCGTGAATAACGGTTTTTTGGCGAATGGTAGGAGAATTATACCCAACTCTCAAAACAGAATTTTAATTCAAACGCCAGAGCATTGTGTAAATTTTGGAACAGATTCCATGGTGGGGATGTTGGAGTGGCTGGGGCGCGAGGTGGGGAAGAAATTTTCTGATGAGGTCTACTCTGGGGCTCATATCCTTGTAGGCGATGTTTCTGGTCCTAGAGGAGGTTGTCTCTTCGGAAAAACAGGAGCAAGACGTCATGCTTCACACACCAACGGTCAGGACGCTGATGTTGGGTTTCTCTCCATCAAGCTCGGGCAAGCATCTCCTACACTTTTCCATACAAGATTTGATCTTGAAACGAATTGGTGGTTTCTTAAGCGCGTATTTCAAAACCCATTTGCCTGTATCAAAGTCGTATTTTTGGATCGAAGACACATTCATAAACTCTCTGTTTTTGCTAAGAACGATCCCGAATGGAAGTCTTATCAAAGATTTATTCGCCATATGCCTGGCCACTCCAATCATTTTCATTTTAGAGTCGGCCATGGGCCTGGGCCTGTAGGTTGTGGGCCAAATGCTCATCCTGAATTAGAGTTCGAAGATGATTCCGAGGGAGGAGAGGCCTCCGAGTTAATCATTCTCGATGAACTGGACCGTTTAAAGGCTCGCTAGAGGCCAGTTAAAGTCTCTATGCTAAGGAGCTTTTTGAGTTCTTTTTCAGAGAGAAGCTTTTTTTTACGAATAAGTTCAATCACAGAAACCCCCTGATCTAGAGACTCTTGAACGAGGAGTGCTACCTTTTCATACCCTAGCTTGGGGTTCAATGCGGTAGCTACTTGGGGGGTGCTCTCAAAGTATTTGTGAAGTTTCGATACATTAGGCTCTAGACCCTCAAAACAACGATGAGTGAGAGTATGAGTGGCATGAGTCGCTACGGTTGTTGCTTCTAAAAGGGAATAGGCCATCATGGGCATCATGACGTTTAACTCAAGTTGTCCAGCTTGAGTACAGTAGGTCGTCGTCTGGTCGTAGCCTAATACCGAGTACCAAGTTTGATTCGCCATTTCGAGAATGGAAGGATTCACTTTTCCAGGCATGATGCTGCTTCCAGGTTGTACTGCAGGTAGAAGAATTTCGGAAAGTCCAGTGAAAGGTCCGGAGGCAAGTAATCTCAAATCATTACAGATTCGGGTCATCTCAATGGCGCAGATCCTGAGCATGGATGAGTAAAAAAGGATTGCAGCTTGCGATTGCATGGATTCGATGAGGTTTTCCGTTGAATAAAGTGGTTCTCCCGTAATGTTTTCTAATTCAGTTACGATGCGCTTGGGATAGCTCTTGGGTACATTTAGACCCGTTCCAGCTGCACTTCCTCCAATTCCCAAGTCTCTTAGAGCGTCTCGTCCTAGCTCGATCCAATCTGCACATTTTTTGAGAGTGAGGCTATAAGCGAAAAATTCTTGCCCAAGAGTCATGGGCACTGCATCTTGCAAATGTGTTCGTGCTGATTTAGGAAGTTTTTCCCATTTTTTTGCTTTTTTGCTCAAAACAGCGGAGGCTTGTTGAAGAGACTGGGTCAAGGATTCAGAAGCTTCAAGGAGGGCAAGCCTGGATGCTGTTGGAAAAGTGTCATTCGTTGATTGAGAGCAGTTCACATGATCATTGGGGTGGATGGGGGTATTGCTCCCCAGAGGTGAGCCTGCCGATTCATTGGCTACATTGGCGATCACCTCATTGATGTTCATGTTTTGGCTTGTTCCAGCGCCTGCTTGATAGGGGTCAATTGGGAAGTGCAGATGCCACTGTTCCTCTGGAATTTCTAGAAGTTTTTTGACGGCTTTTTTGATGAGCTTTGAGTGTTTGCCCTCTAGCACTCCACAGTGCTCATTGGCCACAGCTGCAGCCCATTTAATCCTCAAGTAAGCACGAATCAAAGCAGGATGAGCCGTTCTTTTTGAAATGGGATAGTTTTCAATTGCCCTTTGAGTTTGTGCCCCAAAAAGAGCTGAGGCTGGGACTTTAATATTTCCTAAAGAGTCTTTTTCTATGCGGTATTGAGTCATAAAGGTTATTTCCTGAGTGAAAATATATAGAGTTTTGGCTTTAAATATGCAAAAACTTTAGCCCGGTGTCGAGACTAATTATTCGGGGGTTAATACATGCGAGTCTTAGTCGTTGAAGATGATCTCTCCATTCGGGAAACCTTAGGAATGGTTCTAGAGTCTTTTGCTTATCAAGCCGATCTTATGGAAAATGGGGAACGGGCTTTGGAGTACCTCTCCCAGACCTGGCCAGATGTGATGCTTTTAGATCTAACCCTTCCTGGAACTAATGGAGAGGACATCTATACTGATATTCTGAAGAGATTTGGAAAAGTTCCCCCGACCATTGTTCTGTCGGCGGCTCATCAGGGAAAGCTGCGAGCTCAAGACCTTCCGGGAGCGTTATTCTTGAGTAAGCCCTATACGATAGAGGATTTAGAGCAGTTGATTGAAACAGCTATTGCGACTCCAGGTGCAGCATAGTCTGAGTTTCGGTCGCGCACGATTTTGTCATCTCATCCAGATTCTTCCAGGTTGCTTTGGGAGTTCAATTTTTCCCCAGTTCGTTGCCTTTCCCGTGGCCAAATGTTAGAAATACGCCATGGCAGCTAAAAGGACGAATCGTACGCATACTTGTGGAGAATTACGTAGTCAGCAATTAGATCAAGAAGTCAGCCTTTGTGGTTGGGTATCTAAGAGAAGAGACCATGGCGGACTTATTTTTGCAGACTTAAGGGATCGCTACGGGGTCACTCAGATTGTTTTTGATCCTGCGCTGAATGCCGGTGCAGAAGCTCATACCTTAGCTGGGAAGCTACGAAGTGAGTTTGTGATCTGGTGTAAGGGCAAGGTGAGGCGGCGCCCGGAAGGAATGACGAATTCAAAGTTAGCAACTGGAGAAATTGAAGTTGCTTGTCATGACCTAGTGATCCTCTCTGAGGCCAAGACCCCTCCATTTCTTATTGAAGATGAGATTGATTCTGCTGAAACCCTGAGGCTCAAGTATCGTTATTTAGATCTAAGGCGTCCTGTTCTTCAGAAAAACCTTTTGGTTCGTCATCGAATGCTTTCTATCGTGAGAAATCACTTGGATCAGAATCAATTCGTTGAGGTAGAAACACCAATTTTATATAAGTCTACTCCAGAGGGAGCACGAGACTTTATTGTTCCAAGTCGCCTCAATCCAGGCACGTTCTATGCTCTTCCTCAGTCCCCTCAAACCCTGAAACAGCTTTTGATGATTAGTGGGATGGATCGTTATTATCAGGTTGCTCGTTGTTTCAGAGATGAGGATTTAAGAGCCGATCGTCAGCCCGAGTTTTCTCAGATTGATATCGAAACCTCCTTTTTAGATGAAGAAGCATTTTTCCCAATTCTAGAGTCCATGGTAGCCAAGCTCTGGAAGGAGATCTTAGGTCAGGAGATTCAGACGCCATTTCCAAGAATGCCTTACTCTGAGGCCATGAATCGATTTGGTAGTGATAAGCCTGATGTGCGATTTGGGTTGGAGCTCAATGATTTATCCGAGCTCTTTCGAGGGAGTGCATTTCAAGTCTTTCAAGCTGCACTGACTGAGAATCGTTATGGAAGGAAGGGCTCGATTCGAGGCATTTTAGTCAAGGGACAGGCCGATAAGTTTTCTCGTAAAGACCTGGATGATTTGTCTGCAACCGCAGTGAGCTATGGGGCAAAGGGATTACTTTGGATTAAGGTTCAAGCAGGAGTGGAGTTGCAGTCCCCAGCAGCTAAGTTTTTCTCAGACGTAGAGAAAAAGGGGTTGAGAGAGACTCTACAGCTTCAGGAGGGAGACTTAGTTCTCATCGTTGCAGATGTCCGAAATAAGGTCGTGTTTGATGCATTAGGGGCAGTTCGTCTTGCTTTAGGAGCTCGTCTTGGGTTGATTCCTGCTCCTGGTGAGGGAAAGCCTGCATTCCTGTGGGTCGTGAACTTCCCACTCCTTGAGTTTGATGATCAGGAGGGGAGATACTACGCGTGCCATCATCCGTTTACGTCTCCAAGGCCTGAGTTTTTTGATGACTTCGTGCATGGGAAAAATTTAGACCAAATTCAAGCTTCAGCCTACGATATGGTTTTAAATGGAGTTGAAATTGGGGGCGGTAGCTTGAGAATTTATCGTCCTGATGTCCAAGAGGCCATGTTCAAGATCTTGGGACTATCGGCAGAAGAAGCAAAGGAAAAGTTTGGATTCTTTATTGAGGCACTTCAATACGGAACTCCTCCGCATGGCGGAATTGCTTTTGGAGTAGATCGATTGGCAGCTTTGCTTTGTGGAGTCGGACCCATTCGAGATGTAATGGCGTTTCCTAAAACACAAAAAGGTCATTGTTTGATGTCGGAATCTCCATCACCAGTGAATCCAGAGCAGCTAGTTGAGCTTGGAGTTTCAGTCGTAAAAAAATCTTGAGTGATTCTCTGAATATGAGAGGGGAGATGTCTGTATGATCGGGGAATTCTCTTATCGAAGTCGAGAGCAGGCTCTTGATCGTTTTGAGAAGGAGTCATTTGATTTACTCATTATTGGTGGTGGGATTACCGGAGCTGCTGTAGCTCGTGATGCCTCATCAAGGGGGCTCAGGGTAGCGTTAGTGGAGCGCAGGGATTTTGCTTTTGGGACCTCATCTCGTAGCTCTAAGTTGATTCATGGTGGGTTACGCTACCTTGAAAATATGGAGTTTGGCCTTGTTTTTGAGGCTTTGTCTGAGAGAGCGCTTTTGCTCAAGACTGCTCCACATATGGTGAGGCCTTTACCTTTTTATTTGCCTGTTTATCAAGGTGACTCTAATGGTCGGGGTATTCTCTCTCTTGGGTTGTGGCTTTATGATTTACTCGCACTTTTTCGTACTCCTGGCTTTCATCGCTCGCTTTCAAAAAAGAAAATCCTTAAGGACATTCCCTTTCTCAAACAAGAGGGATTAAAGGGGGGGTTCAGATACTTTGATGCATCGATGTGGGATGATGTTCTGGCTGTAGAAACTTTGAGATCTGCACAGGGTTTGGGTGCAGCGATTGCGAATTACGTCGAAGCAGTCTCTCCGATTTGGGAAGAACAGAGGATGGTTGGGTTTGAGCTCAAGGATCAAGAAAGCTCTCGTAGGATTTCAGTTAAAGCAAGTAAGGTGATTTTTTGTACAGGCCCTTGGACGGATTGGATGGGTCAGAAGTGCTCTCAGAAGTGGAAGGACTGGCTGAATCCTAGCAAGGGAGTTCATCTGATTTTTGATCTGAAAAGAATTCCTATCCCTGGTGCCATGGTGATGAGTCATCCTAAAGACGGGCGCATCTCCTTTGTGATTCCAAGACCTGATTTTGGAAGCGGTGTGGTGATTGTAGGCACAACAGATGGCCCCACACCTAAGGACCCTGAGAAGGTAGAAATTACTGCAGATGATGTTCAATACTTAATGGAGCTTCTCAATCGTTATTTTCCAGGCCTTAAGCTCACCACTTCGGATATCCTAAGTGCCTATGTCGGTGTAAGACCACTTGTTGGGGAAGGTGTGAGTTTAATGGGGAGCGAAGCACAGGATAAGAAAGGCACATCTGATGGTCATCACCTTCAGAAGGTGAGCAGAGAGCACTTTATTGATCAAGGGCCAGGAGGTTCTGTCGTTGTTGCTGGAGGAAAATACACGACTCATCGAAAGATGGGTGAAGAGATTGTAGAGTTTACTCTCAAGCACTGGAAAGCTGAATCTGAGCGAGATGTCTCAGTGAAGTTCCCCCAAAACCTGACTCAACCTGAGACTCGATCTCCGGTTAATCCGGGAGCAACCCATGAGGCTATGCATGATTGTCTTGTGAAGGCACAAACTCAGTACTCTTTGGAATTGCCTAGAGAATTAGTCGAGAGGTATGGACAAGGCGCTTGGGAGATTTGGAATCTTCATGAGAAGTCGGCGAATTCTCAGGTAGACCCTGAAGGATTCCCGTTGCTTGAAGCTCAGCTGCGATACGCGATTCAAAATGAAATGGTAATCCATCTTGAAGATTTTTATTTGAGAAGACTTCCTCTCTACGCTGCAAGAGCAGATCATGGATTACCTTGGGCTGAAGCTTTGG
>Ga0255088_1000662_pt1 | contig 14885 bp, 14 predicted proteins | sample Colum_Miss_RepB__2_FD_188587 | JGI IMG/M metagenome (GOLD analysis project Ga0255088, IMG submission 188587) | Freshwater microbial communities from Columbia River, Oregon, United States - Colum_Miss_RepB_8d | ecosystem: Environmental > Aquatic > Freshwater > River | place: USA: Oregon...
TGACATAGCTGCCACTGATCACGGTTCGTTGATGCGTGTATCAATTTGGCATTTACTGCTGGACCATCTCCCGCGACACATTGGCTAACGCCACGCGCCCCAAGCGAATCTCCACTGACTTTGAGCAACAATTGATTGCGATGGCCCGCCCACTCCATGCGTCTTAGCCACTGGCAATCAATTTGGAAGCGGCCATTGCGACTTTGATGCCACCGAGATCGATCTTTGAGTGTCGGTTTATTCGTGGTAGCCGCTTCGAGGGAGCTAGTCGGCGATCAAGCTGCACACCTCGCTGAACAAGCGTAGCGCTATCCCCTCGTTCCTTCACATACGCGCTGGCAATACGCACGAGGTCAACATACTGAACTTTCTGTACCTCTATTCCTGTGCTTACTCTTAGCTCAACCGGATCCATCTGGACTTTGCCAAGATGTTTCCCATTCAGAAGACCATCTGCCTAACAACCTCGAAGCCCTCGGCCAATGGTACCCCCATCTGTCCACCGCGGACAACTGCGAGTGATCGAATAAATTGATTTGTCGTATATTTTCTATGCTTCTGTGATTCGTAAGCCTCGATCGCCGTGATTTTTTTTTGCAATTCGACTTCACTTACGCCAACGAAACAGTTGACTTTAGATACCTGTTGGTTCCATGGGACTTCATATGCCCACATCGAAGTCCGCTTGAAAGCTCGAAAGGCCTCCTCTGCTATTGTCTTGTGATCCTGATGAGTATCCCCAGTGCTAGGCACAAGCACAAGATCAGGTTGGTAACTTAGGTTCAACTGCACAAGTACCTCTAGAATTTCCTGTCGATCACGCGGAAAGTGTCGAACCTTAAACATTAACACCTCGCGGTCCTCAATTGGAATTCCTAGCAGATCATGTGAAATAGCGAATTCCTTTCGCAGAGTATCTATAGGTAACCCCTCTGGTACAGACTCTTCGGCTGCAGAAAATGCAATGCTCTTAACGCGCACACCGGTTGTCAATAATTTCGCCAATGTCGCGCCGCAGCCGAACTCTATATCGTCTGTGTGAGGCGACAAGGCCAGTACTCGCTTAAATTTATTAGTCCACATTTATCAGTTCTCTTTTAGTATTTTATTAATTTTTTAGATCGCAGCAGTTTTTCTAACGATTTCGGCTAACGTTCCAGCTTGCTGCTTTCGCTCGATCCTTGCAACGAGTTCAGGCGCGTTCTCAAAAACAACAGATTTGAGCTGGTCGATGCGACTGAAGACATCCGTTGCTCGCTCGGCATCGTAGTCAATAAGCCAATGGTGGTGACCAAAATCGCGTAATAAACGCGCCCCACAACCTTCCTCGCAAACGAAACTTATTATCGGACGATGCGCTGCTAAATACTCAAATATTTTGCTCGTATACGAAGAAACATCTCCTCGTGGTATCGTAAACAGTAGGGCATCAGCCGTTAGCATTTGCTTAATGGCTTCCTTATGAGGAATGTATCCCAGTTTTGTAATGTACTTATTAAGCTTGTAACGCTCCACCAACTCATCAAACAAAGTAAGTTGGATGTCACCTGCAAAAACCAACCGCACCCTCGCCTTGACTTGTTCTGGAATCATCTGCACAGCAGCGAAAACCATTTCAAGAAACTCTCGGTGATACTGAAAGAGAGAACCACTATAAACTAGCTTTATTATGTTCTCATCACGCTCGCAAAGCGATTCGAATTTAAAGTCATCTTCATCGAAGCCGTTTAGGATAATTGTCGTTGGTGTATTTGGATACTTCTTTTTGTAAATATCGCCCAACCATTCACCATAGACGATTAGATGCTTCGCGTGATTGACTACTCTCTTTTCTAGAGCACAATGCAGTTTTCGGTGAAAGCGTGTAGGCAACTCAAGATAGGGATCATCCACCCAGCCATCGCGGAAGTCAAGTATCAAGGGAGCGCCAGTCAGTCGACTGAGGCAATAGGCCACAAGGGCTGTACTATAAATTGGAAGTGATGCAACGATGACTGGATTCTGGATACTGCGTAAGTGCCTAAGCCCAGCAGCAACCGCGAAAGGGAGCCATCCAATATACTGGTCGGGAATTCGCAGAAAGTTTCTTACAATTAAAAGAAACTCAAATGTTCGTTTAAAAAAAGCACTTTTTACACTGCGACCATTATTTACTGTTGTAGCTCGGGCATTAGACATCCCTCTGCTTACCAAGTCAGCAACGAACATCGGGTCCAGCGACGCAGCACGGATAACCTTTGTATCGGGATGCAAATCATGCAACAAAGATGAATCTGCCGTTGTTTTGAGTACACTTTTGGCGGTAATTACACTTGCGCCGATGCCATAAGTCGGCAAGTATTTCACGAATTTATAGACACGCTGAACTCCACTTCCTCCGTTCGGAGGAAATGCATACGTCACGAAAACTGCAGATACTGGGAAAATCATAAGTACTCCCTAACAAAACCATGTTCAACTAGAGCATTAACAATTAGCTTGGCCGCATTTCCAGCTCCGAAGATCTCAGGAGCCAGGGCAGGTTTTTTGGCTGAACGCAGCGCCAGAAAACCGTCAAGCATTCCCCCATCACGCACCCAACCGCCGAGGGTAAGCCAGCCGCTATTATGAAGCTCTGGCCATGGTGTTTTTGGAAGCATTAGCATAGCTAATTTTCCAGCGAAATAGGCCTCCTTTTGAAGACCTCCAGAATCAGTAATAACATAATCTGATTTCAGAAGAGCTGCTATTGAATCAAGATAGCCCAGTGGACCAGATAGAAAAAGATTAGGAAGCGCTCGATAATTTTCCATTAGTCCAAAATCTTTGATCCGAGCCTGTGTTCTTGGATGAAGCGGAAATATTACATTAGCCTCAGAGCGACTAATGAAATCAATTATTTTCAAATGAGCATCGCGATCATCTACGTTCTGAGGACGATGGAGAGTGACATAAACCGTAGTATTTTTAAAAGAAAAATTGCCAGCTCGGCTACTATTTGCAAGTGCACTTGCATAAGTGAGAAATACATCATACATTACGTCACCTGTATTAATTACTCCTTTGGTGATGCCTTCACGTCGCAGACTATCTACTGAAGGTGCGTCAGATGCAAACCGTAAAGTTGATAGGTGGTCAGCGATAATTCGATTCACCTCTTCTGGAGTTTCCAAGTTGCCAAGCCGTGGTCCAGATTCAACGTGGGCGACAGGTATTCCAAGCTTTACTGCTGCAAGCGCAGCAGCGAGTGTGGAATTTGTATCCCCGTATATCAGGACGCCACTCGGCTTAATCGCCATAAAAACCTGTTCAATCTTTGCCAGCAATTCACCAGTCATTGCTCCATGGCTGGCACTACTCACCGACAACTGCAGGTCGGGCTTGCTTATCGAGAGCTCATCGAAGAATATCTGATTCATCTGATGATCATAATGCTGCCCAGTATGCAGGACTACCTGACTCAGTTTGCGCCTCTCTAACTCCCGATTCACGGCTGTCATCTTTATGAATTGAGGCCTATTACCGACAACCGTTACAAGTTGGCCCTTATTGATTTTTTCGAAATTAATTTTAGTCATTTTATTTCCAGATTAATTCGAGGTTTTAAGCACGTAATTTTTTTCGATCGGCTTGATAAACTTCCGATATGCAATCCACCCGAAAAGAACAAAAAATCCATTACTCAGGACGGCTCCGACCAGAGATGTTCCAATAAGAAAGAAGGCTAGCAATGGAGCCATAGAAGCCATGGCAAGTGATTTTGATAATGAAAGTGTTTTAATTGAAATTGAAGCCAGAACCCCATAGAAAAAAACACCCAAATAACCGAAGTTAATGAACGCATCGACGATAAACGTCGCATTGGTGTTTCCTATGTCACTCCATCCCCCGTACTGATGCTCGAATACAAGACGCTCCATATTCACTCGGTCTACACCCGTAAGCGTGGCAATTGTTCCACTTGTCGCTCCGCCAAGTAGTCGCCCAGAGAACTGCTGCTCGTGGACCGCCAGCGTATCACGAGAGGAAACCAACGGTATCACCACAGCACGCCAAACTAGGAAGTCAATTGAGGAATTTGCTCCGTATGCTGTTGAGAGGTAACTCTCGACATCCAGAGGTCCAGAGCTATTTGATTCTTCGTTATAGCCGGCCAAGCCAATCATTCCCATCAGTCCAATCACTAATGCTAAACTAGTTGTCATGAACGCGCGATTAGTTATCTCTCGACGCACAGCAGCGTATACAAGCAAAGGAATCGCAAGGTTGAGAAACATTGACTTCACTAAAAATGAAATTGAGACCCATCCAATAAAAAGTGCTACTGGAACTCGGAGTTTGCTTCGGATTTCAAATAGTAAAACCACGCAAAAGGGAATTACAGAGCTAACATATATAGAAAAAACATAAATCATTATCTCCAGAATTCCTGAACGTTGCTTCAAAAACGCCCCCCTCTCATCAGAGAGTGAAATCGCATCAGCCCCCATTAATGCACTGATAATAGGAATAGAATCCGCGGTTACTATAAGAACAATATATATTAGTGAGAAGATTCCGAGATTTATCAATACAAACCAATTATTAGCGCGCTTTATTGGAGCCAAACTTGAATTTTTCGCAGACAGCGAATCATCACCGCGTAGAATTCGAGACCCTACAAGCATTCCACTAATTGCGAGCAATGCGAGCAACGCGAGTTTATTCAAGTATGGGTCATTAACGTATAAGATAGAAAAAATTGTTGGCAGCAATACATAGAGCAAAGCAATACCAACAATCAATAGCCAGTGCGCATTACGCGGCGCAAGCAACTGCGCTAAATTTATTCCTTTGGTTTTCTTCTTTCGCATATCAATCAGCGTAGCGCCCAAAATACTGTCCAACCAGCAATAGCACAAACAAGCGCTATAGGAATACCTCCAGCGAGTGCCAACATAGCCAGCCGAAGTGGGACTCTAACGAGAACGAGTACTACGACTAGATAGCAGGCATAGAAAATAAAACCAGAAGCCGCATAGACCTCAACGATGTAGTCCCGTGCAAAGATCGATGCTCCCCACACCGAACCGACACGTAGCATAAAACCAAATACTTGTAGTATCAACGCCGATCTCTGGCTCGCCGTAATATGCAGCGCCATTGACAGCGGAGAGGACAAAAACTGCGCGATGAGCCAAGGTACCATCATTAACACCATCTCACCAGCGCGCCCCCACTCCGATCCGAAGACGAATTGAAACACGTGTGGCGAAACAAGCCCCGCAAATAGCAGTGGCCCGACCCCCGCGACCGACAAACGACGAAGAGTATCTGCAGTTAACTCAGGGAGTCTCCCGCTGCGGTATTCCTGCGGTCCTCGTGCAAGATATACCTGTCCAACCGCATTGCCGATCAGGGCCATCGGAACCTGCATTACAGACATTGCGAGTAACAGATAACCAGCCTCCGGTCCAACGGCAAATACAGCTATTAGTAATACTGGTATTTGAATAGCACCGATGTTTAACAAGGCCTCAAAAGTTGAATACTTCGGGAATTTGTCATAGGTACGAGCAACTTGTATTAACCGATTATAATCAATATTTTTCAAATGCTCCTCTCGGGCAAAGCGACGTCCAAGAAGTATGCAACCCACCATATTGTTAGCGACGTAGCCAAGTAGTAGGCCAAGCGGACCAAACCATACTGCACCCGACAAGAGTTGTGTCGCGCTGGCGCTGATTGACTGCAGCACTCTTGACTGTGCAATAGGCCAAAATTGCGCCTTGCGAATATACCAGCTTTGTAGAGCAGCAAAAGCTGAAGCAGCTAGCACAGCTATGGGCAGCGCCCAAAGGTATGCCACCAGTGACTCATAACCCAAGCGCTCGAACAGGGTACGGGGCATTATTGATAGCAATAATGAAAATACTCCAGAGATTAAAAAAGCGAATAAAAAAGCCAATACGAGCGCAGCACGCGCGTCCTCTTCGGTCGTAGTAACTGTTATTGCGGTGTCAAATCTTAGGCACGCAGCAACCGAGACAACCGAAACAATTGCCGAAAAAACTGAAAGCACACTGAAATCGGCCGGAGAATAGATTCGAGTAGCAATGGGAAGGGTAAGTGCCGTAACCAAATGGCCCGCAGTCGTTCCCCCAACCAAAATCAAAATAGCTTGGAGAAAGGAACGATTGCCAAAATGGCCTCGCAAGAATTTATTCACTCTTCAAAGAAGTCCGCACAACTTCTATCAATTCCATTGCGACAGTCCTTTGCTCCGAAATCAAAAGATACGGGCTAAAGGGAAGACTCAAAACTTCACTTGCTACGGCATCACCTTTTGGAAGGGCATTTGATTCCAACCCAAGCTCCTGCATGGCAGGCTGTTTGTTAAGTGGCACCGGGTAGTGCACCACAGTGGGCACTCCACGCTCAGAAAGCATCGCCTGAACCCGATCTCGGTGCTTAACCCGCACTGTAAACTGCGCCCAAGCGCTCATATTATAATTTTCTACTAGAGGTAATCCGATAGCCTCTTCTTGTTGAAGAAGATTAATGTACGATCGTGCCAAGTAATCCCTATTTTTTAGTTCCTCATCGAAGTACGGCAGCTTAGCGAGTAGGACTGCAGCCTGCAAGGTGTCTAGCCTACTATTAACTCCAAATCTCTCATGGTGATAACGACGGCTCTGCCCATGTCGTGCAATTTCTCGAACAGACCTAGCTAACTCGGAATCATTTGTAAAAATTGCTCCGCCGTCTCCGTAGCACCCTAATGGCTTGCTTGGGAAAAAACTAGTACAAGCAATGGTCGTAAGGTTACAGCTCTTACGACCTTTATATGATGCCCCAAAGCTTTGTGCAGCATCTTCGATGATCGGAATTCCGTGCCTCCCTGCAATCTCCTCAATTGAGTCATAGTCGGCGCATTGCCCATAGAGACTCACGGGAATGATTGCACGAGTTCGCGGAGTAATAGCCATTTTCACTGCTTGCGGATCGATCGTGTATTTTTTTGGATCAATATCTACCAACACTGGAGTGGCGCCAAGCAGTGCAGTGGTTTCAACGGTGGCAAAATAGGAGAACCCTGGAGTAATTACCTCGTCCCCCGGTCCAATTCCAAGCGCCATTTGGGCAATCTGCAGCGCATCAGTTCCGTTGGCCACAGTAATGCAATATTTTGCACCGGTGTAGGCCGCCAGCTTCTCTTCCAGCTCCGACACTTCAGGGCCCAAAATATACTGACCATGGTCAAGCACGCGCTGGATATTCGCGTCAATTTCAGATTTTAGGCGTTGATATTGAGTTTTGAGGTTGATGAAATCCATGATTCTTATTTGTTTTGTTTGTTCACAGTAGTACCTATTAATGTGTAGCGGACTCCCGTGTGCTTGCATTCAGTATGACCCTGCCCTTCTAAAGGCAAATCAAGCTGCTCTCCGTATTCACTCATCCAGCCCACCTGTCGTGCTGGCACGCCCACCATCAGTGCGTAAGCTTTCACATCTTTGTTGACAACAGCGCCTGCACCTATAAATGCGTATTCACCAATAGTGGTTCCACATACGATGGTGCTATTGGCGCCCAGCGTAGCGCCTTTTTTAACCAGCGTGTTGCGGTACTCGCTCTTGCGCTCAATTAGTGAACGAGGGTTATATACATTGGTAAACACCATGCTAGGACCGCAGAACACGCCCTCTTCCAGGGTGACGTTGTCGTATACGCTGACGTTGTTTTGGATCTTGCATTGGTCACCAATGATGACTTTGTTGCCGACGAAGACGTTTTGCCCCAAGGACACGCCCTTGCCAATCTTGGCGCCACCGCAGACATGAACCCAGTGCCAGACGCGGCTGCCTTCGCCAATTTGGGCACCTTCATCAACGATAGCGGTGGGATGTACGGTATAGGTCATGGCAGTCTGCTCACAAATGGGTGGACTTCATTGGCGTCACCTTGGACCACTTGCGCGGTACGGATGACGTTGACGGTTTCGATGCAGTGGCGCGCATCGGCCAAGCCGTAACCACGGCCAGCCAGGATTTCGCTGTAGCTGGTGGTGTTGCGGTAGGTAGTTTTTTTGCCTTGCACTTCGGCAGGAAGGTCTTTGGCGTCGATGGACAGGAACCAGCGCACGCGGGCGCGTTCGTATTCAAGGTAGCCTGCAGCTTTTTGAATGCCACTGTGGTGCACCACATTGCGTTGCAACTTGCCAAAGATGAAGTGCAGCATGTCGTAAAAGTGCACGCCAATGTTGGTGGCCACGCCGAAGGATTTGCGGTTGTCGCCTTTCCAGCTTTCCATGTACCATTTTCCCCGACTGGTTATGTAGGTCAGCTCCACATCAAACTTGGTGTCTTTAGGTGCGGCTGCCACTTTGTCACGCAGTTTGAGGATGGCGTCGTGGTGGCGCAGTTGCAGGATGTTGTAGACGCGTTTGCCGGTTTCTTGCTCAACCAGGGCCAACTCGTCCATCAACTCAGGGGTGGGCACCAGGGGTTTTTCGCAAATGACGTCGCAACCCAGGCGCAGCCCGGCGGCAATGTGCGGGTGGTGCAGATAGTTAGGTGAGCAGATGGCCACGTAGTCGAGCTTTTTAGCAGGGTTCCGCTTGGCTTGATGGGCAAACTCTAGAAAGCGTTCAAACTCGGTAAAAAACTCACTTTGTGGGGAGATGCTGTCGATGATGCCCACCGAGTCGTTGATGTCGTAGGCCACAGACAGGTTATGGCCCAAGTCTTTGATGGCGCGCATGTGGCGAGGGGCGATGTAGCCAGCGGCGCCGATGAGGGCAAAGTTTTTCATTCAGGTTTGTCTCGAAAATGTGGTCAAAAGCGAAAGACGGTAAAACCGACCTGCGCCATTGCGTGGCGGTCGTAAAGGGTTTTGAGATCTGCGGCCACGGGCTGATGATGGGTGGTGCAGTAGCTTTTGAGAGTTTCTGGTGTGAGGGCTCGAAACTCTTGATGCCCCACGGCAATGACCAGGCTGTCCACCGGGTTTTGGGCGTTGATGTCGCCCAGCTCAATGCCATATTCGTGCTTGACTTCGGCGGCGTCGGCCCAAGGGTCGGTCACGACGACGGTGACACCCCAGCTTTGCAACTCTATGACAAGATCGGCCACTTTGCTGTTGCGAATATCAGGGCAGTTTTCTTTGAAGGTGATGCCCATGACGCCAACCCTGGAGCGGGCAACGTCAATGCCGTTTTGAAGCATCCGCTTGATCACGTTGCGTGCGGCATAGCGGGCCATGTTGTCGTTCATGCGGCGGCCAGCCAGGATGATTTGCGGGTGGTACCCCAGCTCTTCGGCTTTATGCGTCAGGTAATACGGATCCACACCAATGCAGTGCCCCCCCACCATGCCGGGTCGGAAAGGCAGAAAGTTCCACTTGCTGCCTGCGGCTTCGAGCACTTCGAGTGTGTCAATACCGATGCGCTCGAAGATGACCGACAGCTCGTTGACGAATGCGATGTTGAGGTCACGTTGGCTGTTCTCAATCACCTTAGCGGCCTCGGCCACTTTAATGCTGCTTGCTTTCCAAGTGCCGGCTTTGATGATGCTGTTATAGAGCGCGTCCACCTCATCGGCTACCTCGGACGTGCTGCCGCTGGTGATTTTTTTGATGGTGGTGAGCGTGTTAACTTTGTCACCAGGGTTGATGCGCTCTGGGCTGTAACCGCAGAAAAAGTCCTGGTTGAACTTGAGGCCGCTGATTTTCTCGAGCACAGGCACACACACTTCTTCTGTTGCGCCCGGATAGACTGTCGACTCGTAAATGACAATGTCGCCCGTCTTCAACGCCTGACCCACGGTTTCGCTTGCTTTGACCAGAGGGGTCATGTCGGGGCGGTTTGCCTGGTCTACCGGGGTAGGCACGGTGACGATGAAGATTTCGCAAGCCTTTAGGTCGTCAAGCTGGCTGCTATAGCTGAGTTGGATCGCCTCTTTAAGTTGTGCGGTGCTGCACTCCAGGGTATGGTCCTGACCTGATTGCAACTCGGCAATACGTTGCTGGTTGATATCAAAACCTAAAACCGAACGGTGTTTGCCAAATTCGACCGCAAGGGGAAGACCGACGTAGCCCAGGCCAATTATGGCTATTTTTTTATTAGTGTTCATACTGCTGTATTGGCTGTATCGATTGAAATGTCAGCATCCAACATCAAAGCATCGATCTCTAACTTGAGGAACTCGTACTCAGCCATTTTCCGCTTCAAAAAGCGGCTGGCCATCCCCGTTTTTTCAGCAATGCCCTGGGGCGTAAGCAGGTAGACATAGCCAAACTTGTTTTTGCTCTGGCTGAAGTTCTGAACCTTGACCCAGCCCTTGTCTATGAGAGCCTTGAGGCAGTAGTTCAGCCCGCTGGTGCTGATGCCCAGTTTTTGGGCAATCTCGCGCTGCGTCATATCGGGGTTGTCTTGCAGCATGCGCAAGACTCGGAAGTAGGTGTCTTCCTGGAGCTGGGATCGGCGGCTGGTCATATGAGGGGGTTTTGGCCACGCTACCGCCATGCCGTGTCACGATCGGCAAGCGCGCTAGGGGCTGTTCCGCTGAGGAAAGTTTGTGCGAATTCGCATGATTGTAGGGTTTTCCTGATGAGATTCGAATGCCAGGCGAAAAATATTTATCGAAACCATTAAGGTTCTAACACTTCGCTGACGTCTGTTGGCGCCGTTTCGGCCTGCTGTTGGACGGCTTCCTCCATGCTGACGGTGTTCACGACCAGCTCAAACTGCTCCAGGATCTCGGGTTCGTGGCGGCGTACATAGCTGTTAACCGCCTCGTTGGACAGCAGTTTGGTCAAATACCCCTTGGCCACCACCAGGTTGAGCAGGTCGGAGCCGTAGTTTTGCTCGGCGTCTTTGTACTGGGTCTGGACTTGGCTCATTTCCTTCTCCAGCTTGACGATCTGCTCGATGGGCGACGTCTTATCTCGCTCGGCAGGCTTCAGGTCGGCCCGCTGCTCGGGCGGCGTGGCTTTGAGCAAGGCTTCGGCATGGGCCACAGTGATGGTGTTGCTGGTCACCATCAGCTCTACAGCCTCCACCTGCCGGGCGGCCTTCATGTTGCGCAGGATGCGAGTGACGTCAGGGGTAAATTGCTTGTCTTGCAGCAGGTCAATGGCTTCGGGGCAAATGCCTTCGAGCAGGTTGATGCGGCGGTTGATAGAGCTAAGGTTGACGTTGAAGGCCCGGGCCAGGCGCTCACGGCTGACGCCTCGGTCGATGGCTCGGCGGAGCATGTAGTGCTCTTGCACCGTAGACAGGCGGTTGATGCGGTGGTTGTAGCTGAAGGTTTCGTCGTCCTTGGCCATGAGGCAGGGCGCCGTTTCCATGCCCAGCTCTTTGAGGGCAAGCACCCGCAGATGGCCATCCAGCAGCAAGAACTCTGACTTTTTGGGGTCGGGCTGGATGACAGACAGGGGTTCGATCAGCCCGATTTCACGGATGGATGAGACGACCTGCTTGTATTTGCGGGTGCTCATGGTGCCGTCCATGATCTTTTTGCTGGGCAGTAGGTGGTCCAGCGGGACCTGGTAGGTTTCCAGGTCAAAGCCCAGCAGGGTGTTGAGGGGCTGCATGGGCAGGTCTGGTCCACCCTCACCCTCGGTCGGGTTGCTGGGCTGATAGATACCAGGATACATCTCGGCGATTTTGGGTTGGGCGTTGCTGCTGGGGTTCATGCGGGAGCTCCTTCAAAGTGGGTAATGCGTTCGGCCAGGTACTTGGGCAGGGTGTCCAGCCCCTCGGCGCGCAGCAGGGTGACAAAGTTTTCGTCGGCAAAGAGTTTTTTGAGGCCCTGCACCACCAGCAACAGGCGCTGGTGCGCATGCTCTGCTTTGAGGACCATCTTGCGCTGGCGTTCCACCTCTTTTTGGTAGGTGCGCACCAGGCTGTAGCTGGAGGTGGGCGGTTTGATCTGCGCCGCATTGGGTGAGGACGGGCCCAATTGCTGGCGTTTTTCGATTAGGCGTTTGGCTTCGATGATCTGGCGGCCTTTGAGTTGGCCGTTTTCGTAGGCTTCTTGCAGCAAGTCGCCCAGGTTGGACCCACCGCCTTCGCCCTCACCCTCGCCATTCCCGTTGGTGTTGTTTGGGTCATTGGCGCTGGCCCGGGCAATCTCTAAAGCGGTGGTCAGTGGGATAGAGCCGCGCTGCACCCCCTCGATCAGGCGCTCTTCGCCCTGCTCCAGCAAAAAGACGATATCCCGAACGTATTTGGGTGACAGGCCTGTCTTTTGGATGATGACGTCTGCCGAATAGCCCCGGTTGCGCAGTAGCTCGATGTCAGCCAGGATTTCGAGCGGTCGGTAACCCCGGCGGGCGATGTTTTCAGCCAGGCTCATGATGAAGGCGTCTTCATCGCTCACATCCACCACCAGGGCGGGGATGTGCGTTTCGCCTAGGATGCGGAAGGCGTTCAGTCGCCCTTCCCCACAGACCAGCACATATTTGGGCTGACCATCTTCGCCTGGGCGCTCGGCCACGGTGATGGGCTTTTTAAGACCGATCAGCTGGATGCTCTCGACGATTTCCTCAAAGACCTTCATGTTGCGGTCTCGGGAGTTGAGCACCTCGATGCGCGCAATGGGCACCAGGGTCACGTTTTCTGGGGTGTCGGTCATCATGACGGCCTCCGTAATGCTGGGTTTGGCGTGGTGTGCATGCGTGGGGTCCTTTCAGGGTGGTGGAGGGGGTTTAAAACTTGCGCTGCAACCGTTCGCGCTCTGACATGCCGTAAAAGAAATTCAGGTCGTCAAAGCGGAAGCACTCGAAGTTGGCACTGTTGCGGTTGCAGACCCGGATCTCCTGCTCGGGCAGGTCCAGACGCGGCAAGAGGTAGTAGTCGAGCTCATTGGCGTTTTGCGCATCCAGCCGAACCGCGACCGTGAGGTCGGGATTGAAACGTTCCGTATCAAACCGGATGCGCCAGCGTTGCTGGCCGTTAGGCAGGGTTTGGCAGCGGGCCAGCACCAGGCTGATGACCAACTCGTCGTTGAGGGTCAGCAGATCGGTCTTACCGTCTCGGCGCACGCTGCCGCCCAGCTCGGCAATGGTCTCTTCGGTGCGGCGCACGATCTCGGGGTGCAGTTGGCGCAGCCGCCGGTTGACCTCAATGAAGCCCTGATCGCGTGAGGAATGAAACCCAACCAGCTCGTAAGCCCGGCTGAGGCTGCCAAAGCGCTGGGCGAAAGTGATGGCGCACGGCAGCCCTGGGGCCTGGTTGATGATGACGCCTGACAAGGTGCCGCATTCGGCATACAGGCGCTTGAGGTGAAACAGCAGTTCTTCGTCGCTGTAGCGACGGGTGCGCTCGGCCAGCACCTCTTGGGCTTTGAGGAAGGTGTCCAGCGGCACGATGCCTTCAAACGCGCCCTCCTTGCGGATCCACATTGGGGGCGGGTTGTTGACATGCTTCTTCTTAAGCTTGAAGGAGCGGCGGTTGTAGACGTTGTTGCCGATGTACTTTTCGTTGGTGAGGACCTGGCGCACTGTGCTGTAGGTCCAAGGTCGGCCGTAGTCGGTGCGGATGCCTTGGTCATTGAGCCGCTTGGCAATTTCGGCCAGGGGCAAGTCGTCTTGGATGAACCAGCCAAACATCTGCAAGACCGTGGCCACCTCGTGATCGGGGCCTGGCATAAGGATGACCCGGTCGGTCTGAAGGCTTTTGTGCTCGCCGTTTTTGAGCTCGCCTTTGATGGCGCCGGTCTGGTCAATCAGCACACGGCGCAGACCGTAGCCCGCAGGACCCCCTTGGCGAAACCCCATCTCGATGAGTCGGCATTGGCCAGCAAAGACCTTGGCCGACAGCTCTCGGCTGTATTCACCGGCCATGGCGCGCTTCACGCCCTTGACGATGGTCGACACCGGTGAGCCGTCGTTTTCAAACTGCTCGGCCACGTAGACCACCGAGATGCCTTTGCGCTTGCAGATGTATTCGTAATAGGCTGATTCGTCCGCATCCTGAAACCGCCCCCAGCGGCTGACGTCATAGACCAGGATCAGGTTGAAGTCGGTGTTGCCGGATTCGACATCGGCAATGAGCTTTTGCAGCGAGGCGCGGCCATCGATGGACAGGCCGCTCTTGCCCTCGTCGGCATAGGTGCGCACGATCTCAATGCCACGCCGATCAGCGTATTCCTGAATCTTGTCAGCCTGGTTGTGCGTGGAGTACTGCTGATGCTCGGTGGACATGCGCACGTACTGAGCGGCACGGAATGTTTTGGGTGGATCTTCTGAGGTCATGAGGACTTGTGGACTGCTGGGTTCTGTTCGTTCAGGCCATGTTGGCTTCGAAGCGGCAGAGCTATCAAGTCGTTTCTGGCCTCTTTGGATTTTTTTGCGCAGACTTTTTTGCAATCAGCCACATTTACGCAACTGGGCAGGCTCAATGCGCATGGCCACGGGCTTGTTGAGAATGGATAGCAAGATCATGGAGCGCCGCTCGGCATCCGCCGTTTGGTAGATGGCTTCGATGCCGGCGAAGGGGCCATCGGTGATGACGACCTTGTCGCCTGCGGCAAAGAGGGCCTGAGGATTGGACTGCTGCAGTTGCTCGCGCTCGTGCAGCGCAGTGATGAGCTCGGCGTCGACCTTGGGTGGATGGCCACCAAACTTGACGAGCTCGCGCACGCCCAGCGTGGAGCGAATAGGCGACCAACTTTGGCCCTTGATGTTTTCGCTGGTGTCTAGTTGGACGAACACGTAGCTGGGGAACATGGGCTCGGCCACCACCACAGGCTTGCCCCGACGCACCTTTTCCACATAAAGCATGGGCATGTAGCAGCGGAAGTTCTGCCGCTGCAGGTTGGTGATGGCCGTGTCCTCCTGCCGTCCTTTGGTGTGGACCAAGTACCAGGCATGGTTAGGCGGCAGGCTGAGATCTTGGGGCGGTTTTACGGGTTTGACCGGCT
>Ga0255088_1000667_pt1 | contig 14844 bp, 20 predicted proteins | sample Colum_Miss_RepB__2_FD_188587 | JGI IMG/M metagenome (GOLD analysis project Ga0255088, IMG submission 188587) | Freshwater microbial communities from Columbia River, Oregon, United States - Colum_Miss_RepB_8d | ecosystem: Environmental > Aquatic > Freshwater > River | place: USA: Oregon...
GAAAGTGTAATGATATTTAAGGAGTATGATTTATGAAATTATTTTTAGTTGATGCAGTATCTACTTTCCGTAATTCTTATGTTGTTCGTTGCAAAGAAGAGGTCCATGCATCAGATACAGTCACACTGAACGAAGCAGATGAATGGAGTCAGGACTGGCTGGGTGAAACTGTCTCTAGAGTCAGAGAGATCAGTGAGGAAGAGTATCTGGTGTTGTTTGATAAGGATAATGATTATCTTAGGGATTGGGATGTAGAAAAGAAAAAATCCCTGATCCATACAGTCAATTACGACGATCTAGAACCAGGGATCAATCCCATAGCAGATGGGAAGGCGGAGATTTAACTCCGTCTTTTTATTTACTGACGTAAGCACTTGCTCCAAAGAATGTCGCTACCACACCTGCCTGAGCAATATAGAACATCTGTAGCAGGCTGCTCAAGGCGGTCAATCTTTCGATTGGTAGTATGGGGAGAAATAAGAATCCAGTGAAGAGAACCATACTACCCATGGCGATCCATGCCATTCTTCTGAGTTGGTCTTCTTTGGCGTCTTTGTTTTCAAGGTCGATGATTCTCTGAGCTTTTTCAAATTCGTTATCAGAGACAGTTCCATCTTCATCCGTATCCAGGGTTGCATACTTAGATCCTTTCTCTAATACCTTCTGTGACATTATTAGCTCTTATCGCTATTGCCATAGAAGAATCCTATCACAGTAGCGACAGCTGTACCTAACAAGAATCCCAAGATGATATCAGCAAAATGCTGGCTGCTTTCTGGTACGTTTAAGAACGTGACGCAGAAGAAATATAGGGTTGAGGAGATTGCCCAAAACCACGAGTAGTAATATATAAAATGTGCTGCTATTCTATCACCGGATGTCAGTGCTTCTTTTGCCTGAACCCTCGCATCGCTGATCTCTTTTTGTTCCAATTCATTTATCTTAGCCATGTTATTCTCCTATTCCAATTTTATCTTTTGCAAATCCAATAAGCGCATCCGATACTTCTGAGCTGATACCGACTACACCCGTTACTAAAGCACCAAATATCAAACCTATTATCAACACACTATTGATCATCGATAATACAGAGACGTATCCTAGATTCGTCTCAATCCCTTTTAGTGTTTCTGTAAGTATCTCTACCTTTTCAATCTCATTCTTTTTTCGATAATTCAACAGCCAGGGATGAAATTCAGAATCTTCATCTGGGTTTTCAACTTCATCCTCGGCCATCACACATCATTATTTCATCAACATGAAGGCTGCAACGCCAGCAGCTATTGATATCAGAAGTACTAATATCACGACCGCCATCACGACCTGCTTAGTATTCTCTGCTTCGATCTCACGATTGTGTGCATCTAAAGCAGCACGTGCTTTTGCCTTCTTGTAGGCTTCTCTCTGAGCAGGATTCATCTTAGCCATTCTGTCACGCTCTTGCTCAGCAGCTATCTCTTGCATCGCCTGCTTGCGTAGCAATGCATTGTTCTTGGCTATGTCATTATTGATCTGTACGAGTTCGTTGCGTGCTTTTGTGGCAATGTTTTTAGCTTTGACTTTTTTCATGTCATCAGCTATACCAAACACGCTATCGGTAACTGCTTCGCCCCAGGCCTTGCCTAGGTTGGCTGCTTCTTTTGGGTCTAAGGGTACCATTTGAATTCCTCTTTACATTAAATTTTTAATAAAAACATTGTAAAAAGAAGGTCAAATCATTTATTCTTGTATTTATTAATTTCCGATGCTTGTCTCGTTAAAAGGACCAAAAAACCATTGGCATTGTATACAGTAAAGTATATTTTACCATCTTTATTGTGGTTTTCAAATATCTTATACACTGAAACTTTTCCCACAACCACATGATGACACTTCATTAGGATTCTTGAATACCAGAGCAGACGAGCCTAATTTCTGTTCATAGTCAAGAACAGTACCTATCACATACATAAGGCTCATCCCGTCTACGACTAATTTCTTGTCATCGCTCAGATCAACAACTCCATCGAAAGGTTTGATCGCTTCATCTAAGAAGTTATACTCGTAGCTAAATCCAGCACAGCCCCCACCCTTGACCTGTATCTTGATCCCAGGTTTGTTTGCTGTAATGCACGAATCTATCAAATAATTCCTAGCTGTCTCTGTTACTGATACTGGCTGATTCATGATTTATCCTTAAAAAATAACTATCTGATGTTTGTTTTAGTGTTGACTTATTGGGTGTAATGCATTATATATACTTATGTAGCTGCCGTAATGGAGTTACATTTTCACAATCAACCTTGCTTAATAGGAGGTCTATATGACTACTTTTGACTTTAATAAATTCTTTGACGTTACTTTCCCTGCAGATAAGTTTGGAAAACATTTTGTTGGTTATGATGGTGTCATCAAGAAGTTTCAAGAAGCTTCTGAGACGATGGCTAAAGTTATCCCTAACTATCCACCATACAACATCGTCAAGGTAGACGATAATAAGTTTGTTATCGAGATGGCAGTCGCCGGTTTCGGTAAGCATAATCTCGACATCACTATCCAAGACGGCACTCTTACGATTGCTGGACATACCGATGTTGGCGATCTAGAACAAGAAGGCCTTAATAATCAGTATATCTACAAGGGTATTGCTGATCGTCCGTTCACTCGTACATTCTCTATTGCAGATTCAGTAGAGATCAAAAATGCAGATCTTATCAATGGTATGTTGAAGATTTGGCTCGAGGCAATCATTCCTGATTCTAAGAAGCCCAAGAAGGTAGACATCAACGAACCTTCTTCTCCAACTGTGAAAACAGAAAAGAGTTTTTTAGCAGAAGGGAGCAAATGAATGTCAGTAGATATACTTATCCATAACTTTGTGAAATGGTATTCCAAGAGGATCAAGGAATCTAATACTCGTAAAGAACTGTCATTTCTTTCAGATAAAGAGCTATCTGATATTGGCATTTCTCGTTGTGATATCGACCGTGTTGCTAAGGGAGGAACTCGAAGATGGTAACTCCTGGATGGCCTTTAGATAGATAATATTTATACCAAGGGGGATTAATTTCCCCCTTGACTTTTGTATGTTATTGTCGTATGATTATCAATCATGAACAAATATAGTTTGGATGACCTCTTTGAGTAATTTTTATACGAGCGTGGCTATCAGTCGTGGCGACATTCTTCTTCGTGGATATGAAGGAGAACAGAAGGTCCAGAGAAGGATCCCCTACAAGCCATCGTTATACATACATTCCAAGCAAGGCAACTCAGAGTATCGTAACCTTAAAGGTGCTGCTGTTGATAAGATTGAGTTTGGTTCGATTGGAGAAGCTCGTGACTTCGTCAAGCGATATTCTGAGGTAGAGAACTTCCATGTCTATGGGATGACCAACTACACCTATGCATTCATCAACGAACAATATCCAGGTGAACTTGACTATGATCCCAACAAGATCTCAAAGGTCAACATCGATATCGAGGTTGCTGCAGATCAAGGTTTTCCTAACATCCAGCGAGCAGATAAAGAGATCACTGCAATCACAATGAAGAAGGATGATGTGTATGTCGTGATTGGTTGTGGTTTGTTTGATCTTACCAAATTACCAGAAGATATCCAACCTAAGGTCAAGTACATGAAGTGTGCTGACGAGGCTGAGTTGCTTCTGAAGTTCCTTGATGTGTGGCGTTCAAAGTGGTTCTCTCCTGATCTAGTCACTGGCTGGAACATTGAGATCTTTGATATCCCTTACATGGTCAATCGTATCAAACGAGTGCTTGGTGAAGCAATGGCCAAGAAGATGTCTCCATGGGAGATTGTTGAAGAACGCACGATCACTGTTGCTGGTCGTGATCATCAGACATATACTCTGGTTGGTATCTCTACTCTGGACTATCTGCAACTGTATCGTAAGTTTTCGTTCACGATGCAGGAAAGCTACAAGCTAGATCACATCTGCCATATTGAGCTTGGCGAACGTAAGATGGATTACTCTGAGTTTGATTCTTTGTTTGATCTATACAAGAAGGACTATCAGAAGTTCATCGAGTATAACATTCGAGACGTTGATCTTGTTGATAGATTAGAAGACAAGCTAAAGTTTATTGAACAGGTATTTGCTATTGCATATGATGGCAAGGTTAACTACCAGGATGCTTTCACCTCTGTGCGGATGTGGGATATCATCATCCATAACTATCTGCTCAGCCAGAAGATCGTGATTCCTAACAATAGAGTTGGAACAAAGGATCGTCAGATCATTGGAGCATTCGTTAAGGATCCTAATGTTGGGATCCATAAATGGGTTGTGTCGTTTGATTTGAACTCACTGTATCCTCATCTAATCATGCAGTATAATATCTCACCTGAGACCTATGCAGGACAGATTGCTTCGCTTGGTGGTGAAGATGGTGTTGATAAGATCATGGCAGGATATCTTGATGATCTGTCTGTACGTAACCAACTGACCACCCAGAATGTTGCATGTGCTGCCTCTGGTTGTATGTTTGATAAGGACTACAGAGGTTTCCTTCCTAAGCTAATGGAGAAGATGTACAACGATCGTGTTGTCTACAAGAAGCGGATGATCGAGTACAAGCAGAAGCAAGAAGTAGAACCTTCTGAAGAGAACATCAAGAAGATTGCTCAGAACCATAACATGCAGCTTGCAAAGAAGATCCAATTGAACTCAGCTTACGGTGCATTGTCTAACGAATACTTCCGTTGGTTTGATCCTAAGTTAGCAGAGTCGATCACTTTGTCTGGCCAACTATCAATCAAGTGGATTGAGCGCGAGATGAATAAGTATCTTAACAATTTATTTAAAACAAAGGATAATGATTATGTCTTGGCATGCGATACGGATTCTATGTACATTACGCTTGAGCGTCTGGTCAGTCAATGCGGCCTTGAGGGCAAGACTACTGAGGAAATCGTCAAATTCATTGATAGAGTCTGTGAAGATCGGCTGGAACCTTTTATTGAGCGTTGTTATGAACAGCTTGGCAGATATGTTAATGCCTACGAACAAAAAATGAAGATGAAGCGTGAGGCTATTGCTGACAAAGGTATTTGGACAGCAAAGAAGCGCTACATCCTCAATGTGTGGAATAACGAGGGTGTCTCTTATTCTGAGCCTAAGTTGAAGATGATGGGTATCGAAGCTGTCCGTTCTTCTACTCCACAGGCTTGTCGTAATAATATTAAAAAAGCAATTGGAGTAATCATCAATCAGGATGAGGATGCTATCATTGCATTCATCAACAAGTTCCGTTTAGAGTTTAGTCAGCTACCTTTTGAAGATGTGGCCTTTCCTCGAGGATGTAAGGGACTGAATGAGTATGGGGATGCAAACACAATCTACCGTAAGGCTACTCCTATCCAGGTCAGAGGAGCTCTTGTATACAATCATCTACTCAAGCAGAAGAAGCTCGATCAGAGATATCAATTGATCCAGGAAGGCGATAAGATCAAGTTCTGTTACATGAAGCTTCCTAATCCTATCCGAGAGAACGTGATAGCCTGTCAGGGCAACCTTCCTCGTCAGCTAGGACTAGATCAATACATAGACTACGATACACAATACGATAAGGCTTTTGTCGAGCCCATTAAGACAATTCTCGATGCAATTGGTTGGCGAGTAGAAAAGAAAGCTAGCCTAGACAACTTTTGGAGCTAAAATGAATAAAGAGATATTTGATTTTGACTTTGGTATGGACTTTGCTGATGACTTACAAGAAGTAGTTGCAGATCAATCAATCAAGGCAAATGCAGCAGAAGCAAAGGCACAGAAGATGTATGATATGATCATGCCATTACTTAACAATTTAAAAAAGAATCCTGATAAGCCAAATATTGTTTGGCCTGATCGCCAGAAAAAGATTGACGAATTTATAAAAAAGCTTGATGATGTACTTAATAGTTGAACAGACAAGGAACCAATATGTCATTAATTAATCGTCTTATGAAGAATTCTACAATTGACTCAACAGATATCCTTTCAGATAGCAAAGTCTATAAGAAGAAGGATATGATTACTACTAGCGTTCCGATGGTGAACGTGGCACTTTCTGGTAGCGTAGATGGAGGACTGACTCCTGGCCTTACTATCATGGCAGGTCCGTCCAAGCACTTTAAGTCTGCCTTTTCTCTCCTTATGGCAGCAGCGTATCTAAAGAAGTATCCGGAAAGTGTTCTTTTATTCTATGACTCAGAGTTTGGTACTCCTCAGGGTTATTTTGATTCGTTTGGTATCGATATGAAGCGTGTGCTACATACTCCTATTACCAATGTCGAAGAGCTGAAGTTTGATATCATGAAGCAGCTGGGTGATATCGGTCGTGACGATAAGGTTGTCATTATCCTAGATTCGATGGGTAACCTCGCATCCAAGAAAGAAGTTGAAGATGCAGAAGCAGGCAAGTCAGTCGCAGACATGTCTCGTGCAAAGGCATTCAAGTCCCTGTTCCGTATGGTAACTCCTCATCTGACTCTCAAGGATATTCCCTTGATTGTTGTCAATCATACATATAAGGAAATTGGATTGTATCCCAAGGATATTGTGGGTGGTGGAACAGGCGTTTATTATTCTGCAGATACGATCTGGATACTTGGTCGACAGCAGGATAAGGACTCAGATGGAATTACAGGATACAGATTTATTATCAATGTGGAGAAGTCTAGGTATGTTAAAGAAAAATCTAAAATACCTATTACAGTTAGCTACGAGGGCGGGATCCAAAAGTGGTCAGGCCTGCTCGATCTCGCTATTGAAGGTGGTTATGTGGTTAAGCCTTCTAATGGTTGGTATCAGTTGGTCGATCGTACAACTGGTGAAGTAGTTGGTAACAAGATGCGTGCTGCTGATATCGAAGATAACGGCGAGCTGTGGAAGGGTGTACTGACCACGACAGATTTTGCTGAATGGATCAAGAATCGTTATACACTGGTTGGTGGCAACTTGATTGCAAGTGAGGATGCTGATGGATGAGAAAACACTTAGAGAATCTTTATCAGACGTTTCAAATTCGTTTAGAGAAGCATCAGCTCAGTATGATCAGAAAGCTGAAGAGTATTGGAAGAGCCTTCCATATGAAGACCAACTACAGGCCTTCTACATCGTTACCAAGCGTATTCACAAAGGGGACATCGTGGAAAAGGGATCTTATCGATATGTTCTCTATGATACTTTCGGCTTTGATTTTGATAGCTATATTATTGGTATGGACAGTGGGTATCTTGATATCCATAACGGCTTGGTAGACAAATGAATTGGTCAGTCAGAGTGCTTTATGGATACAAAAATTGGGTGATAATATTTAATCCGTTTGGTGATTGGTTTTATTGGAATGAATGTAGATTACATTATACTTCGTGGAAGGTAGGTCCTATTATGGTTAAAAGGTATTGGCGTTGATTGAGAAGACAATTCTATCACATTTAGTATTCAATGAGGCGTTTGCTAGGAAGACTCTTCCTTTTCTCAAGGATGAATACTTTCAGAACTTAGCAGAGAAGACTGTCTACAAACTAATTAATGAATATGTTATCAAGTATAACAACACACCTACAAAGGAAGTTCTTCATATTGAATTGAAGAACAGAGAAGGAATGTCTGATAGTACGTTCAAAGATTCAAAGTCGTTGATCGATGATCTTGCTACCGAGAACACAGAGATTAAATGGTTAGTTGATTCAACAGAGAAGTTTTGTCAAGAGAAGGCGATATACAATGCAATCATGGCATCAATTAAGATCTTGGACGATAAGAGCGGATCCTCAAGTACAGGTGCTATCCCTACTCTTCTATCAGACGCCCTTGGCGTGTCTTTTGACGTTAGCATCGGTCATGATTATTTTGCCAATGCTAATGATCGTTTTGATTTCTACCATCGCAAGGAAGAACATATTCCATTCGACATTGATTTCCTTAACAAGATCACTAAGGGTGGTCTTGTTCGAAAAACCCTTAACATTGCATTGGCTGGCACTGGCGTTGGCAAGTCCTTATTTATGTGTCACTGTGCTTCTTTTAACCTGACACAAGGCAAGAATGTCCTTTACATCACAATGGAAATGGCAGAAGAAAAGATTGCAGAACGTATCGATGCTAACCTGCTCAATGTCACGATCGATAACCTTGCCATAATTCCAAAGGATGTGTATGATAAAAAGATCAAACGAGTCAGGGAGAATACTGTTGGAAAACTTGTCGTCAAAGAATATCCTACTGCTTCAGCTGGTAGCGGTCACTTCCGTCATCTTATCAATGAACTTCGTATCAAGCGAAACTTTATTCCTGACATTATCTATATCGATTATCTCAACATCTGCTCTTCTAGCCGGATTAAGTCTGGAAGTAATGTCAACTCATACACACTCATTAAGGCAATTGCTGAAGAGTTGCGTGGTCTTGCCGTTGAGTTTAATGTTCCTATCTTTTCTGCTACTCAAACTACTCGAGGTGGCTATGGGAACTCTGACGTAGAATTGACTGATACATCTGAGTCATTTGGTCTTCCTGCAACAGCTGATCTTATGTTTGCATTGATCTCTACAGAAGAACTAGAACAGCTGAACCAACTTATGATCAAGCAGTTGAAGAATCGATATAATGATCCTACCTTGTACAAGAGGTTCGTGGTTGGGATTGATCGCGCAAAGATGAGATTGTACGATGCAGAACAATCTGCGCAGGATGGTATGATGGACGATTCGTCAGACAAGCCAGTGTTCAATAAGACTGGCTTTGGTCAGGGTGTTGATTTAGAGAAGAAAAAGAGATTCAAGGACCTGATCGTATGATCGAGACATTCTTCAATAATTTGATATATCTGATGATGTTTCCTTTATCTATCGTGCTGTTGTTATTTTTTGTTGCCTTGTTGACAGGTGCTCGTGATGATCCAGAGGAACTTCCTGATCAGGTAGCACATGCTATCATGGATTTTCTGATCGAGCAGCAGCAGAAAGGCAGGACATTCATAATGGAGAGTGAGATCTATCAGATGCTCGGAGCTGGTTTAGCTCACGATGCAGAAGATCGAAAGTTCATCCTCAAGCAGTATTTTGATAATGTGATCAGCATGGAAGACTACAAAAATAATTTAAAATAGCTGTTGCCTTTTTATCAGATATGCCCTATATTAATAATAAGGACAGAGACACACAAACGGAGTTAAAAAATGTCTAAGATTGAAATGGCTCGTAAGATTGCAGAACAGAATCCTAACCTTGATCGTAAGGGCTTGATTGATGCGTTTATCTCTCAGCTGAATATGACGAAGGCTGGTGCAACCACGTATGCATATAACATGTCTAAGGGTCAGCCTAAGATCAAGACGGTCAGCATCTCGTCGATTGTCAAGAAGGTTAACGAGCAGTATGTTGCTAAGCAATCGACTGATGATCGTCTGGCAATGATGAAAGATGTCAGCCGCAAGTTCAAGCAACAGAATGTTGAGACTGAGTACGATCGCCAATCGATGCAGGCAGAAATTGATGTGCAAGTCAACGAGGCCATGGAATATGTTCGTGATCATGCGCCAGCTTTTTTGCGTAAAGAGCTAGGTCTCCAGTAAAAAAACATATATAATATACTGGTCGCTTCTTCCTGTTTATAAAAGAAGCCTTTGTCTGGTACTGGCGCCGAATGGTTGCAGGTGGTTTCCAGCAGGGAGAAGTAGATAACGAAAGTTATCTCTTCATGGATACACCAGAGCCCGAAGTGTGTGCACAATTTAATCACAGAGGTAGGCCGATCAAAGGATACTGCTATAGTCCGGATGACGCAGGTGAGGTTGGCTAGACAGCTGGTGTATCCTTGAAGTGATAATTAGACTAGCGATAGTCTTAACGAGGCAAACAACGTCAGGCTCCAACCTGAGGTTCAACGGTTGTAGGTGACGATGGGTGATATCGGAACCTTCATAAATTTTGCTTGCGTTGGGTGCCTTAAACGAGAGCTTACAGTGTTCTCGGGCTGGTCTGCAGACCAGTGGGTGTATTCTAGAAGCCATTAAGTGTGGGTTCGATTCCCATGGCGAGCTCCTAATATATGGAGGAATATATGCCAAGTGTATTTTTGGTTAGTGATACGCACTTTGGTCACTTGGGTATGTGTAAATTTACGCAGAACGATGGTGTGACAAAGTTACGACCATGGACTGATCCAGAAGAAATGGATGAAGCCATGGTCAAGATGTGGAACGAAACTGTAAAGCCAACTGATAAAGTCTATCACCTAGGCGATGTAGTTATCAACCGCAAAGCAATGTCTATCATGCATCGGTTAAACGGTGATAAGGTATTAATTCGTGGCAACCATGACATCTTTAGAGACAGCGAATATAGAGTACACTTTAGAGAGTTACGTGCTTACCATGTATTGAACGGTATGATCTTAAGTCATATCCCTTTACATCCTGAGTCATTGGGTAGGTTTGGTGTTAACATTCATGGCCATACTCATGCAAATCGTGTGATGAATGGAGATGTTATTGATACACGTTATCATTGCGTTTGTGTTGAACAAACAGACTTTCGTCCGATCTTATTTGGAGATGTGATAAATCGCATCAAAGAAGAAGGTGGTATAGTAGGTTTCCGTAATGGCAATGGACCTACGATATAAAATAAGGAGAGGTGGCCGAGTGCCTAATTCATGACTGTTATAGAGTTCCCGTATATGAAGAACAGATGTTACCATGGATAGAACATTGGTGAAGTATACTGAGGGGAGAGCCTGTCGGTTGGGCTAAGTAAAGTACACCGACATTTATTAGGAGAAGTGGGAGAGTGGTTTAATCCGTCAGTCTTGAAAACTGAAGAACCTGCAAGGGTTCCGTGAGTTCGAATCTCACCTTCTCCGCCAATAATACGGGTGAGTTGATGCTATGGCGTGTGCATCCCCAGACTGTAAATCTGGTCCTTATAGGTAACATTGTTGGTTCGACTCCAACCTCACCCACCACTATTATCTCTGCATGAACACATCAGTTGCAGTCCGCATCCGAGAGTACTGCGTAATTTTGTGTGATGCCAGTCTGATGTGTTCTTGTAGAGATAAATGGACTCATAGCTCAATAGGTTCGAGCAGTCGGCTTTTAACCGATTGATCCGAGTTCGAGTCTCGGTGAGTCTACCAAGTTTATGTGCCGGATTTGAAGCCAAACGTAGACGGGTTTGATTCCTGTTAGGCGCGCCAAAGTTTGCTTCCATAAACTAATTGCTTCTAGTACTGGTACCGGAAAAAAGCATTGCCCAAGTTCTCCCCCGCAAGGTGAGTATGTAGGTTGGAATCCTACTGGAAGCTCCAAGAAGAGAAGGCACAGGTTCGATTCCTGTCTGTTCCCGTTGAACGGAGCAGTAGTTTAGTGGTAGGAACATATCGCCTTTTCAGGACCTGTAGCTCAATGGTTAGAGCCGGCCGCTCATAACGGTCTGGTTGCAGGTTCGAGTCCTGCCGGGTCCACCAAGTTAAATAAGCTCGAGATGATCATAGGTACTTACGTGTTGTATGGTGGCCACTGTGCAATAATTAGTCACAATCCTATGTCATAATGCGGCCAATATCTGTGCGGTCGACTCAATTTATGCGCGGCATGGTCTGGTTGACTGGTCATTAAAGTTTTTATTGGCCCAACGAGGTTCAAATCCTCTCCGTGTACCTTTATTAAAGGAATAATGGCGCATAGCTCAGCGGTAGAGCAAACGCTTGATAAGCGTTAGGTCGGTGGTTCAAATCCATCTGTGCCAACCAAAGTTTGTGGTAAGGAAAGTAAAAGGAGAATGGGCAAGTCAGACCGCAACCTGACCAGATACCTCACCTGCCACAACAAGATTGTGATGAAGCAGAGAAGAAGTTGAAAGTTGCAGACCCGCAAGACGGATCAGTCGGTAAACTTACAGACACAACTTCTCGTTGGAGAATGCGCCCTTTGTCGGGGAGAATTGCTGGTTCGAACCCAGCCATCGCAGCCATATTGGTAGCCCTAGTGGCGGTTAAGCTCCTCGCCATATAAAATAAAGAGGAGTGAGAGTTAGTGCCAGCACAGAAGCCCTTTCCGGGTATTCATAGCACAGGTACGTGACGGGTCTCTTTCAGTAGGATCAACACCCGTTTTATTTTTGGGACGTTCGGCTAATGGCTAGGCCTCTTGATTTTCGCTCAAGTAACAGGAGTTCGATTCTCCTACGTCCCACCAAGTTTGTGAGAGTGGCGAAATTGGTAAATGCGCGGGGCGCCCCCGTGAGAAATTCATGTCGATCTCTGAATTACTCTTGCAGGTTCAAGTCCTGCCTCTCGCACCAAAAAATGCTTGACATTTTTATAAAGCTAATATATCATCATAATACTGATGGTTGAAACGGAGTTTAAAAATGTCGTACATTCTTTATGATCCTACACCTTCTAGATTTGACGGTGCTGTTCCATATAATCGTTTAAATGCAAATAAACGATGGGCTGAACATACATATAACTTGATCATCCTTAAACATATTGAAACTAATACACCAGATGTTCGTGAAAAAATTCAAGCAGCAAAAGAGATTCTTGTTTGCCAAAAAAAGATTACTTGGTGGGAACGTCATCCTAACTTTAAAGAAAAAAATGCTGTTTCTTTACGAAAAGAAAATTATGGAGTTTAAATAAAAAACAGGGTATAGCTCAATGGTAGAGTGCCGCACTTGGACTGCGGAGGCTTCAGGTTCGAGCCCTGATACCCTGACACAAGGCAGACCCACTTGGGCTTCATGTTCAATATAATCTGCCACCGCCATATACGAAACGTGGGATGGGCTGTATATGCGGGGTTTGATAGTTTTCCTGACACAAGAAAAACTATCACTAATTTATTTCGGAGTAGATCAGCGGTAGATCAGCTGACTGTTAATCAGCGTGTCGCAGGTTCGATCCCTGCCTCCGAAGCCAATTTTGCCCTTATAGCTCATTAGGTAGAGCAGTTGCTTTGTAAGCATCAGGTGGTCAGTTCGAATCCGACTGGGGGCACCATAATCGAAATGTCGGAACACCGGACGATAGATAGCGCGCATCCAAGCTGCTTGGGTATAATGCAAAGGTGTTAGGATTTAGGTGGTTGTTCCTTAAACAACCACCACAGAATTTACAAGGATATACCGGCCACGCCTCTCATTCAGAACGAAGCGCAACAGGCATTCTGGAATTAACCAGTGAGACTCCTGAGTCAACGGTGAGTTTATTGAGGAAGTGTGCAGGAACGGCTACTGCGGGGTCTGCAAAACCTTTTCATGTCGGTTCGAATCCGATCTTCCTCTCCATTATAAATATAATATGACAATAGAACAAACAAAAGAAGCCAACAGATATTTTTGGATAATCAAAGGCCACCTCATCCCAGAAGGTTGGTCAGACATCGATATCGAAGAAATATCATTGAGCTATTTCAAAAGGATCTGGGGAAACCATGAAGCTTGCTTCCGTGAGGAAGGCTTCGAAGAAGCATGGTCTAAAAGAAATGTCGGTCGGGGAAGATGGTAATCCGCAGGTCTCCAAAACCTTGAGAACTAGGTTCGATTCCTAGGACCCTCGCCAAATCAGGAAAATGATGATGAAGTGGTTTGCATATCTTACAGTATTATTATTTTCAACTCAAGCACAAGCAGAGCAACAGATAGAGCAGGGTCCGCTTGAATGGGGACCCTGCTATTTGCGTCTACATCAGTTCGAGCATAAAGTTACTGAATACGAATATAACGGCTGGGACGTTAAATCTGATTGGAAGAACCAGAGTCAGAAATCTGCTTCGATCACTGCGATAAGCAAGAATGATGTCAAAGTAAATATTAAAGTATCTTGTACGGGCGGTATGTTTATCGTCGAGAGAAATTGGTGATTAAACTTTTTTAACAGCTCGTCTTACAGGTTTCTTTTTCCTGACAGCTCTGACAGGTTTCTTCACTATATGTTCTTTATGCTTGAGAGCTATAACAAGCAAGATTAGGCTGACATTTATCGTTGTGATCAATGACCATTCGACAGTCTTGATCAGTTGATCGCTAGCATTCAGACGACCCATCACAGCCTTGGAAAATTTAGCTGAGGTGTCTATGATCTCAGATTTATATTTCTGATACTCCATGCCAAACACAAGATCGATGGCTTTTGATTCCTGATCTTCTACATTCTGCGTCTTGCCTTCACGGATATCTATTATGATCTTGAATGCTTCAGTCTCACGAACAGCAAGATTATTACTGAGCTTGACTGCTTGTTCATATATCTCTAATTCTTCTTTGGTATAGTCAAACTCTTTGACACGATCTACGAAGCTAATTTTACGACCATCATCGCTGGGTATATCACCTGCTCTTGCCTTAAGTATCTTTTCAAATTGTTCTCTCCAGACAGGATTCTTCGTAGCAACATAGTAACGAGCATTGTTTGTCAGATCGTCAGAGCTCTGGCTCATCAAGTGTCCAAAAGTGATAGAAGTCATTATTAGATTTTGATTCTTGTCTTTCTCCATGTTTGTATGAAGGAATCCAAGACTGCAAACAAATATCAATCCTGAGATGATATACGGAAGCTGTTTGATCTCAATAAATTTATCAAATATTTTCATTTCGCTGATCCTAATAATGTTGATATCACTTGTTTTATTTCTTCTTGGTAATTTGTTAAAATGAGCATGATTATACCACCGAGCCCCAATAAGTTCTTGTTTGAACTTTCTGGCATTGGTTCTGGCTGACGTCTTCTTGTTGTTTTTCTTGCTACCATTTTTATGATTACCACATATAGTTGATTCGATATATTTATAGATATGCAAAAATTTCTAAGAATGGGGATATCAGGTAATTTCATAAATAAAAATACATTA